>Ga0208720_1000001_pt1 | contig 119827 bp, 90 predicted proteins | sample LakMenEpi20Apr10_FD_150716 | JGI IMG/M metagenome (GOLD analysis project Ga0208720, IMG submission 150716) | Freshwater microbial communities from Lake Mendota, WI - 20APR2010 deep hole epilimnion (SPAdes) | ecosystem: Environmental > Aquatic > Freshwater > Lake > Epilimnion/Euphotic zone ...
ATTGGACCTGCCACAGGCATTGGACCTGCCACAGGCATTGGACCTGCCACAGGCATTGGACCTGCCACAGGCATTGGACCTGCCACAGGCATTGGACCTTATCGCGTTGCGGACAAAGTATATGGTTACACGATTAAAAAGTAAGTAACGAGTCGCTCTTTCTCGTTTGCAGGACGGAGCTCGCCCGACGCAATCTGTTTTTTAATGTCATCAATCTGTGATGACACAATAGTTTCAGGTAAACCAAAATCACCGGGCAGCGAACATTGAGCGAGTGTACCGGCGAACGGGTCGCTTTCGTCAAACGCGTTGTGCGATTCAATCACGCCGTCCATATCATCCTGCTATCCACTAATAAGACCCTTTGTTTTTTTTGTTCAAACCGTAATTCGCGAACCCTCTGGTGAGATATGAGGCTGCCCAAGCACTCACTCTCACTAAAAAAATCTTGGCTGTAGTATAAAGGTTATACAACATGTCCAAACAAAATCGATGCTCGAAGGGTGCTCGAAAAACAAAATCCGGAAAGTGTTCACATACCCGACGCAAAAAACAAACTAAATCAATGAAGCAACGCACTAGTCGAACAAAATCGAAAATCATCCACAAACACGTGTCGGTTCGTCGCAAATCGCCGTCGGTGCATCGCAAAAGTGCGTCCGCGTCCCGAACATCTCCAGTACGAGACTTCACACACAAAATGGGCATGCATGTGGAGAACAAAAAAATGTGTTGCCAGGGTTCAACCCATAGTGGCGATGAGCTGCAAGCAGCACTGAATACCCTGTGTTTTGATAAAAATGCAACGCCTACACGGGCACAGATTAGCACACATTATGATAAGTGTATTGTACAGGTGGACCCGGAAGCAAATCGCACCGACCCTCGGGCGGAGGAGTTTGCTCAAAACGTTAATGACGCCCGGTTTATGCTCGACTCGAGATCGCCGTCTGTCCGTCCCAAATCGCCGTATGTCCTTCGCAAATCGCCGTCTGTCCGTACGTCTGTCCGTCGCAAATCGCCGTCTGTCCGTCGCAAATCGCCGTCTGTCCGTCGCAACTAGCACACACATGGCACCTAGCACACATGGCACCTAGCGCACACCTAAAGCGGGATTGTTTTTCCTACACAAGTCTTGTATCCACGATTGCTTACATGTTTCTATAGGTATACCTTTACCGGGAAACGTTTCCCCGCATAAATTTGCACGACTAGGATCACATACATAACGCGAGTCGCAATCTTTTGTGCAATCGCAGTCCTTTGTGGGGAACGTGCCACTGCCGTCATACACTCGTTCACACGTTTTGGCTCCCTTCTTATACATCAATGTGAATGTGGGACAACTGTTTTTTTGTTCAAACCGCAACTCGCCGTCTGGAGATGAGGCCGCGGCTACCCAAGACCCTCCCGCCGCGCCAGCCGCCGCAAACGATTTGCACGCCGAATCATCGTCGTCGCACGTGCCCGATGACGTGCCCCACGTGGCGGGACTCTGCAGCGGGCCGCACATGAAATAAGAACTGTACGCCGCGCTGGGCGCCAGGTCCGCTTTCGCAACACGGGCGACAAAGTTTTCTTCGTTGTCAATAGTGTCGGCGGTGGTCCCCAGCGGCAGTGCGCGCGGGCAGGCTACGACACGGTTGGCTTCATCGCACGGCAGTGGCAGTCGCATCACCCGCGGGTACGACTTGCCCACCGGCATGCACGTGTTCTGTTGCGCCGCAGCCAGGTGCAGCTCCGCCGGATGTTGCGCCGCACAGTATGCGTCACTGCGCGCCTGGTCGTTCGGGTACCACACACAACCCGTGGGCTCGCTCCACATCACCGGCGGTAGGGCGCACTGGTCCGCGGGACACGCAATCTGGGCGCACACCTCCTCGGGGAACGGCTCGCCCGTGACACACAAACTCACTTGCTCCGACCGGCTGTCCGACGTGGCATATGTGTTGTTGCCAGGCATGTCACCCGAGCCTGCCGCTCCATCGGCGATCCGGTACGCACACACCGTGTAGTTGCACACATCGCCCACCGAGATTCGGTCCACAAACGCCGGGAGGCTGTTCAGTGCACCATCCGCGTCACTCAGAAGCACCTGCTCCACGCCCCCCACGCTCTTGGTGACGTTGTACCGCACAGCCACAGCGGGCGCCGCCCACGCTACCAGCACAAACTGAGCATTCAAAGTGGTGTGCTCCACCAGCGGGCACAGGTCCGGCGGCGCCAGCGCGGCACCGTACTGCTTGCTGGATGCAAGGGTGCGCACGAAAACAGGTAGTGGCCGAGGCAGCGGGGACGGCAGAAACGAAAAGGCGTTGTCGCTCTGGTATCGCGCGGAGGCGGTGCTGTTCAGGGACTTTAGATGTACTATCCACTTGTTCATAAAGGCCTCGTCGGAGAAATAGTTGTCGGCCAGCTCAGCCGAGGGCACCGGGTTCATCGCCGGATCACCCCCGTCCACCGTGGCGGTGGCGAGGGGCAGTGTCATCGACGTCGGCGTTTCACTGCTGAGATTGATGTCTGCGCCGCTGCCCGTGAATTCGAGCGTGTACGCGCCCGGCTCCAACGGCCGCGTAAAGTACACCTCGAAATCAAAACAGCCCTGCTCCCGCGCACCGCCCGCCGTGGGAAAGCTGCACTGCAACGATTCTCTTTGGAGGACTACATTGCCCGCGTCGCTCAACGTCCCGTCGCCGGCGGTGACGCGGTACCGCAGACGCAACACGGAGCCGGCCACCACCGGCACGTACGAGTAAGACAGCACGCCGTTGATGTGCGTCGTGGTACCTTTCACATCTGACGCGTTGATAACTTTCTGAGTGACAATCGTGATGCAGTCGGGATAGTTCCACGCCGTGTTGGGCAGTTGGGCGCACAGCTGCTGCACCGACAGAAGCGTCGGGTTAGCACATTTGCCGTCGAGTGTTACTTTGTGCAGCGGCGGTAACATTTTTACCACCGACGCGCTGGTACAGTATTCCGCGTCGCACATTTGTTGATCACAGCGCGGCGTTTTTGTTTTTACGCACGACTGGGTGGCGCTGTCGTACTCATCCCACGTGTCGTTGGTGTCCGGGCGCCTCGTCGCGAGACACAGTGTGTTTAGAGCGGGGACGTCGACGATGCAGCGACACACACCCGTTGCATCTTTCACCACCTTTGTGAACGGGTTGGTGACTTTGCCGGTACTACTTACCACGGGTGTCTTGCCCCCGCCGCAGGCACTCCCCGTTTTGTTTTTGGGTTTTAGGTACGCGTAGGTCACCACCAGGGACGCGATGAGTCCGAGCGTGGTGACGGCCAGGGTGAGCGTCAACCACTTCACCTCTTTGTGGTCGTGTAGGTATTGCGTAAACGCGTTGCTCTTGCCGGTAAGGGGGGGGAGCGGAGGAGGAGCACTTGTTGGAACAACCACGGAAGTCATTTTTTTTGTCGGGCAATGTTTATAAAACTCGTTGTATTTACTTTACCATTGCTTTTTTTTACAGCCCTTACATTATAAACATAAAGAGCGACAATGTGGTTCAACATTGCACATATTTCTTTTCTGTTTACATTGCCCGTAATGTTGTGGCGGTGGGATTGTCGACTGGCTGTGGCGTACGGCTACTGTCTAGTCTGTTTCCTGTTGATGGCGCTGTCGACGTGCATCGCGTGGTACCGACGACCCGCGGTGTTCGCCCTGCCCGACCTTGGGCACGACCTGCTGCCCCAAATCTCCACCATCGCCGGCTGGGACGCGCACGTCATGTGCGACAACCTGCTGCGCTTTACGGTGGCAATCACGTTTGTGTTTATTCACCGGCATGCGGAGAGAAGCGCGATTCTGCGCCGATTCTTTGTTGTCTACGGCAGTGTGCTGGCCTTGCGGTCGTGCACGCTGCTGATGACCGCGCTGCCCGACCCCTACTTTTTATGCGCCGCCTCGGCTACTGGATCGTCGCGGTGGAGCGCCATCCCGTGGCGCGCGGTGCTGGCGGACGTGTTCGCGCTCTTTGGCCCCAGCGAGAAGAACTCGATGACGTGCGGCGACCTCATCTTTTCGGGTCACACCGTTCTTTTCGTGCTGTGCGCGCTAACTTGGCACAGCTACGACAGGTGCACGCGCGGCGTCAACCCGACAAAACTGCTCATCTGGATGTTATCGGTACTGGGCACGGTGTTGCTGCTGGTGACACGAATGCACTGGACCATTGACATTGCGCTGGCGTACTACATCACCATCACGTCGTGGAATTTTTACCACAGCGTGTGTCGAGCGCTGGACCACGGGCATTACATGAAACCGGTCATCTACATCGACGGCGCGCTCATCTACCCGTTTATCGCGTGGCTAGAAAGGGGTGTCAACTACGCCACTTTTCAAAAAGAAAACGAAGAGGCGCGCAAAATAAAGAAATGAAATGAATCCTTTTTTGTTCTTTATTTGGAATGGATGGTATATGTATATACAACATGCGTGTGGTAGTGGTAAGTAGTAACCTGGTATTACATGCTCAATTCTATCAATCAATCTATCCAGCACCGTGGAGGGCCATGGTTTGCTGGATGATAAAGTCCGACGATTTTTGAAGTTCGCCCAGGCGACACAATACGATGATCAGCACTATCATGCACAGGAACATGAGCAGTAGCACCAGTAGCAAAACATTGGTGGTGAGCGTGGACGGACTGGGGTCGTACGCGACCGGGCTCACCATACCAACGGCACCAACGGCGCGACGAACTTTGCGCGGCCGCGGCCGGTCGTCATCCACATACGGGGATGCGTCCGAGTCCGCAAGCGACATCCGATACTGCACGGGGTAGTCGTTGGGGTCGTTGTAGTGCTCCGACATTTACATATATTATTACTATTATTATTATCCAATACAAACATTTACAATTAGCACCACCCCAGACGGTTTTGTTTAATAACTTAAAAAATGGGTGTAAACAGTAAACGGCTGACAAAATGATTCGAAACCACCCCCAAACTTTGCGGGCACGCACACCCCGACGCACACCCAAACGCACACCCAAACGCACACCCCGACGCACACCCCGACGCACACCCCGACGCACACCCCGACACCGCGCGCGCGCGACATCTCGAACACATCGTAAACAGAACACACGCCGAACAATCAACACAAATTTAAATGGTGGTTTAAATAAAAAACAAAAAGTAGCGACGGGCGTTGTTTTGGCGACTGCCCTTGCTTATACGTTACGTAAAAAACCGAAACCGGGAGCACCAGCAGCATCTGCGTTTGAATGTCTTCTACCAAAATTATCGGAAGAAGAAAAACGAAAACAAGAAGCGGAAAAAGTAGCAATATTAGCAGAAGCACACAATGAGCTTGAAAAACTAAAGCACGCGTTAAACCAAAAAAAACCAAATTCGGTAATACTTTTGATAGGGACAACCGGAGCAGGCAAGAGCTCAGTTGTAAACGCCTTAACAAACAAAAACGAATGCACTGACAGTAGTTCTGTAAAAATAACACGCGAGGTTTGTTTTGTTTATGATAACGACGGTAACTTGTACATTGAACCACACGGGTTGTTGGACGGAACCGGCATTTCAAATATCGTTTTAAATCTAGTTGCTGACATACTTGAACTTAAAGGATTAAATCTAATCTTGTTTGTTACGCGATCACGAATCACCGCAGATGTAAATCCAAATGTTAAAATAACTAACCGACTATTTCCAACTGTTCCAATCGTCATAGTTAAGACCGGTGCCGATGGAGACGACCCAGAAGGCCCACTTGTCTCTAGTGATATTGCTACGCCTTTAACAAGATTGTTTCTTCCTCGGGAAGTAGGCTTTGTTTTTGGAACATTTAAGAACAACAATGCATTGGGTGGTTTAATACCTACAAGTGTCGCTCGCTTAAAAGCTGAAATAACGAAATATAAAAGCCCCGAACCTATATTCGAACACGATTTAAAAGCCAGAATTGGAGAATTTATTAGCACAACCATAGGCGGCATGCTCAATATCTGGAAGGGCAGCGTGGATTTAATATCAAAATGGAAGCGCATGTCCGAAAATGATAAGCGTGTTTATTTATCGCGCGTTGACGGGAATGGCGGTAGTGGTGCCGGCGGTGGTAGTTGTGGTCTTAGTGGGGATAGCGGTGCGGGTGGTTCTGGTGTAAATAGCTAACAATCCATCGCGTGCATCCACGACGTTCAGGACGGGAGGGTGGGCGCTGGATGAAGCACCGGCGCGCAACGTCGGGCGGGGGGATGAAGCTTCCGGCGGCGTTCCGAACTCCCCGATGTACCGCACGGCGGATAAAAAGGTGTACAGCCCCAGCGTCTTCGGGTACTTTTCTTGTAGGCTATATCGAATGATCGAGTCGTGTAGGTGGTGGAGGTTCGAGTAAATAATGTGGAGCAACCGCAGGTCGTGACTCATGTTGGCGTGGGTGCTGTTGATAAAGTAATGCCTGTCGTCAAATGAAGCAATGTTGGTCAACCAGCCAAACCCCACTTTGTTGCCGCACCTGTTTCCCTTTTTGTTGCACTCTCTCGTGGCGCACACTCGTTCGTAAACATACTGCGACGATTTGTTGCTACCGGGCGCCGAAAAATACGAGCGACCGTAATCGATAATAACGGCTCTGTACCGACTCCTGAACGTCACGGCGCTCCCCGCCACTGTGAATGTAAATGTGTTGGAGGCATTGGTGGACTCGAGCAAGATGTTGTCGCCATGGAGGTCGTAGTGTGTGAACTCGTCCCGGAGTTGCGCGAGCGGAATATATATCTGTAGCAGTATTTCCAGCATGTAGTTCTCCATAAAATTACCCAGCTGTTGCTCTTGTTGCGCCAACACGGCAGTCATCGAAAAACTGGATGCGTTACTACCGCCCACCGCCTCTACCAAGATCGCGAGGTGTGTGGGCTCCTTACACGCAACTTTGAAATCAAAGGTGTCACCGGTGTGCAGCTGTAAGTACTCTGTTATATGCGGCCGCGCAGCTTGGGCGTTGGAACCGTTCTTGTTCTTAAGTACGTAACTGTACGCGCGGGAGGATTTGTACTCCAGTAGCGCGAACGTGCGCACAAAACACTTGTAGCCGAAGCGGTCCAGCACGTTGTTAATGTACTGACCTGCGAAATACTCGTACATTAAATTATCGGCTGACTCCTTTTTACACGACTTTAAAACATACGATCTACCGCTGCTGTCTGTCACTCTATCCACGAAGCCGTTGGCTGACGGTGTCCCAAAACGCCCACTAAACACCGCCTGTTCGACAATCGTCTCAACTACCCATTTCATGTCACGGGAAGGCACTGCCACTACAACACTATCATCATTAGTACCATTCTCAACTGCCGTTGAACCACCTTTAAATATTTTAGGGTTATCTATTTCATCCCCATTACCATCACCATCACCATCACCACCAGCACCAGCAGCAGCAACAACAGCAGAAAAATCACCGTCACCGCCACCGTCACCATCACCATCACTATGCCACCAATAACCATCACCATCACCAGTACCAGCACCAGCAGCAGCACCATCACCAGCACCAGCACCAGCAGCAGCAGCAGCAGCAGCACCAGCACCAGCACCAGCACCAGCACCAGCAACAGCAACAGCAACAGCACTATCAAAAGCTGTAGTATCAAAATCATAATCAAAAGCTAAATAAACCGGTGGTTTCAATTCTTGAGCTACACACCTTTTTAACACACCTAAAACCGTGTTTGTGTTTAAATTTGTTAGTTCAATTTTTATGCCTTGTTGTATTTGAGAGCAATCATAATTATCTACATTTATGTTTGAATGTACTGTAATGGTGCCGATAATTTTTTCTAAAAACGATTTATGACAAATTTGAGCAAAAACACGATTTCCAAATGTTAGAGATCTTTGCCACATCAAATGTTCGATTGCAGATACATACAATCTTACATATTGCTGTGCTTTATCATCGTCGAAGACAACCAATTCGATATGTATTGGTGATTGTGCAAAAATAAGTTGTTTTACACAAGTCTCTGCGATAATTTCTGTACCCTCCTTATCGGGAAAATTATAAAGTCCCATCGATATGGTGGGTATTTTTAAAATACTTTTAGTTGAATAATTTGCAGTTAAATCTGTAAAATCTTTTATAATATTTTCTACACTTGTTTTAAGGTGGTTCTTTTGACTTTCGTTGGGTAACTCACCTTTTCGCAAGCTAGGTCCGCTCGCATGAATGATATGGGTTATATTTTTTTTTGGTATTCCTTGAGTTCTAATAACATGTCCTTCTTTTAATTGAAAATTGCCATCTTTATCTTCAAAATTTGCTGATCTAATTTGTTCAATATGATCGATGTTTATATTCGACGGATTATTATCAATTTTTGTTAAATAATCGATATAATGTGTCACACTTTCTCTATAATTTTCCTTTGTTTTATAATTTGCGTAATCGTAATTTTGTATACTTCCTCGTGATGCTAAGCCTGGATCCGCAGCATCCCTTATTTGTCGGTGAAGGTTTGCGCCAGCAAGTTTTAGTTCAGGATTACTTGGATTTACAATGACGCAACCGTTACATTTGTCCAAAATATTACCTATTTTTACAGATAGTGTGGATCCGTTATTTCCGATTTTAAACTCACCATTAGACGGCGTCGGCCGAGTTTGAGCAACCAGGGGAAAAGGCGCTGTAGACTTCTGAGTTGTAGACTGAGGTTCTTGAGTGACCTGGGGAGACTTGTTGTCCACTTCAGCAATAGGTGGATATGTAACTTTTAAAAATTGCCGTTTGTCGTCACAGCAAGATGTCTCTAGCATTTGTTTCATTGCGGTATGTAGTTTGTGTTTGATGCTTCGGACATAATCATTTCGGTGGTTTGAGTCAGTTTTTCTCTGTGATGCCCGTGCCTTTTGATTTTCTGTCTGGACTTCTCTTACCTTTTTTCTGATGAATTGTGTACCTTTGGCACTGGAGACAAAGTTTGATATGTTTTCAAAATTTTTTAAGTGTTTCAAAGCGTCTGGATATGTCATGTTTTGTCCATTGTCACGTAATTTATTATTCAAATCTTTAATACGTGTACTAATGTCTTCTTTGATTTTTTCTTCCTCTCCTTCCCCTTCTTTTTCCCCTTCTTCTTCCCCTTTTTCGTTTCCTTCTCCTTCCTCTCCTTCCCCTTCTTCTTCCCCTTCTTCTTCGTTTCCTTCTCCTTCCTCTCCTCCCCCTTTTCCTTCTCCTTCCTCTCCTTCCCCTTTTTCTTCTCCTTTTCCTTCCTGGTCGTCTTTCCCGCCCCCGCTTATGATATGCGGATGCTGTTCTATGTCTTCAATATAATCGTCGCATTTTTCGATCAACTCTTTATATGCTTCGAAAAGTTTGTCGCAATTTTCTTCTTTCACCAAACCAGCGCACACCTTCTTTTTATAAATGAATTCAATCATCTTGTGAACAATAATACAAACTGCGTGCATAGTCTTCTTTTTAAAAAGTTTTCGCTGTTTTTTTTCTTTTCTTCCTTCCTTAGTTGTTTTATCTCGTTTTTGCGGTAAAAGCTTTTTATACCACAAGTAATAGGTGGACTTAATTTTTTTGTCTACATAAAAGATTTTGTTTGTGCCACCCGAAGACGCTGCCGTTTCCTCCTCTCCCTCCTCCTCTCCCTCTTCCTCCTCTCCCTCTTCCTCCTCTCCCTCTTCATCCTCTTCCTCCTCCTCCTCTCCCTTTTTTCCCTCTTCCTCCTCTTCCTCCTCTCCCTTTTTTCTGCCTTTTTTGTTTTCGTCCAGTTGCGTAAAATTAAATTTGTATTTCTTTAATTTTGTAAATTTCGTATCCTGATTTTGATTTACATCCTCCCATGGATCCATAAAAAACGCACTTGCACATTTTATACCTTCGATGCATGCCATTTGTTCGATTAATCCAGTCCAGTCGCTGGACATGCTTTGTTCCTCGTCTTTCGCTATGTTTCTTGTGATTTGACCAAAAGGTTTCCAAAATTCATCAAATGCTTTTAGTGCGTTGTTTTTCTCGTACATGCTATCCTTAAGGTGCTCTAATAACTGCTTAGTTGTGCGTGACACGAACGCATCCCAGAATTGAATGTTGAAATACTCATAATCCATTGGGATGTGTTCAACTCTTTCCTGCTTACTTCCATAATACAGCTCCCATTGAAACGTCTTATCTTTATCCTTGTCTCCACACTTTGCCTTGCATTTAACGCTGTTATTAAATGTATCCCATTTTTTTGTTTCGCCTTGTTGTCCAGTGCATAGTTTGTGTAGCCTCATTTTCCCTGTTTTCAAGTACATGGACAAGATGCTAACTTTGCTAGCATTAGTATACATTGAGTGCAGCTTACGTAATTGAAACCGACGTTCCAACCTTGTTTTATACTCAGTTTCTTTTGGACTCCATGCACCCTTTTTCAAAAAATCAGGATATCGAATGCACCAAATACGAAACAAATAGTCAATCAACATAGATCCGAACGTGGTACGCCCCTTGCGCGGCTGCTTCCTCTTCACTAATTTGGTAGAGTTTTTACTCTCTGGAACCATTGCTTTGCTACGACGTACAACGTTTGTTAAATTTTTTCCATGATTGCATCGTTCCTCCAGCACCGAAGGGGAGCGAGGAGGAGAACGACGGCGAGGAGACGCAGATTTTGCACGACGAGGCTTCACTGAAGCACGTAGAGGAGAATTGGAAGCAGAGCGGCGAGGGGTAGTACGGCGAGAAGAAGATTTAGAATGTGATGAAGAACGGGAAGCAGAAGAACGAGACTCGCTAGTCGACCGTTTTCTTGATGTCATGTTCTTTTTACATGATAACCAAGATTTTAATACACAAGTTTCCAGTTTATTTTTTTTATCCCACCGAAAAACACAATGCTATGTAACAACGCCATGATAGTGGTGAACGTGCGCGGAAGTGTCAGCGACCCCTGGGCGAGACGGGAGATGACTCCTTGTTCGCGTCTCATATGGACGACCGCCTGCTCCGGCGTAAACACAACACGCTCGTCCAGGACCCCAAAGTACCGCCGCCATATTTTCTGCTGGAACAGCGCAACCACGTCGCCGTGGACCAAGATGCCGAGCTCGTTGTCGCACGGAAACACACTCAGGCTGCGGTCCGTGAAGTTGGACGACGACCGCAGCATCGTGTGGCCATCTTGCAGCACCATGTTGGAGTGCACCTTGATGTGCCGCCCCCGCTTCCCCGGCTCGCGCATGACCCCCACGAATACGCGCTGCCGGATGAACGCGTCGGTGATGCCCAGCTTACCCAGCGTCGCGCGTAAATGGCCGATGGACCACTGCAGCTGTTTACCCGACGTCCAAGAAACGACAGGCGACTCGTCGATCTGGTACTCATTCGTCAGCAGTATGAAATGAAAACGGTCCGTGTTCTGGTGCTGGAACGCGCGATACAGACGGGCACACACCGCCGACAGCACGCTGTTGTCCGTGGACGCCGCGCTGATGCACACCTGCGACTCCATGTGGATGCAACTTCGAGCGCAATCGATCAGGTGCACAATTAAGCGGTGTTCCGTGACGCCGCCCGAAACCAGCGGGAACGGCGCGCTGCGTTGCACCACCGCGTGGAAGTTGTTCTGCGCAAAAGAGAGCATGGCGGGGGTGCACGGCACAGACACGCTGGTTTCGTGCCACGAGTAGTTCTGCGCCCCGAACTGCAACCAGCCCGTACGTTGGCTCGCCACATCGATGCCGCCGAGCATGAATCGCCTGCCGTCGACGCACACATACTTCTGGTGGTGGTTCGAGTAGTGTGTGTTGGTGCACACGTATTTGGCCGCCGCGGGAAGTTTGCCGTCGCCCTGCACCGCACGCACTTGCGCGCCCGGAGGCAGTTTTTGACGGAACTCTGCGAGCGGCAGGTTGCAGTAGGCGGTCTCCGGGTTGTATAGTATGTAGATGGGAACTCGTCTGCTGGATAAATCACGGAATAGAGAAAGCAGTGTGCGGTCGGAGCCGGGTAGTGGTTGTTTTAGGTCACACAAAAAGCTAGAAAAATAAACGAATTGCGTCGCGCTAGCAAACAAATGCATTAGTTCCGCGGCCGACTCCACGCCGTCTGCGCAAAGTCGAATCATAACTTCAGGCAATTAATTTACGCACACACACAATGTTTACTTTTACCACCATGTATGTATTTTTCATGCTATAAAACGCAGTATTAAACGATGCCGCGTTCGCGTGTTTCAAGCAACGTCTTAAAAAAAAGAAGAGAATAACATATAAAAACAACGGGGTTGTTGCCAGGATTGACACAACACATGACTTTTTTTCTACTTCCCGCAGTCATCCTCGGGTTTTGTGTGTTGTGCGCCGGGCCCTCGGCTGTCAATGTAGTACTCGACCATGTGGCAGTGATTGCCATGCTGTACATCTACTATAAGTATTACTATGATAAATGTAGGACGAGCGCTTATGACAGCGACAGCATAAAATCAGAAGACAGCTTGTATTCCAGCGATTCGGAGTCCGACTCGGAGCAGCCCAGTGCTTCGTCTTCCACCGATTCCACAAACTCTTCTAATGTGGACGACGCATCAGAGGATGTGGAAGACGCATCAGAGGATGTGGACGACGCATCAGAGGATGTGGACGACGCATCAGAGGATGTGGACGTCACAAATTTCCCAATTAATGTAAGGGGGTTCACGGTGCACACGCAGCAAGGCTTGGATAGAATTAATGATTGGTATAAGTGGCTGGATGAGGAGTCACCAGAGGAGCCGCAACCACCATTCTCAAACTCAAAGAATAATGCTCAAACACCGCCGCCGTTGTCTGCAACACACATTACCGTGAAGACGCGCCACTCGTTGGAAAACCTGCTGTACAAAGTGTATAACGATAATTGTATGTGGGATGTGCTGGAGCTCGACCCCCGCAGAGACACAATGGAGCCGCGGTTGAACCCTATCGTGGATCACTGGCAAGAACTCGTGCGCAAATTGTTTATCGAAATTGTGCGGTTTGACTTGTGGGTGGTTGGGAACATTGCACAAAAACAGCACAAGTACAGCTATGTTGTAAACACCCTGATTCCCGTGCTTCTCAACTACCCCGACATTTACACAAGTCCCCAGTTATTCCAGTTTGGAACACACAATCAATTCATGAAGGCTGTTATAAAAAAAATGATCGAGTTCGTCAACGACCACGGGATGCTCGAGTCACTGCTTGTCATAGCCAGCATTTTCCCACACTTGGTGCGCGACGAGTGCCACCCTCGAATAACAACGGACGCGTCGTGTCGCACCAGTGTGTTTGTTATGCAACAGCACAAAGATTTTGCACGGCTGGTCGGAAGAATACCACCCGCTCTGTTGCAACGCTTCGAGCTGTAGAGCTGTGCAATAACTAGTCTAGAGTGTTGTATTAATGTAATAATCTCACAGGTAAAAACAAAACTAATAAAACTAAAAAGGAGCCTTTACAGCGTTTGTGCAGATGCACGGCGAGGCGGCGGAGCAGGGCTGTTGCCAGTTACCGCTTATGGGCATACAGCGTTTGGAGTCTAACGTATTGCGGCGACAGTCCATGTTGCTCGAGCAGTACGTGTACGGCGAACTCCACAGCGGTGTTTTTGCGTAGTAGCTGTTGGGCACGCGCGCCGCGTACACCGGGTAAATTTGAAACGGAGTTTGGTACATTTACTTTTTTACTATATACACTTGTTTTTTATTTGTGGTGTTGCTGATGTTTTTGGCTAATGGTATCGTCGTGGATACAACTTAACAAATGAAACGTAATCTCGTTCATATCCGTCACCGGCCAATGCCTCTCCACATCTATATGCAGAAACGTCGCTGGTTCACCTCTTTGCGTTGTCAGTGCCCGCACCTTGCCGACGACACAGTAGTACTTCTTGTGCATGACAATGTCCACGGTGGACTCCTGTGCTGATTTGTAGAAGAAACACGCAATCGAGCCGGTGGTGTCGTTCATGACGATGATGTCCGACAGCGTGTTGCGCGCAGCACATGAGTCGGCCACCGCGATCATCTTGACAAACTGTTCTCCGTTGAAGGGGCGTAGTTTAAGCTGCGTCACCGTCACTGGGATCATCACTTAAAGATAAAATAAAGTGATCAAATGATGTGATTTAACATCAAGTTTATTCCTACCAATCAGTACACTTTGTGTGTTTTGTTTTTTTTTACAAATGAGTAACCGTTTCTTTAATTTCGCTAATGGCCAAGGAGTGGGCGCGCAATGTTTCCTTGATTTCATAAAAGGTTGACATGTACACCAAATCCTTTTCCCGCAGTTTATCTTCGAACGCCACAATCATTTGTCTTTTCTCGTTCTCGTGTTGTCGCACAATTTCAGCCATGCTCCAATTCGACTCGGCGACTTTTGTTTTTACAGGTAAATGGGGTTTAATGAGAGGCATTACGTCAGTGGCAAGCATCATATGTGGATATAATGCAGTAGGTTCGTAAAACTCATGTACGGATGATTCGCGGTACATGAGACACACAGGTTCGTCCATTGGCATTCTGTTTCGGGGTTTATAACTACGGCAATAAATTAATCGTCTTTATTGTCGTTGTACAGCGCGCTAACAAGAGACGTGGTAGTGTCGTGATATGTCACAACGGCAGCCGTACCAGCACCACCAGCACCACTACTAGTCCCACCAGCACCACCACTCACGGGTCTCGTTGCCCGACTGCCACTTGAATTCGTAGGCTTGTTCGTACGTGTAGGCGGTTGCACCGTCGCAAGAGGTTGCACCAGGGGTTGCACCAGGGGTTGCACCAGGGGTTGTACCGTCGCCAGGGGTTGCACCAGGGGTTGCACCGTCGCCGGCGCTGCTAAAGGTTGTGCTGTAGCAATGCATGGATGTAGTGATGATTGTATCGGCTGCGTGGTGTCTTCCGTCGTTGCATCATTTGCGGGTGTCTTCCGCCCGTGCACACTATGGAACGCTTGTATTGTTTCCTCGGCCTTTTGTATCTCTAATAAAGTGCGTTCAATCAGCAGATCAAAGGTAGCGGTTATGAGCTGGTCGCCCGCGTATGTTTTCCGCAAGTTGTGCAGCCCCCCGGTCGCCGCCTTCAGTTCGCGAGCCATACTCGTCACAAAGCCGATGGACGTCTGCGGCGTGGGCACCGCAAAGGCGTGGCGGTCACTGCCAGCCACTGGCGTGTACGCGTGCTGCACCATGTTGATGTAGGTGCCCAGTATACGAATGGCGTCGTTTATCACGCTCTTCAAGTCGTCCATGTTCACCCAGCGCGTCTCCCCCGAGATCCATCGGTAGATCGCCTGGGCCCACCCCGGCGAGTAGATGGAAAAGTTGTTGTTGCGTAGACACAGGCGCTCACCTTCACTTAGAGTGGACACTACTTTTAAGTTGATTATAACCTCGTCTGTTTTGTCAAGCGAATTCATCCAGAAAGCGGTATCACGAAAAAACAAATGAAAACTTGAAATTTCGACTTGGGTTTTATGGTTATGGAAACAAATTAAATTTGCAATGGCGGTCACGTATCCGTTTCGCACATGTTATTATTTTCCATCATACAAACATAAACCGAAACGGCTCAGAAACAACCGGTGTAACCAGTTTGACACGCGCATCAATCGACCCACATGAGCGTTTTGTATCCCCCCGCTACTCGATCGACCCACATGAGGAGCGTTCTGTATCCCTCCGCTACTCAAGCCGTGAAAGCCATTGTGAACAAAGACGAACAGGTCTCAACCGCCTGGTTCTTGAGTTCAGCCGTGGAGTGGAAACTGGTGTTCAAAAGGGCGGACGGGCTGTTTGAACACATTGGCCGTTTCCTCAACCAGGCAGACAGCTTTAAGCGTGTAAGCCTAACGTTCAAGCGCGCCGACATCTCCCACGCCGAGTTGTGTTGGACGGGCTGCTCCCCCGTGGAGTCGCACCGCATCGAAACGGATGAGTGGGATGCCGACGAACATGCAACCGTAAACTTTGAAGCCCGAGGTCTTTTCAAGTCCTGCAACGACTTGTTGTTGTGTGTGCGCACCACCCGCGGCGATCTGTACCCGAAAAAAGACGTGGATGTCCTGTTCTGGAATGGCTTTTTAAAGAAGCGAGATTATAAGGCGCGCTGGGTACAGTCCGAGGTGGGCGTCGGCTTTGGCTACGAGCCGGGACGATTCCTCCTGTGCGCACATGATGAGCACCACGACCATGCTGCACCTTACACGTACGTGAACGTGGCCGTGCATCAATACAATAGCGGATACACGGTCAACATATTACACAACGTGCTGCGAATCATGCAACCGGTTCGTATACACGCGCTCATGCTCACCGACACACGCGACATCCAAACTGTTGACCCCTCGCCAGCCCCCTCGCCAGCCCCCTCGATCGACGGACCTGTCACGCACCCCCCCAAGCCACCCATGGCCGCTGTAACCATGAGATTCTACTACAACGACATGAGTTTGTTTACCAGTGACAACCAAACATGGCTCCACGTGGATCTCCCCGTGCATCAAATGGAGGCAGGGTTTTTCAAAACGGTGGCGTTGGCCGAGGATGAACGCGAGGTGCAAAGCTACAACGTCGCCATGAAGCTGTCGTTCGACTTGCGCGACGCGACGCCAGGGACGCGGACGTGGCGTTTTGCCGATGACATTTTTTACTTCCAGTGTGGCGTGATGCGGAAAATTTAAAGCTGGAAGTTGTTATTATATTCTTTTGCAACTAACAAAACGCACGCGTTGCTTTTTGTAATTTACTACTCGACTACAAACCCCAACACAAACACAATGGAAAATGCGCTGCAAAAGCTACAAATGGAGCCCTTGGTGAACAAAGCCATCAAGGGGGCGGCGGTGGGAGCAGGCATCGGTCTGTGCTGGTGGGTAGGCAAGCAGTTGCTGCCGACAGCGCCCGAAACAACGCCCTTTCGCCAGATCAGCGCCGACGCCAACCAGCTGCTGGCTTCCGACCCCGAGATTCGGGTGCTATGTGAACGCTTCAAGTTATACGCGCGGTTCGACGAGGAGAGTTACGCCCAGCTGCTGCTCAACTGGTCCTACGTCATCAACCTCTACGTCCAGTTGTGTCGCGAAGAAATTAAGCCCAAAATGTCGCACCCCCGACTTGTGGCGGGCTACTGCAGCCAGATCGTGGAGGCGATTCGAACATTACGAGCCGTGGTCGCGTTCCAGACAAAAAACAACCCTTCCAGCCTGCGGGACTTTGACGAGATCGCAGCGGACTTCCAGCGAAACATTAATCAGTACACACACAACGTAACGAAAACTGTCGAGTACCTACAAATCCAGCAACACCCGCACTAACTACCGACCCCCCTCACTGACGCCTAACAGTTTTTAAACTTCTTGTTATCTATTAATTATACTATACATGTTTGTTTCAGATTGTTAGTTATGTAATACCACTAAACAACAATAAATAAAAAAATGTTATTATACTATACTAATTTAAGCGGGGGGGGGGTCGGTGCGCGATGCTTTAAATGTTGCGCGGGGAAAGGGGGCGGAACTCTTTCGTAATCGTGATGTTGCTGGGACTCAGTGGCACGAACTGCAGGAGGGAGCGGGCCGTGCTGTTAATGAAGTTTGTGCCGCGACGGTTGTGTGTAGTAGTAGTACCACCCGTGCTCGACGGATTAACACCAGCAACGGCGTTGGACGACGGTGTACTGTAATCAGCATGTGGTGTACTAAAACCAGCACGCGCTTTGTGCCGAGCGGCGGGGTGCGCGTGCTGTTGGGGCTCAAATAGGGGCGCCACCTGGTATGGACGCCCGCCGAGAGGCGCCACCTCCCCACCAAGAGGCGCCACGAACCGGCACGCGTCGAACATGGGCTCCACTGCCACGGGTAACGCAAACGTCATGGGTCGCACATGCACAGCGGACTCGGCACTTGCACCATCATCGGCACAATCAGCACCATCAGCACCACCAGCACCACCACGGGGCAAGGGGATGACGTCGCAGCAGCCCGTGCCGCCCGGCATCAACATGCCCATCATCAGGTTCTCCGTGACGCCGCTAATCTTGTCGTGCGTGCCGAAAGCCGCGGCGTTGATCAGCACGTCCTGCGTCTCCTCGAAGCTGGCGTGGTGGTACGTGCTGCCGCCCAGTTTGTGCATGCTGTGCCGAGTCATCGCCGTCAGCGTGCCCGACAGCGTCATCACATCCGCCAGCAGCTGCAGGTGCCGCTCGTTCACGTACGCGCCGTCGAACGACAGCACCGCGCGGATCTCGTCCATCAGCACGTGCTGCGCTGCCTCGATGCCCAGCACGTCCAGCACCTCGTGGATGTCGTTGCTAATCGTGCGGCACTTATCCACGAACTGCACCCCCAGCAGCGCGCGCAAGTTGGTGCCGTCCGTGTCCGCCATCCACTCCTTCACCCGCACCAGCTGCTCGTCCGCCCCCACTTGCGCCACGTCCTGCTGGTGCACCATCACCCGCCCCAGACCCGGCACGCCGTGCACCGGCATGTTGTCCAACAAAAAGTCATGAATCGTCTTTAGCGACGCGTACTCCAGCTGCGACCGCTCCTCCTCGTCGATCCCCCCGTCCGTGTCGCTCAGCAGCGCGTCCAGGTCGTCGATGCGCAGCCGAATGCACCAGTTCAACATGTTCACCTCGGAGCACATGATTTGCGCGGTGTCGCCCATGTACGCCTGCAGCGCGCTGGCCACGTGCTGCACATCCAGGTGGATGCTCGCCAACACCTCCCGGTCCAGCACGAACCGAATCAACCACTTGGTGTACACCGGCGGCGGCGTCGTCGTCGGACGGCACTCGCGGTACAGCATGCTGTACGCATCCACAAACGGCCGGTCCTCCACTATGGTCGTCGCCCACATGTCGCTGTCCAGCTGCACGCTGCTCGTCAACACCACGCGGTTCAGCAACGTGTACTGCAGCGCCGCCCCAAACGCCGCACTCATCTTTTCATTGGAGTTGTACGGGTGCTCGAAGAAAATGCTGGCCGACGGCGTCTTGATGTTGCGCGACGTGTCGATCAGCTCCTTCAGCCGCGGCACGCCCAGAGTCACCGCTTTCTCAGCCACCCCCGCCGTGTGGAACGTGTTCAGCGTCATCTGCGTGCACGGCTCGCCAATGGACGCCGCGCCCAGCGTGCCCACCATCTCCCCCGGCGCCGTCAACGACTTGCGGTACATGTGCACCACCTGCTCCGCGCACCACGCCACCGCCGCCACGGGCAGCCGGTGCACCAGCAGCAACGTGCGGAGACCCAGCAGCGAGCGCAGGTACGCCAGCGTCGTGAACGTCGCCGTACCGCGTCGCATCGCCCCAATCTTCGAGTAAGCCGCGCGCATCAAGCACGTCACTTGGCCGGGGCGCACCGCGTCGCTAACGGCCCCTCGCGCCACGCCGAACCGCGTCACCGCCGTGCCCAGCAGCCGCTGCACGCAAATGGTCACGAACACCGTGGCGTCGGGCGCGTTGTTCAGCTTGCACTTGGCGGCGCGCATCGCATCCCTGTCCGCGCGCAGCTGGCTCAGTTCGCGTCGCACCGCCGCCTCCCACTGGGGCCACGACTCAGCCGGCGCGGCGGAGCAGCCCTGCAGCTCCGGCCACGTGAACGCGTACTCGTCGCGCAGCTGCTGGTTCGACAGCGTGAAGGTGCGCAGCGTCTGCTTCTCCACGTACACCGCGTCGAAGCTGTCGCCGCCGTAGTAGAACTGCACGATCTGGTCCTTGGTGTTGCGCACCGTGTGGTCGTACCGCACCTGCAGCCCCTCCTCGGCCTTGACCAGTCGCCGCTGGATGTAGCCCGTCGACGCCGTCTTGACGGCCGTGTCCACCAACCCCTCGCGCCCCCCCATGGCGTGGAAAAAGTACTCCTGCGCCGTCAGCCCCGTGCCGTACGAGTTGGCCACGAAGCCGCGCGACTCCGCCGTGGTGTCGCCGCGCGCGTAGCACGGCAGGGTGCGGTCGTTCACGTCGCGCGCGATGCGGCCGCCCTCCACGCTCTGCTGGCCCACGCACCCCAGAATTTGCGCAATGTTCACCGCCGACCCCTTGGCGCCCGACTGCACCATGGTCAGCACGTTGTTCGTGGGCGCCAGATCTTGCTGCACCACCGCCCCCGCGCGGTTCAACACCCCCGTCATGAGTTTCGTCATGCACCCCTCCATGAGCACCGGCAACTTGTCGCTGCGACTCGCGCCCGCCAGCAGCTTGTCGCCGTACGCCAAGCACCGGTCGATGGACGCGTTCACCTTGTCGTGCGTCTCCCGCTGCATCATGCAGTCGCCAATGCCCACGCTGAAACCGCGCACCTGCATGAACTCCACCAGTATGCGCTGCGCGTCGCTGATGAAGTTCGCCGCCACGTGGTTGCCAAAGTCCTTCACCAGCACGTGGATGATGCCGCCGGCCGACGTGCCCATACTCTTCTTGCACAGCGAGCCCGCACACAGCACACCCCGCCGGATCACCACGCACCGCTCCTGCATGTCCAGCACGCCGCCCTTCGCCACCTCCACGCCGTCCGCCGTTCCGCTGCGCACCACCATCTGCAGCGAGAACACCGGCAGCAGCAGCGAGAACAGCTGCTTGCCCGTCCACAGGGGGCGCGGCTTCAGCACGGCGGGCGGCGGCAGGTTTAGTTGTCCCGGCATGCGCGGATCCACGAACAGCGGGTACTTGATGGGCATCACCATCTGCATGATCTGTTCGCGCGTTAAAAAAGTGTCCCTCTCCGTCAGCAGCATCACCGACACCAGCGAGTCCTGCACCAGCCCGATGATCGGCTTGTTGGACTGCGGCGAGATCAGCTGCGTGCGCACACACATGAGCTCTTGCGCTTCCGCCACTGCTTCCACCGTGCGCAACACGTGCAGGTTCATCTCATCGCCGTCAAAGTCCGCGTTGTACGGCGTCGTGTCACAAACCGGCAGGCGAAACGTCTTGTCCTGGATGATGCGCACTTGATGCGCCATAATGCTCATGCGGTGCAGCGACGGCTGGCGGTTGAACAACACCCAGTCGCCATCGCGCAAATACCGCTCCACCACCCACCCCGTCTGCAGCTTAAAGTCGTGGCTCTTATGCTGCTCCTTGTACAGCGTCAGGTCTAGCAGCGTGCCGTCGTGCATCACCACACCTGCAGCGCCGAACAGGTGGTCGGGCCCGTTCTTCACACGCTGCTGCAGCTCCGCCATGTTTCGCTCGTTCACGCGCTCGGGGTACGTCAGGTGTTGCGCGATGATGCGCGGCACGCCCACCTCGTGAATATCGTACGTTGGTGCCGGCGACACGACGGTGCGTGCCGAGTAATCGACGCGCTTGCCGCCCAGTGTGCCTCTGAACCGCCCCTTTTTGCCTTTGAGACGCGCAGGAACAAGTCTTAGCGGCCGGTTGCTGCGCTGGCTGCCGTTGCCCGTGGCCGCGGGCGCGCCTGTAAGCGAGTCATGGTGCATGAACTGCACGAGGTGCTGCTGCAGTACTTCCCACGCGTTTTTGATGGCGGGGGTCAGCGGCCGCATGAAGAAGGGTTGCGTCCCGGTGCCAGCGGTGCTAATGGCCGTTTCTAGCACAAGGTTGGCCTTGATTATTTCTTGAAGTTTCAGGGTGATGTCGTCCTGGCCGCGCGCACGACTACCGTCGGTGGCCATGATCGACGGGCGCGAAATGGGTGGGGGCACTTGTAGAACGGTGAGGATAAGCCATTCTGGTCGCGCGTACACGTGGTTGATACCCAGCAGCTCTACTTCGTCGTCTGGGATAAATTTGAGGATGGCGCGGGCCATGGCGGCGGTGAACGGACGAGACGCGAACTCGAACTCCTGCTCACTTTCGAACTTGTCCTTGGCGCGAAACTCCGTCTTGATTTGACACGACGCGCGGATTTGCGTGTACTTCGCCTGCGGCCCGTTGCAGTGCATGCAGAAGTGTTTGGTTTTACATAAATTAACCATCATGTTCAACCGGTCTTTTGGGTCGCAAGTTTGGAATCGGCTGTCGTTCGCCCGCGGGTCGTGCGCGCAGTCGATGAGCAGCCGCGAACAGAAGAAACAAACACACCGCAAAATTTTCACCACGATGTTAATCATGGACACGTGATACAAGGGCGCTGCCAGTTCAATATGGCCGAAGTGACCGACACAGCTCAGCACATCGTTCTTGCAGGTACCACACGGCAAACGGCGGTCGGATGTGCCCATGCGCAGGTCATTCAACCCACCAAAACTCGGGAGCTGGCGCACGTACAGTGTTGTCTTGGTGACGTGCACAACCGACTGGCGTTTCACTATTTCCGGATTCAAAAGTCCAAATTGGATGTCAGTGACGCGGAGCGACGGAACAGTTTCGAGTAAAGACACACACGTTGTCATGGAGACACAAACTAAAACTAATACACCCCAACAAGAAGCGTGCACATTACCGCGGTAGTATTTTATTTTTTATTTTTTACGTTATCTTCCTTGCGGAAGGTCTGCTGTTAGCGGAAGGTCTGTTAGCGGAAGGTCTGCTAGCGGAAGGTCTGTTAGCGGAAGGTCTGCTAGCGGAAGGTCTGTTAGCGGTGGAGTCGCAAGCGCTACGGGAAGGGGTTTGGGGTGCATCCGTGCAACCCCACGGTTTGCTGCACCATAATGGGTACTGGAGCGCCCTTCTTGCGGCATTTGGTGTGCCCGATTCCGAGTGCATGGCCGATCTCGTGGTTGAGCACGTACGCGCGGTAAGCCGGGAGAGACAGCTCTGATCGGTCGTCGTTGTACTCACGGTGCCACCGTGCTTCGTTGATAAAAATTTCACGGGTGTCCATGTTGCACACTGATAATCGTTTTTGCGCAAAGTCGGGAAACAGGGAATTCATTATGTGCTGCGGTGTTAGTTCAATAATGATGTTCAGCCGGCCTCGCGGGCGCACGGGGCGTGCCGTTGGTGCGATAACAAATGCGACTTTGTCGAACTTGGTCCATCCTTTGGGGTGCATTATAAGCGGTACAGCAATGGATCTGAACATGAGGGTGCTGGTGCGACAATCGGGGTGTGTGGCTAAATAAATGGTGTATTGTTTCATGCGGTTATTTAATGTAATGTATTATTTTATAGCTAAATAAGTAAAACACACCCCACGTCAATAAAATATGTCGTCGTCTTCGTCTTCGCGTTTGCTCGAGTACCGCCAAGTAAGCAAAACACTCGTGAACAAACTTCAGACAAACAGGTGCGCTGAAAATTACGATTTGTTGAACATCTACATGGAGGCTGTTGTGGCTAACATGCCGCCTGGCTTCATATCCATGATGGAAAACATCATAGGAGACGTCGAAGTGGCCAACACGAACAAACTGATGCTGGATGTCAAACAAATACTGCAGCACAACCGCGTGATCAAAGAAATGCAGAATGAAAACCAGATGTTGAAGCAACGACGCGGAGAGGAACACAAAAAAAAGCAGCAGGAGTTGTTGGTGTACTGCTGCAACAAAGTTGTGACGCCGCTGGTGGCAATTTTGTGTAAGGAGCGCGAGCACCACGTGCTCATCCTGGAAAACATAGTGCAGGAAATCGGCAAGATGGTTGGAGATGGGGAGCACCCCTTTTACAAAATGGCGCAACAGATCTATGTGGATCGAGTGGCGAGCAACAACGAGGGGATGGCGGAAGATGCCATCGTGTTGCAACAGTGCTCGTGAATAAAAGGCGTTCGAAAAAACCAATAAATTGAATTTATGCACAAATTAATAAACCGAGTACTAGATAAACCCGTCACCGATGAACCCAGCACCAGTCGTTATCGAGAGTGCCGTAAGTGTTACCAAATCCAACACTCCCCCCAAAAATGTGTTCACGACCAAAAATGCGTGGAAGTTTAAAGTAGCGCTTGTGATGTTGGCGGTAGTTTTTCTGTACTTTACCATTATGAAAATGAACAAAAAAAAGAAAGCAAGTTTAATTGTTACCACAGCAGCGCCCGCGGACGGAAAGGCCAACAACGATTCACGACCGCCACCCGAAAAAGTTCAATAAATAGACAATACCACTTGTTTATACAAAAAAAATGCAAAAAAAAAACCACCCAAGGTGGTTAAACCTTGGGTGGCGGGTTTGTTTTGAAAAGACAATTAGCACACGCGCACAACAGCACAATAAACACACGTTTTCATAATCTTACCTGGGTCGATGGGTCTTCGCTTGAATGGGGAGGGACGGTCGCCACGAGTCGTCGTTGGATGGAGGAGAGATAATGTGTGTGCGCCTCGCTGGACGGATGAGGGAGAAGAAGGTGCGCCTTGAGTCTTCACTGGGGTGGTGGATGTCTTCTTGAGTCTTCGTCGGTATCGAGTCTTTTTGAGTCTTCACTTGGGGGGTGGATGTCTTCTTGATGTGTCTCGAGGCTTGGCTGGAACCGTCTTCGCTTGGATGGAGGAGAGGAGGTGCGCCTGGTATTCGAAATTTTCGCTACCTTGTAGCCCTACCACCTCGTAACATAGAAAAAGACATGGAAACAGGGTGTCTGCACGCTACAACAAGGAATCGTCACAGTTTTAACGAGCAGAATCGAACTATTTACCTTTATATTTGGGTTGTGCCATTCTTCATGTTCTTGCGTGCGCGCGCGGATGTTCGCCTCCCGATCCGTCCGTGCCTCCGGATCCGTCCGTGCCTCCGTCATGTACAGCGCACAGAAGGTAACGAACAATACGTATGAACGTTGATTACAAATGTCGGTTACAGTCGGTCACGGTGCGTACGTACATGGGGATGCCGGGTGTTTTGTTTTTTTTATTCTTACAAACTATTTTAAATAAAGTTTACTCTTTTTTTAGTTTTTAAACGAACGGTTTGGACGCTTATCATTTATTCATAATCACGGCGATACTTTTTACATAATGACTTCGTTGTTTCTACCAGTTCAGCCCATTGACGAAATAGCAACCGAAATAGAGACGATGGATGCTTTTTTTAATCAACATGTTTTAAAAACGACACGACGCGGGGCAATACATGCGGATGAAGCGGAGGCAGCCGTCACAGTTGAGACCGCTAATGCATCGGCGGGTGTCGAGGGCGTGAATGCCGTGGATGCCGTCGAGGGCGTGGGCACGGCCGTGAAGGTCTCGACAGTTGTAAAGAAGAAGAAGGCGGTGCCCCTGATTGTTCCGGTGACTTTAAAAACCAAGGCATTACAAAAAAGATCTGGTGTTAAAGACAGCGGCAAAGACAAAGACCGCAAAACCCAAAAACTTCGGAAAGACGCGTCGACAAGAAAAACATTAACGTCGAAAAGAGTTCGGACACCGAGAGGGGTGTTAACAATAAAATCCAAAGTGGAGGACAACTACGCGTTTATTAAAAGCATCGATGAGTTGTTATTAAACTAAGTTGTAGGCAAAGTCTTTCAAATAAAAAGCGACGTACTAAAATCTACGCGTACAATCAAATGAATACCACGCATCCTCAAACGTGCCCACACCGAGTTTGCTCCAAGGGCTTTGTCTGTATAAAATACGCGCAGCCATGCAAGACAACAGCTGACTGCAAGCCTGAATCATGCTGCGTCGTTTTAGACCTTGACATTGTCGACAGCAATATTCCAGGGAGGTTACTACCGGAAGCCTCTATTCAAACGTGCGGTGACAGCTCCAGTCTTTATTGCGGCAGTGGCGTGTGCGGACGAACCGTTCCGAACTGGGATAACTACGTTTAAATGGAACTACGTTTAAATGGAACAAACTACGTTTAAGTATTACATGTCGTGTGGTGTGGGTGTCGTGTATATTTATCGCGAGCTAGTACTACTGCTGCTTTGTTTTAGCAGAACAGGCGTTGCCCCTGGGTGAGCAGGTCTGAAGCACGTTACTGCAGCACACAGGAGGCGCCGACGTGTCCGCGTTGCAACACGTTTGGCTGGCGAAGCAGTCCACGTCCGCGAATGGAGCAGTGGCCGCACACTTCACCATGGGTTGGTTCGCCATGCACGCGTTGGATTGCGCGCCACAGTCGGATCCAGGGGAACAGCAGGCCGGCGCGCCCTCACTCTGGTTGCAGCAGCGCTGGTTGGCTTTACATATTACCGCGTCGAACAGTTGGTGCGGATCTTCGCAAATGTACGCGCACGCCTTAAGTTTGTCCATGCTCGCACAGCTGGTCGCCGAGCAATAGGCCGAGTAGATGTCGGAGGAGTTGGATAAGCAGCAGTATGGTTTCTCCGCCGGGCAGTCGCACTGCGGGTCGCGCGAGTAGTGGCCGTCAACCCATGCGCCCTTTTCGGGTGTAGCTGTATAGCACGGATTGTTTACGCAACACTTCGCTTCCAGGTCACACATGGTGGCTTCCGGGCAGTCCGTGTCCGCGTCACACACCAAACACTGCCGACAGACGCCGGTGATATCGCGGTCGCTCAACCGGTTGGTCGCGTCGCCACTCCTTTGGTTGATTTTGTTGGCATCTTTGGAGCAGTATGTTTTGATGGTGTTTGTCATCAGTACGTGCGGGTTCTTCTCCAGCAGCGCGTTTTTCTTGACATACAGTGCCCACGGACTTAATCCGGGGAGTGGTGGCTGGCTGATCCATAACGGCGTCGGCTGCAGCCCATACTTGATCATGCCGTACGAGTTATAGGCCACACAATCCTTGTTGGTGTCGCACGCCGCGCGCAACACCGTTTCGTTGTCTTGTGGGTGCATCGGGTTAAGGTCGTACCCGTACGAGTCGACCCCGGGCACTCGGTAGTACGGGTTAGTTGAGGCAATCGTCAAACAATCGGCGTCTGTCGCGCACTCCCCTTTTTCACAACACCCTTTGATGTTGCAGAACTCGTCTTTGTTGCGGCAATCCAGTTCCGACGTACACATGGCGCACACAGCACCTTCCCACGGCAATGTCGTGTACTCCCCGTTTTTTGTTTTTTGGGTTTGCATGGGGAAGTTGGACGAGAGCGCAAGCCTCATCATTTCCAAGTTTATTAAAGGTGGACAATAAAAATTAGTAGTCGCCACAATGTCGCAAAAAATGTAGCACTTGTTAGTTTCGATCCAACGACCTGTGGGTTATGGGCCCACCGCGCTTCCCCTGCGCCAAAGTGCTGTCGGCCCACGCACTTTGTGGAGTGTGGTGCTACTCGTCAAGGCACGTTTGTGGCGGCACACTATTAAAATTAAAGGCACATGACTCACCGGTAGTGACCGTACGACGCGGCCCGCTTGGCCATGCCGTTGTAGCTGGTGAAGCCATCGCTGGACTGGACGTTGCCCAGCGTGGAGCTGTTTATGCGGGGGCGAGCGGACGCGGCATCATCCTCGTCGATGTAGACCACTGTGGGATTACGCATCGCCCACAGCTCCGACGCCCTGTTGGGGATGACCTCGTACACAAGCACACTGCCTTGCTGGCGCGCCAGTCCCTGGTTCTCCAGCATCCCCACCGAAATGCCGCCCGGGTTGCCGTAACCGGCCGCAGTGCTGGGCGCAAACGGTCCGACCGCTTGCCTATAACTACCAACGTTGGAATTGGAGAGGCGGTAATCAGACACGGGGTAAACGTAAGCCATCGGAGAAAGTACTGCTATATATTTATTCTACACGAAGATATAAAAAAAACAGCAATGTCGTCTCACACGTTCACCTACACCAGCACTAGCACCGTCGGCCAAAAAACACAAAAACGCTTCCGCGTGCCGCCGCTCGACCAGACACAGCTCATTTCAACGCCGGACGCGACGGGCATCGCCGATGTGGTGGCCCTCAGTGTTATTCCTGTGAACGCGTCGCTGTGCAACACGATCGCAGTGACACCGCCGCCGTCAACATTCGACTTTCGCCAAGAGTTTGCGGATTTCCTCAGTCCCATTATCAATCAGGGCACGTGCGGCTCCTGCTGGGCCATCGCGTCCACGCAAGCCCTTTCCTCCCGGTTCGCCATCATCCGCAACCAGAAAGTCAAGCCGCTCTCGGCCGCCTACATGCTGTACTGTGCGCGCGACACCTTTTCCACGACCAAAGACGTCAGTTACGGCTGCACAGGCGGCTCGCTTGTTGACGCGTACTGGTTTTTCAATTTAAACGGAATCGTGTCAGCGGCGTGCTTGAAGTACGACGCGCTCGGCGACTGGGACCCTACAAGCGAGAGCAACACGGATTTACGGACGGGCACCGTGCGCACCAAGGAGGGCGGCGACATGACAGAGACAAGAACGCACGTGTCGTGTCCGATGCTGGAGTGCCCCACCAAGGAGGGCGGCGACGACGCGTCCGAGGAGCAGCCGTGGCTGTTCAAAACGGCCATTTCCTACATCGTAGCCGGCACGCCCTCTCAGAGCGGCGGCAGCGAGGCCAACATCCGCCAGGAGATTTGGAAGAACGGACCCGTGTCCTCCGGCTTCCAGGTGACACAAGACTTCTTCACCTACTGGAAGGGGCTGCTAGAGCAGTCGTTGGTTGGCGTCGCGCAGATCTATGTGCCCGGCAAACCTGACGACCTCAACAACCCCGTCATGGGTAATCACGCCATTCAAATTATCGGCTGGGGCGACATGCAGGGCACTCGCTTCTGGATCATCGCCAACTCGTGGGGTGCCACCACACAAGAGCTGCAAAACTACGGCAACAACGGGTACTTCATGATGCTGCGCGGCACCAACGCCGCCGCCATCGAATCCAACGTGGTGGGCGGCATGCCCAAAGTGCACCCCCAGGTCATTAGTGCACTGGGAACGCCGGCCTTTCTCAAAGATCGAGAGATGTGCAGCATCATCCGCTACGAAATCAACACCCAGACTCTCATGGCGCTGGATGCCGGCAAGTTCGTTTCGTTGCCCGATGTGCGCAGCGAGTACGAGTTCACACTGCCTCCACGCAGTGCGCTAAAGATTCCACAAATCAACGAGTTCACCACGTGCCCCGCGGACAGGCCCGCCAAGTGCATGTACACCGGCGCGTGTGTCGTCGCACAAAAGGAGTGCGGCATAATGCGCGCCACCGGCGGCAACGTGGCGACAAACACCATTGTGAACAACCAACTCGCCGGGTCGCGCGAGCTCCAGGGCAAATATTTGCAGCACCATTTGGCTCGACACGACAAGGACATGACAAGCGCCGCTCCCCTTTATTTTACGTCGTACGCATGGTGCCCCGCCAAGTCCACCACGTCTACTACGTCCACCACGTCTACTACGTCCCCCACGTCTACTACGGCGGTGGTGGTGTACGCGCTGTTGCTTTTCGTGCTGCTGGTACTGGTGGGTGTCATGGCCATAGTTATTATTAACAATAAAAAAACACAAAGAGGGGCGGCGCAAAAATAGTCACGGGGACATTCATTATATATTATACCAATTTCCGCACACATGTTTGCATTCATCAACTTTCAAGCCAGTTGTTATATTGATGCAGTGCTCGTGGCGCTGTTTCTGCCGTCGTACAACAACTACTTTACCACCATGTTGTTTGGACCATTGTCCACCAACACTAGTCTAACTCGAGCGCTGTTCAACGAGATGGAGCATTTTAAAATCGCAAGAAGGGGGTGGAAGTGCCAGGCGTTTCGACGCGAGCTCATGTTGTCGGCCGCAGAGTTCTCCAACCATTCGCCCCATTCTGCAGTGGACTTTGTGCGACACCTCTTTGCAAGTTGTGCCATCCGCGACACGCTCACCACCTTCCAGACCAGTACAACGCTCATGAAGCGCCGCGAGGAAACCGTGGACATCAAAGACGATTTGAAACAGCTCGTCAATGTGTGGATGGTGACACCCATAAGTCACAAATGGAACCACGCGAACGCGGACACGTTGACCAGCGCAGAAGATGTTGGCGAGCGCACCATGTTTATGCGCGACGCGACGCAGACCTCTTTCTTGCTGCAAAATATTCACGGTGACAGGCGGCGCATCAACCCGCCGGAGACGAGCTCCATCTTCCTGTGCCAGCTGTCCGCGGACGACGACGACGTCACGAAACGCGTGCTCATATCGCGCCAGTTGTTGCCGCACCTGGAGAGTACGGGCGACGATTATGAGGGCGAGGTGCTCGTGAAGATTAATGCCACGCGTCTACTGTCGTGCCCCGTGCTAATCATTGAAGTGGCTCGGCTGGTAACCTTTTTCGATGCCCGCACGCGGCGCACGGTGCGGCAAAAACAAAACGCCACTGTTGACTACGGCGTGTTTGACTTTGTGCTGCGCGAGTGGGTGCTAAACATTTTCGGCAAATATTATCGCTTAGTAGCCGTTGTGTGCCACCTGGGCGCCAACACCAGCAACGGCCATTACGTCACTTTCGCGGAGAACAGCGAGTCGCAGTGGTATTTTCATGACGACATGACTCCCGGCGGAAAGCTGCTGCCCATGGACGCCGAGTCGCTGGAATCGTCGACCACGCTGCCGCATCCAGGCACCACCGGAGAATTGTTTTTTTATGTCCCGTGCCATGTATGAGCTCCACATTCTACAGTCCCACATACAACTAGTTCAAACATTTGAAAACATTCCAATTTATTCTAAAACAATAAACCAAACATGAGCAGTGCTTTGACCTTGCGTAATAGTGTTAGCGAGAACGGTACTACACCCACCGACCACGATGCGCCACCGTCCAGTGCGTGCAAAAGTTACGTTTATGTGTGGGAGCATAACAACCAGTACATCGCGGCGCATGTGGTGAACCACGCGCTGCCCATGCAAACCACAGCGTTTAAAGCCATCAGCATTTTGCTGAAGATGGTTATCATAAACTCCCTGGATTGTAGCGGTACGGCAGTGGATGAAGTTTCGCAGGTACAGGAAATCGAGCGCGAAAATGTCAAAAATGTTATACTGCTGCATTATGTGCCGCATCACCGCGTGCTGGACTTGACGCTGCTGGACACGAGCGTCGCAGCTGAAGAAAATACGCCGGCGCTGGCAGCACTAAATGAAAGTGCGCAAAACAACGGCATCCACCCGTTCCTCGCCGAGATGAACGAGACAGTCAACGCCCAGGGACTTAATGGAAAAATGTGTATTGAATTACGCTACGACAACGTGTCGGACATTGCGGACAACACGTTCTCCTATGTCTTGGACGCCAAACAGCCGCTGTCCCCCACGCCGGAACTGCAACTGTTTCTCGACTTTGTGAAAAACAATAAACAACGCTAATTCAATCTATCTAAGTTCATTCATACCAAGAGACGCTCATCCACTCGCCTATATAAATCCTGCATTTCGCTATCCATCGCGTACTCGTCGTACACGTCCATCGCCGCCTGATCGCGCGCCGCGGTTGCGTCGTCTGCATTATCCCTGGTACTGCACTGCACAAACGCGGATGTGAGTTGGTCGCTGCTGTCCAAAAACTTGGCTCTCGCGAGTTCAAAGGAGAAGGTGCTCATGACAGCCGCATTGGATGCGATGGCGGGCTCCGATTGTAGCACATTTTCAATGCAGCGATGCTCCCGCATTTTCTTGAGTGCGTTTACAGGTCCAATCTTCGGTAGCGACGTGTTAAAGTCGGTTCCGCACAGTATGCTAAAGTCCACAAACTCCACGTACGACAACTGCAGCGCCTCCAGAATGGCGCTCAACTTTAATTCCAACAGGGGGTAACTACTGGAGCCCAGGTTGCGCAGTAGCACGGGAGCGCCACAAACCAGTGTGTCGTAGTCTTCACTAACTACAACATCTACCGACCCCTGCACCGCCAACCACGCACACGCTTTCTCCGCTTCTCCCGTCGCTTCGTAAAAGGGTATCGAGTGTGCAGCCAGTATTGCCTTCAAATTCACCGAGTGTATGGGCTTCACCACGGTCACGGCGGTGCGCAGCCGATGGATCTCCTGCTCCGTCTCGCGCACACACGCTAGCAGTTCGGACGCCGACGCCACTTGCAGTTCGGACGCCGACGCCACTTGCAGTTCGGACGCCGACGCCACTTGCAGTTCGGACGCCGACGCCACTTGCAGTTCGGACGCCGACGCCACTTGCGCGACGGATTTCGCCAGCGACTCTGTCAGCACGCTTATTTTGTTCTCGCGCAACTCGGTTGCACGTGTCGTCTGCACGCGGCGTTTGGCGCGCTCGCGCTCCTTGCCCACATGCTCACCCGCGCCGTCGAATATGTACACGCATCTTATGCCGTAACGTTGCAGCATGCGGTATTGACAAACGAACTTGTCCAGAAAGTTGTAGTCGTCGTCCAGCTCTTTGCAGTACGAGAATTTGTACAGGAAAATGGACACGTCAATGGCAAACCGTTTTCCGGCGTAGTCGCTTAATGTGCAGCTGGTGTTGAACAACTCGGGGTGTTTGTCTCGTAGCAGTTTGGACAACCCCTTGACTCCCATGCTTGCGTGCGTGCTTTTAATTGTTATATACAAAACGCAGCATCAGCAACAAACATACACGTGTGTATGAATCACAAAAATTTTGTGTATGAATCACAAAAATTTTTAGTATGTCTTCAAGCTTGACGAATGCGCGATTCGTTCCAGCCGGTTCAATGTGGGGTTGATAATGAGCACGCGGAAACTAAGCCACGACAGCATTCGATACAAGTAAAAGACGTACACGAAAAACTGGATTGCTGTTAGAAAGGCGTAGAAGCGTTGTTGCATCAACACCTCACAGTGGTAGGTGTTGAGTATCCAGAACTGTGATGATGTGCCCGGTGATATTTTTGCGCACATGTCTTCCATCGCAATGCCCTCCCAGAACCCCAAACCGTGAAAGGCGGGCCCTTTGAAGTACAGCACATTAAGCGGCTGCACGATCAACAACGCATGGGTTTTATACACTACATTTTCGAAAACTAAAAGCGCTCTATGCAAAAAATCGTACATATGCAAATGGACGGCAACAACTACCTGCGGCAACGAAACGACCCACGCAAACATTATTACTTACCTCTGGAATCCTTTATTGTATTACTCAGAAAAAAAAATATACCATCCATTAGTTAACACCTGGTTTTATTGACTAGACTGATATCAGGAAACACTATGCGGCATGACAGATGATGGCACAGTGGCAGTGGTGGCGGCAGTTGGGGTAATGGCGGTTGACGGGTTGAACACCACTTTGATGTTTGTCGGGTAAATAAAGACAGACTCGCGAGGGGCGCGTGACAGCTGCCGCCGTTTCTTCTTTTTAGTAATAGACGAGGGCGGCCCCTTGACGTAAACGCCGCCAGGAAGCCCGCCAGGACACGGCTCCAGCGGCAGTTTGGTAGATGTCGCTTGGTCTTTCTCGATGCTTTTGATGTTGAACTGCGCGTAGTCCAGCACGCCGTAACGCGACGCCCAGAAAAAGAAATTAAGCTGCCCCACCGTTGACTCATACATCACAGCGTTTTTGGTTGCGCAGTGCTCCATGGGTGTGGTCGTCGTCGGCTTGTCCATGTGGAAGTAGATGCGTTTACCTCGCCTGAACGGGTCAAAGTTCTTCCGCTTATGGTTCCACAACCAGCTTTTGTATGACCGGTAGATGTTCACAATCACTTCCGGACAGTTCGGCGGCTTGATGTTGTAAATGACTGGAAACTTTTTGGCGTAGTTCGTTACCAACCAGTCCAGCGCGCGCAACGACAGACCGCCGTCTTTCGTAATGATCGGCAACAACACGGTGCGCAGCTTCTCCACCGAAAAATAGTCCTGGATTTTCTCCAACGTGTAAATCTTCTTCTTGCACAAGTAGCCCTCCCACGAAAACCGACCCACGCTGTTCATGCTCGCAAAACTATGATGCGCGCACACAACCCTAGTGCAAACAAAATAAAATTTGCATTAAACTTTTTATTATTAATACGCATTAGTCAATGCAACTTTCATGGTAAATCCACCTCCTTCCTTCCGCATTAAAAAAATCGCGCACCCAAATGATGTCCGCCGAGCAGAGTCGCGTCGCCGAACATATTGCAGCAGGACTAAACGTGTTCCTCACGGGCGGCGGCGGCGTCGGCAAGTCTTTCATCATAAACTCCGTGGTAGCCAGCGAGCGGGACAAGGGGCGAGTGGTCGCGGTGTGTGCCTCGACGGGAGCCGCGGCTGACCACATCGGCGGCACTACGCTGCACTCGTTCCTGGGCCTCGGACTTGCGACGGATCCACTCCCGCAACTCATTGCAAGCCTTTCCCTCAAAATAAGACAGCGGTGGCAGCGCACCGACTTTCTCGTCATCGACGAAATCTCCATGGTGGATCCCGTCTTCTTCGACAAGGTCGACGGCGTCGCGCGCTTCATCCGGCGCCAACCCAGCGCGCCCTTTGGCGGCATACAGCTCCTCCTCTCCGGCGACTTCTTCCAACTACCACCCGTCATCGCGCCACCAGCAGGCGCCGAGGGACACGGGCGCAAGCGTGCCGCCAACACCAACGAGCCGCAGCCCGACACGCTTCTCTTCTGTTTCCAAACACGCGCGTGGACCGAGGCCGTGCAGCAGACGGTGGATCTAAAGTACTCGTTCCGACAGGCAGGCGACACGGCTTACTACGAGTTGCTGACGCGCGCACGGGTGGGAGAGTGCACCGTGGACGACATCGACTTGCTTGTAGGCCAAATCAACGCGGACCTGTCCGAGGCGGCGCGCAACGGAATCCAACCCACGCGAATGCACGCGCGCCGCACCAACGTCGATCTCATAAACGTTGAAAAACTCAAGGAACTCGGCGACGCAGAGGGGCACGTCTACACCGGCCACTTCAGCTACACCGTGCAAGCCAAACGAGGGCGCGAAGAGGACATCGCGCTTAGCTCCATTGACGGACCGTCGATCGCGCTTAGCTCCACGACACGCCAGGCCAAGGTGACGCAACTGCAACAAAAAGTGGCAGCCATGCAGGCGTACAACAACACACCCACCAAAATAGAGGTCGAGCTGCGCGTCGGGGCCCAAGTCATGCTGCTCTGCAACCTGGACGTCGCCAACGGTCTGGTCAACGGCTCACGCGGTGTCATCTGCGGCTTCTCCTCCGCCACCTCGGGCACGGCGCCGCCGCAACCCATTGTCAAGTTCGCGCGCGGCGACGCCGAACTGGTCATCCAGAGTTACTCATGGGAGTACAAACAGGACAACATTGGCTCTGTGTTCTTCAACCAGATACCGCTGCAACTCGCGTGGGCGATCACCATCCACAAGGCGCAGGGGCTGAGCCTCGACTGCGTGGAAATGGCGCTGGACAAATCGGTGTTCGAGCGCGGACAGGCGTACGTGGCACTGTCGCGCGTACGCTCGCTCGCGGGACTGCGGCTGCTCAGTTTTAAACCCGCGGTGATCGTCGCCCACCCGCTGGTGATACAGTTTTACAATTCCATTTCATCTTGATGCACTCAAATATATCCGTTGCATTGTAATACAAATTTGTTCAAACACTACTTTAAAAAAAGACCCTGTACAAGTATATATTATATATGCTGTCATACCGATCGCACTACGCTCAGGGAGAAATGGGTATACAAAACAGCAACCGGTTTGAAGTGCTGACTAGCACGGACTCGTCTGACGAGGAACATCAACACGACCACGCGCCGCCGGCATGGAGAGCGCCACCGCGCACGCGCCCTGCTGTCAAACCGTTAAAAAAGGCAAAACCACCCTGCACCATACAACAAACCTACCAGTTGATAATGGGCAGCGAACCCATTACTAACGCGCTCAGTGTAGCGGGCACGTACAGCTACACGGCCAACAACGTCTGGGGGGAGCCGCTCATTAACGAGAGCAACCACATGCAGCGCTCCGTCTCTTTTTTCGGACGCTGCTTCCAGTGCCAGTACATGTCGCACTCGCAAAAGTACTGCCCGCTGCAGCTGTGCACCAAGTGCGGAAAGTTCGGCCACTCGGACAACGTATGCGTCTAGCGCATGTAGCGCATCTACCGCGTGTTAAGTTCATAATCATAATATCCACTACTACGTTCATCGCTATCACTACTACTTTCATATCCTGCTACACGCTGCCTTTTCAGGGTTGTGGCCATGAAAGGCGGCGCCAACGACTCTTCGCTGCACCGCAACCCCTTTGTTTGTTCACAATAAGATCTTACTATGATTTTAACGTCGGCTGCAGTGAGGCTCGTTTTTGCGGGATTCTGTATTTTTAAAATGCCTAGTCTGGCTCCAGCTATTCCAGCCAGGTTTTCCATGTCACCCGCACTGTTTTTGAACAGCGTGTTCATGTTGTCTCTAACAGTGTCGGCCATGTACGCTGCAGCGGCGTCATCTAAGGCGTTGCTGATGCCGTACTGTTCACGTAAAAAATAACAGAGGAGCTGCACCAGTTCTTCGGGGGTGAAGCTTGCAAGCGCGATTTGATAAGGGAACCGACGCGGCATGCCCTCATTGATTTTCATAAAAGTGTCGTGCATGGCATCATGGTAACCGGCCGCTATCACGCAAATCGTCCCCTTCGTTTTATCCAGAAAATTTACCAGCTCTCCAATAACCTCCGACGAGTACGGGTCCCACCCCTTTTGATTGTCCCGCTGGGCGACCATATACGCTTCGTCGATAAAAAGCACGTTCTCAATGTTGGAAATCAGCCGAGCCTTGGTGCGAGGACCCGACTGGCCGATATACTGTCCGACCAGATCCGGACGGGACACCACATCAATACTTTTCCGGGCGAGCAACAACCCACACGCTTTCAAAATGTTACCAATTATCTTTGCGAACCGCGTTTTACCCGCTCCCGCCGGACCTGTGAGCATCACGTTCAAGTGTGACTTCATCAACACCGCCGGCGATTTCGCCACCGTGTAAATGATCGTTCCGATATAATCATTCAGTTTGTACCTCGAGGCGTCCAGCTCGTGACCCTGTTGCTGAACTGCAGCCGCGTCTACTACTTCCGCGTCTACTACTTCTGGCTCGTTACAGGCTTTGAGTGTGTTTACTTCTCTTAATTCTCTAATCAGTTTCGCTCTGTTTTTTATCCAAAGTGTATCCAGTCTGTCATCACCGAGGACGTTTACAGAGGCAGAACCGAGCTGCATTGACGGGACGGTAGACAAATAATAAAGAGCACCAATATCACTTGGGGTAAAATCATCCACATCTAAAAGTAGTTGTCGCCCGAATTCAACAGCCCTGTCACTAATGCTTTTTTTTGTCGCACCTCTTCTAGCTACGTCCCGGGGTTCCAAGTCTTGCGGATTGATGCCGTCAGCACGTCTTACTGTCTCTAACCTGGCATCAGCTTCACGGAACTTTGTTGTCAAGTCGTCATGCTGGCGAGTAGCGATTTCTAACGCCGAATCTGTGGTTTTTTCCCGGTCCACTAATACTTTTAACTGTGGATAGGATGCCGCCTGTACTTTTTTAATTGCTTTAGACCGACGGAACTGATCCAGGGCGGTTGTTATACCGGCTTTGTCGGCTGCGCTGGCGGCTTCAATCTCATTGGTTATTTCCGCCCCCACCTCCTGCTTCAACCTTTCCAGACGAGCCACCTCCGCAAGAGCCGTAGGAAGCTGTGCCTCTAAACTTGCTTTGGTGTCCTGTGCACCTTGCAAGTTTGTTTTCCGGTCCGATACGTATTCCTTGAATAACGAGTATACGGCGTTGAGCTGTTCCATTTTTTCGAAATACTGCGGGAAGTTTTCTTGTTGGTTGGCGTACGTCATCTCAAATGTTATGAACCGAGGATCCGTTGCTTTCGCCGGTTTTTGTTGTGCCTCCAACCGTGATAGCGACGCGTTCATCTCACGCGCAAGTGTTACGATGCTAAGGATCATTTCCAGTGCATCTTCTTTAATTTTTTTCACTTTTTCGCGAACAATAAACCGGAACGAAAGTTGTAACTGTCGCGACAAGCTCCCGTTGCCTTCAAGATCGCGAAGTATGGCCGGGATAGGATTGTTCGGGAAGTTCCGTAAAGATAAACCTTCATCGCGGTCCACTTTCTCGTTCCACGGACGGCTATTTATGACGGCACCGCCCTTAAACTTACCACCGCCCTTAAACTTACCACCGCCCTTAAACTTACCACCACCAGTTGCCTTTGGTTTCGCTTGTTTAGCACCCATTTGGTACGTCTGCTGTTTTTATGTATATACTCAATATAATATTTTTACCATCGCGATGCAACCACGAGGAGGGGGGCGCGCGCGGTTGAATAAAGACATTACAACTTTTAAATATACCCCGGTGACATTATATAGAAGATGCAAACACAAAACGTGTTCGACACTATACAAGCGAGAACCGGCGTCGCACTATTCCCGCACCAGCTCAACGCCATCCAGTGGATGCAGCGCACCGAGGGACGTACCCGAATGGTGCCCGAACAGCCGCACGGCGGCATCCTCGCGCACGCCATGGGCCTGGGCAAAACCATCACGACGCTCAGCATGATCTCCATGCAGGGGCTCGGAGTCACCATCATCGTGTGCCCCAAGTCTGTCATCACCCAGTGGCGCGACGAAGCCGTCCGCATTCTCAACCTCGACGACGACCAAATCCTGCTCTACCACGGGAACACGCGCGACACCAGCTTCAGCAAACTGCCCAAGCCCGCCTCCTACCTGGTGCTCACCACCTTCGAAATCGTACGCCTAAGCATGCGGTCGCGCCACCCCGTCGGCATTCTGCACCGGCAGCAGTGGGACCGCATCATCCTGGACGAGGCGCACCGCATCTGCGAACAAAGCTCCAAAACAGCGCGCGCCATACGCATGCTGCGCGCACGCAACCGGTGGTGCATCACCGGCACGCCCTTCAAAAACGGAGTCACCGACCTGGTGGCGCTCTCCAAGTTCCTGCTCGTGCCGCCGTACTGCAACTCCACGTGGTGGCGCTGCCACAGCCACAACGAGCACAAGATCAGGGAGTGGCGAAACATGTTCGTCAATCTGCAAGACAAACGCGTGCTGTCCCTTCCCAGCATTGTGCACCACGTCCGCTTTGTCGGCGCCCAGGTCAACGAGGAACAACTGGTCGCGCACCTCAAGACCCTGTACACCAAACACGCCGCCGCGCCCGCCAAAAAAACACTCGTCGACAGCGAGAGAGCACTCATCGACACCGAGCTGCTCGCCGAGATTTGCAGTGCGCGCTTGCCCGGGTCCAGACAAGAGTATGAATTGCTCAAAATCATGCGTCTGCGTCAATCCGCCAACCACCCGCTGCTGCTCACCAACAACGCCAACGCCATGATACATCTGCTCGCCCAACAACTCGTGCCCACCGGCGGCACCATCTGCAACGCGTGCAATACCGCCGCGCCTGGTGCTAGGGGTGCGCTTCGTAGTGGAGGGAGCAAGAACAACAGTGACACGGACGATGACGCGACCCGACAATGTGCACACGTGCTGTGCCATCTCTGCGCCACGGACATGATCCTTTGCCCGTGCTGTCTGGCCAACATGCTCCCCGCGACACGAAACGCCGAGGGACTCGTGTGGAGACACAGCGCCAAGACACGCGTGCTCGCCGACTACCTCACCGCCGTGTTCGACGCCGATCCAGCCGCAAAACTCGTGCTGTTCTCGCAGTGGACGACGTGTCTGGACATGCTCGCCAGCCTGCTGGACTTTATGCGCATCCAGTACGGACGCTTCGACGGCCGCGTCAACAGCATCGACGAGCGAGCCGACATTATCAACACCTTCAGGGAGAACAGCGCGTGCCAGGTGCTACTCACGTCTCTCGGCGCCGGAGGGGAGGGGCTAAACCTCACCTTCGCCAACCACGTCGTCCTGCTCGAGCCCTACTGGAACCTCGCCGCGGAGCAACAGGCCATCGACCGGCTGCACCGCATCGGCCAAAAGAGAGTCACCAATGTGCTGCGTCTGCACGTGCACGGCTCCATCGAGAACTGGGTGCAAGAAATCCAAAACAAGAAAAACAAAGAACACATTCGACTGCTCTCGAGAGACGAACCCGACGCGGCGGCGCCCATCACCGCCTCGCCCGCCAAAAAAATCAAGCTGCATCACGCCCCCCAGGTCAAAAACAGGTTCCGCATCGATGCGCACACCGAGATCAACACCAACACGTCCAGCGCCGCACCACCACCACTTGGTCTATCGCGCTTCCTCTTACACTCCGACTCCACAACATAACACTTAGTCAGTACTTTTCTTAGCTAGCAATTAGGTGACACACACCCCACACACACCCGTAGTAATGAAATAAATTTAGTTTTTAAATATTAGCACCAGCAACTACTACTTTTTGTTTTTTAATGCGGTGTTTGGTCGGCCGCGCCGTGGAGCTGGTTGCAGCAACGGTGGCGCTGTACCGCTTGGTTTTCTTCGCGCGAAACGCCACCAGCTCCCGCTCCAGCGCGTCCAGATCCGCACACCACAAGTCCGCGGCCGACTGCGCCTGCAGCTGGACCAGTCGCTCCTCCAGGCCCCGGATGTCCTCCCGCAGCGTTGCCACCCGGGCGTGCGTCAACGACCGAAGTGTCATGTTCATCAAATACCCAAAATCAGGCGCCCGAGGATGGTCCGCGCTGGCGAGAAGCGTGTCGTAGCTCTTGGAAACAAGTTCGCTCTTCAGCGCGTCTTCGTCGCGGAACAAGTGGATGCAAATGGTGCCCGCGATCACCTCCGACACGAACCGCAGCTTGTTGCACTGCACCTTCTTTTCCGCCTCCAGCTTCACCAACATGTTTTGCTTGCGCCGCCCGTACAGTGCCAGTCGAAACGTCGCGTGCTCGCGAACGATTTCGCCCACCGACTCGTAGTGCCGCAGCTTGCCGTCCTCGTCGTGCAAGTGCATGTTGCTCGTACGGATCTCGTTCTGCATGCCCAGCACCGACCACAGCGCAGACGCCGCCAGCCCTTCGCCCATCAGTGCAGACACCTTCTCCTTGTCACAGTGCAGCACCATATCCACCGTCGAGTCCGTCCACAGCTTCTCGATCGACGTCACGATACCCGCACCTGACGAATTCGTCCTCTTGCGCTTCTTCTCCTCTTTATCTTTCCCACTACTGCCACTGCCACTGCCACCACTACGCGCCGCGTTGATAAACTTCTCCAAATCCTCCACAAAAGAGTGCGTCCACACCCCCACCGGCAACTCCGTGATGTGGATGCGGGAACAGTCCTCCGACACAGTCATGCATCCGCGCGTGCGATAAACGCCCTTGGCCTCTATAAACTCAATGGTGCCGCGGAAGCCACAGTACCACGGCGTCAGCGCCGCCGCACCCGCCAGCACGCCCGCGTCGTCCCCCGCAGCAAACAGGCGACACAGACGAATCAGGTCGTCGGGGTTGTACATCGGCACCGACGTAGCCCAGCCCGTGCCGATGCCGAACGCGCCGTTCACCAGCGCCATGGGAATCACCGGCGCAAACACAACCGGCTCGATCGACAAACCCTCGTCTTCCTTGTACACCAACACGTCGTCGTCCAACTTCGGAAACAGCGCGCGCGTCACGCTGTCCAGCCCCGTAAAAATGTAGCGGGCGGCGCTGTGCACCGACGGCGGATCCAGACGGGAACCGAACTGCCCCTCGGGCCGAAACAGGTTGATGTTGCTGACGCCCACGTGGTCCTGCGCCATCCCAATCACCGCCTCCACCAGCGACTGCTCGCCGTGGTGGTACATGGTGCACGACGCAATCTGCGCCGCCACCTGCGCCACCTTCACGTCCGACGTCACGTTTTTCGACAACAGCGTGAACAGCGCCTTGCGCTGCACCGGCTTCAGCCCGTCCAGCACGTTGGGGATGTTGCGCTCGTTGCTGTAGTTCGAGTACGGCAACACCTCCTTGTGGATAAAGTCGTGCAGCGTCACCGACGGCGCCGTGTAGTCCACGTAGCTCGCCGGATTGAAGTGCGTCGTCAGCAGCGCGCGCCTCGCCGCAGCATTGTCCGTCTGGAACATCTGCACCATCAGCGCGTCGCTCGCCGCGTTCCACACAATGTCCACCAAGTGCTCCTTGTACGCCGAGAAGTACTCACGCGCCAGCGCCGACGTGGACGTGCCCAGCCCCTTGAAGTACTTGACCGTGTACGTCGCCTGCACGCTCGGCTCCACGCTGCGCCACCACTCCTCGTAGTGCGCGCTCGCGTAGAAACAGCGCACCGCGGTTTTACTCGTCGCACGCACAAGCGGCGTCGGGAAACGCTGCACATACGACGGGTCCACCGCCAGGATCGACGGGAACAGCGCGTGGATCACGTTGATGATCAGGCCGCCAATGTGTGCCCCGTCCGGGTCCTGGTCCGAAAAAATAACCAACTTTTTGTAGCTCAATCCGTCCAGAGACGTGTACACCTTGTGCAGCGTCAGCCCCAAGATGTTGATCAGCGTCGTCACCTCCTTGTTCTTCGAGATGGACTCCACTGTGGCGTTGCGCACGTTGAGCGGCTTGCCCTTGAGCGCGAAGATGCCAAAGTTCGCGCGCCCCACCACCGCCAGCCCAGCCACCGCCAACGCGCGCGCCGAGTCCCCCTCCGTCACCAACAGGCTGCAACGCGACCCCGACTTGCTCACATTCGTCGCCGCGTCGTACTTGTCCGCGATCACCACGCGACGAGCCCCCGACGTCTTCGGCTGCGACCCCATCAACCGCCGCGCCGCCGCCAACTCCTTATCCACCACTTCCTCGTGAATGCGGTTCAGAACGCCCGTCGCCGCCAGCTGCTTCATAAACGCCACCGACGGCTGCCACTTGAAATCAAAACGCGACGCCGGTGTCGTCAACTTCTCCTTCGTCTGCGAAGAGAACTCGGGCGAGTCCACCAGGAGTTTCACCACCAGAAACACGTGCCGACGCACCACAGACACCGCGAGCGTAAAGTCCGCCTTTTTCAACCGCGTCCGCATGCACTCCTCCACGGCTGTGGTGATGCGCGCAAACCCCAAGTTCACGTGCGTCCCCTGCGAACACTGCAGCGAGTTCACAAACCCCAGGCAGTTGTCCTCGGAACATGCATCAGACGCCGCAACCGCGCAGATCTCCCACGAGTTCACGTTATGCGCCTCGTTCTTCACCACATCCAGCGCAACCGCCGGAAACGCTGCCGGCGCGAACACGCCCGCAAAGTCTCTCAGCGTCTTCACCTCCAACACCTTGCCGTTAAGACTCAGTGTAACGCGCCGCGCCGTGCACGCGCTCGCATCGATCGTCGTCGCCTCCAGCATCGTCCGCACGTCGGCGCTCATGCCATCGCCTCCACCCAGCCGCGCAAAGTCCAGCAAGAACGACACATCCGTAAACCCCTTTTTGGTCTTGAGCGGACGAACAACGGGCTCCGACGCGTGCGCCATGTTCGTGTCGAACGTCTGCGTAAACGTCAACGCCGCGCGCGGATCCGCCGTCGACACCGTGAACACCGAACTGAACACGTTGGTCGCCTTGCACCCGTAGCCGTTGCGCCCCGCTGTCCACCGAACACCGTCATCCGCAAAGTTCGTGCCGCTGCGGAAATGGGAGAAGGCAATGGTGGGCTTCCACGCCGCCCGCCCCTCGTCGAACACCACTGGCACGCCCTGGCCGTCGTTGCGAATGCGGATCCACCCCGGGCCGCCGGCTTCCGCGCAATCAATCCACACCTCAATTTTCTTCATCTTTTCGTCGCGGAACTGTCTGTCCAGCGCATTGGTGAGAATCTCCTGGAACAAGTTCTTTAGAGCGGGAGCGTACACCAGCGTCCGCTTCACCACCGTGTACTGCGCCACTAAAGACTGCGGGGAGGGCGCCGCGGATAGCGCTTTCGCAACGCCTTCCTCTTCTTCCCCCGCGCCCCGAACATACGGAACATTCAGAGCATGCTGAACATATACATGGCACACATGTTCGGCGTTCTTCGTGCTCCCACACAGCGTGTCCGGACGCAGCAGCAGGTGTTCACGATCTTCCAACGACACGATTTCTCCTTCTTCCGTTGAGAGCATGGTAATGTTATGTTTATGTTATGAGCCACAAACAAGTCCACAAAACAAAAAGGTTACAAAAAAGGTTTTACTTTATTGTTTTTACGGAAATATCTTTTCAACTTTTGCGAAAAAGGCGCGCACATGACTTTAGTTAATTCTATTTAATTCTACACGACTTTATTTGTGGGCGAGCAACCATGTATGCGCAATCACGCCGACTGTTCACCATGCGCCAGACACTGACGAAAATGCTGGGCGTTCGCGGCTACACTGTACCGAGCGACGTGGCAACAATGACGCCCAGCGCTTTTGACAGCATGTATGCGCAAAGCAAGGGCGCCGAGCACGACAACGACGACGTGTCGCAACTGGCGTTTTTCGCGGAGCACCCTGTCACAGGCAACAAGCTCGTGGTGCTGTTTCCCAACGACACGGACAGAAGCAATCTCGGCATCGCCCCTATTCGCAACTTTATTACCGTGATGCAGAAATACCACTGCTCCCATTGCATTTTGGTGGTGTACGAGAGCTTGACGGCGCCCGCCATTGTGATGCTAAAGGATTTGGAGACCAAGAAAGTGTTCATCTCTTTTTTCGCGGAAAATGAACTCATGTACAACATCTACGACCACGTTCGTGTGCCACGCCACATCCTCCTCACGCCAACGGAAAAGACCGAGTTGCTCAAAAGCCTCAACGCCTCCGAAGATCTCCTCCCCAAACTACAGAAACACGACCCCATGGCGCGGTACCTCGGACTGGTCGTTGGCGACGTCGTAAAGATACTACGCTACTCGTTCACCGTAGGACACGACGTGTACTACAGAATAGTTGTAGACTCGGAAGATTTCTATTGACCACTCACTCTCTAAACCGCCCCATATAACACCACTGAAAAATCTACGAGTAGTAATAAATGAATATTGGAAATAAGAGTACAACTCATAGCCCGCCACTTCTGTCGCTAAATGCAAATAAACCGAGGGCGGCACAAGACTGGAACCCGCAACACGAAAAACTGTTGAAACAGTGGGGAGAAATGGCGGCGGCGAACAGGTGGATGCATTATCGGACGCATCTCCGGTATGTTTCGCTCAAGATGTGGTTCACGCTGCCCGTCATCATACTATCCTCGTTGACGGGAACCATGAACTTTGCACAGAGCAGCTTCCCGCTCGAATATCAAACGATGATTCCAATACTGATTGGCATTGTGAATCTGTTAATGGGGATTATTACCACCATCGGGTCTTTTTTGCGTGTGTCCGAGCTGGCCGAGGGTAACCGAGTGGCAGCCTTGTCGTACGGCAAGCTGACCAGCAATATACGCGTGGAGATGCTGCTGCCACCGGACTGTAGAACAATGAGCGGCTTCGACTTTATTGCCCTTTGTCGCGCCGAAATGGACCGGCTCACCGAGCAGACCCCCGACATTCATCCACAAGTTGAGATTCAGTTCTTGAAAGTGTTCAAAGACGTTCTAGTCAAAGGCGATTCGGAGTTCTACACACCCGACATTATACAGCTACGTTCCGTGGAAATCTTCACACGCCGAAAAGTTGTCACCGACACTTCCAGTAACGAAAGTGACCATCATCACCCACACAAACAAAAACATGCATCTCGTCAATGGAAACCCGACACTATTGTCGTCGCATCCGTTGACGATAAGACGCATCCAACGATTACAGATTCGACACAAGTTGAATTAAATGAACTCCGAAAAAAACGCGTTGTTGCATCCAGTGTGTTTGCACATCAAGAATCACTCTTTTTCCCATCTCAATTTGGAGGACTGTCACCACCGCCGCAACTATTAGCACCGTTGCAACAATCACCACCGCAACTATTAGCACCACAACAATTACCATCATTGCAACAATCACCGCCCCAACAATCACAACCGCAACTATTAGCATCGCAACAATCAGCACCGTTGCAACAATCAGCACCGTTGCAACAATCACCTCCGCAACAATCAGCACCACCGCAACAATCATCGCCGCAACAATCATCGTCGCAACAATCAGCACCACCGCAACAATCATCGTCGCAACAATCAGCATCGCAACAATCAGCATCGCAACAATCAGCATCGCAACAATCAGCATCGCAACAATCAGCATCGCAACAATCATCGTCGCAACAATCAGCACCACCGCAACAATCATCGTCGCAACAATCAGCACCACCGCAACAATCATCGCCGCAACAATCAGCACCGCCGCAACAATCAGCACCGCCGCAACAATGAGCACCGCCGCAACAATGAGCACCGCCGCAACAATGAGCACCGCATCTATTAGCGCCGCAACAATCGGTGCAACAATCAGCACCGTTGCAACAATCACCGCCGCAACCATGACCACCGCATCTATTAGCGCCGCCACAATCGGTGCAACAAATACCATTAATCTTCGAATCACGGGTAAATTTAAGTTTATTATAATGTTTATTTTATTTGACAATAGAATACACGCTTAATATCTGTAATTTTCCAAACAGTGTTTGTGTTGTTGAATCATACAAAGAAACAAGCGTTGTAGCGTTAAACGGTTGCAGCGGTGGAGGTTCGCATTCTAACAAAAAAGGACTAGATGTAAAATGTGTTACGCGTGCTTGCACAAACTGCTCTGAGACAGGACACATGTAGATGATACTATTTCCTTGTACAATTACACCTTCCTTTAACACAGGAGTGTTCGCAATCCCTTCTTTTAACACAGGAGTGTTCGCTCTTGGTGTGATATCTTCGTGACCGGTCGTCGTCTCAATCTCCATTACCAAGGCGTCTTCGACGATTCCCACCGTGGAGTCCAACAAATCCAAAGGTGGAAACTCCTCATCAAAAAAGTTATAGTTCAAATTATAGTCGTAATCCAGTATGTCCGCATCTTGCGCCTTTTCCGCACACTGAGGCACACCGTTTTCTATGCCTTCCGCTGCATCCGCATAGTTAAAGGGCTGGTGAATCTGTAGATGAACGCGTCGGAATGATGGTATTCTGCGCCTAAAGTCATGTGTGGACGACGAACACGTATCACGATACAAGCTGACAGCCAGTGGTGCCTCCGCCTCGCTACTCCCGCAGCCCGCCGTAAACGCGCACGACACAAAAAAAACCTTTGCACGAAAAAAGGCCAAAGACGACTCACACACGGGCATCTCCAGAGTCCATGCGGCTCTCACTGGGTCGAATAGCGGAGTAAACGAACAAATCATGGTATCAACGTTGGGCGTCAAGTTGGCGGGTATGTGTCTGCTGTGGTTAGCGAGTGTTTGGAACCATTCTGAAATGGCGTGCAAATACGAAAATACGACACTCGTAGTTGTTGACGCCTTAGGTGTGAACGTTATGCATGCTACTGACACACTCGTAAAAGTATATAACTCAACGGGCTGGTAGACATCACACAACCCGTCCATGAAGCACGTAGATTGCAACATCGCTGGAAGCTTCATGATGTACGAGCGTGGTGCACCGACGGGCGTCAACAAATACAGATAGAAAACATGTCGTCCTGCGTCACATGCGCCACCTGCGTTATTCATACTTATACTGACGAAACAATAAATAAATGTAAAAAGTACATTGTAGCTTTTCGTTAAAACATCTATTAATACAAAATCATAAAAACCAAATCTTTTTGTGTATTTGTTCGCGACGGCCACCCGTTTGTCGCTCCAAACTCGTTGTCGACGGACTGGCTAGCGGAACCACTGGCATAATTTATTTAGTGCACAACTATAAAAGGATGACACTTTCTAAAACACAATATGGTGTAATTGTATTTCTGGTGGCGGCTGTAATTACTGTGGTTGTCATACTTGTGGTGTACTTTTCTTCGTCAACATCAAAGTATGCGTATGATGCAGTAAACAACACGTGCGTCAAGTCCAAAGCAGCCGATGCAACAACAAAAAGCGACTGTGAGTTAAAAATCAAAACATTGTTATACAACTGTGACGAAAGCACTGGCGTGTGCAACGTGTCTACCGCGTCTGGTGCGCAAAGTAAACTCGAGTGTACAACGAGTTGCAAGAAAACAGAAAAGTCACTAAAATATATATGCGACAGCGGTACGTGCCAGACAACAACATTAACGGGTCACGTGTCGGACACGCTGGCCGATTGCAATATAATTTGTACAAAAGTGGTGGACGATGTTTATACTTTTTTCTGTAATCCTGCAAACAAACTATGCGAAAAAATTAAGTCGAATACTGGAGCACCAACTCAGGAGAACTGCCAAAACTCATGCAAATGCAACGACCATTATAGCGGCGATAATTGTTCGGTGTACAACTTATCCTTACCAGAAGCTCAGCAGCAAAACTTTCAAATGGTGATGAATGTGGAAAAGCAATGCGTCGTGTTAGCACATGTTTTTGTAACAGTGGATGCGTTTACGGTCCCAAACGATTGTAACAAAATTACTGCTGACTTTGGCTGCCATGTCAAAATCGGTAACGGATCAGGTCAAGATTCGCTTTTGCCCGGGCTGGTTCTGATTCAAACATCAGAGTTCACCGATAAAATCCCCGGCATCAAAACTCCTGGGAACATTACCGACATCTCGCAGAGCAACGCGGTGAATACCGTCATGAACAATTCCGGCTTCATTGCAGGTTTTAACGGTCAAGTCCCATCGGAGAGTTTAAGATCAAACACGAACAAGGATTGTAAGAGTTGGATTATTGATCGCTCCAACCACACTAACTGGACAAGAGAGGATTATACTGTGTTACCCGGGAAGACGTACATTGTTGCGGTGTATCTAGGCGTTGCGACGAACGATACGATTTATCTTGACTTTAGAGATCGTGCAAACACAATCACTTTTCTGAGGTAGATAGTTGTTGTAGCGACCGCCGACGCTTCATCGCAAGCATTTGCGCACACGCAGTGGTTTGTACATAACCTACATTATTTTGGGGGTCGACGCGGAGGACACCAGAAAGCGTTGCGTTAATTGTTTTTACTAATATAAACACTATACGACAATTTACCGATGGAAATCCCTCGTATCGTTGTGTTACCGGTTCTAGTGTCCGTATGTTGCGTCGTCATGGCGTTGTGGTTGGTACTGCGCACGCCGCTGTTATCGAAAGCACGGCAGCGCCCTAGAATTCACACGTCGCTCCACGATCCCACGTCGCTCCACGGTCCCACGTCGCTCCACGATCCCACGTCGCTCCACGGTCCCACGTCGCTCCACGGTCCCACGTCGCTCCACGGTCCCACGTCGCTCCACGGTCCCACGTCGCTCCACGGTCCCACGTCGCTCCACGGTCGCGCCGACAATCCAGTTTACACCACCCCCAACAACACATCGAACAGGAAGACTAATCGGTTGTGTACCACCACAACTCCGGTGAACGCCACGGCAGATCATACTACTAGTTGTGGCATGGTATACAACCACCGCATGAGCACCGACTTGATCCTGCAGGGAGCGACAAACGAACTTCAAAAAGTGAGCGAACCGCGTGACGGACTGGGTCCGAATATCCCCGGCATCCCCGGTATACCTGCATACGCGCAAACTACGGCGCAGATGGAGGAGAGTCCGTGGGTGCGCCTCCATAAAGATGATATTCTCGAACAACGGGCGCTCGCACAAAACACAAGCGTGGTGGCGAACCGAGCACCGCTCTTGACCCCTCACGCGCCGTTGACCTATACCACCCGTTTGCGACGCTTGACGTTCCAGTCGGCCGCGCGCGACACCGTGCTCTACCCCTCCCCGGCCTACTACCGCATGAATCTTGCGGTCGTGCAGCGAAATGTCATCGGCATCGGCCTCAATCTGGCCGTCATTCCCGTCAGCGAGTACAACGTCAACATTTACACACAGTGGTTGGATATCGAAGTTGCGGGTGTCGTTTACTCGGTGAAACTTCCAGAGGGGAACTACGTGAATGTTCCAACCGTCCCCGCTAATAATTTCTCCGCCGCCCTCGAAGCTGCAATTGTTGCAACTAGTCCCGTGCTGGCCGCGTACACTGTCACGTTCAACACGTTGACGTTGAAAGTTGTAGTCGACACAAACGGCGCGCCATGCTCTCTCCGCTTCGGCACAGGTCCGAACGTAAATCGGAGTTTGTGGGAGATCATGGGTTTCCCACGGACCGACACCGCAAACCTCGCGGTTCAAGAGGGCGTCGGCACCGTGAATTTAGCCGGCGCCCTCGCCATCGACTTGTTCATCGAAGAGATTTCAAACGCCATTGATGCAACGGACAACGCCTTTGCGCGCATCGACCTGAACCGCGTCGGCACTAACGATAACTGCTTCTTTACGCCACCAGGCGACGGGTTGCCCCGCTACTTTTGGCCTATCGGTCGACTAACGTTTGTAACCTTTAATTTCAAGGTAAGGTGGACGGAGCTACTGCCCGACGGCACAATCATTGAAACGTACCGGCCGTACCTGTTTAACGAGCGACAGCACACACTGCGTCTAGACTTTGTAAGCAAGGAGTACAAGTCACCGTTTGAAGACAGCATCGAATTAGAAGCATCGGGGTAGTTAGCGGTAGTTTGCAGCATAAACACACCCGAGATACCACACTATTTGTAAAAATACAAAAATAATTTTATTTTTGATGCATGAGCGTAAAAAAAGAAAAGGTCCTCATTCCCCTTTTTCATTTCTAAAGTGTTAGATGACCAAGAAACGCGATCACCAGGAGGCGACGGAAGATGACGAGGTGGCGGCGGGTGCGGTGCCGGAAACAGATGAAGTGCTGGCTGAGCGTTGCGCTGAGTACGTAGAGCTGAATCGCCAAATCAAGGAGCTGGGGGCGCGCATCACTCTTCTACGCAAGAACCAAAAAGGGTTGGAGAAAAACCTGCTCGCCATTATGCAAACCATTAAGCTAGAAGAAATTGTAGTAGACGGCGTTAAGATCTCGCGCATTAAAAAACTTCAAATCGTGGACGAATAAACCATTTGTTACTTTGAAACCCATGTACACCCAAACGGCGAATCGTAGTATCAATGCTTTAGTTTACCATGCAATGGTCTTTATCAAAGTGCTACCGCGTGTGTGTGTTTTTTTCCTTATTAATATACAAACAACACACACACATGAATCGTCGTGAACTTGAAAATCGTGACCGTGCAGAACGACAACGTGAAGTTGAAGACTACCGACGTGAACAACAACAAAATATGCGCGAGTATAGAGGACAATTACAGTCTGTACTTCAAAATGTGCAAGAGCTGCGACAACAACAGCAGCAACAACAACAACAGCAACAACAACAACAACAGCAACAACAGCAACAACAGCAACAACAGCAACAGCAACAACAACAACAGCAACAACAGCAACAACAACAGCAGCAACAGCAACAACAACAGCAACAACAACAGCAACAACAGCCACGGTATTCGGACTACAGGTGCAACTTGCGAAAAATGCAATGCAAGGCGCGGTTGGCCAATGGGAATCGGTGTTCGAGAAATACGCTCAAGACAATACCGTATTGCTGGCAACACATTATTGCAAACTACGGTCTACAAGTGAAACCGTCTGTTCGCGTACGTGGACAACTGGGTATCTTTGCAACGCGAGACTTCCCACCAAATGTAATCATCATTGATCACCCGTACGGCGAACTCATCTCCGAGCGCAACGTCACCCGGCGCTACGGCGCCTTTGACAGTCCGTTTATTATCCCCACCGGCACTGACAACAAGGTGTGGGACGACACGTGCTCGCGCGGGCTAATGGGGTACGTGCAAGACCACGCCGTTAATCAAGGCGCCTTCAACGATCAGGACTACAACACAGCATACGCAAGTTTCCGTGGCAACAGTCCCAACAAAATTGTTCTTGTCACTACCAAAGCGATTGACGAGGGAGATGAACTGCTAGTCAACAAAGGCTTTGACGCGGCAAATGTGAGACACCCCCGAACGCTATGGAGGGCCAACAGGCAGCTTGAAAATCGATTCTTGTGGGCCGACGGGTCTGGCAGCGACGACCGCTACGGCAGTACAACGTACAATACTCGCACGGGTCGAAACATCGAACCACAATAAAGAATAATTATCTACTGGTGTATAGTAAACAAGCTCAAATGATCAAAGAAGAACGCAAGGCTGGTCTGAAAGCCCTGGCAAAAATGCATCCTCATGCTGAACATGTCGGCAATTTGTGGAGAAACCCGCTGGACGCTAAAAGCACCGGAATTCGGTGGACAAAAGCTGATCTAGATATGTTTAGGGGATTTCAAAGCCAGTACCGGGGGCGGGCGCGCACGTCTCACCACAGATCGAAGCCGTCTAAAACAGCAAAACGGTCTCACCATAGATCGAAGCCGTCTAAAACAGCAAAGCGGTCTAAAACGTCAAAGCTGTCAAGCCGCAGCAAACGCCGCGTGTGAGGCGCAAACCACTACAAGCAACGGCGACCATGCCTTACCATCCAACGTGCACTTTTTTTTATTAAATAAACACAGAACTTTCCCACACATTAAAGTTACATACACAACAACATAATTAACGTTTTTTGATGATGCGCGACTGTGACGCCAGTGACCACCAGTTCCCCCCGAACGTGGGCGCCGCAGACAACACACACACCAACCAACGGCAACGTCGTTACGACGATAAGGACCGGAAACGCTCGGACGCGCGGCAGGTCGCTCGGTTTCATGAAGAGTGCGTGGCGCAGGCGCGTGCTTTTTCGACACTATCTCTACCATCGCCGCTCGTCGATCCCGCAGCGTTGGTGGACAAGATCGTTGGCGCGTGTAACGGAGATTTTGGTACAGTGCTTTACGTGAGCGCGACTTCACCATCACATCAACTTCTTTTTGAGTCCTATTGTTCCGGGGAAGACAAACTACGCGCCGGGATCACGACGCAACAAAAAAGAGAATACGACGCCCGTAATGAGGTCAACGACAACGCGCGTTACTTGCTAGCATCCTTCAACGGCTGGATCACCATGCTGCGGCGCGTCAAACGGCAACAAAAAACGCTGTTGCAATGTACGGCCTTTGTCGCACGCTACAGGCGTTGGACGCAAAGTCTGTATTTGTTGACGCACGGCAGTCGACGGCTGCGCTTTTTAGCCGTGTCGCGACGAAAAAGACAGCATGATCTCCAATCCAATCATCGCCCTCAAGCTGAAGCGCATCGCTATGACGCTGAAGCGCATCGCTATGACGCTGAAGCGCATCGCTATGACGCTGAAGCGCATCGCTATGACGCTGAAGCGTACGATAGCATGTTTTCATAGCCAGTGCTAGTGCGAGGTAAAGTTGTATACAATTTAGGTTAAAAACGTGTATTGAGGCGTAGGATGATCAATAAAAAAGTACAACAATGCAAGTCTAGCGCGCCGAATACCGCATGCACAACCCACTGTCGCGTAACTTGTACATGACGCGGTAGCCGCAGTCGCTGCAGCGAACACTGTCCTTCATCGTCAACTGATGCTTTTTACCGCACTGAGCGCATCTGTAGCCGGCGCTTGTACTCGTCGACTGCTCTGTTTCGGGTAAAGGAACAACAACCTGGCATAGCGCCTGCCGTCGCGCATCGCTCATCCGTGGATCGCTCACCCGTGGATCGCTCATCCGTGGATCGCTCATCCGCGGATCGCTCATTCGCGGATCTGTCACCGGCATGTCGACGTCCAAGTCTCTTTGTGTGTCTGCGCGCGAAATCATGTTGTTGGATAGTAACAATCAACCCTATCTTGCAATTCTAGTTCTAACTTGTAAACAATAGTAGTAAACCAAATTATTCTTTTGGGTCTAGCAGCGGAATGCCATACGTGTCTTGCTTTTCGACTCGGATGTTTTTGGGGTTCTTGCGTGACGGCGGCCCCTCTGTTTCGTCGCCGTCCTGGCGATCCTCGTAGTACGCCGCGTCCAAGTCCCAGAAAATTTGCCGGCACATCTGAAAGCGCGGCGTGGAGACACTCGCCTGGTACCAGTAGATGCAGTCCGACACCTCGTTGCTCCGCGTCGTATTATCCACCACGATGCACTCGTACCCCTCCGTACACGAGTTCATCACCTTGTTGAAGTCTCTAAAGTCCTGGAACATGCCAAAAAAGTACTTCCACAACTTCTCCCTGCTGCTAATAATGTTTTCTTTCAGCGCAAACACGTAGTCCACCTGGGAGCGCAGCGCCGCCGGCATGTCCATCATGTACTGCACCGAGTTCATAAAGAACACCTTGCGGTGCCGGCCGTTCATAAACAACTCGCGCGTGCTCGTGCCCGCCATAATCTTCTTGTCGTACATGCAGTCGTCCAACAACAGGAACACGTTCTTGTGACTGCCCTTCTTGATTTGTTTGCGCTGCGTTTCCAGAAGCGTCTCCAGCACCACGTTGGAGTAGGTGTTGTAGATACATGTGGGCGGTATAAAGCTGCTCAAACTCTCCGTGGTATCTTCGGTCGGACTCATGGCGATACCAAAGTCCAGCTTGTCGCGCACGTGATACATAATGTCTTTCATCAGCGTTGTTTTGCCACTGCCGCGCTTGCCGATGAGCAGCACCACCGCGTCTTTCTTGATCGTCGTTGGGTCGAACCTTTTGATTTTAATTTTCATGATGGCGGCGTGGATGGAAAGGAGGATGAAAAACCGCTTTATTTCTTGGTATTGATTTAGATCCAAATTCAAATTTCTTGGTTTTTACGTACACGACGCAAAAACTCATTTATATTTTATAAACCACTGTTAAACGAGGGACGCAATCCATCGACAATAATTAATAATAATAAATACAAAAACCTCACCCCATAAATGGAGATTGCTAGTACTGTTATCAACAGCCCCGCCGCGTATTTTGGCTCCATTTTTCTATACAATGAACTCACAACCCGCAAAATGCACGAAAAAGAGCACACGCAACTGCTAAACTACGCCGATAACTACTCAAGGTATGATCTCAGTTATAATGTCGAAAAAGACTCGATAAATACCACACAGTCGCTGCCTGACGCAGCCGACATGTCACCAAGTGCAGACCAGCCGCGTACTACTAGTACACCCGTAACCCTAAAAGAAATTGATTTACCGGCCGTGTTTTGTTATACGCACCTGCTACAATTCCTAAAAATACAGGGAACAGCGTTCATCATGCGGGTACGGTGCATACGCGTCAACTGCCCGTCCATACGCGGCGTGGACTCGCAACTTGTTCCGGTGATCATACTGGACATGTTAGTAAACACGGAACAGGTTAACATCGAGTGGACTGAAAAACAGTGTTTTACCGGCGAGAAAGTCTTGACAGCGATGCTCGAGCTGAGCCTGGAAAAGAAAGCACTGTTTTTCCACGAAGAGTTTGGGCACAAACAGTCCGTTAATATACAAAAAAAACGGAAGCGACAAGGACAGCTGCGCCATTCCCAGATTGATACGCTGCACTGGATGACAGCCCACGAACACGGGGGCGCGTCGGTGGCGACGACGCTGGACGACGACAGCTGTTTACATGTGCGCAACACGTGCATTGCTTTTTGTGTGCTGGAGCGGTCGTTCATAAATGTACACGCGGGCAGTAGTACTAGTAGGCATAGAGGGGGGGCGTATGTCGCCAGTGCGCGCGCAGGACTCTTGCTCGGCGAAAGAAATGCAGGCAAAAGCATGGTTATCACCGAGTTGGTTAAGCTGGGAAACACCACGGCTGCTACTACCACGTCGTCGTTTTTGCGACGCCTCCATGCCACCATGATAGTTGTGCCGCACGCACTCATGTTTCAATGGCTTACTAATTTTAAGAGTTTGCCGTGGCGCGTGTTGTGTATCCACGACAACAAATCGATGAAAAAATACAGCCCGCAAGACTTTGCAGACGCCAAGATTGTTATTGTGAGTCATAAGTTTTATTTGAGCTCTTGTCTGGTGCATGCCAATAAAATGAAGTGCCGACTGTTTGCTGCCGACGTAAACCACCCGTGCATCCAAGAAGACAATGCTACAAAGGCAAAAGATGCAACAGCAAAAACGACATTCGGCCTAAACTGGTTTTTGTGGGAGCGCATCGTGGTCGATGAGCTCGTGTTGTTCTGCGTCGACAAACTTAAATTTAAAATCACACCAGCGCACATGTGTCAGACCAACATGTGGTGGGGACTGCAAGGGGGGGTACACGAATCTAGCACCATAGTGCTTTCCCTTTTGATGCACAACATGGGGCTCGTATCACCCTTTATCGACATTAACACGTGTTTGCGCCGGTTTGTGTACTTTGCGCCACCGCTAGAGCCGCTCGTGTCTCCGTACTGCTGGCAAGACCGAACCGTTCTAGTCGATTTAACAGAACATGAAGTTGAGGTGTACAAAACACTGGTGCATCTAGAGGCACCCGACACGAACCTGAGCGAGGTGTGTGCGGGCGACCTAACGTTCATGGACGGTTACATGACCACGGTGCCGCACTGGATAGACGCCATACCCATCGGCATCGAAGCCATCAACCACTGCCTCCTGTTCGATGTTGTGAACAATGGCAACAGTAGTAGCGAGTACACCGACGATGACACGGAACAAGACGAGCAACAACAACAAGAAGATGCAGTCATCAACGATTCAACCGTAGTCGTTACGGTGCGCACTGCTGCCAGCACCACTCGTGTTACCGAGAGCGCTAACGAGGCGTTTATACTTGAGCATTCCGCCAAAATAGCGGAGCGCCGCGACTACTTTTTAAAAACGGCGTTACAGTTATCAAACAAAGAGATAGCCGCCGCCACGTGTTCCATCTGTCTTGTCAACGCCTGCGACTGCATCTGTGTGTGCGGACACCTGCTGTGCCACACGTGCATGATCGACCTGTTCCACTCCACCCTGGATGAAAACATGTACCCCGACTTGATGGCGCCGTGCCCCACGTGTCGCTGGAACATCGAACCCAACGAGGTCGTGTGGGTACTGAACAAACCCATCGGCACGGGCAGCAAGTTTCAACGCATCTCCACCCTTTTGGACGCAGCAGCCACAAGGAACGAGTCCACCGTTATCTTTGCCACCGATATTGACATTTTACACAAAATCAACAACCAGCTAGTCGCGCTAGGCAAGGTGTCGCGGGTGCTGTCCACCGCGTTTAAGCCGGTGCGGGAGGCGGAGAGCACTGTCCTGCTAGTTCCGTACTACAAAACGTTCGGCCTTAAACTCGAACATGTTCAAAACGTTATCTTTCTAAACACGCCAGACGCCAAGCCGTACTTGGTGGAGCAACAAGCGCTGCAGTGCATAATGCAGCCAAACAACAACGACGTCAAGGTCCACCGCTTAGTCGCTGTCAACACCATAGAACATTTAGTGGTGTCATAATAAACGTTTATTTTTCTTATTTTTATTGCGTCTTTTTCAAGGTCTGCACGCTACTCGCTCGTCTCGATGGTACCGTTAAACTCAAAGGAACCGGTTCGTTTAATGGAATCGTTATACTATTGAGAACATTAATGTACTCGCGTGTATCATCCGACTCGCTGTCCATGTCGTCATTGTGTGCGTTGTTTACCATCACGAAATCAGACAAGTGTGAGTCTGATGATCCCACTGGACACGACACTGCAGGAGATGGCGCTGATAATCGCGGACACGGTAAAAAGGCCACGGGAGATAACGTAGTCACGGGAGATAACGTAGTCACGGGAGATAACGTCGTCGTAGTAGTACGCACCAACGGAGACGGTACACTCAAAACCGCGATTGCACTCAAGACTGCGATTGCACCATCGTCGTGAACTGTACAACCCTCATTTATTGCACTCGTTGTGTTGTTTTTACTTTCAGATGGCGTGTCATACTCTTCTTTACGGTCAACAGTCGTTTGTTCTTGAACAATAATTGCGTGTGTCTGAACTAGATTACTCGCGGCTGCCAACGGCACAATGACGTCATCGGGACGAGCTAGCTCCAGTGTTTGGTCGCGCGGCGCTTTCCAGACGACAGCTGTTGTTTTAGGAAACTTGCGACGGGAAAAACAATGGAAACAGAGTAAAAACAAACACGACATCAAGTAGTAGTTTGTTTATTGTTTGTTTAAAAAGCAACATTTTTACTACAGGAGCAAAAGATCTGGGTACGCGGCGTTGCACATGAGTTCAAATGCCAACGTCAGAGCGGCGGCATCTGCGCCTGTTTGCGTATGAATGATCTTGTTGCGGCGGAAAAACACAAACCCAGGGATGCTCCGTATCTTGAAGTGCTCCACCAAATCGGTGGTGCCGATATCCACCGTGTACATTACCAGCTGGCGACTATATTTCGTGATTAACGATTCCAACACCGGCTTTATCTGCTTGCACGGACCGCAAAAGTTGCCTGTAAAATACAGTAGCAGTATTTGATCGTTTACGGACGCCTGGTGGAGGGCGCTCTGCGCTTCCGCGATACTCTGCACCAACATTTTATTACAGTCGCGTATAATCAATTACGTACAATAAAAAAATCTGTTTAACGCATTCATTATTTTCTTCCATATTACATAAATGCTAAACCGCGGTGACAAAGAAAGGCTCCGTCTATTAAGGGACCGGGAAAAACAGGATGAACTTCAAGAAACGCGTCGACAAGAACGTCAACGTGAACGTGAAGAACGTGAACGTAAAGAACGTGAACGTGAAAGTCAACGCGAAAAAGAACGTGAACGTGAAAGTCAACGCGAAAAAGAACGTCAACGCAAAAAAGAACGTAAACTTGAACGCCAACAAGCACAAGCACAAGCAGCACAAGAACAAGAACAAGCACAAGCACAAGCACAAGCAGCACAAGCAGCACAAGCAGCACAAGCAGCACAAGCAGCACAAGCACAAGCACAAGCACAAGCACAAGAACAAGCACAAGCACAAGCACAAGCACAAGCACAAGCACAAGCACAAGCACGAGAACGAGAACAAGAACAAGAACGTGAACGTGAACGTGAACGCCAACAAGCACAAGCAGCAGCACAAGAACGAAAACAAGCAGCAGCACAAGCACAAGCTGATGCACAAGAACGAAAACAAGCAGCAGCACAAGCACAAGCACAAGCACAAGAACAAGCACAAGAACAAGCACAAGCACGAGAACGAGAACAAGAACGTGAACGTGAACGCCAACAAGCACAAGCAGCAGCACAAGCAGCAGCACAAGCACAAGCACAAGCACAAAAACAAGCACAAGCACAAGCACAAGCACAAGCACAAGCACAAGCACAACGTGAAGACGCCGAAGCGTTCAAAAAACGAAAGGAAGCACGAGAAGCAAGCAAAAAGCCTTCAGAATTACAGAAAGTACAAAAAATACAAAAACATCAACTATATGATCCAAAAAAACGACTATATGATCCACAAGATATTGCAAGTCAATATGCTGCACAAAAACGGAGCGACAAAGAAAACAAGCGAACAGAGCGAAATGAAAAAGCAATTCTGGAAGCAAATAACAGAAAAACCGAACGAAACAAAGAAGCAGAAGCACTAGCAGAAGCAGAAGCACGAGCACAAGCACAAGCACAAGCGCAAGAACAACAAGCGCAAGAACAACAAGCGCAAGAACAACAAGCGCAAGAACAACAAGCGGAACAACAACAAGCGGAACAACAACAAGCACAACAAAAACAAACACAACAAAAACAAACACAAGAAGAACAACGACAACAACAACTTCAGAATTATTCAAGAAGAAGGCGTAATGAACAAGCACAAGAACGTCAACGTGAAAGTCAACGTGAAAGTCAACTTGAAAGTGAACTTGAACGTGAACGCAAACAAGCACAAGAAAACGCAGAAGCACAAGCAGAAAAAGAAGGAGAAGCAAATGAATACGCAGAAGCACAAGCAAAAAAAGAACGAGAAGCAAATGAAAAAGCATCAAAAAGACGCACAGAAGCACAAAATTTTTTTGGTAAACTTGTTGAAAATGCAAGAAAAGAAAAAGAAGATGAAGATGAAGAAGTAATAGCACGAAACCTTGAACAAAGAGAAGCAAAAGCACGAAAAGAAGCACGTAAACAAGAACCAGAAGAAGAACAAGAACAAGAAAAAGATGGCGAACTAGAACAACCAAATCTTGAAGAAGTATTTGGAGAAAACCTAAATTTTGAAGTAGAAGGAAGCGCACAAAAGAAAAGTATTATAATATGGGAAACCCCATCAAACAAAAAAGGCAATTTTGAAAATAATTTGAAACACAAAAACGTTGCAACCACTGAAGCAATTGCAAAGACACTAAAAGAAGAATGTGATTCTATAAATGTAACACTATTTGCATCAGAAATTGACGGTGATGATGATCTTATTAAAGAATTAAACAATGCTAACTCATGTAATTTTTTGATCCCAAATAATTATATAAATCCTAACACTGGTGGAAAGCTTATGGTCTTTCAAGATAAAGGTGGTAACTATAAGGGGTTTATTATTTATCAGTATGAAGGTACCAACCTAAACATTTTATTTATGTGGGGTATGAAAGGTTTTGCATTTTCTATTTTATACTTTTTTGTAAAACACAAACTTAGCTCTAAAACTCTAGTACTAGCAAATAACAGTATAGATTCACATCTGTCTACTAATCCTAAAAACAAAGCTAATGTTATTAAAAATATACAGAACCACAAATACATAGAAAAAAAAACGATTCAATGGGTAAAAATGTCCAGCGACATTCAGGTTATCAATCTTGTTGATGATGATGGTGATGGTGATGGTGATGGTGATGGTGATGGTGATGGTGATGGTGATGGTGATGGTGATGGTGATGGTGATGTATTATTTTACCCAAGTACAGATGAAGAAATTGGTAAAAACCCAATTTCTACGTCAAAAACAACAAATAAGAATTATTTTCAATATAGATTAACAATTCGTCAAGAGCTTGCTCAATTGAAAAAAGACCCAAAGAAAACATATAATAAACGTCACACATATGGATGTACATTGAGAAATTTACAAAATTTATCGGTTGACGCTAAAAACCAATTGGTGAGTAATCCATTTACTAAAGATGAAGGAAATTGGGGAGTAAAAAATACACTAACTCCAGATCAGCTTAAAAAATATAGAACCAAAGAGTATTTAAGTGGTGATTTACCTAAACAAGTAATGGATCAAGTAATTTATTCGGTTGACTCTCCAAATTTATTAATAATTGAAACACAGGCTTATGTTCAGTTGATAAACCCTTATCGTACGTGTTTTGATAGGTTGGAACAGATACAATTTTACATGAACGGCAGAAAACCTGATGACATTACGGCTATTGTATTATGTATCCATATCAACACGAATCATTTTATAGCTGCTAAGATTGATATACACACCAACGAACTATTTATTTATGACAGCTTACGTAACAAAAAACCAGAATATATAGTTCAAACACGAAATTGTGAGCTCATTTTAAGATTATTTTTAACATATAGACAAATAATGATAAAAGGCAATTTATTAGACTTAACCGATAATAAGAAATTGAATATAGTTGTAAAAGAGATCGTTCAACAACAAGACGCTGTACAGTGTGGAGTATTTGCCACAATTTTCGCATTGTATTTAATTAGTGGCCACGAACCACCAGATGACATATGTTTTATCCGAACACACAAAACATTTTGCTGGGATGATAATGGGATGTTTTATAGTGGTCATAAACTTACCCATGAAAACAGATTAAAGTACACTGAATTTTGTAAAGAAGCCCGGCTTCTTTTTTTAGAATTTCACAACAATAAGGACTTTACTATCGATCAATTACTTCAAGCGTTCGGTATTAGAAACCCACCAGCACTCGGTGGCGGATCGAAAAGTGGTAACACCAAAGTGGTCGTGCAGCTGGGTCAGTCGTTCCGACCCGGCAAAAAGTTCATGGCCCAGATTGGGTCCACCACGGTGCACTTTGGTCAAAAGGGTGCGTACGACTTCACGCGACGAGGAGCAGACGCCCACAACATCACACGCAAAAAGAGTTACATCAGACGACACGCGGCGCACGAGGACTGGACGAAGAATGGGTTGCGCTCGGCCGGCTTCTGGGCAAGATGGATCTTGTGGAACAAACCGTCCAAGCGCGCGAGCATCCGGGACCTCGAAGCGAAATACAATTTACACATTGTGCCTTTTTTCCGCTGAATAAAATATACTATACAACGTAATAAAAAAAATATATAAGGTCAACACTTGTTTGTATATTTAATTGGTAGACTTAAAAAACTCCGGTGATAGGCGCAACAACATCTCACCCGACTCGCTCGCTAATTCTTCCCAGTAAGGAAAAAAGTGCCCCCACGGTTTGATGTAGCTCTTGGTGTTCAACTCCCTCCCCGCTTTAGATCTGGTGAGAACCACTTGCCGCAACTCCTTGGTGTTTCCGCTGAAATAACCAACGTCAAGTGCAACCTGCTCGATCTGCTTCTTGGTGACGAACGTATCTCCGAACTTGAACAAGCACGCGCGCACAATCAAGTCGACTTTGCGTTCCTTGGTGCCGCGCAAGCGCTCGTACACTTCCCCCTGCACAGTGGAAAAACCCAGCGTTCGTTGTTTCTTCACGCCCTCCTTCGTCGCACTCGTCTCAGTGCTGGCGACGATCTTAAGCGCAGTGGCGCCGTCTGCGTCGCTGTCTGTTTGTTTGCGTTTAGGCGTCGCGGCGCGCCGGATTTCCTCTCGCTCGAGCTCCTGCAGCTGCAGCCGCAAGTGTTGGTTCTGCAGCTTCAGCATCAGCTGCTCCTGCTCCAGTTGGTGCATCAACGACGTCACGTTCGGCGTCACTCCGGAACTCATGGTGTGCGACAGCACGTTGCAGAACTGCGCGACCGACGTAGTGTCGTCCGCCTTGTTCAACTCTTTCACCATCTTGCGTGCAAGGAAGGCGACACGCTCGAAATTCACGCGAGATGTTGCGGTGCGTCCAGCTGCCCCTCCATCGCCGCCTTCAACACCACCAATGCCTTCAGTGGTGCTTGTAACCTTTTGGAAGTGCAGCAACAGCATCAACGGGTCCTCAATCATGGACTGCATCGACACCACGGGCTCGCGGACCACTGGCACATGCGTCGACACTACTGGTGACACGACTGGCGCATGCGTCGACGACTCGGACACGACTGGCGCATGCAACGACTCGGTGGGCGCGTACGTCGTGGGCGCGTACGTCGACTCGGTGGGCACGTACGTCGACTCAGTGGGCGCATACGACGCCTCTGTGGGCGCGTACGTCGACTCGGTGGGCGGATACGTCGACTCGGTGGGCGCATACGTCGACTCAGTGGGCGCATACGACGAGGCGGATACACCACACATGGACAGATACGAGTCGAGTTCGTCTGCGTGATGATCGGGGAACAGCTGGTCCATCATAGCGTAGGACATCTCCGGGAAGTCATAGGTAAAAGATGTCATCAAAGTGGAGAAAGTGAACAAATGATAAAAAAAAAGAGTGGCTAGCGTTCCGCCAATCACGGCTACCGGTGCGCCAATCACAGAGTGACGCGAACGCGATTGGTAATTTATGTCATATAGTTTAAACACGAATGCGATCGATCGATGGTAAGTTTGGTTCTAGAAAAACGGGCGTCATCATTGCGTCCACCATGTTCGAGATGGGGGCCATCCCGCTAGTGGTGCTGACACTGTTGTACTGGAAAAAGTTTCAGAACAAACCGTTCGCCGCGTGCCCGGGTGTCGGCAACCCGTACCACGACATGTACATCCCCTTGATCACCTGGACGCTGCTGTGCTTCGCCGCCGTCGTCTTTTACGGCGGCGTCTACAACGACACGCCCGAGCAGCCTAGTTATTGTTCGCTCGTGACCAAAGTCAGCAAGTGGTACAACTTCGATAATATAAAATCACTCTATTAAGCATCGAACCTTTTTCGCACACGACAAAAGACGTAGAAAGGAAACAAAAAAATGAACAGTCATTTTTCACTGTGATGGCGTGTACCACAGTGGTGGTTGCTTAGCTCCATAAACTGACGAGTTGTATCTTGATTTGATCGCCACATTCGATTTGCTTGGACATTTGGGGTACATATATTTAAACATACTAATATTACACAAACACTGTGAACAAGTGTCTACCGTTGACGAGGGTTGGTAACACTCATTGTCACAATACCCGGCGTTGGCTGCAATCATCGAACATTGATCATATTGATTGTAATCAACGGAAAGTTGATTGCACGCTTGGTCAGCTATGGACCTCGAATCCGATGTGCGATTAGCTACTCGACTAGGCTGATTACATTTACTAAGATGACTACTGTTACACACACATGGCTTACACGTATCTACCGTTGACGCGGGTTGAGAACACTCGGCGTTACACAGTCCGCCTGTGGTTAACGATGTCAAACAATTTCCATACTCATCAACTTTGGTGATATCTGAAAGTTGAAGGCACGTTTGTTGAGCTATAGTTTGCGGGTCGCACGCAATTAACCCGTCATATCCCGGTACACAACAATGGTATTGATTCCTATACTTTTGGTTGCAACAGCCTGTCGTGCAATTGCAGTCTCCAATTAAATTTGTGCATGTGGTCATTTATTTCTTAACTAGAAAATAAATTAATACCGACCTAAACCGACCTGGTAAGACAAACCGACCTGGGAAAAGACGATGTATACAAGTTTAAATATGTTCTACGCGTTTGATATATGCATCCTTCTCGAACTTTGTGAAACATGCAAAGTGGTACAACTTCCGTAATATAAAATCACTCCATTAAGGGAAATAAGGACATGAGAGCGGGGACCAGCACCGTCTCCGACAGCGACATCCGTACAGCCATTGAAACCTTTGCACCAGTGTACGTCTTCCACCCCGACGAGCGCTACATGCCGCTGCGCTTCCCCACGTACGTCGCTGGCTGCTCGCTCATGCGCAAACTTCCGCCCGTGGCTACCAGCGCCGCCTGCCTGCAGACCAACACGTGCGGCGCGCACTCGGAGACACTGGTGGCTTACCCCAACCTCACCGTGCGCGACCTCGTCAACCCCGACATTCTCAGCCCGCACCGACAAACGCCCGTGGAGGACATCTACCTGGAAATCGGAGACACCAAGATGGTCTACGGCACGCCGCTCAACGCGCCCCCCGACATCCGCGCCGTGCACTACGTTTACGCGTCAACCGTGGTGGTGGATGCGGCCACCATCTACTTGGATCTGCTCTTCAACCTGCTGTACGCGTACAACTGCATGGCCGGCGACGACCACGCATTCGACTCGGAGTATGTCATCGTGCGAGTGGCGGTGCGAGAGGGCGGCATGACACTGGTGTCCATGTGGACGTCGAGACACGGCGGCGGCTGCTGGAACACCGCCACCCAGCTCGCGTTCGACACCGGTCTGTTCAGCGACACAAAAAGCGCGCCAGTCGTGTACGTCGCGCTGGGCAGCCACGCCAACTACACCACGCCCGGCATCCAGCGCCGGCTGTGGGGCTTCGGCAACGACATCTGCGCGCCGCAGCTGTGCAACGTGTTTCGCCCCGACTTTGTGCGGCTGCCCAAGCTCACCGACGCCGACTTCCCGGGCGACAGCAGCGTCGACTTCATGGCGTACCCCGGGCAGACGAGTCCGCAGAGCGGCAGCGTGTTGACGGTGTGGAAACCGAAAAGTCTGAACACCATCGAAACTCCGCCGCCCAAGGCCAGCGACGACACGTCCCAGTTCGTGAAACACACCGTGCCGCACATCGGCGACTACACCTTTTACGCGGCACTGGGTGGCGTGTTCTGCGTGTGCGCGCTCGAGATCCTGGTGTTTACGAAGAACACCAAGTCCATGGGCAACGCGACGTGGCAGCAGCTCCTCATCGTGATACTCTCCTTTATCACCGGCGCCGTCGCCACTTACGCTCACATGCTTCTGTAGAGCAAGCATACGCCATTTTTGCGTTTAAATTATTTCTGTGTCAATAATAAACACTGCGCATCAATGCCACCAAAGCGATCCCATAGCAAAACGCGCGGTGCCGCTAAAAAGAAGAGGGCGAGCAAGAGGCAGCAACCCAAATCCAAATCCAAATCCAAATCCAAATCCAAATCCAAACGGGTTCGCGGTGGGTTTTACAGGGGTTATGGGTACAGAGGCGGAATAGGACGTCCCTTTGTGCGTGCACCGCTGTACGCCGCGCCTGTCATGATGGGCGGTCCCTCCATTGCCAGTTTAGTTACGGAAAACAAAAACAAAAGAAACGACCAAAAAGAACAAAAAGAAGAATTCAAACAACAAATGGAACTAGAAAAAGCTAAACTGGCCCTACAACAACAACAACAACAATTCAATCAACAACAACAACAATTCAATCAACAACAACAACAATTCAATCAACAGCCGCAATATGCACCACAATATGCACCGCAACAGTACGCGCAACAGCCGCAATATGCACCGCAATATGCACCGCAACAGTACGCGCAACAATAGGCGCAATATGCACCGCAATATGCACCGCAATATGCACCGCAATATGCACCGCAACAGTACGCGCAACAATAGTACCACTACACCATAAAAATAAATTAGGGTTTTTTGTTTTTTTTATTTGTTTTCCTTGCTTAATCATCGTCTTGCTGCATGAAGAAACTGTAGCTAGCGGGTGCCACCAAGTGCTGCATGTTGCCGTACGGTCGCGAGTTCAGGTGCTCCATGGTCTCGTTGTAGAAGCCGTACATCACCGTCGGGTCGGACGGCACCTGCAGCGAGAAGCCGTACTGCGCGTTGTACGTCGCCTCCTTCTTGCTGTTCAGACTCGTGCTCTGGCCGTAATTGCCGGCCCCGTTCGCCGTGCCATCGGTGCCGGACAACGAGCCGCTCGGCATCAAAAAGTCCACCAGCGGCCCCTTCTTGGTGCTGAAGCGCGACCGCGCCGCCACCGCCGCGGGAGCCGTGCCGTTGCCGAACGTCGTGTCGAACGCGGCCTGCACCTCCACCCTGGTCTCGCGCTTCGTCAAATCCTGCGCCGAGTACACACCGGGCACGCTCTGCGCCGCGTAGCCCTCGCCGCCGTAACTGCCGTACGCGTCGCCGCGGACCTCCAGCCCCGCCTTGTTGGTGTACGCCATCAAGAACTCGGGCTGCACCGCCGCCGCCGCCTGGCCGCCGTAGCTGCCGTAGGCGTCCCCGCGCACCTCCACGCCCGACTTGCCCGTCTGCGCCGTCAGCACCCCCGGCTGCACAGTGGCCGCCGTCGCCTCGCCGCCGAAGCTGCCGTACTTGTCCCCGCGCGCCGTCAGCCCCGACTTGGAGATCATGTGGCTCACCGTCTGCTCCCACAGCTGCTGCCCCTCCTGCTGCCCGCCGAAGCTGCCGTAGTCCGAGCGCTGCAGCGTCAGCCCCGACTTGGACGTCTGGTGGCTCACCGCCTGCGACAGCACCAAGCTGGGGCTGTCAGCCGAGCCGCCGTAGCTGCCGTAGTTGTCGTCGCGCGGCGCCATGCCCGACAGCGAGTTGTTTTTCTGCGGCACCATGTCGGTGTGCGCGGGCGCCTCGTGGGTGGGCTGCACGCCGCCCAGCTGCGACACCTGCACGTACGACGTGCCCGCAAACCCCGTGGGCGCCTCCACCGCCGCGTCGTGCAGCATGCCGCCCTCCACCGTGGCGCCGTACTGCCCGCCGTACTCCCCGTCCACCAGCGTCGTGCCCCGGTCGCCAGTGGGCGCACCCACCGCCGCGTCGTGCAGCATGCCGCCCTCCACCGTCGCGCCGTACTGCCCGCCGTACTGCCCGTCCACCAGCGTCGTGCCGCGGTCGCCCGTCGGCGCGCTGTACTGCGCCACGCCCGTGTTGCTGTTGAGACGCACGAAAGCCGCGGGCGCCTGGTACGGCACAAAGTCCTCGGAGACGCTGCGCTGCGTGGCCATGATGTCGCGCCGCCCGCCGCCGCCCATCTGCGTGTCCATGAACCCCTGCGTGTTGCCCGTCACCTGCATGCCGCCACCGTCCTGCCGCGTGCTCTCCATGCGCTCCTTGGGGAACGTGGTGTACGTGCGGTCCACCTGCATCTCCGAGTTGCCCACCGCCACGCGCGCGTCCACGCCGCTGCGGAACGTCGTCTCGCCCCACTTGCCGCGGTTGGTGGGCGGCAGGTACGGCAGCGGCCGGATCTTCACGTTCTGGTTGCCGTCCATGTTCGCCGGCACGCCCACCAGCTCGGGGCCGTCGGGGTCGGGGTGCTCGTCGTCGCGCGTGAACCGGTTGTTGCGCTCGAAGATCTCCACGTACCGGCTGGGGTCGTACGTGCCGTACGTGTTGATGGACCGGTCGTACTGCATGTGGAAGTCGTCCTCCAGCAGCTCCACCTTGGTGGGCCGCGGCGTGTTGTCCGTCCAGCCGCCCTGCAGGTGCGCCAACTTCACGTTGCGCGCCGGCGCGGTGAGCGTCTCCTCGTAGTCGGCGTCGGGCGGCGGCAGCGCGGACTCGTAAGCGCTGTACACCACGCCCGTCAGCGGGTCGCGGAACTTGCCCGCGTCGATCATGGGCACGCCGCTCATGGACACGAAGCCCTGGTCGTACAGGCGCGGGTTCACCGGCGGCGAAGACACGGCCACCGGCCCGTTGTCCCACTGCGTGCCGGAGATCAGTGTCGTGCTCTGCTGCAGCGACACGCCGCCGCCCGCGCCGCGCCCCCACCGCGTGTAGTCCGCCATCTCCGCGCCCAGGTCTTCGCGCACCTGCCGCAGCTCCTTGGACGGGATGTTCAGCGAGCAGTACGGCACGTTGCCGTCGATCGGCACCACTGCATCCACCAGCACGCCCCCCTCTCCCGACTCGCCCAGCGCGCTAAACTCGTCCTGCAGCACCGCGTCCGCCACAAACACGCCGCCCGGGCTCGAGACGCCCGTCTCGCCCGCGCGCGCCCCGAACAGCGGCTCCACGTACGAGCTGTTCTGCCGCCGCCCCATCTCACGCACGGGCGAGCTGATGGTCGGCAGCGGCAGCCGCGTCTCCAGGTACTCCACCGGGTTCGTCTGAATGTCGAACACCGAGACGGGCCGGGGCGTGTAGTACCCCGTGCCGCCGCCGCCCGTGCCGTCGTCGCTGTGCATCAGCACGCGCTTCTCCGGGTCGTAGAACGGGTTCGTCGCATACGCCGCCGGCAGGCTCGCGCGGTACGAGCTGTACTCGGGCGTCACCACCACCGGCGACTCGCCGTCCATCGCGTACTCTTCACTCGTGTATCCGTCGTCCACCACGTCGTCCACCACATACTCTCCTCTCGCGTACTGGCCTCTCGCACCGGCTTGCGAGCCCCCGTGCCTCTCCCTCTCCACATCTCCGTTGCTGTACTTGTTGGGGTTCCAGTTGGATGTCATTATTGAAGCACGTACAAATGGAACGAGAGACAAAGAGCAACGTTAGTTTGTATTTATGATTTATTCAATATTTTAAATTTGGTCTACGAACGAATCACTTGGCGGAAAGTGCCCTGCGGCATGATCCGCGCCGCCTGCGCCCCGTGCCCCATGTGGCCCCCGCGCATGTCCTTCTGCCCGCCGTGTGCCATGTGTGCCATGGCACCCGCGCCACGACCCGCGCCCTGCCCGTACACCGACCCACGGCCGGCCTGCTGCGCCGCGTTGTTGTTGTTGTTGCCGCCGTTGTTGCCATACGCGGGCGGGATGCGCGGGGGCATGCCGGTCTCCACCGAGTTGAGGTTGCACATGGACGTGTCCAGCGCGTAGTCCTGGCTCATCTGGCCGCACCCCTGCGCCACCAGGCCGCCCGCGTCGATCGACGACCAGTACGACGAGTGCGGCTCGTCCACGCCGTACAGGGTGCGCGGGTCCGACGAGCGGAAGTACGGCAGCGGGTCGTCCGCCAGCGCGCACATGCTGCTGTTGCCCACCGTCTGGTCAATGGCCGTGCTCGAGCAGCCCGAGCCCACGCTGTCGCGCGTGCCCATCAGCCGCGGCTGGTACGTGAAGTCCGACACAGAGGGGGACACGTAGTTGTTCTGGTCCACGAAACGCGACGGCGCGTACCGGATGTCGCCCTCCGCCAACACCACCTGCTCCGCGCTCGGCCCGTACGAGTTAAAGTTGGCGTCCAGCTGCATGGACGCGCGCTGCGCCGACGTCGACATGGGGTAGCACGCACCGCCACCGCTGTTGTTCACGCCGCTCAAGTTGGGCCGCCCCGCCGCCTCGTTCGTGCGGCCGCAGTCCACGCCCAGCTCCAGGCTCGGGTTGAACATCCAGTAGTTCGCCGCGTCGTACGACTGCTGGTCGTTCGAAGACAGGCCGAAGTGCGCTTTGGTGCTAGCGTTGTCCGTCGTGTACACCATGTCCTGCTCCGCGAAATACTGGCCGACAATGGGCGCCGACAACATGTTGCTCTGGCTCGGCGTAAATTGATACTCACTAGTTGAAGAATTTAAAGACATTCTCTAAACGTTGGCTTTTATTTTACACAAAGGAAATAAATTTAGCCGCTTTACATTCACTACCAGATTTTCTTTTTTTGACCTCCCCTCCCCCCACTCTCAACACACTAGCGGTTACACACTAGGGGGTGGTGGGCGGGGCGGGTGACACTAACATTTAGAAACACGTGGTCTCCGAGGAGTTCTCGTACAGCGTGAACAGCAGCGAGAAGGAGTGCGGCCGGCCGTTGAACTCCACCAGCGTGCCGTCCGGGTTCTGGAACTCCACCGTCACGCTGTTGATGCGCTGGAACCCCGCGAAGGTCGAGTGCACCATCTGCTCGCTTATCTGCAAAAACGGTGAGGTGATGTACAGCTTGGCGAAAAAGGGGCGGGTCGTCTGCCCAAACGTGTGCGTCTGCGCGTCCTTCGACCCCGTCGGGTTGCACAGCACCATGATGATGTAGTCCGGCGGCAACAGGTTGTAGCAGTACGGCGACGTGTACGACGACGACACCGGCACCGAGCGCGACACCGGGTCGTACGAAGAGAACGCCAGGGGGTCGAACAGCTGCCGGGCGGCCGAGTACGGCGGCCACGCGATCGACGGGAACCCGAAGTTCGACGGCCGCGAGTCGGGGTGGCCGAACATCAACTGGAACACGCTGCGCGCCGCGTCCTGCAGGTACACCGGACGCGTCGCCGACGGAACGCCCAGAGCCTCGCTCACCGTGCCCGCGTCCAGCCCGCTCAGGATGGACACCGTCGGCTCCAGCGTCAGCGTCGCCGGCACAGAGCCCAGCGGCAGCCCGATGCCGCCCGACGCGTCCCACGACGACTGCACCACCACCTTGTACGTGTTCGTGCCCACGCCGCCAAACGTGTTCGAGTACAGGAAGCCCGAGCCGGCCACGTACACCCCCACCCCCGCGCTGCCCACCAGGTCGAACGTCGTCGCCCCCGTCACCAGCACCACCCACAGCCCGTTGGCGCCCACCACCCCCTCCGCGCACGCCACCGTCACCATGTCGCCCGACGTCAGCCCGTGCGCGCCCGTCGTCGTCACCACCACCGGCGACGTCGCCGACACGCTGAAGATCGGCGGCGCCGAGAACGGAGCTTGCGCCACCAACACGTCGCCCGCCACAAACGACCACGCAAACCCCGCCGCCACGTCCGAACACTCGTACTGCGGCTGCCACACACACTGCGCGCCCGCGGTGTTGGTGCCCGCCAGGCTCTTGAACGCCACCGCGTCGCCCGTGTCGAACGTGATGTGGTGCTGCGTCGAGTCCGCCGACAGGTAGTACGTGTTGCTCGGGTACGCCTGCGACGACGTCACGCCGTACACCGCCACGTTCACCGACGTGTACACAGACGTGCCGCTGTAGTTCACCGGCTCGAACCCCAGGCGCTGCGCCGTCAGCCGGTTGTCGGCGCCTTCAAACACCAGCGTGAACGCCACGCCAAACGTCTGGCGGAAGGTGAAGCGGCCCGTGGCGTCGTCGAACTGCACCACAATGGACGCCAGCGGCTGCGACATGTAGAAGTTGAGGTAGGCGGCGCACTGCACGCCGGTGTAGCGGCCGCGGGGCAGCACCACGCTCGCTGGCGCGCCGCCGCCCGGCAACAGGTAGTTGAGCGTGCGCGCAGCCGGGTCGGCGTCGAAGAACAGCAGCGGGTTCATGCGCACGTTCATCATCGCCACCAGCTCGTCGCTGCTGTAGTTGCCGCGGCGGATGTCCACGGTGCGGATGAAGAAGTCGGGCACGCTCGCACGCGCCGGCGGGTCCAGCCGAGACACGCCGAAACCGATGTACGACGACAGGCTCACCGCGCCCGGCGGCGGGTTCACGAAGCGCAGCGACACCGTGCGCGTCTCCTGTCGCGTGTCCAGCAGCACGCGCGTCGGTCCTTCCGCCACAATGGTGTTGTTGGCGTCGTCGAAGCCGAACTGCACCAGCGTCAACAACTGGCGCACGGACGCGAACACTCCGCCGCCCGCGTACGCGCCCGAGCCCGTGCTGCCGTTGAGCGAGAAGGACGCGGGCGAGAGCACTGTGACGAAGAAGGTGCCGTTGGCCGCCAGGTTGCCCGCCACGCCGCTGATCACCACCTGGTCGAAGTTGTGCAGCCCGTGCGGCGCCGCGCACACGAGCACGATGGGAGCGGCGTTGCTGGCGGCGGTGACGGTGCCGCTCACGTTCAGGCCCGGCTGCGTCTGCGCCTCCAGCGCCTTGTTCAGCATGACGAACAGCTCCACCAGCGTGGGCTTGGGCGCGTACACGTACGACGTCGCCACGCCCGGCAGGAAGTGCCGCTGGTCGTAGTTGCCGCTGGTCGAGGTGAGCGCGTCCAGGTAGCCGGGCGCGTACGTGTACGTTGCCTCCCCAGTGGCGCCCACGGTGGTGGCCGCCAGCACCGGCCCTGTGTCGCTGGGGAACGGCGCCATGACCGCGCTCATGAGGCTCTGCGGGAACTGCGCGCCGACGACGGCCATGGACTGGCCGATGGCGGGGTAGTACTTGACGCCAAAGTCCACGCCGCAGTCGAACTGGGTGGTGACCGTGTCGGTGAGCACGTTGTAGCCGGTGACCTTGTTAAGGGTGGGCGGCACCAGGATCTGCACCACGGAGCTGACGATGCTGCTCTCGAGCGTCAGCTTGTTGACGTAGCTCACCGTCTGCTCGATGAACAAGTGGCTGTTGGGCACCATGCGCATCGGCTCCGAGTACTGCAGGCGCGACCGCGAGTCAAAGGCGTAGCGGCAGTCCGGGATCTGGATGGAGCCCAGCTGGATGCTCTTGACGCGGTCCAGGGTGCGCCCCAGGCTCACGTCGTACTTGTTGTCCGGCTGGTCGGAGGGGCGCGAGCGCGAGTCGACGCTCACGCCGTACACCGAGGTTGCGTTGACGTCGTTGAGGCGCGACATTGTTGGAAGGAGTGGTGCACGGGTGCTGTTTTAGTATGTGGCGCGGATTTTTTATTCCGGCGCGTTCCGAACCCGCTTTCACCGCGTCACCAGTATTCACTGCGTCTGCACGACTAATCACACCACTACCACCATTCCTCTCTCGTCTGCCTTTACGTTCAAGTTCATTTTTATTTATTTTTATTTATGGGAGACGCGCACAGCGTTTTGTGCTGTTGCCTCATTGTTTGAGCTGGGGTGTTTAGCGATAGTAATGAACGTGACCAACTACTCAGACGACCCTATTTTCCAGCAGGTGTTCGACCTCGTGGAGCGCGGCGTGAACAACGACTTGGATGTGAACACTCTGGCGGACAGCATTTCGAACGTGTTCCCCGTGGACGAACACGGCGACTTCGTCCTCACCTTTACGCAGTGCAACGCGCTGGACAACCACTTTTACAACACCGGACGCACTTTTTTTTGGCGCGAGGCGTACGGCAACCCGGTGGAGGACCAGGTAATGACCATTTACGGCGAACAGTTCCGCGCCACCAACGTCGGCGTGTTCACCTTTAACAAAGTTGATTAAAATAAATAACACAATTGTTAAACAATCGTTAATCGTCGCGAAGGGCGCCGTAGGCCCCCGCAGCAGCCGCCGCAGCCGCCGCCCCTAACCGCATCCCTAAGTTTGTTCTTGGTTTTTTTTCTTGATCATTGAATCTAGCACCAAGATAAGCACCCGTTAATACACCCGTGCCTGCTGCTCCGACGCCATACATTACCGCTCGTCTTGCTCTTTTTGCGGCGGAGGGTTTTTTTGAGGAATCGGCCTTTAAAGATCTAGTTGCTCCATACGTCGCTGCAGCAGCAGCCGCTAGCCCAGCACCAATTTTAGCATTTCTTTTAAAATCGGGTTTATTTTTCATTTTTAAAAACTTTAGTTGTGAATCATCCTCAGAGATAAAATCATTATCATATTTTTGTTTTGCATATGCTTCAAACTCGGTATGAAGTGCGCCTGTATACTTTAGATCGCTTTTTGTATAACGTATTGGGCTTAGTATATCCCCTGTAAACGCCCCTGTAAGCGCCCCGGTGCTTGCCGCTCCGACGCCATAAAGTAGCGCTCGTTGTGCTCGTGTCCAGTTGTCACCTTTCTTGCTGGGCGCGCCAGTATAACTAACAGTACTACCGCCGCCAAGATTATGCGTATGTCTAGAAGGGCGACGACCTTTAGACGCGCGACCTTTAGAAGGGCGGCGACCTTTAGAGTGGCGACGACCTTTAGACTGCCGACCTTTCTTTCTACTTGTTACGTGACAACAACTTTTTGTCATTTTAAATACGCAACTTATTGTTTTTAGTTTTCTTTACAATGTAAAATAATTTAGTCATTGCGTCGAAACTAATCAATTTTTGCACCAGCCATGGCACCAAGTGTGCCGGCTACTGTGGCGCCCAAAATCGCGCCTTTATTTCCAGCTAGTGATCCCACAACTGCACCAGGTAAAGTGGCTGCCATTCCGTAAATAATTGCCCTGACAATTTTGGCAGCTGTGCTAGTCTCTGAATTTTTTACTGCACCATAAACTAAACCACCCGTCCCTCCTATAGCGCCAATGATGATGGCAGATTTTAAACGATTGATCACACTGACAAATGTTTTTTTTGAGACATTTTGAAACTGTAATACTATAGAATCAAGGATATTTGTCGATAGATTTGTTTGTGTACTTTGTCTTGTTTTTGCTTGGCCATTTAGCAAGACTATTTCTGCTTCAATATTGTTTTTAAACATTAACATTTTATATGTGTATGCTAAAATAATAAAGATTTGTTTCAATAGATTTGTTTCTGTACTTATATCGTCAAGACCTTTAGGTTGACTTTCTATATACTTAAGACCTTCATTTAAATGTTTCACGGTGTAATTAAATGGAATATAATCTCCTAACGCCAACCCTGCCAAAGCACCGGCGGCTGTACCTTCACCGGTATAAAGAGATGCTCTCTTCACTCGGGTTAACGCACTAACACCGCCGCGCATACTACGACGGGACGCACGCGACTTGCGTTTGGCGGCCTGTTTTTTTTTCCGGCTATGTGACACACTTTTCCTGGTTTGTTTTTTGTTTCGCGATGCCATGGATGTTTTTTTATGTATTCACGGCCATTTTAATTTAATCGATTGTCTGATTAGGTGACGCCTTATTGATTGCCCAACCAGTCATGTACCCCCCCACGGCACCTTTTATCGCTCCTAACGCAGCACCATTAATGGCATATGACTCAGCTTTAGTCATGCCGCCTGTGACATTACGCTTGCCGTATCCATTTGACGGGGTGCGTTTGCGTTTGGTCGACGGGGTGCGTCTGGTCGACGCTCGACGTGGCGTGTTTGGTCGACCCTTTGACTTGTTGACGCGACACGATTTGTTTGTCATTTATGAAAGACAACTTTATTGTTTTATATATGTAATACATGTTTAAAAAGTGGATTTGTTTATTTTAGCGCGGTTTTGTGTGGCTACTACGTGTGGCTACCACGTGTGGCTACTACGTGTGGCTAACTACGCGTGGCTACTACGTGTGGCTAACTACGTGTGGCTAACTACGTGTGGCTAACTACGTGTGGCTAACTACGTGTGGCTAACTACGTGTGGCTAACTACGTGTGGCTACTACGTGTGGCAGTTGGCTCAGTAAATAACAACGTGTGAGGCTCAGTGGTGTGTGGGTGTTGGCTTAGTAGTAGACGTTCATGGAGGAAGAGTCGTAGTAGGGGCTCTGGGCGCCGCACAGACAGCCGCCTGCGGGGTTGATGTAGCAGCCGCTCTCCGCCGGACAGCGCGCGGGCGCGAGGGTGGTGCTCATGACGGCGCCGTAGGGTCCGCTCATGCTCGTGGGTCCTTGGTACGCGTAACCTGCGCGCGGCGCTTGGGTGACAAAGGTGGCGTAGGGCACAACGGTGGGGTCAGCCTGTAGCGGGTTTCCGTTTTGGAACTGGTAGTCCATGAAGCCGTGCATGAGCTCGATTTGGCGCGGCGGCACGTAGGCCGTGTTCCTGAAGCGCGACGGGTCATCCGCGCCCATGGAGGCGACCTTGCCGGGCTGCAGGTACGCGCCCTTGGACAGGATGCCCGACGGACCGCGCGCCTGCACGTAGTCTTCACGCAGTAACGAACCAGACTGGCCAAGCAGCAAAGACATTGATGATGATGGGTTTGTTTATCTCTACATATGATAATATTACTAGCGATAATATAAACCTGCCGTAGTCAAACCCCCAACGGCTCAACCAACCCATGGTGCCATCGCTGCAGTTGTTGTATGACGTTGACCACAATCAGTACCAGCATTGTACAACAACAGAGACACCACTAGCCGCGACCTCACATCATACCACAAACTTGGTGCTCGACCCGGCACCATCCTGCCCCGGTTGCATCTGCCACAATTCCCGACAAAAGCATTGCGCTTTGGCATTTTTGTGGCTGGCTCATTCTGCGCTGCCTACGCCATAGCCAACTAATGCACCACCAACACCTCCAACGGCCCTACCAAGGCCGACTCCCCATTTAGCCATTTGATTCAATTTATCGCTACTAACTTCCACCCCCTTTTCATTCTCATATTTTTGAGTTCTCGGATTAAAATATATCCCATAATACTCCTGTACTCTCCGACTCAACCAATTTCCAGCAGAAGCACCAGCAATACCACTGACACCAGCATAACTTACTGGTTTCACGAATTGTTCAGCACCACCACCACGCACGCGTCGGCCCGACTTGGACCTCTTGTGGCCGGACTTGACGTGGCGGGGGCTCTTGCGGTGGCTCTTGCGGGGCGACTTGCGGTGGCTCTTGCGACCGGCCTTCTTGGGCGCGCTACGTTTCTTATGACCGTGAACACTGGGCATTTTGTTTATTCTAACCAACAGAAAATGTTTCAGCAACAGTCGTCTCACCACAACTCCCACCAGCCTAGTTACCGCCCTTTCTTGTTTTGGACTTTGCCATGTTTTTTACCTACGGTGTAACCCACAATCCCCGTCGTTAATCCCGCAACTCCCATTCCCATCGCTAGTTGTGAACCAGTAAAACCTTTTTTAAAAAACACGTTTAGGATCTCAGTGGTTTTCTCGTCAGCATTAACTGTTGTTTTTAAAATATTTTCTATTTCGCGTTTTTCGTTTTCGTTGTACTTAGTTGTATCATTACCTTCGAATACTGCAAGAGCTTCAATAATGCGTTTGGTTTTTTTTTCGTCATCATCATCATTTTCAACTATGTATGTGATGTAGTTTCTAAATGATGGTAGGTTGTTAAAGGCTGGTGGTGCTGGTCGTGATTGGCGTCTATAGCTTTCTGCTGGCTGGTGGCTGTAGCTGGGGGCGCTTCGGCTGCTACTTAAGTTTTCAAGCGATGTAATAACTGATGAAGGTAGACTCACCTGCATTAGCCCTCCTGATGCTACTCCAGTGCTGGCTGGTGCTACTGGTGCTGCTGCTGCTGCCCCTGCTGCTGCCCCTGTTACTGTTGCCCCCTGCTGCTCCTTAGCACCTACCCCTGCCACCTGCTGCTGCGGTACCGTAATGCTGGGTTGTACTAGTTCTGTTGCTTCTGTTGCTACTGGTGCTCGTTCTACGTCTCGTCGTGCTTCTTCTTCAGCTGCTTCTAGTGCTTGTCTTGCTTCTGCTTCTGCCGCGTCTAGTGCTTGTTCTGCCGCGCCATTATCTTGGTTTTCGGCTGCTGTTTTAAATTCTTCAACGAATTGCTCTGCTGTATTAAATAATTCATCTGCTTGTGTAACCGCGTCTTGTATTGCTGCTCCTGTTCCAGTTAAACCACTTATTACACCTTTTGCACGATCTAAAGTTTCTTTAATGGCTGCTAATCTGTTTTCCGCTTCTTGCACATTCATTCCCCCCGAAAGCATTCGGTGGAATCCGTGGCGCAACGACTGTTTTTTCTGGTGTGATTTATGTTTAGGTTTGGTCTTTCGCGTGGAGCTTTTGCGTCTGGCGGGACTTTTGCGTCGACTGGCGACCCCTGTGCGTCGACTGGCGGGACTTTTGCGTCGACTGGCGGGGGTTTTACGGCCGGCTTTTCGCTGAGGTGTTCGCGTGCGTGTTTGTTGACGTGTCATTGTTTCTTTATTTACAGTACAGATTTTATTTGTGTGATGGTGGTATTTTCACGCATTGCATTGGAAATGTGTCAATCAGCGCTGGGGGCGACTCCTATTCCTTGGCGGTGCGTCTTGGCGCTCACGTACGTCCTGGCGCTCACGTGCGTCCTGGCGGCCGCGCCCGTCATTGTCGTCCGCGCTCTGCATGGGCGTCAGATTTTTGTAGATGGGTTTGATGGGGGCGTCGTGCTGCAGCTGCATGGCGTCGTTGATGCTGTGAATGCTTGCGATGTGCCCGTTGAGCTTCTTCAGCTCGTTCAGCCCCGCCTGGGTGTGCGAGCCGATGCGGTGGTAGAAGTCGTCCATGACGCGCTTCTGCTCTTCGCTGCTCGTGATGTTCTCCTTGCTATTTAGCTGCTCCGCTTTGTCGGACAGCGTGCTCAGCAGTGTGTGCAGCAGCACCCGCAGCTTGTTGGATTGGTCGCTGATCTCGTCCACCTTTTTCTTGAGTATTTCCGGCTCGCTGCTGCTGCGGAACAGGTCGGTGAACGCGTTTCCGCCGCGCATGTTTCGTGGTGTTTTGGTTTTGCGGTGGTGGCATTTGGTGCTGCGGCACATGTGAGCCTTTTGTGAGCGGCACATGTGAGCCTTTTGTGAGTGCTGGCGCTGGTGGCGCGACTTGGACTTTGTGTGACGACACTTTTGGCTGCGTGACTTGTTGGGCCGGTGTGCTACGACCATGATGTATGTGGTAATCTTTACTAAACATGCTAGAAAAAAATGTGTGCGCAGTATTAAATGGCGATAAGCAAAATCGCGACGTTTGTTCTCGGCGTGTTCGTCGCCACCGTCGTTTTCGTCTTGACAGCGGTGATGGTGCTGTACAACAAAAAGTTCATCTTCACCAAGTCGTTCCGGCAGGCGCTGCGCGTGGCCACCAGTAACGACATGTTTTGTGCGCTGCAAGACGTGCAGTGCGAGTTCTTGCCGGACACGAACGTCATGCCGCCACCCCCCGACGTGGTTTCGCGCGCCACCAGCACCAGCGCCAACGCCAGCAGCAGCGCCGCAACTGTGACAACCAACTTCTCGCTGCCCGCCGCCAAGTTCGCGGCGCAGGTGGTGGCCATTCTGGAGAAAGCGGCGAGTCAGTCGGTGGCGCCGGTGCCGCGCGGCGATACTACTGTGCTGGCGTTGTTGAGCGGCGCGGACAAGAACAAGAACTTGAACATTGGGTGGATCCTGAAGGTGAAGGAGCGCAACCAGATTTGGGTGGCGTTTCGGGGCACGCAGACCAAGGCGGAGTGGAAACAAGATTTCAAAATGAGTCAGATCCCGCTGGGGCACACGTCCGAGGGGCCCGTGCTGGTGCACCAGGGGTTCAGCGAAACGTACGACGAGATCAAAGAGGCGATGAAGCGCACGCTGTTGGAACACATGATCGCGCCGTCGCCGGAGAGTGTGACGGACCAGAACACGACGCTGTACATCACGGGCCATTCCCTGGGCGCGGCGCTGGCGGTGCTGGCGGTGTTCGACATTCTGGCGCGGGAGCCGATGCGCGCGCAGTTCACCGACGTGCGGTGCTACATTTTCGGCGCGCCCCGCGTGGGCAACCCCGTGTTCGTGGACAGCATCAACGCCATGTTCAAGTCGCGCGCGCAGCTGACGGAGTTTTTCGTGATCGCCAACGACGACGACATCGTGCCCAACATTCCGCTGGCGGTGCAGCCGAACCTGGATTGTCCGTCGAAGCCGTGGATATACTCCCAGTTCGCGATGCAGCGCTTTTCGGCCAACTGGGGCAGTTGGACGCACAACCACACGCTCCCCATCCACATCTCGTATCTCAATAATCTCGTATCCGAGTAATTGCGTAGTCTGTCACGTAGTCATGTCACGTAGTCTGTCACGTAGTCTGTCACGTAGTCTGTCACGTAGTCTGTCACGTAGTCTGTCACGTAGTCTGTCACGTAGTCTGTCACGTAGTCTGTCACGTAAAAATGTTCGTGCTGCTACCATTAACATAGGACGAATCAATAAAGAAGGTTAAAAAACATGGATTAGGAAAACATGAAACCCATGCTTGCCCATGCTTGGTGTCGTCGTTGTATTTTTTTCTGTGTGTATTATTAAATTGTATTAGAAATGTGTTGGAAAAACAAGTCAAATGCGAGCATGAAGGGTGGCGCGGATTTCGAGCAGTGCCCAGTCTGCAACCAGGCGCTGCAAGCCAGTGCCCCGGGCGACGGCGAGGCCATGCAGTCGAGCAACTGCAGCCACATCCTGCACAGCGGCTGCTGGCGCGCGGTGTTGGCGGAGAGTAACGTGTGCCCGGTGTGCTCTGTTGTGGTGGAGAACCTCCACCCCGTGAACCAGTCGGAGCTGCAAGTGCTGCAGGCCATGGACGAGCCTTCCGCCGAGGACGTGGCTTACCGCGTGGATGACGCGGGCGATGACGGCGAATATCGCGTAGTCGACGAGCGCGACCCGGAGAGGGGTGGTGGCGTGGACTACGTGGTGGACTTTGAGAACAGGGGCATGGAGGCGCGACACACTGGACCTCTGAGCTCCATGGGCCGTCTCTCGCGGCTCAGTCGCTCATCTTCGCTGTTCGTGCCCCTCCGTTCCCTGCGTAACACGAGACCCAAGTCTCGAGGCAAGCCAAAATCCAAGTCGCACCGAGGCAAGCCCAAGCCCAAGTCGCACCGCGCCAAGCCCAAATCCAAGTCCCATCGAGGCAAGCCCAAGCCCAAATCCAAGTCGCATCGAGGCGACAAGTCGCACCGAGGCAAGCCCAAATCCAAGTCCCACAAGAAATCACACAAAGCACGTCGCTAGTGTGTTAAGGTACCCTGCGCGTTGCTTAAGATGTTGAATGTGTATTTATTTGTTGTTGAAAGTCCGCAAGCAAAACTAACTACCATCACACACACACTCGCCCACACCTAATATGTTGTGGTAGACAACACCTAATGTGTTGTGGTAGACAACACCTAATGTGTTGTGGTAGACAACACCTAATATGTTGTGTCCATAACATCAGTGGTATCGGCGGTGGTTTCGCGCACGTCGGGTAGCTGTAGGGTGTGCTTGACGGTGATGCCGATGGCGCCCAGTTCTTGGAGCAGCAGCTTGTACGGGTACGGCGCGACGATGGTTTCGACGTCGTGGGAGGTGCACGCGCGACAAAAGGGTTTGACGCCCCTCACCGTCGCGCCGAACTCGGTGTTGTGCTTGTTCTCCGCCAGCTGGCCGCAGCGCGCGCACACGGGGATCTGGAACGCGTCCGAGGCGTAGAGCATGCGCTCCATGATGGTCTTGGACGCGCCGTAAGCGACGAAGCAGTCGCGCTCCATCTCGCCGATGCGCAGTCCGCCCTTGCGCGCGCGCCCCTCGACGGGCTGCCGTGTCATGATGGTGCGCGGCCCTGTGGTGCGCGCGTGCACCTTGTCGTTGGTCATGTGTTTCAGCTTCTGGTAGTAGGTGGGCCCCATGAAGATGAGCGCCTCGATGGCCTCGCCGGTCATGCCGTTGATCATCTTCTCGTTGCCGTGCCGCTGGTAGCCCGCGCCGTGCAGCGCCTCGGAGATGGACTCGATGGACACCTTGCGGAACGCCATGCCGTCGGCGAACTTGCCGAGCACGGCGCCCGTCTTGGAGGCGATGCACTCGACGAGGTGGGCGATGGTCATGCGCGACGGGATGGCGCAGGGGTTGACGATGATGTCGGGCGTCATGCCGGTGGCCATGGAGAAGGGCATGTCTTCCTGCGGCAGCAAGATGCCCACGGTGCCCTTTTGGCCGTGGCGGCTGGAGAACTTGTCGCCCACCATGGGTGTTCGCGTGGTGCGCACGCGGATGCGCTGCGAGATCATGCCCTCGCGGTTGGAGGTGAGCATCACCTGGTCCACGCTGCACGCCTCGTCCTCGACGCCCTCGAAGATGGTGGACCGGTCGCGCTTGACGGTGACGCGGCGGCCGGTGTGGAACTTGGGCGTGGACATGGTCTTGCCGATGATGGCGGTGCCGTTGCGCACGAGCGAGCCGACGGCCACGGTGCCCATCGCGTCCAGCTTGCTGTAGTCCGCCTGTTTGCGCCCGATGCACTGCTCCGCGTTCATGGGGTTCTCGAAGCACTCGGTGTCGGCGCCGATGCTGCGCTCCTCGCCCGAGTGCACGGTGTGGTACGTCGACCGGAAGCCGCCGCGCTCCACAAAGGCCTTGTTCATGATGAGCGAGTCCTCCTGGTTGTTGCCCGTGTACATCATGATGGCGACGATGGCGTTGATGCCCATGCCAAAGTCCGGGATTTCGCACCCCGTCTGCGCGAGCGGCTTCTGCGTGTAGTACGGCACGTGCATCTGCGCGTCCAGCCGGCTGTCGTACGCCATGGAGGGCAGCGCCACCGCCTGCTTGCCCATGCTCGCCTGGTAGATGTTGCGCGGCGCCTGGTTGCGGTCGGCGTACGGGATCTGCATGGTGCAGTGGCCCAGGATGCTCGTCGGGTGGATCTCCATGTGCGTGTACGGCTGCGCCTCCTGGCCCCGCACGTCGGGTTGCGGTTGCGTCACAGCGATGCGCAGTTCGTCGGGCGTCACGGCGATGCGAAGTTCGTCGGGCGTCACGGCGATGCGAAGCTCCCTCTCCTCGTCTTTGTCCACATACTCAATGATGCCGGCGTGCAGCAGGCAGGTCCACACCTCGGCGCCGGAGGGGATGGACGCCAGCGTGTGCGCCAGGCGGCCCATGTTCTCCAGCACAAACAGGGGTCTCAGGCAGCAGCCGCTGTCGCTGTGCAGCATCACGCCGTTGGCGATGGTGACGACGGAGGTGTCAAAGGGCAGGTTCATGGTGCGGCGGGCCAGGCGCGCCTGCGTCACCAGCGCCGCGGGGTCGGAGTGCACGCCCACGATGTCGCCGTTGACGAGCACCAGGCCGTGCTGCAGGCTGTGGGCCGACGCGTGGTCGAAGGGCACGACGCCCAGGTGCTGCGTCAACACGCGCGAGATCATGGCGGACGGCGTGCCGATGCGCACGTGTGTGAGCACCGCCAAGTTCTTCACCAGGCCGCACCCGCTGCCCTCCGGCGTCTCCGACGGGCACAGGATGCCCCAGTGCGACACGTGCGCCTGCCGTATGTGCGTGGCCTTGCCTTCGCGACACACGGGCGTGTTGACGCGCCGGATCTGCGACTGCAGCGCGATGTGGCTCATGCGGTGGATGACCTGGGTGACGCCCACGTGGGTGCCGCTGGACCGCTGCGTGCTCCAGTTGCCCGTGCGGAAGGCGAAACGCAGCGCGGCGGAGATCTTGCGGTTGTTGACGGCGTCGGCGAGGTTGAGGTAGCGGCGGTTCTCGATGGTGATGTACATGTACCGCCGCAGGTTCTTGACGAACTGGCGCATGAGCTGGCGGAAGAGCAGCGCGATCATGGTGCCGGAGAGCGAGAGCCGTTTGTTGGCGTAGTGGTCCCGGTCGTCCACCTCGGGGATGCCGCGGCCCTCGTCCTCGGTGCCCCGGAAGCCGGGCGGCAGCGCGCAGTACGCGCGGATGAGGCGGCGCACGATGATGCAGAGGTACACCACCTTCTTGGCGAGCGTGGTGCCGCTGGTGCTGCTGGTGCTGGTGCTGTTGTAGCCGAGGTGGGGCAGCAGCTCGTTGGCCATGAGGTGCGACACGTACCGCCGCCGCGACTCGAGCGTCGTTTCTTTGGTGCCCTCTTTGCCGATGTAGTCGTACACCTCGTCGATGCTCAGGCGGTTGGACGTGTGCCCCAGCACGGCGCGCGCCACCGCCATGCCGTTGGGGTCGGGCGAGATGAGGCGGATGAGTTTGTCGTGGTCCTCCTCCTGCAGCAGCCGGAACACCATGATCAGCGGCACGTCGAGCGACGGCAGGAAGGGCATGGAGATGAAGATCTCGGGAGCGGCGCCGCCCTTCTTGGTGGTGATGTACACGCGCAGCGTACTGGTGGACCGCATCTTCAGCTCGTGGCGACTGCGCACCTCGCACATGAGCGCGTACTTGTTGGGCTGCTTGAGCGGGAAGATGACGGGCAGGTTGGTGCGCAGCCCCTCTTGCACCTGCAGCCCCCTCTCGATGCCGCGCACGACAAAGTAGCCACCCTCATCGTAGGGACACTCGGCGTGCGCCCGCTTCTCGGTGGAGCCGTCCCAGCCGCCAACCACGCTGGGCAGTCGCGAGGTGCCGTACAAGTGGCAGTGGCGCGACTGCAGCATCATGGGGATTTCGCAAAAGGGCACCTCGCGGTAGAGGTGGTCCTGCACGAGCACGGGCGCCAGGGGGGCGGCGACGTCGTACACGTGGTGGCGCACGTCGATGAGCACGGGCAGGCAGTAGTCCAGCTGCCGGATGCGCGCCTCCTCAGGTAGCAGCATGCACACCTTGCCGTCGGCCTCGCGGTGGTTGGGTTTGGCCATGGTGATCTGGCCCAGCGTGACCACGTGCTTCTGGTTGAGACTTTTGGATTCGTACACAATCTGCGAGTGCTCCTCAACGATGTGCGGCAGCAGCTCCGTCAAGAAATGCTCGTAGCTCCTCTTCTGGAAGTCCGCGTAGCCGTGCACGTGTCCGTGTGAGTTCAGAATGTTCTTCACCGTGGAATCCGTCAGCAGCGCCAAGGACGCCCGCATCGCGTTCTCGCTCTCGCCGTGGGTGTCCATAGAACCGGAATTTAAATCTATGGGGGCCAACATCACCATTCATTACACCACCACATTGACACAACAAATAAGATTAAAAAAAAATTAAAGACAAACAAAGACAACCAATATTTAAAAAAAAATGTGTGATGCTTATTTACGAGGGGGGGCGCTGCGTTTGGCGGCGTTGTTGTGTTGCTTCATGAGCCGCGTGGCGACGCTGTTTGCGGTGGACGCGTACTCCCTGCTCTCCCACGGCCGGTCCCGCCATTTGTCGTAGCCCTCGTCAAACGGGAACGGCGTGTTGTCCGCGGCTGCGTCTTCCGCGGCTGCGTCTTCTTGGTACGGGTCATAGTCTGCCTGGACTGGTGGCGCGGTCGGTGCACGTCTGGCGCTTGCCTGCAGGCCGTTGAGTTCACGCGCGGGTTTCAGGCGCACACCCGCGGATCGTAAGAACTGGCGGTTGAATGCCGTTTCATCCTCAAAGTCTTTTTGTTGCTGCTGCCTCAGCGACACTTTCGGTTTGCGCTGTCGACTCTCCACGTACCGCCGTACCGCGCGCGCCTCCACTACCTCATCCGCCGTCAACGGGACTTGCCGCATCTCCGAGTCTTTCAGTAATCTCGCATGCGGCGATCTAGCAAGTGCCGATCTCGCAAGTGGCATCGCAAGTGGCATCGCAAGTGGCGATCTAGCAAGTGCCGATCTCGCAAGTGGCATCGCAAGTGGCGATCTCGCAAGTGGCATCGCAAGTGGCATCGCAAGTGGCATCGCAAGTGGCATCGCACGTGGCATCGCAAGTGGCGATCTCGCAAGTGGCATGATGTCGTCCTCGTCGTCCCCATCCACAACGCGTCTTTTATTGTTTCGCGCATATCGTGCAACCACCCGTCCGTCCGCGTCGTCTGCGTCGTTGTCGTCCTCGTCTTCCTCCTCGTCACGAACAAATCTTCGTTTACGCGGTGCCGGCAGCTTTTCTTCGTCTTCGTCTTCTCCTGCCTCTCCTGCCTCTCCTGCCTCCCCTGCCACGCGGTCCAGGTCCACGTCGTCCACGTCGGGCCCTGTTAGATCAATAACCTCGGGCTCTGTTAGATCAATAACTATTCCACCACGCACGCGTTTGAAGACGGCCGTTTGTTGTTTGGTGTTACGCCTGCTTCTGCTCTTGCTGACGCGACCTCGTTGTTCGTTTCTCTTATGGCTTTTGGAGCGCCCCGCTGATTTGGACTTGCCGCGCGAGTTGGTTTGTTTGCGCGCGACACCACCTCTAGATTTCTTAGCATGGCTCTCTCGGGATGTTTTAATACGCATTTATTATAATAAACATATTTTATTTAAAAGTTTCGCCTCGTTTAATTTTGCCTAGTTGGTCGAACTTGGTTGTCGTCTTTTTGTAGAGGGACTGCGACAGTACGGACAGGTGACGCCCTGCATTCCAGTTACCAACGAGCTGGATCGCCAACAACTGCGCATGCATTTATTACACGCGGCGTGCAATCCACAAGGGAACACAATCGTGGCTTTGAACTCATTACAGAAAAAACATGTACTGTCTTCGTTGGCGAGCTTGTCGTTTCGTTTCCGCTTGGTTGCGAGGGGGTGCTGGAGCGCCTCTAATGCGTCACTTATGACACACTCCTCCTCTTCGTCACTGCTATGCACCGAAACGTCCTCGCTCGCCTCGTCGCTGCCGACCAAACTGGGCTCGTCGCTGCCTTCATCCGCTTTATCACCGCCATCCTGTTCCAAGCACTGTCCCGTGGTGTGGTCCACCACCGTTTTAGTAACACCGCTGCTCTGGTCGGTGAGCGAGGTAGTCATTTGCTCCATGAGGCGACAGGCGTGTTGTAGCATGTTGGTAGGAGATATTATGCTTGTTTGTAAAGTCAACGCAGGAATTCGAGCAACTTGTCGCAAAATGGCGTCTTGTGTTTTTTCATCGCTGGCGTCAAAGTCCTGTCCGGCGTAATCCTCCAGATTGTTTTCGAAAAACAAGACACGCAATTTGGAAATGAGTTTCACGTAGACACGAAACAAGACTTTGGCCGCATGGAGCAACACCATTTTTTTGCCGTCTGCGAAAGACACTCCCTCCTCGAGGTGATAAATGGGACCTCGAATCACAGCATGGTATCCCGTGGCGCCGTTAAGGTTTTGTTTGATTCGAAGAGATGATCGGATCGAAATCTGGTCCCCGGACAGTACTCCTTTGGTCAACAACACCGATGTCGTAGCCAACGCGTCTTTCGAGGCGAAGGAGTTACACCCAAAGCGATATCCGGTTGTTTGACGCGCGCATGTCATGAACAAACAGCCCGTTTTATCGTGCGCCTCCAGATCCGTGTGGGTGACATACCTTTTTTTCTCCGAACGCACGCTCTCGGCAATCCGATTTGTTTTTTGCACGGGTGGTTTACTTGCCTGCGGTGGCGACGACTGCGTAGGCAACTGGATGTCGAGCGCCGCAACTTTTTCGTCGCCGCGGAGAACGTCGTCTTGATTGTCGTCTTCGTTGTCGCCGCAAAGTACGTCGTCGCTCTTGTCTTCGTCGTCGTTGTGTTCGTCTCCGCGTAGTACATCGTCCGTCGCAACTTTTTCGTCGCCGCAGAGTACGTCGTCGGTCGCAACTTTTTCGTCGCCGCGGAGTAAGTCGTCGGTCGCAACTTTTTCGTCGCCGCAGAGTACGTCGTCGGTCGCAACTTTTTCGTCGCCGCGGAGTACGTCGTCGGTCGCAACTTTTTCGTCGCCGCGGAGTACGTCGTCGGTCTTGTCTTCGTTGTCGCCGCGGAGTACGTCGTCGGTCTTGTCTTCGTTGTCGCCGCGGAGTACGTCGTCGGTCTTGTCTTCGTTGTCGCAGCGGAGTACGTCGTGGGTCGCAACTTTTTCATCGCCGCGGAGTACGTCGTCGGTCGTATCGTCCAGAGCTTGAGTTGTATGCGGAGCTTGAGTTGTGTCACGAATAGTGGCGTACTGCTGCCAAAGCTGCTGGAGTAGAGCGCTGTTAATCATGGGGAATCGGATAATGATACTTTTTGCGCATGGACTACCAGGTTTTATTTTAATAAAGTTTTAATTGTTATTTCAAGTGTGTTTATTAATAGATGTTATACAACAAACTACGACAAACTGCAACAAACTAGGGCACTACGAATGCACTTCAGAACTCGGTGTCTAAGCAAAACACTTGTTCTTCTTTGTCGGCGCCTACTCCAGCCTTGCTGTATTCAGCAACTCTCTTTTCAAAAAAGTTCGTCTTCCCAGTGAGACTGACCATTTCCATCCAGTCGAACGGGTTCGTCGTGTTGTAAATCTTGCCACAGCCCAGACAGACGAGCAACCTGTCAGCGCAGAACTGTATATACTGTATCATGAGCACATTGTTCATGCCGATCAAATGAACGGGCAACGCGTTGGTAATAAAATCCTGCTCGATTGTGACTGCCTCGGAAATGATTTCGTGGACTCTCGCTTCGGGCAGTTTGTTCACGAGGTACGAATAAACGAGACACGCAAAGTCGCAGTGCAGCCCTTCGTCGCGGGAAATGAGTTCGTTGCTGAAGCCTAGACCGGGCATCAGTCCTCTCTTTTTTAACCAGAAAATGGCACAAAAGGAGCCCGAGAAAAAGATGCCCTCCACCGCCGCAAACGCGACAAGTCGTTCCGCAAACGAGGCCACGTCAGCGTTGCACCACTTGAGCGCCCAGTCCCCCTTGGCGCGGATGCATGGGATGGTATCCAGTGCGTTGAACAATCCCGACTTTGTGGCCGGGTCGCGGATGAGCGTTTCGATGAGCAGACTGTACATTTCGGAGTGAATGTTTTCAATGGCGATCTGGAAGCCGTAGAAACACCGCGCTTCGGGTATCTGCACCTCGTTGCTGAAGTGGGTCGTTAAGTTTTCGTTGACGATGCCGTCGCTGGCAGCGAAAAACGCCAGCACGTACGAAACAAAGTGTTGCTCGTTTGCGGTTAGCTGCGCCCAGTGTGTGACGTCAGTGGTGAGGTCAACTTCCTCAACGGTCCAGAAGCTAGCCTCTGCGCGTTTGTACATTTCCCATATGGGGGTGTACTGGATGGGGAACAGCACAAACCGGTTTCTGTTTTCAATTAGTAACGGTTCTGGTTCGAAAGTGTCCGCCATCTCGAGCAGCTTAAACTCGGACGGTCCGTTGGTTCCTGCGGTCTGCATGGTATGCGTGAATGAAGTTATGTAAAATGAAACGAGCACAACTTTATTTGGCGGAATTTGAATTCAAAAATATTTTCTTACAGTTTCTGCGGAATACGTATTAGTTGGGGACGACGGGTTTGCATGTGTACGGTAACAATAGTGCGAGCACCATGGCAAGAGATGACCATACCATGATTTTCTTCCAGCTTCTCTGTTTGGTAGCACTGTCTTGTTCTTGTGCCATGGGCGGGTTCAGGCAGATCAACAGCAGCATAGTGCATAAAAACACCATAATGGAAACCAAAATTTTGGATTCAATCACCGTTTTGCACACTTTCTGTGCTTGTTGTTTAGTTTTTAAAAGCTTCTCGGTCATTGTAGGTTTCGGTTTAATGGCTGCGGTGGTAACATGATCGTCTCCTCCGGATAAACGAGCAGCGGAAACGCTACGACCATCTTGGATGGAAGCTGTTCCTCCAGTTTTTAGTTTGCATGTGCGCTCCGTCTTGAGTGTACTATCATTACCCGCAACACCCGGACCTGTGTGTGGAGTGCTGCCAGCACCTGCAGGCACGCGTGTTGTGGATGTTACTTTGCTCGCTGCTGTGTCAACATCCACTGTCGGTAATGTTGACCGCGCTGCTAGTGTATTACCATTTCCACCATGACCTCCTTCTTTGAGAACGGTGATACTACCTGTTTTTGCAGCCTTTACATGTTTGCTTTTAGTAGATGATGAAGGGGGGATCACTGACGGCTCCTGAATAACCGGGGCAACGGGTTTGCTGGCCGCGACTTTGCTGCCCGCGACTTTGCTACCCGCGACTTTGCTACCCGCGACTTTGCTACCCGCGACTTTGCTGCCCGCGATTTTGCTGCCCGCGACTTTGCTGCCCGCGATTTTGCTGCCCGCGATTTTGCTGCTCGCGACTTTGCTGCCCGCGACTTTGCTGCCCGCGATTTTGCTGCCACCGGTAACGACGGACCCTTTGTTACCCTTCTTGCCGTTGTCGCCTTTGTCACCGATGACATTGCTCCACATTGTAGTGCGTGACCTGTGAACCGACGCGTCCGGCTGGGCTGCTGCGTCCTTGCCTACTAAGCAAAAGACGATGTCATCGCTTCTCTTACTTGTGGTCTTCTTCTCCATTATGTTTATTGTTAATCTGTTTTAATTTTTTTTGGATAAAATCACAACATCATCTTTACACGAGTCACATGTTAGTACATAAGGCACGGGCAGCATGGCGTTAAAATTAACGTTGATGTCGTGGAGGTGCATTGGCGCGTTACAGAAACTACACAAAAAAGATAGGGACGGCACGTGACGGGTACTTGCCATGGTTGCGGGTGTCCACTGCTGCACAGGAGACGCGAGTAAAACATTGGTGTTGTTTTTGGTCGTGCTCGTGGATAAGCACGACGGGGCACACGGTGTTTTTTCGATATTTTGCACAGGGGGTGTATCGTGTAAACTACCGGAAACAGCCGTGTTATACGTGCTCAACTTTTCGAATCCTTTCATCCACGACAGTGTTTTAGATTTAACGTGTGTCATGCGCCCTAATGACACTGTTAAATTGTTGCTGTGTTTAGTTTTTTTATTGAGTTTGCCGTTGTTCGTCATCTTATATACACTACTCTCTTTTATTAAAAAAAAAGTCAACTGGTAAGTGGATATAAACGCTCCCATGGGTGCGTATAAACGCTCCTTTGCGTATTTAGTCCTAACTAACTACTTGCGTCCTTGTTGTACTTGTTTTTTCGTAGCCTGGATCGCGCTGGCATCGTCGTGACGTAGCCGACGCTGAACTCTCCTGCAGTAAACCCGTAGTGGGGGAAAAAGTAGTTGGGGTCTTTCCCGGGTATTTGACGCATCGCTAAAAAAATGGACCGGATGTCGCGCATCTCCAGCTTTTGGATCACATCGAACAACACATCATATTTGTGTACTGGCGGTTGCATCTTTTAGTTTTTGTTGCACTTTTTATTTGTTGTTTCCCTATTTACCCCTAACGTAAATCATCTATGTATTTATTCGGTTTTTATGCAGACTGGATGGATGTCATGATAAACTTGAGCAGGGACGAGCCGTTACCCATGGGGAACATGACGCTGACGTAGCCATTGCTGAGGTTGATCTCCAGGATGGCACGCTGGTTGAGCGCCGGATCGATGTCAGGCATCAGCACACTGTACCGGTAGATTAGTGGAGCGAACAAATCCCTGGCAATCATATCATTTTGGGTAAAAAGCAGCGTGTACGAGTGAAGGACATCGTCTACGGTGGTGGTGAAGGCGAGCTGTCCGATGATGTTGTTCACCATGAGCTGCAGCACCACGTTGTCCAGACTGTACCACGAGTCGTTCTGCACCACGGAGTTGGTGTCGAGGGTCTGCGGCAAGATGTCCGGAGGCAGCCCGCCGCCGCAGCTGCTCGAGTCCGCAGCGTACGGCATGTAGTACGGCCACACGCCGTTGATGTAGCGCGGGTTGCAATTCGTGTTGGGCGGCGCACTCTCCATGCAGTTTGTCTCCGTGGAATAGTACTGGTTAAACGGCGCGCGCACGCAGTTGGCCGAATCAGTTGCTTGTGCGTTGTTGTTGCCCCACCCGCTAGCGGTCATGGATACGGGTCGAACGGGTATATTTCCATATTGCCCATTGTTGTTGGCCAAACGCCTTTGTGACTGTACAGATAAATTGGTACTGTTCATCTTCCTTTTATGTTTAACTATTAGGATTTAAAAAAATTAACCACCTTTTTACATCTAACATATGTCCTCCGGAATTATCACCAACACCGAACACATCCACCGCGTTTTCCAAATTATGTCTCTCGGCGACAATCGCGAAGCTATACAATCATTATCATCGCTGCGCGATTGTCCCAGGGAGAGCACCCGCAACAACTAGGACGTAATGCAATATTTGTAAAAAATTCCCCCCCCCGCCACAATTTTCCCAACAACAATCGTCGCAACAACAATCGTCGCCATCACCACCACCAACAATTGTCGCCACAACCACCACCAACCACCACCAACAATCACCAACACCACCAACAATCATCACGACCACCAACAATCATCACGACCACCAACAATCATCACGACCACCAACAATCACCAACACCACCAACAATCACCAACACCACCAACAATCACCAACACCACCAACAATCACCAACACCACCAACAATCATCACGACCACCAACACAACGAACAATCATCACGACCACCAACACCGCCAACAATCATCACCGCGTTCCTGTGTTGTAACTTTCCAAATTGTAAAACCAACAATCATCATCATTACGGCGAGCACCCGCAACAACTATGACGTAATGCAATAGTGGTGTAAAAAAAATTCCCCTCCGCCACAATCTTCCCAATTATGTACATGGTGATGGATGGATGGTGGTAAGAAACACGACACAACAACAACGTCGTCACCACCGGTCGTGTCACCACCGGTCGTGTCGCCACCGGTCGTGTAGCTTTTTCATTCAAGATTTTGTACAATGTGTTCTTGTAGTTCTTTGGTGTTGGCGATCAACTGGGCAATGCTCTGCGTCTTGGTTATCTTCTCAATGTCGGCGTCGCTTGCGAGCATCTGGGCGGAGTCGATGTAGGCCAGGGCATAGGTCAACTGCTGGGTGAGGTACGCCTTGTCGCCGCCACCGCTCTTGAGTTGCTCCATCACACTGCGGCACAACTCCTGCGCGTGGTAGATCAACGTCGTAATCGTTGTGTCGTTGTTGTTGGGTGACACAATTTGAATCGTTTTGGTGTTGTTGTTGTTGTACCCCGTCCACTTGGAGAACAGGATGATGACCACCAAAATGCACAAAATGATCAAGGCGTAACGCAAGTGACACGCGAGTGACGAGAACATGAACATGCAAACAATAAGTTAAATAACAGTCTTTATTTTCTAGATGCATAAATAAAAAGCGATACTCCAAAAAACAAATGCAGTGCGAACAACAAGAACAGCTCGACGAACAACAAGAACGCGAACGCGCGCGAGAACTCGAACATGCGCTCAGGGTGAACGCGTTGACCGAGTCGCCCGACTTTGCCCGCCTGGCAGCGTACCAAAACTCTTATTGTTATCATAACACGTCCACCAGCAACCGCACGCATACAACGATGTGGCAAAATTTTTGGCCAACAGTTTAAAGAGCGATTCGATCCGTGTGCCGACGAAGAGAACATCAATCAGTTTAGGACACTTTTCCCCGGACTCCGTTTTTGAACGCCAAACGCGCAATATGATTATAGTCCTACCTATCATTTGACATCGCGAAGCACGCCGATTTCGTACATGCACTCCGCGCGCATCTCCGCCGACATGTCCGTGTGTTTGATGACAATGCTCAGCATATTCAGTTTGCGCGCTATCTCTGCTCGTGTCGTACTGTCTCCACGGGTGCGCGATTGTTGGGTTGTGACACCTACAACCAGAGCGCCTAGTTCGCCAATAGTGTTTGCAATCACACGCACATCCTCCATATGTGTGTAATTACGTTTATACTACATAAACTATATTAATTTTTTTTTAACGTTTAATATCATAAACCTGTAGTGACATGGAACGGTTTACGGACATCTTGGGGCCCGACGTGGCCACGTGGCCGCAGTTGATCAAACACGTCGAGAAACCATCTTTTCGACTGGCGACCCATTTGGGCTCAGGTGAAAATAGTGACGTGTACGCGCTAGGGCCGCGCTGTGAGGACGTGTGGTATACCGACAGTGACAACAGTGACGACAGCAGTGACGACAGCAGCGACCACGACAGCAGTGACCACGGTGACCACGACAACAGCGACGACAACATCGACGACGAAAACAGTAGTGACGGTAGTCGTGGCAGCAGTGAAGCGAGCGAGTGTTGCAGCAATGGCAGTAACTGTTGCAGCGGCAGCGAAGGCGCGGGCAGTGAGTGCACGGGCAGCGAGTGCGGTGATAGTGGCAAGGCGCGCGCATCCAAAGTAGTGGTCGACGAGCACGTGCGCGTGTTTAGCAACCTGCCGTCCATAGGCAAGACGCAGCTGGTCGCCAAGGTGTTCGATCATCTGGAGGACGACACCTGTTTCGCCGTGTGGGACACGTGTAACGACGTGCTTGTCCAGTACTTTCAGAATGAGCTGGATGCAGACGACTACATTCGGCAATACCTGCGTAACGAACAAGCGCACGCTCCGCCGCGTGGCGAAGGCAATGGCGAAGGCAATGGCGAAGGCGATGGTGATGCGGCGACAGCCAACCACTATGTCTGTCGCCTGCTACCGTCCGTGTACTGCTGCGACGGTGTCAACGCCGGCTTTAACGCCTTTGTCAACGAGTCGCTGTGCCACTTGCTACTGTCCGAGCTGGTGCACACACAGTTGACGCTGCATGTCACCGTGGCACAGGAAGCGGTGCAGCACAAGAACACGGGCTATCTGCTGATGGAGCGGCTGTCATGCACCCTGGACGACCTCATCTACAAGGTATGCACCAGCGAACGCCGCCGCCCCTCGTCGTCGTCGTCTTCAGATGTGGATGAGGATGAGGATGAGGATGCACTGCACGACTTCCCGCCGGTGGACCGCCAAGGTATCGCGGCGCTGCTTTTCCAGACGATGTTCGGCTTAACCGTCTTGCAGAAAACCAGCAACATGAAACACCACGACTTTCACACCAACAACGTGTTCATCAAACATGTGGACGACGACACCATTTTCCGTTCGGCGCCGCTGAAGGAGTGCCAGTACTTCCACTACCACCTGGACGGCGACGACTTTTACGTGCCCAACGGCGGGCTGCTGGCAAAGATTGGTGACTTTGGCATGACCAGCCTGGATCTGCACAGCAAGCGGCTTCACCGCACAGACATTGCCACCTTTAACGACAACATCGAAAAGTGGGGCATATGGAACAAAGACTTTGACGGGGAAGAGGGGTACGACATGCAGTTGCTGAGCGCAGACATCCCCGTGACGTGTCGCGCCGCGGTCAAAAAGGTAGCCAAATCCGAACGGGCGGCCAAATCCAAATCCAAAAAGGGCAGCGCCAGCACGCTGGCGGCGTCAGTGGTCATGAGCACCACCGAATCCCTCATCCAATTCTTTGAGCAGCTGCAGGCGGTTTGTGGCGCCTGTAAAACCAATGTGACGCGACACAAGCGGCGACCTGCTCCGGGCTGTGTGTCTACTCGGCTCACCAGCGACCTTTTGCGCAGCATGTTTACCGGCGACTCCGTGCACTCCTGGTATGACTTCCGACAACCCCCGCCGTCATCGTGCAGCGTCGTGTGTTTGGGTGACACGCGGTGGCTGGACGCGAAAATTAACGACGGCGCCATGCAATCCTAAATAAACGAAGCGCCCGACTTTGCAAACGTTCATTGAGGTTTAAGGTTTTTTTTACACTCGTTTATGGTTGTTTAGCTTAACACTTTATTTTGATCGCTTGTTCATAGTAAATCACTATGTTCACACCACAACATCACTAGAGCACACATCATCGCAGTAGATCCGCATCAATGGTCTGCGTAAGACTGGTCACGCGTTTTGAAAAAGCTACAAGCGTCGTGTTTTGCTTCTTGGACTTTGCCAGCGCATCTTGGAGCGTCTGCACCTGCGTTTGGAGCGTCTGCACCTGCGTTTGGAGCGCTCGCGTCGTAGTCTGGAGCGCTTGCATTTCGGTGTCACTTCTCTGTTTTTCCAGAACGACATTGTACAGCTTCACCTGTAAACTATCCCTGGATTTCAAAGCTTCGACGTTGATCGTCTTCAGCTTCAGATTACTCTGCACCAGCTCCTCCATCTGCAGCTTTTTCTCCGACAGGCTGTGCACCAACTTTGTAAGAAGTGCCTTCATTTTGGTGATCTCTGTCGTCTTCACATCAAGCAGCCCGTGCAGAACAATGCACAGCTTCTTCGACCGCCCCACCACCACTTCGTTGTCCTCGCGCAACTTCGCGTTGTCGTCGCGCAACTTCGCGTTGTCCTCGCGCAACTTCGCGTTGTCCTCGCGCGTGGCCTTTTCGACTGAATGAAGATCGCTCGTCACTGGCAAGGTTTTGTGTTGCAGCGGTCTTTCGTAACGCGTCTGCACCACGACCCCCTGTGCCGTCAACTTCTCATGAAATAACGCCAACTCGTTTTGTTTCACCGACTCGATGAGCATGTGGATGCCCACCTCGCCGTCGCGGTGCTCGCCGCGCATGTGTCTGCGCTGCTCCTCGATGCACGCGTACTGCACTTGTAGTTCTTTCTGTAAGTGCTTGTTCGCTTGGTTCAGCAGCTGCACCGTGCCACACGCCTCCCTGTGTTTCAGCTCCTCCGACTCCAAGTTGGCCGCCACAAACCACAGCTGCGTCGAGATGGCGGTGCAGTGCTCGCTCAGTGCCTGGAAGTTGTGCATCAGCGCCGCGTACTCGTCATGACTCGCCGCCGCAACGGCCGCCAGTTTTGTGCGCTCCTGCTCCAGAAAACGCACCGACAGCACCAGATCTTGGCGCTTCTGCCGCTCTTTCTTGGATAACACACTAAGCAGGGCTTGCAGGCCCACGTCGGCGTCGACGTTGCGCCCGCTCGTCCGCAACATGTGGCGGCGCTGCTCCTCGATGCAGTTCTGCATGTGCTGGATGTCCTCTGCCATGGAGATGCAGTCGCGCTGGGACTCGCGCAGGATACACACTTCCTCGTTGCGTTGAGCCTGCTCAAGCTTGAGCGCAATGATTTCCGCCGCGTAAACGGAGCAGTTGTGACACGTGCGCACGAGTTCAGCCATGGATTATCGGGGGAAGTAGAAAAAGTGTTTTATGCCACGAGGAGGTGGAAGATTCCAAACTATTCGTTGTCATTTTTTTTGCGGAATTTCTATTTGCGACGAAAAAATAAAAATTGGTCTGAACTGCATTTATTTCATTTGTGGATTGCAATGATGTTCTGTCGCTCACCGACGGATGCGGAACTGCGCATGCCGGGACAACCGGACTTATGTAGCGCACAGACGAATGACATTGCTCCCGCTCCTGTTTCACTGCCGTGCTTGTCGTTATTTTCGGAAGTGTACGACCGCAGCAGGTTGCTGTCTTTCGGCAGGTATGTGGTAACGTGCGAGGACGAGTGGAACTCGACGGGCAAGGGGAAACTGCTCACGACGAACCCAGGAACCCACGTGCCCGACGAGTGGTTGTGCAGCAACTCCTTCACGCTGTTCTCCGCCGAAGCGCTGCTGTCCGTGCTGCTCACCCTGGTGCGCGGCCTGAAGCAAAACGGGTGCACGCACGCCAACTTGTTGCTGGGCGCGCAGAACTCGCAGATGGTGCTCCTGTACAGCAGCGGCGGCGGCAGGGGCGACGTCTACGGGTCCGTGTTCGGCGACACCCTGGGCACCCTGCTGGGCTTGCCGTTTTTGGACAATGTGTGCGTGAACGGCTCCCTGGTCGTGCCCGAAGCTTTTTTTTTCGACGCCAGCACCCACACGTTCCACGGCGCGTACGTGCTGGGCTGCGTCGACGCGCGCGTGGTGGATGTTGTCTACGTGGAGCAAATGTTCCAGTCGTGTCTGACTTTTTTGAATCTGCTCGTGGATCCGGAAGTGAGCGAGGCCGAACTAACGCTGTACGCGGCGTTCACGCCAAACTTCACGGCAGTGGTGCCCTCCATCCCGTTAACCCCTGCGTCGTGCTTCCCGCGCGTGGACGCCACAGAGACGGCGCTTCGCGTGGGCAGCCGCGCCCCGGTGCACCCGATGTTGACCAACTTCGTGCCTGTGGTGTCGTCCACGGGCTCGGCGCTGTTCGTGCTGCGGCGCGACCAAGCTGGCGGCGGCGACACGTTTGTCATGGCGCCTCCTGGCGCGGACAACGACTGCGCGGCGTTGCGACTCGACGCGCGCAAGCTGTTGACGCGCGCAGAGGCCGGCGCATGCCTGCATCCCGCCGACGTCTTGTTCGACAAGAGCACCGTGTTGGCGGAGTGCACTGACCTGTTCTCCCTCTTCGAGCCGATCAAGCAGGTGTTGCTGTCGCTGGCGTTGTGCGCCGACCCGCTGGCGTGGGTGCAGACGTTGGTGGACAGCGGCAACTCGCTGGTGTGGGCCATCGGCATCCGGCGCGCGCGCGACATTGTGCAGCGGCAGATTAGCCAGAGCGACCTGCTGGCCCGGCTGAACGACGCGTCGTTGTGTGCGCGTGAGTGCGACGGCTTCATCTTCGACATTTTGTTTTGTTCGCCCCCGCCAGGCGCCAGCACGGCGACGCTGTGCGAGTCGCTGCCGTCCGAGTGGAGCCCGCAGGAGTTTTACGTGGTGGGCGATTCCGGGTACCTGAGCATGCTGTACCTGCTGCAGTGGCGCAGTTCTCTGCAGCGGTTTATTGAGCTGGCGGTGACGGCGAACATTGACGGCACCCAGGGCTTGCTCTCCGGTCTGCTCACCAGTTTCCGGGTGGGCATCCTGTGGGACTTCAACACGGACACGCCGCCGGTGCAGTCGTATGTGCGCGAGGTGACGACCGCGACGGGTCAGAAGAACTACATCTTTTTTTTCAATCCTTCGCCCGCCAGCATGATCCTGAAGCCGTACAACTCCACCAACTACAAAGATACCGTTTCCCCCGACTGGATAGTGCTGGGCAGTCTTCAGACGCAGTGCGCTAAACAGCGCGACTCGATCATCGCCTTCTTCACGGCGCAGGCGGTATCGCTCGTGTCCAAGCTCATCGATTCGGTGACGAGCGGAGGGAACACCAGCACCCCTTGTGCACTCGTCGGCATGTACTTGGGCAGCCTGCACCGCGTGGACCTCAAGCACACGTACAAACACTGGCAGCGCGTCATCCGCGAGCTGCGGCAGTCCATCCCCAGCAAGAAACGGCGCGCGTCTTCTTCTGCGTCTTCCTCTTCTTCCTCCTCTTCCCCGCCCGTGGTCTCGCGAGTCAAGCCGACGAAGAAGACAAAGCGGGCGGCTCGTTAGCACATTCCGCGTTCGTTTGGGACGTTACAAGTTTCTTGAATTAATAAAACATTAAATGAAACGCAAAACTGTTTGTGCTGTTTTGTTTTTGGTTCTTTTTGTTTGTATTTATTTTATATTGTTGTGAATGACAACTAGTTGTACGAATATGAGCAGTGGCAGCATTAGTCCGACGGGTAGTGCTAGTCCGACGGGTAGTGCTAGTCCGACGGGTAGTGCTAGTCCGACGGGTAGTGCTAGTCCGACGGGTAGTAGTAAAGGTAGCAATCACGCTCTCATGGATCGTAAAGAGCGCGCGGCGGGAGTGTTGATCTTTGTGCACAAGTCTCAGCTGGTGCGTTTCCGGGTGTGTATGGACAAACTGAACAACAACCACACGAGCGACGCAAGTCACGCAAGGCGGGTGTCGGACGAGGTGTTGTCGCTGCACTGCGTCACGCCGACCCGCAAGGCGGTGAAACAGTTGTGTGAGCAGCTGCAAGTCAAGTTAAAACCGTGTAATGTGGAGAGTCTGAGCAAGCTAAAGCCCAATAACAGCTTGCGCGACCTGACGGCTAGCTGGCGCATTCCGGCACATATTGTCGCTGATTTCTACCTGGTCGTGGGTCTGGAGACGGTGACGGACGCCTTTCGTAAAAAATACCCGCACCCCAACTTGACTCTGCACGCCGGCAAGATCGAAGAGGGGGAGAGCACGCTGGATGCGGCGCTGCGTGAGTTGTTCGAGGAGACCAGGATCAAGGTGCGCGTGGTGGAAGGGCCGCCCATCGGGTTGATGAGCAAGGGCATGGTCATGTACAGCGTATACGTCATGCACTACACGGGGCTTCACATGCAGAGCGACAACACGTTGCTGATAAGCTAACTAAATTCAAGTGGAATTGGAGTTCCGACTACCGGGCCAGCTTAAACACCTTTTTGTTCTTGAGCACGTCGAAAATCTGGTAAATGTTGAGCGCGTTGTTGTGTATCGGCACGTTGATCTTTATAGTGCGCCTCTTTGCGTCTTTAAAGTCGTTGTTTAACAGGAGTGACAAGCGCTTGCCGCAGTATATGCCGTTGTTGTCCGGCAGCAGACGCATGGTGGCGGCGTCAACGACGAACACCGGCTCCATGATGTCCCCCTTCGCCTCCACGCCGCCCTGGTACGTAGTCACCTTGATCTGGTCGCTGCACTCACAGCAAAACGGGAAATCTTTTGTGGTGCCGTCCGTGACGCCGCCGTCTGTGGTGCACGCATACTTGCCGCCCTCGCCCCGCTCCGCCCACCGGTTGCACACCTGCGCGGGGTCAGCGCACGCGGCCACGGGCGCGCCACAGCACGAGCCGGTTGGCGTCGCGCCGTCATCGCACGTGTACTTTTCGGGGATGGCGCATGTGGTGGGCCACCCCTCCGGCGTGTTTGCGGGCGCCGCGCAGACACAGCCCGGTTGAATGGGGTCGTCGCAGGTCTCGGCCGCCACGTACGTCGCCGGCTTCTGGCACACGAGCGGCGACCCCTGGATGCACGTCGTCCCTGTTGTATCGTATTTGGCGCACAAGCCCTCGGGTTGGGTGACCACGGGCTTGCTGGACGCGGAGGGGGAGAGCAGCACGGTGGGACACTTGCCCACCAAGTTGTTGCCGTAGCTGTAGATGTACGTGCCGTCAAAGTAGTACGTGAACCCGGTGGACGGCTGTGTCACCAGCAGCGTGGTAGTCTTGCCCACCCTCGGACCGAACGCCACCACCACGGAGGTGCATCGCTCGTCGAAGAGCACGCACGAGTTGCGCATGAGCGGCACAAATAGAAACATGGCGGTCAGGATGCCCGCGCCCACCGCGACCAACGCCACTACCAGCGGTACCACTACCTTCTTGACTACCCATTGCTTGTCTTTTTGTGTGTGTTCGTGTGGGCCCTTGCTGGCCTGTCTGCCCGCCGTCTTTGTCTTTGTCGCCGTCTTAGTCGGCGTCGGCGAGTTGCGTACTAACGTCGGCGGCATCGGTGCAAGAGGTTGTGTTGCCATGGTGTAGATGGATTGATTCGATTGATTGTTCCTAGGCAAGGTGAGTGGGCTCCTCTTTTTTTGCAAAAAAAGGCAGGGAGTAGTTCCCACTTGGTGTTTGTTTCTAGACCACCAATTTAAATAAATAGTTTAAAACAAAAGGAGAACAAATATGCCGTCGTCGTCCGCCACTCCACCTTTACCTCCTCCGCCCCTCACGAAGAGCACTATGCTCAAGGACCCCCTTTTCTGGGTAAGTCTCGCCTTCCCCTTCGTCCTGGGTCTCACCGTGCTGCTGGTGGTGCTTCTGACCAAGGACCAGTCGGACCAGTCGGACCCCGTGTTCACATGCACCGCCAACACCGACTGTTCCCACAGTGGCACGTGCACCGACGGCGCGTGCGTGTGCGACAACAACTGGACGGGCGACCAGTGCCAGATCTTGAAAACGCCGCCGCTGCTAATGACCATGGGCAACGACACGTGCAGCCGCCAGCCGCAAAGCTGCGCCAACGACAACGACTGCGCACTCAAGTGCACGCCCGTCATCCCACCAGGCCCCACCATTCAATCGCAGTATACCAACACCAACAGGACCATCTACACCTGCCAGCAGATGAGCAAGGACGACAACGCCGCCGGCTTGGAGGGCTCGTTCTGCCTGCCGCCGAAACCGGAGAGCGAGTGCGCCCGCGCAAACCTGCCCCACGCCATCGCCGGCACGCTCACGTGGAAAGGCTGGGCCGGCGTCGACGCGCAGGGCTGGAGCTGCGGCTCCGAGTTCCCCTCCTTTTACCCGCAGAACCAGGAGACGGGCGCGTGCGACCTCAGTTCGCAAGTGTGTCGCAAGGGCAAGTGGCGCTTCCCGTGCGACGGCGACAAGTGCGACGTGGACCTCACGCCTGAGCAGCAGAGCAAGCTGATGCACACCACGCCGCTGTTCAACGGCCGCTGCGTGTGCGACGACACCGACTGCACCAGCGACCTGCAGTGCGTGACCAAGTGCGTGGCCGGCAAGTGCGCGGCGCAGCGAACCGGGCTGGACCCGCTCACAGGGCTGCCCACGTGCGTCGCCGACACGTGCTGGAACAACCCAGAAAAACCCGCCGGCACATGGATGGCGTCAAAGGCGGCGCCGTACACCGATGGCTACTGCAAGTGTTTCCAGGGCGCCACCATCACCGACCAGGGGTGCCAGTGGCCGAACGAGGCGATGATCCGCCCCGCGGCGTTCCTGTGCCCGAACAACTGCTCCGGCAACGGCAAGTGCGTCGCCGCCGGCAAGTGCGAGTGCAAGAGCGGCTACATGGGCGCCAGCTGCGAGCAGTACCAGTGCGTCTCCGGCTGCTTCAACATGGGCGAGTGCGTCGGCCCCAACACGTGCACCTGTCGCCGCGGCTACGTGTACAGTCCCGACACGCACGAGTGCCAGCCGCCCATCGTATGTCCCGACACGCCCACCGTGGGCGCCGCGCCACCCCGCGGCAAAGAGAAGCAGACCGAGGCCATACAGAACGCCGACTCGTTCCGCAACAGCAGCAAGACGGATTGTGTGCGCGGATCGGCGGCCGAGCTGCGGGCGGTGTGTGTCGCCCACGGGTGGGACGATGCGAACCCCCTCACGGTGCAGTGCCTCCGCTACCCCGACTGTTACACCATCCCCTGCGACGACGTCCACCTCTGCAGCGACGAAAACACCAAAAAACTAGTGCCTATGACGAAGCAGGCAGCGGGAGACGGCTGCCGCAACCCCAGCCTGGCCGAGCTGAACGAAGAGTGCGACAACTTGGCCAAAGCGGGGCCCGACGCCGACCCGACCAAGAAGACGTACTTCACGTCCGGGATGATAGACGGCACGTGGCAGTGCTTGGATGGCACCATCCAGCCGGTGTTGCAGCTCACGGATGGAATTATAACAATGGTGATCAACGGCACCCTCCAGGGCAACATGTGCGTCGACCCCGCCGCGATCAACATGCAGCGAGACGCACCGTTTTACGGCTTGTACAAATTAACACGCAGCATCAAGGTGCCGCCTAACGACGACCCCGACGATAAGACCCTACCGAACGAAATCTACGGCGCCGCCGAAGTATTTGAAAATTATCAGTGCACAAAAAAAAACGCAGCGGGCAACAAGTACGTGGGCTTCGCGTTCCTTGCACCCACACCCGTTGTGGACCCTCCGTTTAAAGCAGGCGAGCTTTTAAATTGTTTGTTTTATCTCATTCCGCGCTGGGCGGCGAGTGTCAGCGGCGACCCCTCCCAATCCCTTTACAACACGCTGGGCAAGCCGCTCTACGGTAGCACGAGCGCAACCGGTGAACTAGTTGTCGTGAAAGCGGCGGCGACACCCACGCCGAAGCAGTGCCTCCCAGTGCCCGCGCTCGCGCCCGCCATCGCCGCGAAAATTGCAGGCACGCACACGCTCGCCGTCAACGCGCTCAATACATCCACCGACCCCAAGATTGACACGACCAAGTTTGTCCAGCCCGGCCACGACGACATGACGCTATCCAGTCGACCAGAAGACCAGGTGGTCGTCGCCGCCTGTACCTCCATGTACTGCAACAGCAGCAACACCTCCCTGGGAACCAAAAAAATAGTTATCATCGCATGGGAGGAGGCGCTCTCAATACCGCCGTCATGCCCCGCCACCGGCGTCGTCAAGTACTACCTCACGTCCCTCATGTATCAGACGGGCACCGCCACCACGCTGGTCAACGGAGCCAGCCGCGCGAACACGGTGCAGGATGCGGTGCAGGCTGACAGCGGCAAGACGTACCGCTACTTTGTGGATGTCGTAAACGTGGACGATGAAGTGAACCACCTGATCACCTACACACTGACGGCCTACGTGGCCACCAGCAAAGACGACGTCACCACCACACCCTTTGACAAAAGTCCCGTGCCGTACACATCCATGCCGCAGGTGTTCAACGTCATTCTCACGCCCTACACCGAGGAGTACTGCGCGTCCATACCGTCGCCGTACCCCGACGACACCGTGCCCAACATGCACTGGCTCGACAAAGACATGTGTTTCTGGGAGCCCAACAACCAGGCGGCCAGCGACTACTACTGCGCAGTAGCCCGGGACGGCTACGACCCGCGCAAGCTGCAGCTGGTGACGAGCACCGGCACGGCGTGCGGCGCTTTAAACAGCACCTTCCCCACGCTAAACAACGACGAGTGGGGGACCGCGGCCAGCTGCGACCTCACGCCCGAGGAGTTGTTGAGTAGTACGCCACCACCGGGGTGCAGCGGCATCCCCCAGAGTCGGCGCGCCATCTGTTCTCCCGTGTTGAGCATCAGCGGCGGCGGTGACATTGGCGGCGCGGTCGCGTTCGAAACCCGGATGTCGGCCCTCAACGACTTCTACGCAACGCACGGCAGCACGGACAAGCTGGTGGAGAGCAGCATCGGCAACTATGACGCCAGGAAGCAGCTGTATAACACCTACTTCCACTGCGGCCCGCTCACCGGCAGCCACACGTGGGGCGGCATGGACGTCGCCGTGCCGTGCGACCCACGAGACGCCGCCTGCATTCATGCGTCCGCAGCCAGCCAGGGCTGCTCGCGAAACAAGTGCTCCGACTGGTCCGCCGACTCCACCGACACCATGACGTTCTCACAGGACCGCCTGTGCTACCCGCCCGCCTGGCAGACAGACACCACTAATAGCAGCGTGTGTTGTTCGGGCCACGGCACCTTTTCCGCCAACGGCAGTAACGCCGCGTGTTTCTGCGCGCCCGGCGCGTACACCGGCCCCACCTGCAGCGACCTCATTTGTAACACCGCTAACACGTGCAACGGCCACGGCACATGCGGCATCAACGAGGCTACGGGCAGGGCGCAGTGCAACTGCGACGAGGGCTACTACAACGTTGACGCCAAATTGCCGGGGGACATGTGGGAAGCGCCCGAGAATTTATTGACGTGCAACAAAAACATGTGCGCTGAAGATTGCACAGATAGTTATGGCGTGCAACATCCCGTACTTCGCGGCAACTGTAACCATCAAAACGGGTTATGCGAGTGTTTTCAGTATTACGGCTGTTATATCCCAACTAGCAACCCGTCGCCAAACAACACATGCACCGGCACGTGCACCGGCACGTGCAAGAACCAGCGTAGCAACCCAAATGAGACACAACACCAATTCTGCATTGATGCTGTTAGCGCCACTCCGTTCGACACCATTTCCTTGCCGGCTATTCGATTCACGCGCAACAGGTTAAGCAGCGGCAGCGACACAATCGTTACTCGGCATATGTTACTTTTCGTCACAAGCTTTCAAGCGACCACTGACAATATCAGTCTTGATTTAAGCATGTGGGTTGCCGTCGGACCGGGAAGCAAAGCAGACCATTTGTTGGCAAGTTTTGTTGTGCTGGACGACGCCGTGTATACCAAATCAAACGTCCCACTTGACGGAACGGACATTCCTGGCCTAAAGAACACCACCAAAGATGAATCGCCCCGCGTGTTCAACATGTTGCAAATAGAGGGCGTGGTGGTGGCCGGCACATACCCCAAGACGCAAACCCTTCCAAATTACGACGTGGACATGGTAGGTCGCGATGTCAAGGGTATTACCGTCCACACGGTACAACAAAGGAAACAAGTTACAGTTAACCAGTGGTACGACGTGTTTGTTTATTTGGGTATTGCTACGGATGATAATGTTACTGTCGGAATCGACCCCAACAGTACAATCAAAATGTATCATTAATTGGTCATTAATAAAAAAACGGTCTATATACATGTAATACCACTACATACCTAATGATTAATTAAAAAGTCACTCAATGGGCCACGCAGGACATGGTGTTTTGCGATACTTCATGCGTCATACGGGCCGCAGATGTACACAAGTAGCAACTAGATAGTTCATCATCACACTTTCTATAGTCAGTGCTAACACATTTGTTCTGGTTACACATGAGCGGTTCGTACTTAACGCATTTGTTTGTCTCTGACCACTGCTCGTCTTTGCCGCACATCCGCGGACACGTACATGTCCACGTTTTGCCATCGTACGTGCATTCATCGCCGTGCAACTGGTAGTAATCTTCCGAAACCTTTGCGACATTGTGATAGTGCTCCTTACACTCACAGTACGGTTCAATGGCGTCGTCCAATTTGCACGTGCCATTGCCGTTGCACACAATGCCGTTGCATGGATTATTTTCACACCACTCCCCATAGCTTCCCTCATTGCACGCACACGACGGCGCGTAGTCTTCACCGACTGAGTACGTTCCGTTGTAGTGGCAACACACGCCGCGCGCGCCGCCCGCCGGAAACCGCGTCTGCTCCATGACGTAAGTTGTCACCGAATCGCCGTCCGCCAGCACTTTCCACTCGCCGTCGCACTTATTCGACGCACACGCCGCGGTGTCCGCATATTGGAGACACGCATCGTCGCCGGCGAAACAGTTTTTGCGGTCGACGCCCCAGGTAGTAGGGCTTAGCAACGGACCACACACGTTGTAGTGAGTCTTCCAGTACGTCTCCAAATTTGATGAACACTGGTGAAGTAACGCTTCCAGTTTAGCGTCGTTGCCCGGGTTAACCAGCAACGGGTTAGCGTCGTAGAACGCCACTGCGTTGTTCAGTCGCGCCGACAGATCTTCAAAGCTGAGGCGCGTCGACGTGTTCTCCATCGCCACCGTTTTCAAACACGACACTTGCGCCTGCCCGCGCTCGCCCGTTGCACATCGCGGGTCCGCGGGACTTGTAATCTTCAGCTCTTTAAACGGGAAGTCGGCAGCGGAACTGGTGCTCGGGAACTGCGTTTTAATCGCTTGACACGCTTCGCTAGGGGCGTCGAACAGTTGCATGTTGTCCATGGAGTATCCGGTACCCGAAGCGGTCTTCAGCGATTTCGCCAGACACACCAAGTCCTTGGCCGCCATCGCGTTGTCGTCCCAGATGCACATCCCGCTCGCGTCCCATGCGTCGCGCCACATGTTGGGGGGATACTCGCCCACGGGTCGGGTGAACTGCGCACACTCGCTGGCGACGAAATCCTGCGTGTTGGTGCTGAAGTATTGCGGCTCCGACTCGCACAACACGCTGCCCTCGGCGTCGCACAGCTGCGCGGTTAGGGTGTAGAACACGTTGGTGTTGACGGGCGCCACATCAAACACCACATAAAAAGATACACCTCCCTGTTGAAACAGATCAAAGAGCAGCGGCACTCCCGACCGCTCCAGGGAATACTTCATCGTGGCGCTGTTGGGGTCGTACGGGTCGTTGTTATTATCCATCGCGGGCGTCGACGGCAGCGTTGGCGGCACCGGCACGGCTTGCCACGCCAGTATGACCATTTTCTGGAATAAAGACTGGCCCTTGTCCGCGGTGCACACCGTTGGGGGACACCGGGTGACCACAAGTTGTGCGTTCTGCGAGGGCAGTACGAAGTAGTTGTAGGACTTCGCCATGTCGGCGGCGACTGCGGGCGCCACCACCGGATTGAGCGTGGCGCTGACCCCGGCGGCGTTTTCGGCGGGGCGGAGGTTGAGCGGCGTGCGCGGCGACGTGTACAGAATGGTGGACGGATCCCACGCCGGCGCGCCCGTAATCTCCAGCGCGTACACTCCGGTGCCGGCCTCGCCCTCGCTTACCGGCAGCGACAGACGGATGGAGAAAGGTGTCGCCGTGGCAGGCTCCAGTGCCGCCTCGTTGCACGCCGTGTCGCACACGCCGGTGGCCACCACCGTACCGGTATCCCCTTGGAAAATAGAAAAGTAGTAGATGACACACACATCCAGTTTGTTGAGCACGGCGTGGTGAAGCGTGCCCGTGACGAGCCGCGAGGTCTGCACGTCGTCCAGCTCGACGGTCATGCGCACCTGCATCCCGGCCGTATCGGTCAAGAGCAGACACTCCTTGTGGTTGATCCACTTCGCGCCGCTGGTGCACAGGGCTGCCACGACGCTCTCGCCCGGGTTCGTGCACGCCGGCAGGCCATCCGCTGTCTGATAGATGGCATCCGCTGTCTGATAGATGGCATCCGCTGTCTGATAGATGGCATCCGCTGTCTGATAGATGGGGCCCCCCGCCACGTTGTCTCGCACGCTGGCCGTGGTGCAGTACGGCGCGTCGCACAGCCCGCACTCGCCAGTAGCGCCCACGCGAGTCAGGGCCGCGCGAACAGCGGGCGCGGCGTCGCACATGGTGTCGCTGTTCTTGCTTTGCGCGTGTAGGGGTAGGTAGATGGCTAAAAAAACAAAGGCGGCGTTGACGCACACCAAGCTTATCACCACCACCACCTTGAGTGATTTGTCGGACATGACCATTTGTGTTTTGAGAGGCGCGGTGCTTTAACTTTATAAGGCGGTATTAAAAAATAAAGAGCAGCGCACTTAAAAAATAATGCCATTAAAGACAAAAGGCTGAGTCGCCGTGATCAAGTGCGTCGCCGTGATCAAGTGACTGACTTACAATGGCGAACAACAACAGCAATGTCAATTACAAGGTGGCGCCCACGCCGACGGACAATCAGTCCGCGCTGATGTACGCGCAGATGAAACTGAAGAGGGAGGTGTGCGAGGGCCACGCGGACAGGGGATGGGCGTGGCTGCCCGACCCCGTGGCGGGCTACCCCTGCCCCGCGGGCCTCACCTGCGAGTCCGGCACCTGCACCTTCACGCCAGACGGGTGCCGCGCCGCCAGCCAGACGGACCGCTACGACTGCGTGCGGCAGGCGCAACCCTGCGTCATCGACGGCAAGAAACAGACCTGCAACGTGTGCGTGTACGATATCACCAGCGAAACGCAGTTCAAGGTGCCGCAGGTGCCGCCCGACCAGCACGCCCCCGGACGCTGCTACCCCGGCAACGCCAAGATGCCGGCGCCCATTCCCCTCAAAGACAGTCCCGACGCCGAGACGTTCAAGGAGCCGCTGTGCATGGGCCAGCGCGCCACACCGCACCCCACGCCGTACCTCGTGGGCAGCAGCATGGTGAAGTGCACCACCGACGCGGACTGCACCACCTCCGGCTTGGGCGGCATCTGCATCAACGCCAAATCCTTCCCCTCGGCGGACGTCGCGTACCTCAACGCGTGCGCCTTCGCCCCCTTTGACCCCCAGCCGTACATCCTCAGCGGCAAAAAGGTGCCGTGCGACAAGAACGGCGACGGCATCGAGTGCGCCTTCGCCGCCGGCGGACAGTGCATCACCGCGCTCAACTTCCCCTCAAGCGCCAACCAGGGCTTTTGCTACGACCCCGGCTCGCCCTACCTCGAGTACCGCGACAATCTCATGATCTGGGAAAACGAGCCGCCAGTGGCGTCGTGCGTGCAGATGCCCATGGAGCTGCGCACCTGGTGCGAGATGCCGTGGTCGCGCGGCAGCGTGGACGCCAACGACCCCCGAGACGACCTGGGCACCCAGATCAACAAGGACCGCAAAACCAAGCTGCACCCGCCCTTCTGGTACGACGACCGCACCGGCCGCTGTTTTGTCACGCGCCACTACTGCATGGGCAGTTTGGGCGAGGGCGGCTACGACTCCGGCTACGGCATCGCCAAAAACTACGCGGCAGACATGCTGCACGACTGCAAGGGCAGCAACGTGTGCGACGGCGAGGAGTGCCAGATCGTGGACGGCCACGACTGCTGCTTCACCATGGAAGAGAGCTTCATGCAGCTCATCATGGGCCGCACCATGAGCACGTGGATCAAGGACATTGTCGCCGGCAACGCGACGCCGCGCGAAATGGTCGAGGCGGGCGGCAGCGCGGCCTTTCTTGCCACCATGCTCAGCGAAGACCGCCTCAAGCTCGACCGCCGCGTCGTCATCCCCGACTTCATCGAGCCCGGCGTCAGCCTCTACACCTTCCGCTGGTCGCCCGAGGCGTTTCGCACGTACCCGTCCAAGCCGCTCACCCATGGCTTCCGCCTGGGACTCATGGCCAGCGAGCTCCAGCGCGCCTTCCCCGCATACGTGCACCCCGACCAACACAACAACCGCATCTTCTCCGCACCCCCCCTCACGCCCGAAATGCGCGCCGACGACGCCTTCGTCAAAACCGTCGTCACGCTCGCCCTGCTCGACGAGGCCGTTCGCGCCACTCTGTGGTTAGCCGACACCCCTGTGGACGCGCAAGCGCTACCCCATTTGTAAGTGTTAGTTACAGACTTGTACGCTACACACACTTGTACGCTACTACACCGCTAACAACCCGTTTATCAGCAGCCACACCAGCCAACCAACCTACGTATATAAAATGATGTCGTATGAATAAAAAGAAAAAGTTACCCCCGCGCTTTTTCCCCTTCCTACCAACCAAACACACAAAACACATGGCAGTAACAATTCTGCAGTGGACGTTTATTTGCCTGGCCTTCGCGATGGTGGCCGTGGCGCTGGGACTCGTGCCCGCGCTGCACGCCAGCTCCAAAAACAACGCCAACATGCCCAAGACACAACTGACGCGACCCGCCCCGCCGCCAGCATCCGGCTCCAGCAACACAGGCGGCACCGAGGCGTGCTCGCCGCTGTCCCCGGGCTACGGCGCGCTCGTGCCGTGCAAGACGCAGGACGACTGCGCCACCGGCTGCTCGGAGCGGGTGGACGGCTTCCCCTACGAGTGCGTGCTGGCCAACAGCGGCAACAACTTCGTGGACGCCGCGGGGCAGCTGGTGACGCCCATGGTCGTGCCGTACCAGGTGCCCGCCACCTCCGCCGAGTGCAACGGCAAGGGCAAGCGCGACCCCAGCAATCACAACACCTGCGTGTGCGAACCGGGCTTCACCGGCGCCAACTGCGACCTCTTCAACCTGGAGATCAAAACCACCGGGTCCTACTGCCTGCCGCCCTACATGAACAAGTGCGACGCCGCCACGTCCGACACGGTGCTGTCCGCGCGGCCAGGCAGCATGGGCTGGACGTGTCAGTGCAAGAGCAAGTACGCCAACCTGCTCACCCAAAAGGTGGAGGGCGGCAACTGCACCACGCCGCTCGTCTGCGACGCCACGCAACCGCAGTACGACAGCAACCACACGCTGCAGCAGTTCACCGTCTTCTCCAAAACAGACGAGGACACCGGCGAGCCGCTCTTCACCCAGGCGCCCGTCTACCCCAACCGAATCGTGTCGTACAACACCATGAGCACGGCGCCGTGCGTGGCCCCCACCATCGAGGGCGCGCCCGTCGACACCGGCGTGCTGTCCTACGCCACGCGCCTCGTGCACCCCGCCGCCGACCCCACGTGCACGCCCACGCTCTACAGCAACAAGTGCACCGCGAAGGTGGCGGTGTCGCGCAACACCAAATTCGGCGCCTTACCCGCACAGGTCGTCGTGCGTGGCAGCGGCGCCGCCAACGACCCGCTGCTCACGCGCGTCACGCCGCCATTCTTCGCGCCCGTGCCGTCGGGGCTGCAGCGGTGTCCCGACCACTTCGCCGGCAAGAACACAGCGGCCAGTCCCTGCGTGTGCGCGTGCAAGGCGGGCAAGGTGGGACCGTGCTGCGACGGCAAAACCGAGAACTGCGTGACATGCACCAACGGCGTACCCGTCGACGCCGCGTGCGACTGCCTGTCGGGCGACGTGCTGCAGATGAAAGTGAGCGACAAGTCGTTCTGCGGCAACTTCACAGACCCCACGCCACAGGAGCTTCAGTACGGCGGCGACTGGATCGGCTCGGCGTTCGCGGCGGACGGCGAGTGGAACGGCAAGCTGGCGTGCATGCGCGACCTCACGTACGCGCAAGTGGGCGTCAAACGGCCGGACGGCGCCGTCGTGCCGATGGACGCGCTGCAATGGGTCACGGCGCGCTCGAAGCTGGTGCTGACGCCCACGTGCGAGGACAACGACAACGTGTTCGCGGACCGCAAAAACTACGACCCGGAGCTGCGCCGGTTCGCGCTGACGGGCAACTGCGTGGGCGCCAGCTGCTCGGGCGTGCAGGGCAGCCGGCGCGCGTCATGGGACGGTGCTCGCGACGGCCCGCTGGTGGACGCGACCAACAAGGACCTGCCGTGGTTCGCCACGCCGGAGGGCCAGTACGGCGGCCAGTGCGAGTGCGCGCGTACGGTCAACCGGTCCGACGGCAAGGCCATTAGGCAGGTGGGCCAGTACATGGTCCCCTCGGAGGGCGAGGAGTCGTGGTGGGCGTGCGCCGCCGACAACTGCTCCTCCTCGTCCGAGGACCCCTCGTCGCACCTGGACATGGCCAACCCGCTGGTGGCTTACCCGCGCTGCGTATGTGCGACGAAGCTGCCGCCCGCTCCCGGCGCCGCGTTTAAATCGGAGATTTCTTTCCGCGAACAGTCGACCGACCTGCCGAGCTGCATCGCGGACCCGTGCAACCCGGACGGTGTCAAAACCAACGTGCAGATGGCGTGCAAGGACAGCGTGGGCCTGAACGACGACTGCGCCGGCACCTGCTACAAAAACAGGTGTTACTACACAGCGGGCAGCGGCGCGCCGGCGTGCACCGTGGACAGCGACTGCTTAAGCAAGGCCTTTGCGGCGTACAACTTCGCGGGGTTGCCGATGGTGTGCGCCAAGGACGACGGCAAAGACACGGGGAAGTGTATGGTGGCGGACGCGGAGCGCATGGTGGCGGGGTCGACGTGCCAGGAGAACTCGGACTGCGACTACGGCACGTGCACCAACACGGACGACGACGGGGTGGGCACGTGCTCGGGCGGCTGTGCGTGCAAGCCCACGTCGGTGCAGCAGTACGACAACCGCAACCCGCTGGGCTACGTGTGCGCCGACCGGTGCTCGGTGTACCCCTGTTTCAACGACGGCGTGTGCAGCATCGACGCGGCGTCGGGTGCCCAGAAGTGTGCGTGCCCCAAGTGTTTCGACGGCGACCGGTGTGCTCACCCGACTGGCAAGCCGCGCCACAACCAGCTGTGCAGCTCCGACTACCCAAACGATGCCGGGTGCTGCGACCCCAAGTACCCCAAATGTGGAAACGGGGGCGCCTGGTATAACTTCAAGGACGGCGAAACATTAACCTGCCAGGCCGTAGGCGACGCCCAGTAATACCGTCGCGAGGTGTACCGCCCACCCCCGTCATCAAAAGCGTCCACCCCTCCTCAAAATATAATGTGCGTATACAATAAAAAACAAAAACATGTCTAATATGTTTGTGGAAATGGCGTGTACAAAAGGTACGCAAAAAAAGAGGTCGAAGGCGCGGAGGGTGCCCAAGATGAGGTTATTTTTGGAATTTAAAGATATAAAAGGTATGGCCGAGGAAAGAATAAATCTTCTCGACTGTATAACACCACTAAACGACCCGGATGTAAAATATGGGGCGAACAACTACATGTTTGGGGAAAAGATAACCCTAGAACCTGGAAAGATGGTTTTGACTGAGGGGGGAAAAAAAACACCAATACCTTTGGAGGATTCTAATGGGAAAAAGTTTGAAAATATTTCTGAGATGAATGATAAGGAGTTTCAAGATTTTTTGTCGTCGGTACCACCGGAATTCCAAAATGCAATAATAGAAGGAAGAGATGCTAAAACGAATCCACGAAGCATCGCTTCACCAGAAGATCAAGTAAAGGCGTTTAAAAAAACTATCGAATTACCTGCTGAACAACATGGAGCTATGAAACCGAACCTGGAGTTAGTAGTGGCAGAAGGACCTCCAGTGGACATGGCTGAAGCAGATAAACCAGGCTGGTGGGAAAGAAAATTCAATGCTGCGATAGAGATGGCAAGAGCTATAGGCAGGTCGTGTATAGACTTGGCAAACAAGCTGTACGAAGCGGCCAAAGAGAATAAGAAAATGATATTCGACATCGGAAAGATCTTTTTAATCAAGTACCTTACGGAACAGGCACTAAACAGCATGCTGGCGGCGTCCAACGGGTGTTGGCTGGTGGACGCCGCGACGGGCAGCCAGGTGTATCAGATCAATAACTCCACGGACGGCAAAATGTGCACGTGCGATGGAACTAAAACGGCCGACTCCCGCCCTGTATATGACCAATGTAGGACTCATTGTGCACTGGTACCGAACCACGCCCAGACGTACGCGGGGTGCGTGGACATGAGCTGCAACTGCACCAATTCCGTGACGGGCGACCTTACGCACCAGAACTATAGCGTAAAAATCATCAACAACAACTGCTACACCATGTTCGCGCAGGTGTTGTCTACCACGGGCTTGATGATTTCGGACTTTGTGGGTACGGTGGCCGATGGCGTGTACAATATCGCGTCCGGGATCGGCAGCGCCTTCAGTAGTTGGTACTATGCGCTCATTGCTATTGGAGTCGTCCTTGTCATTGTAGGGTGTTATTATGTGTATAGAGCTTTTAAAAACAAGAAACTTGCGGCCCAGGGTAATGCTAGTACGACTGTTGTACTAGCTTCACCATCAGCAGCACCTCCCTTCACCGCGTCTACCTTAACCGCACCTCCCTTGGGCGGGCCGCCGATGGGAAATAACAGCGCCGTCTTCAACCAGCAAGCAAGCTTGTAGGCTTGTAGGAGCAAGCTTGTAGGCTTGTAGGCGCAACGTTGTAGGAGCAACCTCGTATGAAAGTAGTTAAATCATGACACGCGACAAGCCGGTCTAGGCCTCCCAGTGTCGCTCGGAGGCGCTCTCACTTAAAACCTCATTTATTTTGATCCTGTAAATAAAACAATGGTTTCGCGTACATTTCTGGTGTGCACCTTTGTCGGCCTGTACATTCTAGCCGCAGCCGTCACGATGGCGAGCATGTACTTCACCGGGCGGAGCGCGCCGCTCATCACGCTAAACGCCACCACGGCCTTTCCCAACGCGGCACCGCAAGTCGCGCCGCCCACTACGCCGCCCCTGGTGACGTCCACCGCCACCGCCACGTCCACCCAGCCGTCCGCGTGTTTCGAGCTGTGCACCGCAGAGGAAACGGGCGACTTGGTCCCGTGCGCCACCAAGCGCCTGACGCCCTGCTCTACCGACCGCGACTGCGCCACGCGCTGCGGCAGCGACGAGGTGAAGTTCCAGGGGCTCCAGTGCCTCGCCCCCGGCGCGTCCTGGCCGTCGGTGCACGACAACCAGATAGCGCTCAACAACGGCGCGGACAAGTTCTGCCTACCGGCGCGCATCGAGTGTCTGGACCACGCAGACAACGTGACCGGTGAGAAACAGTTGGTAGAGTGTCGCCAGGACACGGACTGCACGCGGTGCGAGGACGAGCTGCCCAACGGCGAGAGCATGGTGTGCCAGCCGCTGGCGGGCATGCAGCACGTCACGTTTTGCGACACGGAGGACAAGTGCCACGAGGTGCAGGTGGATACCGCCGGCCAGTACTGCGTGCCGCGCCAGACGGGCTGCGACCCCCAGTACGGCGAAGCGCAGTGGACGGCCAACCTGGGGTGGACGTGCACCTGCAAGTACAGCAGCCTCTTCGGCGGCGAGCACTGCACCGACCTCATTGCGTGCCAGGCGCGAGACGTGGCGCCGTGGGCCGCCAAACAGCAGCAGCTGCTCCTGAACATGCCGTTCGTCAACGCAGACGGCGTCACGAGCAAAGTCGGCGATCCGTGGAGCCCCGCCACCGGCGTGGACCCCACCAAGTGCGTGTCGGGCACGGGGGAGCAGGTGGAGTGTGGCGGCGAGGAGTGGGTGCCGACGGTCGCGTGCCAGTGCGACGGCATGCAGAACGGGTCGCAGGCGACGTACACGTACGTGAAGGGCGACCCGCTGGCGTGCACCATCGACCCGTGTTTCCAGAACGCGCTGGGCGGTCGCACCATGGCCACGGTGTTGAGCCCGGACACAGACGCGGTGGTGGCCCGCGGCGTGGGCGACGCGCCCAACGAGTTCCCCTCGGGGCCGGGACTGGCCACCACGTGCGCCTGCTCGGGTTTCGGCTCCAGTGTGTGGTCCTACTCCACGTCGGCCGGCAAGTTCGTGTTCACCGGCCACTGCGAGGACACGCGCATCCCGGGCACGTCGATCACGCTGAAGAAGGCGGACCCCGCGCCGCAGCTGTGCGCCACGCAAATAAACACGGCGGCGCATAGCAGTGTGCTGGTGCCGGGGAAGAACGACGAGGGCGGCGACAAGTGCACGCCCGACCCGTGCGCCGGCCGGTACAGCGACCCGGGGTACGCCACCGAGCAGTCGCTGGGCTACTACAACCAGAGCAGCGGCAAGTGCGAGTGCGCGGTGACGGCGACGGTGAACAGCCGCAGCGTCCAGTTGCCGGTGTGCACGAACAAGCCGGGGGAGGCCGCCGACCCGCCGGGGTGCTGCGACCACGTGGTGAACCCGGTGTGCAGTTTCTGCGCGGACGCGTGCATCCTGGGCCTCGACGCGAGCTGTCCGCTGGCCCAGGGCAGCACGTGCGCCAACCGGCGGTGCACCACGGCGGCGGACGGCAGTCGTAAGTGCGAGTGCGGCGTGGACTGCTTCTTCTACGCCGGCAAGTGCCACCAGAAGATACCAAACGCGTGTAACTGCGCGATATTCAACGGCGTGGAGGGCGCGTGCGAGAATCCCGACGACACGTGTCACACGGTGGAATCCATAGCGTTTGGCTCGACCGTGAAGCGTCAAGCAATCGTGTGTTTTGCGAGTGACCGCCAGAAATGCGGAGAGCGGACGGCGCTGCACAAGCCCTGCGGCGGCAACTCGGACATGCAATTCAAAAACGCGGATGTCTGCGGCTCCCCGCCCGCGCTGTAATGCGATGATTGCCATCCTCTATGGTGATACAATCCGTGATGCATTAATAGTAGCGGCATTACTATTATAGGAGCATAGATAATAAAACATGAGCCGTAAAGACGCGGAGAGAGACAACAACTCGGTGTGTGGCTACCACGGCTTCCTGGACAGTACACGGGGCGAGTGCGTGTGCTACACCGACGACGGGGAGCCGTGGACGGGCACGTACTGCCAGACGCCGCCCAAAGACACGGTGCCGTGCACGGTGAGCGACGCCGACTTCCGCAAGGCTCACGGCGACGGCGACTTGTCGTGCGGCAACTACGGCCAGTTCGGCGTCTGCAACAACAACGGCAAGTGCAACTGTGGCTACACCCACCCCTTCTCTGGCACTCGCTGCGAGCAGCCCGCGACGACGCACCAGGGCTGCGGCGCGGTGCCCTGCAACGACCGCACGCAAAACTGCACCAACCCCATCGGGATGTTGAACCCCGAAAATAACCGCTGCGAGTGCACGCGTAAGGGGTGGAGCGGGCCGCAGTGCCGCGACGTCGACGAGGCGCTGGCGGACGAGTGCACGCAAGACATCGACTGCGGCTGGGGCGCCGAGTACAGCTCCGCCAGCGTGTGCAGCAAAGGCGCGGACTCTTCACGGTGCGTCTGCGCGACAGATTCCGCCGGCAACCCGCTGTTCACCGGCAAGTTCTGCCAGAACATGGCGCCGCGCGTCAACGCCATTTGCTCGGACGACACGCAGTGTCTCAAAACCCAGAAGTGTGACAAGGCGACGCACATGTGCGCGGGCGGCGACGCGGCCGACCCCAGTGACCCCGGGCTCCTGTTGGACTTCGCCAACATGCTGAGCTCCATGTTTTTGACCGAGGAGGGGCTGGAGCAGTTGGCGCTGTTCCACTCTGTGGGCATGGCCACGAACGCGCTGAAGAAGTACTTGGCCGAGCCCGTCTTCGCGGCGTACATGAAGAACGAGGCGCTTGCGCAGGGCGAGAAGTACTTTGCGTCCGACGCGTTCAAGGCGCTGTCCTCCAAGCTGCCGGCCAGCATGATTTCGGATGTGGTGGCCAAGACCGCCACCGATGCCGTGGTGGAGAAGACCGTCACGATGGCGACAGACATCGCGGCGAAGGAGGCGGTCGCCTCGCTGTTCAAGCTGCCCTTTGGCGAGTTCTTCAACGTGTTGATGTTCGTGGGCATGGCCATCGACATGAAGGACCCCGCGGGGCTCAACACGCAGATGTACCAGGCCACCATCGACGCCATCATGCAGATGTACGTGGACAGCATCAACAACTCCCAGAGTTTGATCGACGCCGGCATGTCGTTCCCGCTGCGCTACGGCCCCGAGAACACCGTGCCTTTCCGACTGCTCTACAAAAGCGACGACAGCTTCGCCAAAATGAACCAGTACACCATCGACTACCTCGACAAGTTGACCATCAACTCCGACGGCAAGCTGATCGTGCCCCTCTTTACCAGCCCCAGCGCGCTGGCCCTCGAGAACGACAAGGACAAGTACAAGGCGCTGTGGTGGATGAGCAAGGGCAACGACGCCACGTTTGTGCGCCTCAAGAAACACGGCTGGGTGTTGTGGCTGTTCCTGGTGCTGCTCGTGCTGCTGCTGGTCTTCTGGTTCGTCTACAACATCAAGAAGGGGCGCAACCAGTCGTAGCCCCCCTACCCGTCAGCACATTGTAGTTATGACGACAAAAAGGTTTTGAATAAAAGGTTTATCTTATTTTATGTACGGATGGAGTGTGTGTGTGTGTCTTCGTGCCGTCTTCGTGCCGTCTTCGATGCGTCAGCGCATCCATTAGTGTTTGTTTGTGTGCATCTATATTACACAAGGGGGAAACCGGGGCACGGGGAACAGTGCCGGCGTTTGTTGCCGCAGCGCAGCCGGACGCGGCGAGGGCTGTTTGGACTTCATGCGGTAAAAACAAAAAGGTGAAGTGGTCGCGATCAGCGGCGTCGGCGGCCACGAGGACATATTGTTGGTGCCCTTGGTGCGTCGCGCCCATTAACCAAAACTTGTCGTTGTGCCGTACAACGACCATGAACGTGTCGGGGCTTTCGCCGTAGCGCAAAACCCGGTGCGTTGTCTTTTGTTTGTGCACGTAAAAAATAGTGATGTCGAACAAGGCGGCCAGGATCTGGAGGACTTGGGTCGTTCCACAGCTACGGCTGCTTCCACAGCTACGGCTGCTTCCACAGCTACATCTGCTTCCACAGCTACAACTGCTTCCACCGCTGCTGTCGCACACTTCACGCACAACACCCGAAATGGTTTTACAAGGCCACATGTGCTCAAACGCCATGCATGCAGTAGACAAAACGCTGTTGTTGTTACGATACTTACCACCGGCGAAAGGACGCTTTTTTGTTCCTGGCGAAGGTGCTGATGCTCCTAGTGCTCCTGGGGACGGTTCTCTAAACTGCCGACGCAATAACTTGTCTCCTTCTTGTTGTTTGGTTCGCGCGTTTTGTATCGTTTTGAATGCCGCTTCTGTTGCGGCTTCGATTGCTGCTTTTGTTCCGTTTGGTCTTGTTTCCAGCGCGGCTTCTATCCCTGCTGCTTGTGCTGCTTCGTATACCCTGTTTGAATCATCTAAATTTTCAGTTGATTCTGTTTCGAATTTTTGTCTTGCTGCTTCCTCACCTACTCTCCTTATTTCGATATCAACTTGTGCCTGTATTGTAGGCGTAAAAAACTCTTCTTGTTGTATCATTTTGGCAATATGGTCATCGTAGATACCTTCATGCACCGGATTCAAATCATCACCATGTTGTTTGTTTTGAATCCGTGTATTGACCTCTCTTTTATAATTGCTTAGATCATCTGTATATTGTTTCAATCGGAAGTACGCATTTGTAATGTCACGAGGCTCACCAGGCTCACCAGGCTGCTTGTATGATTGTAATGTTAAATCATTGTCCCAATCTAGTTGAAAATACTTGTTTAAATACACATTTTTGCTAAGTACGTATTGTTGTGCGTCGTTTATCTTTTGTAATGTTCTTTGTAGCGTTTCAATATCTGCCGTGTAGTCGTCCAACGCCGCCACTCCCAATGGTTCCACCTCGCACTGTTGTTCCGCGCTAGCATCCTCCAACGCCGCCACTGCCACCGGTTCAACCTCGCACTGTTGTTCCGCGCTAGCATCCTCTAACGCCGCCACTCCC
>Ga0208720_1000003_pt1 | contig 102730 bp, 142 predicted proteins | sample LakMenEpi20Apr10_FD_150716 | JGI IMG/M metagenome (GOLD analysis project Ga0208720, IMG submission 150716) | Freshwater microbial communities from Lake Mendota, WI - 20APR2010 deep hole epilimnion (SPAdes) | ecosystem: Environmental > Aquatic > Freshwater > Lake > Epilimnion/Euphotic zone ...
CCCATCATTATAAACAGCGTTTAATTCAGTATCACCATGACCAGAAAATACAAATGAATTTATAGTACCACCAGTAGTTACACTAAAAGTTGATGTAGTAACACCAGTTGAATAACAAACTACGGTTGATGTATCTAAAGCCGCGTCAATTTTAATTGACCAAGCGTCACCCGCGTCATAACCAGATAAACCTAAAACTCTCGTCACAAACAATTGACTTGATTGTGTTAAATATCCTTTTGCGATATAATTGGTCTCATACTTTGGATAACCAGTTGCTCTGAACAATTCGGGGTTTAAACCACCGAAAATTGTTTGATATTCATCATAACTACTTATGAAAACCGGTTCAAACGCCGGTCCTTTAGGTGTTTCACCCACTATCCCTAGGGTTGTTACCCCAACTTGTCTAGCGATAAAACTTAAATCAAGTTCTGATGTATAGACACCCGGACTTACAAATACTCTATTTCCTGCCATTATTAATTTTTTTGTTTAAATATTATTGTTTTAATAATAAATATATAGAGTAAACAGAAAGAACTTTTTTATTGAAAATTTAAAGAATTATTTGTAATTAGATACTTTTACCTCATATTTGGATCAGATAATAATCCCCCTGCACCAAATGTCATAGGAACATTAATACTTGGATTATTTTTAGCTATCCCATTTGGACTTTGATTGATGTATCTTATACCTCTATTAGTTGAATTTCTTGGACTATTAGTAATAACCAATAATTGTAGTGGTTTTGATAATGTACAATTATTAATATCAACAAATTTTGCTATTTTTTCAAAACCATTTTGAAAGGCTATTGTATAATTTGTTGATAGACTTGTTGATGTTAATTTTATAATTTTACTTGGATTACCACTAAAAAACTCATTCATAGTTATAATTTGTCCAGTTGTTATTACAATATTATCTATTATACATTTATTAAAATTAATTAATGTACAATTTGAAAGTAATTGTAAATATGCTCTTTTATTTATTTTACCGCTAACATAAGTTAATGTTTTTGTACTAAATGATGAAAATTGAGTTGTATTATTACTTGCTAAAGTGAGTGTATTACAATCTATTATTGTATTTAAAGCAAGATTAAATCCTGAATATTGTGTAAAAAAACTTGAATCACCTTTAAAAATAAAAGTAGAAGTTCCTGAAAATATAATACCATTACCTAAACCTTGTAATTTTCCACTCATACAATAAATATTAGAACCATTTATATTAAAAGCACTAGCTGCTGAATTTGCAAATAAACCACTAAAATATAAATCACTTGTCAAAGTAACAGTCCCAGATGGAATAATATTATTCCACGTAATTCCATTTGTATCTAAAATTGCTCCATTACCAAGAGTTAATGTAGAACTTGTAGTAACTACTGTTCCAGAAATATATGTTAAAGTTCCTACACTATAAGCAATATTACCAACTATAGTAATTGTTCCTGTAGTGTTAATATTTAAGTTACTTCTTATGTCATTTGTAGTTGTATCAGTCCAAGTTCCTGTACCAATTAAATTAATACTTGCTGTACCTAATATAGCACCACTACTATTATGTAATAAATTACCAGAGATAAAAATATTTCCTCCAGAATTAGTAAAAGTAACAGCACCACCACCTCCTGTAAAATTTTGACAGTTTAAATCACTAATTAACACATAAGCTCCAGACGCAGAAACAATATTATTCCATTTATTTGTAATTATATCATTCATATTTCCACAATTTAACGTAGTTATACCAGCTATAACCAAGGTACTTCCTGTTGTTATAACATTCCCTTGAATATAGGTAATTGTTGCTGAATTAAAATATACAGTTCCACTTATTGTAATTGTTCCAGCAGTATCAATTGTTAAATTGTTTCTTAAAGCTCCTGTACTAGTATTACTCCAAGTTCCAGTACCATTTAATAAAATTGATGCCGTACCAGATGTTATGAATATGCCTTGACTTTGAGTTAAATTACCAGATATAGATAAAGTAAAACCATTTATAACACAAGTACGAGCATTATTAGCACCAAGTAATAGATTGGTTATTTGTAAATCGTTAGGAATATTTAAGGTAAATGAACCATTTCCAAAAAAAGATATATTATTAGATATTGATACTACATTTCCACCTAATATAAAACTTAATAAACCACCATTACCAGTTAATGATAAATCAGTTAAATTTAAGTTATTTGATAAAGTAAATGTTACAGCAGAGCCTATAGATACTGTAAATGTTCTAGTCCAAACAGTAGTTCCACTTATACTTGTGTTACCAAGTAACCATAATCCACTTGCTCCAGCTTGTGTGTAACCACCTGTTCCTAAATTTAAACTTCCATTTAATTGGATAATATTATTAAAAGTAATTGTATTAACATAATTAGTAAAATTTATACCAGCTAAAATAACCGTTGCTATATTAACAACAAGAGGTCCAGATAATGCTGTAAAATCAACTGTATCTCCAACAAGAGGAACTACACCACCAACCCAAGTTGCTGTTGCATTCCAATTTCCACCTAATATACTAACCGTTCTAGCTGCCATATTCTATTAATAATTTCCTGCAAATGCAATAGCATCTGTTTGGTCTGCTGCTGTTGTGTATACTGATTGGCATACAGATATAATTTGACCACTTTGCATAATAATTGCTTGGTCAAAAGTATAAATAGCCGTTTGACCAGCCACCGTATTACTTCTTGTTACAGCTGCTGCTATAACTTCACCAATAATTTTAAAATTGGCTCCACTAGTATCTGATAAAAATATTTTAAAAACTTTAGCGGTTGCTGTTGAGGCACTTGTTGATGAGTTTGTAAATCTTATTCCATCTACTCTAGAACCTTCAGTTCCACCTGTTACTACTATTACCAATGCTCCAGAACCATCTGAAGCTGTATTTGCTGCTGCTATTCTACCAGGTATAAAATTACCATTAAGAATCATTATAGGGACTGTATTTGCTGCCATGTTATATTATATTAATTTATTATTATTTTGATATTCAATCAACTCTGCGTCAGAGCTCATTATGATTGATAAGTCCATATTGTTATTCTCAACAAATCTTCTAATCTTAATTTGTTGGATTCCAATAATAGTTGCTGCTCCTGTTGTTTCCATTGAATAATAAATACCATCAACTATTCCTTCACATATTGAGGTATAATTTACCTCTTGTGGATATGGTAATGATTCTATTATTGTTCCGTCTGGTGCTGTGTAAGTCATCATATTTTTTTGTTTTTTTTTATTTTTATATAAAATTATAATAGTTAAATAAGTTTGTAGCTGAGTTTGTTATAGATGAAATATTAACTGTTAATGGAGATTGACCTTGATTTTGACTTATGGTTAGATTGTTATTTGAATAGGTAAATCCAGTAGTATATGTATCAACAGTTGTTGGTAAATTATAATAAGTTGTCGCTGAAACTGAACTAAACGTGGCACCACCATCACCTAAAATCCAAGCTGTTGGAGTACCTATGTTATTTTCAAGTGTAATAGTTTTATCTGTATCATTACCAGTGCCACCACGAAATTGAACACTATTTTGTGTTGGGTTTGTTATAATCTCTGGGTTAGATGAATTATTGTAGGCTTGTTGAAGTGTTGTTGTAGATATACCTGCAGTACCACCACCAAGTTCACCAAATTTAGATACTATGTGAAATAAAGCTTGACTAGTACTTGATAAATTAGTTGCGTCTGAACGTAATGATAAAACACCTATAAGAATAGCGTTATCTCTAAAATTAGCAAATGTCGTAAAATTTTCATTTTGTGTGGCAGCTATTGCTGTGGGTAAATCAATATATTTTTGTTGACCATATTGTAACCTAATTTGACCATTTTGTAATAAGAATATCCTTTGGTTTGTAGCTTGTTTTGCGGGCGTTCCAACAGGTGTAATGACACCATTTAGATCATAACTACCTGGTATAACTAGAGTTGTATTTGAAGCTGTTCCTCCAGTCCGTGTTCTATATTGAAATGTTGTTGGACTATTAGAAGGTACGGTAAAACGACTTGGATTTAAAACATCGTTAACGAAATTAATACCTAACCCCCAAATATAACCAGCACTTGTGTTAAAATTTAAATTAACACCATTTGGACTACTTACAACCCCATCATTTATAAGTTTAATTGGTGAGAACACATCACGAAGTTGTGATAATGGTGAAATATCTAAATCTGGTTCATTAAAAGCGTTAATAAGTGATGTTTTATTACCATGACCTAATTTACCTAAATAAATGGATAATCTTCTTTGTTGTGGTGTTGGGAATGTTGGTTGTAATGATATTGTCCCACCACTTGTTAATAAAATATATGTTTCGGTATCAGTTGTTAGATAGGGTGTAGTTAAACCACTTTGACCGATAAATGGTACATATAAAGCGTTTGGTTTTAATGGATTTGATGTATTGTCTACTATATAAGCTTCTACACTACCAACATTAAATGTATTACCGGTTGATATTGAAATACCTTTAAACTCAAATACACCTGTAGATATAACATTACCTTCTAATACATTTCTCTCTAAATCGGTAAAAGATAGTATAGGATTTTCATTTTCTATATTAACAAATAACTTTCCGGTAGTACTACCTGTTTGAATAACATAACCAACACTATTTGTTCTAGCGGTTAAAGGAAATGTGAAATATTTACTAGCCTCATCTATATTACCAGGAATACTATCTGAAGCGTACATCAGTGAACCAACCGTCATACCAGTTAATTCTATATTACTAATAATACCACTAGTGATAACAATCCCTTCAGTATTATTAGGAATTATTTCAGCGGACATACCTATGATACTAAAACCTTCATGTTTATTTATCGCTAAGATTACCGATGGTAAACCATTATAGGCTGATAATATTTCTAACGCTTTACCCCTTTGTATATCTACACCACTATTATTAAAAACTCGTATATAATTTTGTTGACCTAAATTTACCGTAACACCTTGATTAATTGATGTGTTATACGATAACGCTTTTTCAGTATTATCAAAATAAACAGTACCTGGTAGGGTAGTACCACTTGTTGTACCAGTATTAAAAATAATATAATTTAAATTACTAACTGATGTCGCGGTTACTACATTAAAATTAGAATTCCCATTAACCGTTAAACCAGTCATTAATGATATATTTACATTTAATGGGGATTGGTTATTATTTTGTAATATTGTTAAATTATTGTTTGAATATGTAAACCCAGTTGTGTATGTATCAACTGAAGTAGATGTAAAACCAGTTACTAATATAGAACCATCTTGTCTATTTAATGTTAAGGTAGTCCCACTAAAAGTTCCACCTGTTACATAATAATCATTAATACCTGTTAAATATTGTCCGTCACCATAGAAAGTTGTCGCTGAAATTGTTGTGGCAGATATACTTGGTACGTATAGAGTGCCAGTCATAATATCACCAGTTCTAGCTACTCGATCCCATCCGATTGGTATTATAGAATTTGCGGTAGTACCAGAAGCGTATAAAATAACATCAGCAAAATTTAGTGCCAATTCTTTTAATTCTAAATCACCATCACTAGGTACTTTACCTGGTACATTTGAACCTTTTAATAATAATTTATTTTTCCTAACACTCATAGTTAATGTTGTAAGACCATTTATAATTTTTATGTGTTTTACCCTTACCTAAAGCAACTGCACTAACTTTTTTAAAGTTAAAACCATCTTTGGTTACTTCACTTAAAAAATCATATTCTTTAATTAAATTATTATTTAAATCAAACTTATATACTTTTTTTCTATTTGTAGGTTTACCATAATTATTACCATTTTTACCTATCTGTTTTAGACTAATTTTAATTTTAGTTTCATTAGAACAAGGTAATCTCTTCCTTAGTTTAGCGGATATACTCAACTTTTCTTTATGTTCTTTAGTTAATTTTTTATTTTTATTCCAAGAAGCCGGTAATTTTAATCCCTTATTCCAAGCTATTTGTTTAGTAATATGTTTTATACCGGAATTATTAGGGCAAGCTAGTTTAGCTATATTATAACCAATATCTTTATTATATGGTTTATATAAATCTAAATAATATTGTTCTAAGATCATTAAATTATCTTGTGTAGTGTGTTCTATTATTTCAAAATTAAAATTAATTTCACTATGTTTATTCCAAGAATTTTGTAATATTTTGTTACAATGTTTATTATTCCGTAAATGATTTAAATGGGTATATTTCCTAAGATGGAAATTATTAGTACTACCAATATAGATTTTATTAGTTATTAAATTTGTTATTTTATAAATAACAGGTGTTTTTATCTTATCAGCCATATTGATGGTTTAAAATAATTCTACTCTATATAGAGTTTATGTTTTAATGGTTATATAACCTAAAGATAAATATGTCTTAATAAAAAAAAGGATGAGATAACCCATCCTTTTATTAAAATAAAAAGTTAATAGTATCCACCATTAATAGGTTCCCCCATCGAGTCGATCCCATTCGCATAAGACCCTTACCCCATTCGGAGCTCCATTGTTAAAATTAGTATTTCTAATAACGATATCATTTAATTGTGTTAACCAACCCCTATTATTATAACCTTCACTACCAGTGTATTCTGTAACATCAGGTATTTGTGTCCCTGTTAAACCAGTTAAAGTGTTTAATTGGGTGATAGTAAAATAAGTGTCACCAGAGGTTATACCGGATAGTAATCCAGCTCCATTTTGAATTCTAATACCAGAGGCTAAAGATGTTATTGAAGTGTCACCAGTTGGATTATAGTTTAATGTTATTTGTGGGTCTTCAACATATAATTCATTTGTAGCTACAGTTGTACCAGTACCAAATACTATAAAATTACCATGGACTATTAAGTCCCCAATACCAGGGGTACTAATTGATCCGTTTGAACCAATAGTTAAACCACCTTGTCCAAATTTTACCGGACCATCAGAAAGTCCGTTATTAACAACTAAGTTACCACTAGTAGTTCCAAGTGTTAATGTGTTCGTTGAATCATCATACGCGAATTCACCGGTAGTATCAGTTTTTAATTCTCCACTAACACCCGCGTAAACAACTTGACCAGAAGTTAAATTACCAATAGATATACCAGAAAATGATGTTATATATTGTGTTAAATCTGGTTCACCCTGATTCCTACTTATAGTTAATGAATTATTAGTTCCATTATAAGTGAAACCTGTAACATATGTATCATTTATATCTATATTACTTAAATCTACACTATAATTTACCCCATCATTTCTTTTAAAATCAATTGAAGATGTACCTGAATTATATGTACCACCAGTTGTATAGGTATTTTGGAATGGTAATGTGTGTGGGATATTAAGATTTTTATAATATAATCCAATTGTCGCTGAATTTGTATTATTTGTAGCTGGTACTGAAACTGTACCACCTGTTACATAAATTTCATTTGTATTGACATATCCAGTTAAATAACCAACATTAGTTATTTCTAATGGATTTGTTCCTAAAACTGTGGGGTTATAATAACTTAAACTTTCAAGTGTAGTTGTACCAGTAACATTTAAATTACCTTTAACAACATTATTACCATATAAATCAATATCAGTGAACGCACTTAGAGTTACCGGTACATTTGGTTTACCATTATTTAAACTAATGGTTAATGTATTTGGTGACCACGTAACACCTGTAACGTAACTATCCACACCAGCGATTGATGTTATATCCGCTAAAACAAAACCATTTGTTGATCCTGATAAAAATTTACCGGTTAAATTGGTAACACCACTATAAGAAGTTATTTGATCCCTAATAACTAAATTATTGATATTAGAACCAACTTCAAAATAAGTTGAATTATTATCACTTGGTGTGAAATTCCCACCACTTGTTCCAGAGAAATATAATATACCATTAAATAGATTTACTAATGGTTCACCCATTTCAATACCATTTGATGGTAATGATTTATTATTTGTTTGGGTATTTTTTAATATGTGTGTCGTTTTCCTTATAGCCATTGTTTATTTTATTTAAATATCATTAATTTTTAATTTTTACCAAGTACCGCCATTTAAAATATCGTCTTGAATTATTGAATTTTCCGCTGTTATTTGTCTTGTATTACCACTTAGATCTAAACCTAAATCTAAAATTGGTGTATAAATTATCCCAGTAGCTGTCCATATTGTAGTTGTCCCACTAGCTGTGTTAACATCTCTAAATCTTCTACTTGGTGTACCTAAATCAATTATACCATCGTTAATGGGTAATAATGAGTCACTAAACGTAATACCAGTTAAAGAACACGAATTAATTTCATCTGTATTTACTACATCACAAGCTGATGGGTAATCATCAATAATATATGTTTTAATTATTTCACCATTAGTACCACATCCGTTACTACTCATATTAATAATCCATTTAAAGTAATTGTCGCTTCATAGTTAGTATTTCGTACTATATGAATACCTAATTCGTCACCCGCATTTATTGGGAATGGGGCTGTGACTGGTGTACCATTCACACTTAATGTGTAACTATTAATATTTACTGTTGAAATCGCGTTATAAGTAGCGGATTCATTTAAAATTATATTAACACTATTCTTATTTGTTCTAAAAACAATGTTTAACATTATTGAAACACCATCTGGTAAAAATTTCTTACTAAGTAATACATTACTAACTTTTTCATCTAATTCCACTAAATTCATATTTCTTGTTATCGCAGGGATAACTTTAAAATCATCTTCACATAAAAGATATCCTTGTAATTTAATTTCATAAAGTTGAACATAATATCTTTTTGATTCAAAATCTTCAATTTGACTTTCGTCACCAATTGATTCCAATATCAATGGCATTGGGTGTCCATTTACTTTAATGTAAGCTTGTAACGATTTAAATGTTCTCATTATCTTACTATTCAAAAGGTTAAGATCTCTCATTTTACTACAAAAAAATCTAACTTCATAAGTTAAATTAATTGGTACTGGTTGAGGTATTTGATACATATCAAATCCTTTTACACCATCATTAAATGTTGGTACTTTCATATATGTATATGTAGGTGTCCCAGGTATATTCCAATAACCAGCTTGATTTTCACCACGTTGGGCGTCAGGTTTTCTAGTAATAGTTACAAAAGGTAATTTAACATTTTTCCATTCATCAACATTAGTCCAATCTCTTACAAACTCAACCCATCTTTGAATACCAATTAAATAAACCGGAACTTTTTGACCATCAATAGATATTTCTAAATCTTTTTCAACAAAATCATTAAATGTTTTATCCATATCCTCATGGGTAATTCCTCTTGGTAAATAAGTTCCATTATCGGAAATACCATCCAACCATTCTTGTCTTCTTTCAACCCCTTCTTTAGGTGGATTAATATTTATATTTGTTAAAAATTTTTTAGGTAAAGACATTTTAATTATTTGTTTACTATATAAATATGTTAAGGTAGGATTTCGTTAGATAAAGCTGGTGTACAAATAATTGTTCTATAAAATCCTTTGTAACCTAAAATTGTGTGTGAATTATCAGATATAATTTTACCATCATTTACTACCGTAAAATATTTTATTGTGAATTCATTTTCTGGATACGCTATATAATCACCATATTTAACATCCACTTCCAATTCATCTAATTGTTCTTGATATAAACTAAATGTTAATTTACCAGGTTCAAGGTTTCTAAGACCACCTTTACTCCACGTTTTATTCTCAGGAAGTTCAATTTTAATTAAACCAACTAACTCTACCGGTGGTAAAAATCTTAATTCTGATGAATTAACTTCACCATATAATGAATCAACATTAGTAGCTATTGGATCAATACGATACAAAATTACTGACATATTTAAATCACCTTCAAGGTATTCTCTACCCATATCTATTTCTAAACCAAAATCTTCCTGTGAAAAAAATTTGTTTAATCTAGTGATTGGGACTTTATTTTTGTTCAATGACATATTATATTATTTATTAATAAATATTGTTTTATACAATCAAATTCATATTATTATTGTGATTCAAGCGGAAGATATTAAAATAAAAAAAATTACGGATAAATTACTATTATATAGTGGTTTTAACCCATATATTATTTACTTGAAAAAAAAGGTAAATTCTAGTAATCATCAATTAACTAAAACTCAATTAGAATATATTAGTAAAAATTATGACAGAGATATTGTTAAAATTAATAATATTGTAGGTATAACATCATTTTTCGGTAATGAACTTCAAAAGGAATATAATTTAAAAAAAGTTCCGGAAAAAATTATGGTTGAAAGTGTTATTGGTGAAAGTGATAAAGCGTATCATGTTTTAGGTAAGTTTTATAAAAACCAAGAGGATATTAAATTATTTTGGTTACCTAAAACCCAATTAATTGATGATTTATACACTAAATATGATGATGTCACCATTGATTTTGATAAGTATGAAGAAATGGATAAGTTGGGTAGGAAATACTTTGATCATCAAAAAGAGGGTGTTAAATTCTTATTAGATAGAAAAAAATGTATTTTGGCTTTAGATATGGGTTTAGCTAAAACGGCCACATCTGTTATGGCCGCCCTTGAAACAGGGGCTAAAAGGATATTGGTTGTGTGTCCATCTTCACTTAAAATTAATTGGCAACGAGAGATTGAGATTTATACTGAACCAGAAGATGTTAGTATCATTAGGGGTAGTAATTGGGAACCGGCTAAATTTACAATTATTAATTACGATATACTTAAAAATTTCCATACCGTTTTACAAAAGGGTAAGGAATATAACCCAAAAAGAATTAGTCGAGAACTTATTAATGAGAATTTTGATGTAATTATATTGGATGAATCACATTACATTAAAAATTCAAAATCTAACCGTGGAAAAATTATACAAGAAATCGTTAAGGAATGTAACCCAAAATATATGTGGTTACTTACTGGGACTCCAATCGCAAATAGACCTAGTGATTATTACAATTTACTTAATCTCATTAAAGTACCTATAGCTTCAGATTGGTCTTATTATATAAGAAGATATTGTGGTGGTAGACAAATAAAAACAAAGATTAAAGGTGTATTGAGAACTATTTGGTTAAGTGATGGTGCGTCCAATTTAGTTGAACTATCTGAAAGAACTAAAAATACTATTTTAAGAAGGAAGAAGGAAGATGTGTTAGATTTACCAGAAAAAATTATTGAACCAATATATCTGGAACTTGAAAATAGAGTTAAGTATGATGAAGTATTTGACAAATATTTAGAGTGGAGAAAATTACAAGGTAAAGGTGGTAATGTTGTGAAACATTTAGTTGAATTAGTTTTATTAAGGAAATTTATCGCCATAGAGAAAGTTAAACATTCCATTGAGATAGCGGAGAACGCGATTGAAAATGGTAAGAAAGTTTTAATTTTTACAAATTTTAGAGAAGAGTTAGAATGTTTTAAAGAACATTTTGGTAAATTAGGTGTCTATCTGGATGGTAGTACCAGAGAAAAAGATCGACAAAAAGCTGTGGATAATTTCCAAAATGATGAAAAAGTAAAAGTATTTGTTGGTCAAATAAAGGCCGCTGGTGTAGGTTTAACATTAACTAAGGCGGAAGTCGTAATTATAAACTCCTTGGATTGGGTTCCAGGTAATTTAGAACAAGCGGAAGATCGGGCTTATAGAATTGGTCAATTAAAAAATGTAATTGTATACTACCCATTGTTTGATGATACAGTTGATACTTTGGTGTGGGGTGTACTTAAAAATAAAAAAACCATTATTAATACCATAATTGGTGATATTGATGATGAAAATATAATAGAAAATATAATTGAAGATTTATGATAAAAAGAATATTGGTTTATAGTATGAAAAATTGTGGATATTGTACCACATTAAAAGGAAAATTAAAAGAACTTGATATTAAATATATTGATAAAGATATAGATATCTATAAGGATGAATATGAAAAAGTACTTAATGAACTGGGTACTGATTTAATACCTTTAGTTTCTGTTGGTGGTACTTGGCTAATTCCGGAGAAAGATTTTTCAACAATAGATGGTTGTGTAGAAAAAATTAACGATTTAATATTTAATTAATTCTATTGTCTTGGATAATTCTCTCTACTAATAATAGAAGAAATCATTTCTAAAAGTGCTAAAATATTACCATCATTTTTATGGTTGAAACCACCATCACTAACACTACCCATTGGGTGACGAATAATATCTAATACCCTAATTAGTGTCTCATTACATTCTTTTTGGTCTACTTGTTGTGTTAATGTTTCTAAATATCTAACCGTATCAACTAATGAGCTTGTAGCTTTTTTTAATAGATCTACTGAACTATCATGTCTAATTAGATCGTGGTGTTCAACTAAATTTTTACGTATAATTTTTTTAATATCCATCAAAAGATAAATATCCATATATTTATTAAAAAAGAATAATTATGGCCTGTATTTCAGATGAAGAAAAAAATTGTCTATATGACATTGTTAGAACTGAGTTAGGTTCACCTATTAGGAAAATTGAGTTAACTAACGATATGTTGGATATTTTACTTAAAATATCTATTGAAGATTATACTCGTTTAGTTCAAAACTGGTTAATTGATAATCAATGGCCTGGATTAGTTGGTCTTGATGTTGGTAACGCGGATGTAGCTTTCGCCTTAACAACAAGATCTTTAAATTTTGTTGATCAATTTACTTATGCGTATTCTAAAATAACTGGTAATCAAACTAGGGGTCCATGGGAATTAAAAAAAGATTTCGTAACCGTTAGAGATGGTGTACAAGTATATCAAATACCTAGTGGTAGAGAAATCAATGAAGTTTTATGGATGACTCCACCTTCAATTGATCACGCCCTATATTCATATTATGGATTTGGTGGTGGTGCTGGTTTTGGTGGAGGTTTAGGTATGGGTGCTCAAACTGGTTATGGTGATGGTGGTGGTGGTGGATATGGTACTGGTGGTTTTTATATGGCCCCTGCGTATGACATATTATTACGTGCCGCTGATTTTAATTTAAAACGAAGAATTGTTAAAAGTGATTTAATATTTAAAGTGACTGCCGGACCGGATGGTACAAGATTATTACATTTAATGTCAACACCTGGTTCTAAACTTAGTTTTGGTCAAGGTACTGGTGGATCAATTGGGTTAAGTGGTTCTAAAGTATGGTATCATTATTACGATACTACAGCTGAAAATGTTGACGCTTGTAGAGCTGCGAATAAAGATATTATTAAATTACCAAATGAAGTTCCATTATCTAAATTAGATTATTGTGATTTTAATGAACCAACAAAGATTTGGGTTCGTCAATATTTAGTAGCTAAATCTAAAGTTACCCTTGGAAGAGTTAGGGGTAAGTATAGTGGTGCGTTAAAAGTACCTGAAGGTGATGTTACAATGGATTATGAAAGTCTATTAACTGAAGGTAAAGAAGAAATTAAAACATTAACTGATGAATTAACTGGACCTGAAGGTAGATTAATTAAGTTGGGTACTGAAAAACAATTAGAAAGACAAGCTAATGAAGCTTTACATTTAAATAACTCATTAAAATTTAGACCATTACCTATTATTGTAATATAAAAAATCCCCCCTAAATAAATCAAGTAGGGGGGTTTATACTAAAAGTATTCTGTATCAGTTGGTTCATTAATAATTTCAGTAGGTTCAATTTCCGTGATATACATATATTCCGGATTAGCACCAACCTTTTCCCAAAAGTCAATTTCTTTTTGTTCCATAACAAAAACATCATCTAATGTATCCTGATCAATAGGATCTGTTGGGAAACCAGAACATAGTTCAAGTTGTTTCTTGGTAAAATATTGTCTTTTTGATGGATTATCAATTAAAATATCACTTCTAATTTCCGGACTAAAACAAACAATTAATGGTTCAATCCTAGTGTTAAAAGCCACTAAATATTTAGTGACATTATACTCACCCTTTAAATCTGGATTATTCTCAATTTGATTAGTTAAGATTAACGATGAATTAAATTCAATGTCAGTAGTACCATCTTTATTCTTTTTAGCTTTAACATCAGCGTGAGATTTTTTAGTACCGGTATTAATATAATATATTGTGTCACCAAGGTTAACATTAATATTTTCTTTTAATAAAAGTTCCATATGAGCCTGACGTGGCATAGGATTACCGGCTTTATTCTTCCTTTTAGTATTTTCTTTATAACTTTCTAATGTTTGTTTTACTTTCCCTTTACTAGCGATTTTAAGTAATGGGATTTCTTGGTTATAAATCATTTCAACATTCTCATAATAAAGTTCAATGAATTCATTACCATTACCTTCTAATAACATTCTAATCGCTTTATCTAAAAAATCTTCAATGTACTTTGGCATCTTAGCCGATTTAATTGTATTACCAACTAACTTAACTTCACCATCAATTAAATCCGCATAATTTTTTCTTGATAAATTAATAGTTGATTCAATTACCTCATCAATACCTAACTTCATAAAACCTCTCATATACTTTTCATTGAACTCAGCTAAAGCCGCTTCAATACCATTATATATTTTATCTTTAACAACTGTTAAGTGAGTACCTAAACCAGTGTATGTTAATTCTTTAGCGTTTTCTGGTATCTTAAAGTTGAAACCATCGGTATTATGGGCGATTATTTTACCCTTACCGATAATAAATGTCCCATCTTCTGTTGAAACATCATAGACAAAATTATTTGGACATGGGTTGTCAATATCAGATATATTAGTGATTAAACCTTGACTGACATCCCCATTTTCATAAACATCAATATATTCACCAATTTTTAATGATGAAGGTTTTATTTCAACCCCATTTTGAAAAAGTGAATGGTCTTCCGTCACATCAACATTACCCCTATCTTTTATTGAAATTGATTTAATTTGTTTTTCTGTACCATGTCTATAAACATACTTAATATCTTTCCAACCACTTCTAGTTAATATCTTATATGGTTTATCTGAGTAATCTCTTAATTGATCACCTTCAATAGTACCAGTTATATCAAATAAATCTGAAATTGGTAAAATGTCTAATATATCATCACCATATTTAATATAAACAGGTGTGTCATACGTCACACTATCACCTACTATTGGTTCAAACCCCTTATCCATAAAGAATTTAATCATCAATCGTAGATATTGTCTACCAGTACAAGTGATCATCGCACCAATGTTAGTATCACCCCAAGGAAATACATCTGGGGCTGATAATGAACCAAAGTTAGAGTTATTAAGAATTTTAATTGGTAATTGTTTCTTATCAAACATATCAGCCCCTTTATCGTCCCCTTCTCTTTGAGCTTTTTTCATTAGATTCTTATATAAATCTCGTTCCGCGAATAAATAAGTTAACATACCTTTTAACGCACCGGTAATATCAACTTCTGGGAATACATCGTGAGTTAATTGTATTGAAGGGTAAAGTGATCCATAATCTAATTTAACTACATTTGGTACGAAACCAATTCTTAATAAACGAGATAATCCACCAGGAAATTTTTCTTTAGGTTGATAATCAGGTATAGCTAAACCATTCTCATATGACCAAGTACACATCAATACTTTCCATAAGGCCGCTGTACCCATTGTAGAGGTTCTTTGTAATGTTGATGGAACTAATTTAGACAATAAAAATGTCGCTTGATTATATTTGTAGTCAACTTGTTCTGTTTCCCATAAATCATCTATTAGATATTTCTTAATTATAAATTTACCATCCACTTCTTCCCATCCTTCATAACCAGTTTTATCTTCCGGAACTACCATATACTTACCATCAGATTCGTTAAATAAGTAAGGACGTTCATCTACCCAAATTTTAGCGATCTTATCGTGACCAACATATACACGATTAGGTTTAGCGATTTTAGAATATTTTGTAATATACTTCAAACCAGTTTCTTTGATGTTTGAATTAATGGCTTTAGCTCTTCTAACCGCGTGCCACACATCAATAACGTTATAACCCCATAATACAGTTTGTTGATAATACTCCATCTCACCACCTAATTTTAAAGTAGCTTGTTTACGATAAAGTGGCATACCATTCTTAAGTGTCTTAGTAATTTTTTTATAATCTAAATTAAGTAATTCACAACGACCTAAAATATATGTCCAGTCAAAGTTCTCTGAATTATAACCACAAATAATATCTGGTTTTAATTCATCAATAATATTAAAAAATGTATAAATCGCGTTTCGTTCTTCATCATCACTATCAATATCTAATACGTGTTCAAAACCACGATTATCTTTCATACCAATTTGTAAAATTCTACCGGTTTCTGGTGTTAAAGATGTGGTTTCAATATCAAAAGAAAATCTAACTAAATCCGCGTAATCATCAAACCCTTTAAATAATCTTTTACCACTTTGTATTAAGAATTGCTCTGTAGGGCCAAGGGTTAAAAAACCCTTCCTATTTTCTTCCTTTTGAATATCAATACCGGATTCTTTAAAAAAGTTAGTAATATTTCTATAACTACCTCTGGTTTGAACTAAGAACTTAAAACCATTTTCTAAACGTTTGTGGATATTACCATTTTCATCCTCTAATTTAAGGGGTGTAATTGTAATCATGTGTTCTCTTAACTTAGTTTTGATAAGTCTACGATCACCTTTAAAAAACTTATCCATATCCGGACTTTTCATCCAAAGGAATGGTTTAAACTTATGTTTTTCAATACGTTTCCCAGTAATGGGATCATTTATAATAAGATTAACAAAATTTTGATCGTAGGTTGATTCAATACCAATAATATACTTTTGTGGGTCTCTACCCTCCAAAAAATCCTTAATTTCTTCTTTACTTAATTCCATTTTTATAACTTTACCACAAATATAGTAAAAAAATTTGATAAATAAAAAGAAGGGAAGAAATTAATTTATTACATGGATAAATAGTTTTTCTTGTATTGGGGTAACCAATGTACCCATACCATCTAAAAAATTGATGGTAAATTCACCAATAAATGTTCCAGGTTCTTTAGTATCCTTTTTTCTCCATTTATATACAATATAATATTCCTCACGAGATGTTAAATCCTCACAAGGAATAATTTTTTTAACAATTTCCGCTGGTCTACATGAAATCTTTTTTATATTGTTTTCAGGGTTAAACATAGAGAAAGTGATATCCGCGTTTTGAATTAATTCGTAAAAATTACGAAAATCATTTCTTCCGTCAAATATTAACTCCATTGTTAAGAGGGGTAATTCACTATTTTTTTTAATGTAAAAATTCATAATTAGTTTATTAAATTCATAGTTAAAATTCTATTGTAAAATCTTGAAATACCTATGGAGTTTAACACCTTTGCTGTTACTACCTGACCAACGGCTAATGTAACCACATCTGCAATTGCTATATCTTCTTTAGTGATAACATTTGTGTGCTCTCTTGTAGATGTTGGTACTATTACTCCATCAACATAAATTGAAACTTGAACGTTTGATGAGCCTTGATTTGGTGGGTAAATTACACCACTCAAAGTAACACTTTCAAAACCTGTAATTGCTCCTGCATTTGTGCCAATATCTCCAACAATAATATTTGTGCCAGCATTTGAAACTGCGCCACCAACTAATGGTTGAGCTAATAAATTAGAATATAAATTATTAACATCAACTACACCTTGTTGAGTGATATTTGCCAACGTTGTATTAAATTGAGTGTTTAGTGTGTTTTTTGAAATGATTTTCATGGGTTTATAATTTTATTAAAGTGACGTGTTTGAATTTTAGATATTAGTTCTTGTGTTGTTTTAATTTCTGTTTTAATTTCATTAATATCATTTTTTAATGATTCTACTAAAATAAATAGTTGTTCTAAAGTAATTGGTTCCATGATTTTATAATTTTACTATTGTTAATATTCTGTTATTTAAATATACTCTTCCAATATTTGTGCGCCACCTAACAGTTATAGCCTGTGTGCCATCTACCGTTGCAATGCCGCTTAGTATAATATCTCTGGTGTAAGCATCTATTTCTTTAAGTCTGTTTGAATTTGAAACCATAGTTGCTCCTTCGTATAAACTAAAATTACTACTGTTACCAAACTGTTGAGAGTTGTCATAAATGTTTCCATTAAATGTGCTGCTTACAAATATTGAAACTGCCCCAGATGATGTTCCTAAATCACCTGTGATTTGAGCCAACGCTGTATTGCTAACATTTCCAGCGTTTGTATAACAAAGAAAAGTTTCTAAAATACCCATATTAACAACACTTGCCGTTGTTGGTTTAGTAAGTACTCCTGATTCAAATGCTAATGCTCCACCTGTAGTAAGTAATCTGCCATTAAAAACACAATTAGCACCCAATGCAGCAGCTGAACCGTTAGATATATAATTACCAACTATATTGTTATTTGCTCCAATACCAATTGCGCCACCTGTTGCAACAAAAAATACATTTGCGGATGTTGCTCCTCCTGTAAGACTTATAGTAGTTGCAGCACCTGTGTTAATTGCTCCTGCTACTCTTATTACAAACAAATCATTGGCGCCACCGTTTAAAGTTAATGTACCAGCAACTGAACCTGCTCCTGCAACGGTGTAAACTCCTGGTCCTAAAATTTCTCCACTACCAAAAGTTAAACCATGAGATGATGTTGGTGTTAAATTATTTAAGTATAAATATAACGTCTGTAAATCTAATTGAGCCAAAGCAACTACGTTACCCGCTATCACTTGGTATTCTCCATTAAAATCTACTTTATAAGTTCCTGCGGGTGGTGTAATAGTCATGCCTGTTGCCACTACATCTGTATTTGATTCTGTGTAAATTTCGGTATCTGCATTAATTGATTGCCAAGTATTTTCAATAGCAACCACTTTACCGTTAGCATCAACGCCAATTGGTTTACCGTTAGTAGATGGTGAAGCACTTGTTAAGTTTCTAAGCCGTAAACCCGAATCATTTGTTGTATCCGAAAGAATATCTAGTTTAGTTGTTGGTAATATCGTACCAATCCCTGTATTACCTGATGAAGTACAAATATATCTAATAACACCATCACCTTTTGCTAATATGATAGTATCATTTAAACCTGAGTCCAAGCCCAATGTAGATGCACCTATGATTGTATTTCTAGAACCTGTAGTTATACCTCTTCCTGTATCTCTTCCAATAATAGTGTTATAATTTCCAGATGTTAATGTTGGTGCAGTATCTGTACCAATGGCTGTATTATATTCACCTATCGTAATATTCGCACCAGCTCTATATCCTAATCCAACGTTAAAACTATTTAAAGCTGAGTTTAAAGCGTTCCATCCAACCGCCACATTTCTTTGTCCTGATATATTAGAACGTAACGTATAATACCCTAAAGAAGTGTTTAAAGTTCCAGTAGTCATTACAAGCATAGATTGATTACCAACAGCGGTGTTTTGTGTACCAGAAGTTAAATCCATCAAAGAATATGCACCTATCGCAGTATTTTGATGTCCTAAAGAAACCAATAAGGTTTGAGAACCAATACCGACATTATCATTCCCTAAAATATTTTGTCTTAATACATTATGTCCTATCCCTACGTTGTTGTCACCACTTATGTTTTTTAATAAAGTTTCAAACCCAAAAGCAAAATTGTTATCCCCCGTCGTGTTAGCACTTAAAGCATTGACACCAAATACAACATTACTAACTATTTGTGATGGACCTTTTCCAATATTTAATCCATTTAACGTAGAATTACCATCATTTCTAACATTAAATAAATTAGCATTTGCGCTATTTTCTACTTTTAAAGCATAATTTGAAGATGTGGAACTACTACCAACAACATGAATTTTTGCTGTTGGTGATGCTATGTTAAAACCATTATTTCCATCTCCTCCTAAAACAACTCTCTTTACTGTACCAGTGTAAAATACGTGACTGTGAGAACTGCTTGGGGTTATGTAATCTAATTGACCCGCAGAACCACCAAATCCCATGACAGAACCACCATCGTCATATATTATAATTTTTGGGTTCTGTCCAGCAGTATTTGAGTATTGTCCACCCATATTAATTGCATCAATTGTCGAACCCATCGGTGTTGATGTACGAGTATGATAAACAGATAATAAACTTACTGGCGTAGTAGTACCAATACCAACATTACCACTTTTTGTGATAGTCATTTTAGTACTACCACTAACTCTAAAATTAATATCTTGATTATCGTTACTACCTATATTAATAGAGGTATTTAATTTATTACCATTTTGTAAAATAACAGTACCCCTATATGGTACCCAATTAGTACCATCATATCTATAAGTTGTTAATGTATCGGTAACAAAAACTGTGTTATCTGTAGTACCAGTGGTATATACCCAATCAGGATTTAACCACTCGGCAATATAATTAGTTTTTCCACTCCATATACCAGTACCCCCACTTATCAAATATCTATCACCATCAGTACTACCACTTATTGGTGTGGATACTATTGATATTACTGGAGCTAATTCAGTGATATTAACATTATTAAATGGTAACCAACCTACATTACCTTGATTATCTAAAGCGGTTAATATATAACCTTCACTAGAACCATATGTTACTTGTAAATTAGTTGTTTTTGTTTTACCACTAACTTCTAATTTTTCAGAGGGTAATGGAGTACCAATACCAAGTTTACCCTCATTAGTTATATAAGATGTTCCTTGTGATATAAAACCATTTTTAATTACAAATTCATTTCCCATTTTAAAATATTTTCACTTTCCAATATTATTTAAATATAAATATGTAGTTACTTTACTTTATAATCCGAATCTTGATTTTGTTGAATTATAGTTTTGAAGGATTTCTGAAGATGTAAGTGTCCTATCGTAAAATCTTACATCATATATTTTTCCGTTAAGATAACCATCAAATGTTTGACCTATAGCGTCAGCTCTACCCAATTTATATGTGTGAACTAAATTATAATCAATTGGAAAACCGGTTGATGTTTGTGATACAAATTGTCCGTTTAGATATAGTGTAATGTTATTTGAATCGTAAGTAGCTGTGAGTGAATAAATTTGATTAAGATTTATTAATGGGGTTGACACTTGTTTAGCTAACCCACCAGAGGAAGACATAGTACCTTCAAAATACCCTGTTAACCCAGATTGTATATAATTAAGAACAACAGCCTCAAAATTAGAAGTTCTTGTATTTTGTCTAAAGACAATATATTGAGCCACTGTATTACCACCAGTTTTAATTGAAGTATTACTTATTATACTACAAACAACTTCTATTGTGGTTGAGGTTGGTTTAATTCCTATGTTAGTATTAAGGTAATCGTTAGTACCATCTAATACTATACTACCACCATTATTTGAATTATATGTTGGTCCGTTTATTAATGTACCATTATTACCATTACCACTAATATCTTTTATTATAGTACTTGATGTATCATAAAATGAATTAGGTGAATTTGGATTTAAATATAAAAATAAACCATCTTTAATTATATTTGGACCTCGCCAATTACCTATTGTACTCATATAATTGGAAATGGATTTGGATTAGTCCATTCTGGTGTGGATAATATTGTTAACATTTCTTCATATGTGTACAATCCCTCTTTTGTTGTTAGGGAATCTACTGATGAGGGAATTTCTATTGAATCCCATTTAACAAATGTTTTAGTTCCGTCAACGGAAAACCTTAATGTATCTTGAGATGTTTCACATACTTGTGTAAAATCAATCATTGGTAATTCTGACATATTGAATATCATAAATTTTCTGTTTTCGTAATCTTGTGTTTCCATGTTTTAAATAAATCTATTTTTTAAAGCGTTATAATTTTGAAGAACTTCTTGAGATGATAATATTCTATTGTATATTGACACGTTGGATATATTCCCTTTAAATGGAAGGTTATTGAAAAAGGCGTCAGTTTCAGACCTACCTACATTTAATGGTCTAGTGTAGTCAGATATATTTGGGTTAGCACTCCAACCATTAAATGTTGATTTTAAAATACCATTTACATAGAATTTAATTTGACCAGATAAACCAGAATATTTTATTGAACAACAAATATGATTCCATTCATTATTATTAAAAGGTGTTGTTGTAATATTTTGTCCAGTGTTTGCGACATTAGATTTAGCGAACTCAACATATCCAAATGCTAAATAAAGAGCAAACCCAGTGGCACTATTTGGTTCACCCCCATGTTGAACAATAACCCCAGCAGACATTGTAGGATTAGGTTTAACCCACGAACATATGGTAAATGAATCACCATCAAAAAATTTTAAAGAATTTGAATTTCCACAATTAACATAATCGTTAGTACCATCAAATTCAATACTTCCACCATTATTTGAATTATATGTTGGATTATTAGTTAAAACCCCATCGTTTTTATAGTATGTTAAATCATTCCAAATGGTAGAACCACTCACATATGATTTAGGGTTAGCCCCATCTAAATTTAAAACTAAACTATCTGTTACTATTTTTGAACTTACTTTTCCTGACATTATAAACCAAATCTACCTTTTAAACTATTATAATTTTGAAGTACTTCTGAGGGTGTTAGAGCACGATTATAGACTTGAATGTTAGATATTCCCCCATTAAAGTGTTGTGAACCATCACCAAGTCTACCGATATCATTCCCAAAATAACTAGAAGATGGTGTCAATACAGTAGAACTAGAATTGTCTTCAACACCATTAATATATATTTTAGGGTTCCCATTATTATAAGTAATTGTAATACTATACCATATTAAGTTTTGTAATACTGTATTAGAATACAAATGAACAATATTACCTAAATAAAACTTAATAACATTAGTTTGACTATCACTAATCCCAGTAACCCATCCATTATTATCATTACCAAAGTTACTAAAAATTGTTTTACCATTTTGTGATGTGTTTAAGTAAATAAAATGATTAACAGAAAATGTGTTAAGATTTCCTATAAAATTATTTACCCCCACATAATCATTAACACCATCAAATATAATACATCCCCTATTACTAGTATCAAATGTTGGTCCATTGGTTAATGTACCATTATTACTATTTTTACTAATATCATTCCAAATAGTAGAACCACTCACATATGATTTAGGGTTAGCTCCATCTAAATAAAGAACTAATCCATCTGTTACTATTTTTAGTGAAAAATGAAAACTCATCTTATATTGATCTTACAATTGTTTTAACAGTCCAAGAATTGGTATTAGCCGATGTTGATAACATCGTAGAATTACCGGATAATGAAACTGAAAATATTATTCCACTAGTATCACCAATACTTGTTGTTGAGGTCTCACTATATTGAATACTTGTACCACTCCATATTGACATTATATTACCACTTCTAGCTCCAAGGTCACTTAATACTGTATAATCATAAAAAGCTCCTGTATAACCACTTGAAGGGATTGAATAAATTGATGTAACACCAGAGTTCACCACAACTTTTTTAGTGGTGTTTAAAGAGGGTGAATTAAAATCACCCATTAATATTGTATTATCTGAAAACGCTTCAATTACTGGTAAACCAGATATGTCATTTACTGAGAATAATGAACCAATCAAACTATCAGATACACTGAATAATTGACCGGAAGATCCTTGAACGTTAAATAGGGGTGATGACATTGAAGAACCAGAACCAATGATTGTTACAACATTGTTAGTTGAACTTGAAAATAAAGCGTCACCACTTACGTGTAATTTTTTTGTGGGTGATGTATTACCTATACCGACATTACCACCATTTTCAGATATATAAACATCCCCAGTGTTAACCGGTTGGATATGTAATGGAGAACAAGAATTTAAATTTGTCACATATAAATCTGTAATACAATCACCAGATGTATTACCAGTAAATGGTGTACTAGAATTTATAGTGACATTAAAATTACTACCATCAGTTTGGGTTAAAGTTAAAGTATTACCACTATATGTTAACCCAGATACTTTCACATCTGTATAACCTGTTAAAAATCCGTTAACATCAAAATTACCCCCATTATTATCATAAAATGTCGCTGTACCGGTTGTGGGGTTGTATGTACCACCAGTCACCGTAATATCTGTTGAACTAACTATTGTTGTACTATATGTTGATCCATCATTCTGATATATAGTTAAAGTGTCACCACTATAAGTTAAACCACTGATTTTTGTATCAAATTCCGGTAAAGATATGTTATATATGTCACCATCACCAACTACAGAACCACCACTAAATATTAGATCCCCATTTAATACAACTAATTGACTTCCACCACTTAATTGTAATGTCCCTTCAATAATCATATCACCATATATAAAATATTGATAATCGGTCTCTATTGTGACAGTATTCCCAGAGGGGATGTGCCACATATTACCATTATGGATTAAACTAGCAACATTATTTATTGAATTATTTAGACATATGAAGTTATTATCTAACTCAACCCAAGATAATACAGAACCTTTTACTGTTCTTAACGTTAAACACGATGGTAATGACATATTTTTATTATTATTCTATAATTTATTTATTAATAAATATTTAAAGAATAGTATTAGTGAAATTTATTTTTCCACCTATTTAATCTAAAGAGTTTTAATTAATTCCCCATCTATTTTTTAAGAAATCTATGATACTATTATGGGTTGTTAAATCGTGATAAGTGTTAAAAATTATTAATTCTCCAAAATATCCTTGATACATTTCATAAGAAGGTCCATCTGTTGCTCCAGCGCCAATTAAAAATGGTATAGAACTTTCTGTTGTCACATTACTCACATTTGTTTGTGTGATAGCGGTTGTTTCTACCCCATTAATATAAGAAGTTGCTGCTATCGATGTGGTATTTAATGGATCTTTAGTTCTAAGTGAAAAAACTCTAGTATTTTTAGTTTCCAAATCATTTTCAGAAATATTTATTTCAAATGGTATGTCAATGACATCAGAATTAATACCTAAACGTTTAGACCTAAAATAAATATCTTTATTATCTTTAACATACATAGATACGTATCTACCACCAAATAATACGGATGTTTCAATGTCACTAAATATATGACCATCTGAAAAAGAATTACCAGATAAAGGTTTGCCAACAAAATATACTGTATACTCATAACCACTCATTGACATAAAACTAATATTTTGGTTGGTTGTATAGTAGGTTGAACAAGTACCAGAACAAGGAGGTGGCCAACAACCACCATCAATTCCTGGTATATAAATCATATTCTTACCATCCAAATTTTCCCAAGTACCTACACACCCAGTATCCCCTGAAGCGATATATAAACTATCATTGTACTTATAAATTTCTGTTATTGAATCACCAATGTTAGGGGTTGTTGGTGTTAAAAATAATGGGTTATAAGTTTGAAAATATGTATATGGATTTAAATCCAATGGATTAATACCAACACTATCTAACGATAATAATGAATTAAAAAAATATCTATTACTCATATTATGTATAATTTAAACCATTATTCCAATAAACATTAGTACCATCATAAACAAACGATAGTATATCAATTGAATTAGGAGTTCCAGTCAAACCTAAAGTACCAGAACCATTACCTACAACTAAATGGTTTGTAGAACTACCATTTAAATTACCAAGTGTTATTCCATAACCACCAACAACATCTTGTTGAATGATTAATGTACCATAATCACCATTTCTAACATTATTTAAATCTATTGTTGTATTACCAGTTAAAATAATTTTATAATTAGTACTATTACCACTAATATCCCAAGTAAAACTTGTTGTTGATGGTTCTATATAAAACTCATCTATAGTATTACCACCTCCGGCTAATACTTGCCAAGTTCCATTACCATCAACATCAGAAGTTAATACATAACCATCTGTAGCTCCAGAGGTCATTTGGAAACTTGTTACCACTGTTTTTTCAGAAATATTTAAATCACCAGTAATCGTTTGACTAGGTAAATTATTTATTATGTATTTTGTTACCATTTTTTTTCTTTATTTAACAAATTTTAGTGTTATATTTATTTTTTTCCGTTTTATAATTACATCTTAATTGGGTGACATCTAAAGGCTCAGAGTAAAATCTAAACTTAGAAATCCCCCCCATAAAACTCCCAGCGAAATTTTCTTGTATTGGTAAATCATAATCTTTTGGGTCAGGACCACCAAATGTTCTTGTTTCAATTAAACCTTGTGTACCACCACCTAAACTCATAGTGTATGGAACACCTAATTGTTTTTCTGGCCAATCATCCAAACCTTTAGGTATCATTTCTTTAACAACTCTAACTCTATATTTCAAATAACCATCAATATAAAATGATAGTTGACCAGGTCTTGAACAATATTGTGGATTTAATGGACTACAAGGGCAATCTAATTTATCTTCCGGTATCATATAATCCGCGTCATATCTAACTACAACATGAACCCATTTATCTGATGAGACCATACCTGACATTGAATATGATTCTTCAACAGTATAACCGGTAACATAAGTACCACCACTTGTTCTACAACATTCAATAGTTGAACCGGAACATTGACCACTAAAAGATAATTTACGATATCCTATACTACCATCATCTCTAATTCTAAACCCTATTATATTGTCTACAACATCAGTGATATAGTCCTTTTCACCATAATATGGATATGAACCGGTATCTGTACATTCACAAACAGAACATTGACAAGTATCACAAGTTTGATTATCACAATTTTTTAAAGTGTAATATAAAAATGGATTCATCCCACTCATAGCGTCTGTATGTAAAATAGGTGGGTTTAATGTATGTCCACTATCTAAACAAGTTGTATGACCAGTTTCTCCGGAGAAAAAATCCCAAAATTTATTTTCAGCTCTTAACCCCATAGTATGAAAAAATCCGTTATTATTAGGGTAAATACTATTTAATATATTGTTAGGTATTATAGGGTTAGAATCTTTTTTTAACCAAAATTCTGATGTCCAACCAACACTAAATTTATTAGGTAAAACTTGATAATCAATTACTGGATTTGGTAATTCTGGTGGTGGACAACTACAACCATTAGTACAAACATTATCTAAACAATCATTATCGTGAGGAATACAATCTAAAAATTTATTATCACTTATTTTTTTAATAGGATAATTTTCAAGTTTATAAAACCCTTGATAAAACCCACCATTAAACTGACTGTAATTACCAGAACAATCTCCAGTAAATATAATTGGATATTCATATGTGCTACCCGTTACTTGGGTCATATAGAATCTAGGATCTCCACTAGTGATGTATAAAGTTTCACCGGTTAAATTTGGTACAAACCCATTATCAACACCAGTTAAACCAATATCACATAATGTCAAGCCAGATTTAGGTAAAATGGCGTCTTTCCATGTGGTTAAACTATAAATTGTGCGACCACTAACACAATCACTATCATTAAAATCAAAATAAACTAAAAGTGTATCACCTGAAATTATATTATTACAGTATAGTGTAGTATGATCATACCCTCTCATGTCAGAACTTAATACTAAATCCCAATAATTAACATTAGTTAATCTTAACCTTAAATTTTTAAACGCATAATTGTTAACTATACTCATACCATATAAATATTAACTTAATGGTTAAATAGAATAAATAATTGATTCAACTATAGATTTTTGACTTGGTGTTAAATTGGCGATAAACCAATCTTTTTTTGATATAATTTCTAAATGTTTTTTATTATCAACAATCCTATTAACATCATTTTCTGTTTTATTGGGGATGTTATTTAAATTATTGATTAAATTAACACTATCAAATGTTGATGATATTAATTTTTGTATATCATCTTCTGTTAATATTATTTCAAGTGGATTTAGTTTCATATTTGTAATTTAATTTTTAATTATTAGAATGTTGATAAACCAGATCTTTTCCAGCCAACTGATGTTTTGATGTATATGTAACTATCATCCCAAGCTGTATCACCTTGACTACCATTACTATCTGTAGTACCAGTTGGTGTATATTGAATTTCCAATCTTAATTGACTAAAACCACTAAGACCTATTAAATGTAATGTTGAGGTTGGTGTACTTATACCTATACCAACATTTATAACACCATTACCTAATACCATTGAATCGTTTTGATCAACAATGGCGTTATAACCTACAGCGGTAGCGTTTGTTAAGTTGGTGGTGATACAATCACTACCTAAACCTAAAAAAGTGTTATAATTACCTGTAGTGTTACTAAGTCCAGAACCCCAACCTATTGATGTGTTACCTAAACCTATTGTATTACCACCTAAAGCACCATAACCAATACCAGTATTTATGTTACCAGTGGTATTAGAAGTTATAGATTGATTCCCTATACCAGTATTTTGATAACCAGTAGTATTTTGGAATAAAGAGTAGTGACCAGCAGAAACATTTTCATAACCACTAACATTATCATGTAACGCATATATCCCTAACCCAGTATTAACATAACCATCAATATTACTAGGTATAGAATTATAACCTATTCCAGTATTACCATAACCAATAGTATTACTTTGTAAAGAACCAGAACCAATGGCCGTATTACCACCATTTATAGTGTTTGATTCTAATGAATAAGTACCAATGGCAGTATTATCAATACCAGTACTATTACTTTTAAGTGCGTAAGTACCAAGACCAGTATTGGAATAACCTATAGTATTAGCACTTAACACTTCACTACCAAAACCAGTATTTCTAATACCAGTGGAGTTATAAAATAAAACATCCTTACCTCCAGCTGTATTTGTCACATATGTTGTACCAGTTGAGCCGACATCACTACCACCAGTACCAAATGTTAAACCTTTTATATATAAATCTCTTATCAAAGATAAAATTCCTTTAATACAAACATCCGATAAACAACCCCCAGAAATTACAAAGTCCAATGGTCGCCAAATAGCGTCACCATTTGAGTTAGATGATATTAAGACGTAATCGGTATTCGCCCCATCAATAATGGTTAAACGATCTGTTTGGGTTCTACCCTTAACTTCATTCCAAGTTGTTGAACCAGACTTTAAAAACCACCAAGGGTATGTTGTTCCGGAAAGGTAGTTTAATACATTAGTGAAAGTTCCCCCTGAAAACTCACCTGGAGAATATTCATCTAGGTTTGTTGGTGTCATATCAAAAGACACACCACTATAATAGATGTCAAAACTATTACCATCAACGATTATAGTATTAGTTATACTAAAAGCGTCAACATGTTGAGTTAGTCCACTATTAGAAGCCGTTATCGCGGATAAATAAGGTCCGGCAATATCCATATTACTATCATTAAAATAAAAAGTGGTACTACCGGTAGTACCTGTGAAAGTCCCATTAATTATTGGTCCGTAAGTCGCAGTAATACCGGTACTAGTATTATCTAACCCTAAAGGTAGGTCTAAATAGTCTGTCCCTAAAATAGTATATTGTTGGACATTAACAGAACCTGAAAGTGTACCATCAGTATTTGGATATTCTTTTATCTGTGACGAAAAATTAACTTGTGTTCTAAAATTACTCATATCAATATATCTTTATGTAATAAATATCTTTATCAACATATTTATCATAAATAAGTATTGAACCTATGAAAATTTTAACTAAAAAAGATTTAAAAAAAGAATTTCACACCAAAAAGGTTGTGAATGATACTAAAAAAAAGGTAAAAATTATTGACGAATTAGTTGATGAGGATGGTGGGTTAGTAGATGGTGATGAAAATAGTGGTACAGATAAAATAACTACCGGTTGGAATAATCCCCAAACAAGTAGAGAATTTTCAAGAAAAACATCCCAAGGTCCAAGATTTTATTATAACTCTAGATATGGGCGTCAATTTTATAAAGAAAGTGTTGAAGATAAAACAAAGGGTGATCTTGATACTATCGCTGAGAATAAGGTAAAAAATATGATTGAAGATATTATGAGAAGAAGTTCTTATGATGATAATGATTTTGTTAGTAATTATGATAATTATGAAGTTTCATCAAGAAATGAAAACATACCATTATTTACTGAATTAAAAGATAAACATCAAAAACCTATCTTAGCGAGAAAAACTTTATTTTTGGGTGATTTAATGAAAAAAGAATCTGTTACCGGTGAGGAATTAGCGATTATATTAAATCATTTATTGAATATGATCCCAAATGTAGAAATACCAGATGACTATAAAGAAGAATTGATAAATAAAATTAGTAATGGCGAATTCAAAACTAAGAAATAAAAAATATAAATTACCTAAAGACCTAAGTGAAATTATGGGTTCAGAGGATATTTCATATGAGTATTTAAAGAAAATTAAAAATCATTATGAAAAAATAGATCCTACTTGTAAAAAGTATGGTGGTGATAGTATGAAAAATTTTGTTGAAAATAATTTAAAAAGTGATCGAAGTGGTATTAAATTAAAATCTAAAATTAAGAGTGAGTATGGTTTAGGTAATGGATTTAAGAAAACACATAGTAAAGATAAAAATAATTTTGATTTAACTAATTCTGGTATTAAACCAACAAAAGTAGCTAACACATCTGATAGAATATTTAATGATGAAGCTATTTATGAAGAGATAGAACGAATCAAAAAACTAATAATATATGAAAGTAAAATTTAATTAAAATGTCAAGATTAGAAGAAATCGGAAAAGAACAAAGGGATAAATTAGCCCCTAAGAATGTGTATAATAGTAGTGATAATGCTAAAAATTATTCATCTACACATCCAAACTCAAAAGCTCATGATCACGGATCGGACGATCCACGAGATTTAAAAGGTAAAGGTACTGGTATTTATTTAGATACTAATCCAGATAACATCACAGGTGCTGGTGGGTATCAAGATATCTTTGGAAATGACTCGGACATTAGTACTGGTAGGATTAATAATCTTAAGGGTAATAAATATAAAAATGGTTCTGGTAATGAATACACACAACCAATTATTGGTGCTAATATAAATCAGTACGTTAACCCTGGATAAAAATTTTTTACAATGAAACTTTACGAATCGTTAAAAAGTCTTATATTAGAAATTGTAAGTAAAGAACAGATTGTTGATGTCATGGATGGTAGAAACATATGTTCTTTAAATTACGATGATAATGAAGATCCGGGAGGAAAGGGTACTAGATGGGTTGAAGTATATTGTTACGGTCAATCTACAGCTGGTAACCATGTTATTAGAGTCTACCAAATAGGTGGTGATACTAAGACAATACAACCTGGGTGGAAATTATTTAGAGTTGATAGGATGTTAAATTTTAATAAATTAAGTGGTAGATTTAATGTACCAAGACCTAAATTTAACCCTAACGGTGATGATACTATGGAATCAGTGTATAAAATAACAAATTTTGAAAAAGAATTTAGAAAAAGACAGTAATATGAGTAATTTAACAGAAAGTCGATTAGCCACTTTATTAAAAAGTTCAAAGGCCATTATGAATAAAGTAGAAGATAATAGTTTTAGTAGGGGTAATATTGATCCTTCTAGGTTAATGTCTGAAGGTGATGGTGATGATTGGGTTCAAACACCACCAAGTAATCAACCTAGTAGGACACAACCTATGGGTAATAATCAAGGTTATAGAAATATTGGTAATACTAAAATGCCAAAATCAATTGTGGATGCGATGGTAAATAATAGAATTGATATCCCAGATTCACCTTTCCATTCATTTGAGGCTTCCGAAGCTTTAATAAAAGAAGTTAATTCTGGTGATAATGATTATGAAGAAAAACCGATGCCAGTTAGTAGATTAACTGAATCATATAAAAAGACTTCACAACAGAAACAAAATACTTCTTCAGATACTGGTGATTTAAGACAAATCGTTAAAGAAGAGATTAGTAAAATCTTACCTAAAGTTATTACGGAATATTTTGATAAAAGAGTTATCAGTGAGCAAATTCAAGTTAAAGTTGGTGATACATTATTCTCCGGTAATTTAAAACCCCTTCCTTCAAAATTAAATAAAAAGTAATTATTTTTTTTATTTAAGACTTTATTTATTTCTTTTTAATTTTATTATTAGTGTTATAACCAATACTATATTTTAGTAAAATTAAAAAGTTAAATATGAAGAAAAGTAAGATTTTAGTAGTCCCATCAGATCGTACCGGAGTAGGGTATTATAGATCCACAAAACCACACATTCATTTACAAGAAATGTATTCAGATATATTTCATGTGGATATTGACTATAATCCAAATTTAGATGATGTTGAATATTTAAAACAATATGATTTAATTCATTACCATAGAGCTATAGGAGATTATACTAAAACTAAAGAAACTTTAGAAAAATTAGATAACTTAGGTATTGTTACTGTTATGGATCTTGATGATTATTGGGAGCCTGGTCCACATCATCCATCTTATAGTTTGATTAAATCAAAGGGTATTGATAAGATGATACTTAATAATATTAAAGTAGCTAAAAACGTTATAACAACAACATCATTATTCGCGGATGAAATTAGAAAACATAATAAAAATGTTTTTGTACTTGAAAACGCAATTGATCCTAGAGAAAAACAATATCAATCTAACCCAGAACCAAGTGAAAGAATTAGAATTGGTTGGTTAGGTGGTTCTTCACATTTCCACGATTTAAGTCTATTAAATGGTTTAGTTTCTAAATTACAATCTGATGGGTTAATGGATAAAATACAATTCGTTTTATGTGGGTTTGATACTAGAGGTACTGTTACTATGATTGATCAGAAAACTGGTGAACAAACACAACGACCAATTAAACCGGAAGAATCTGTATGGTGTAGGTATGAAGAAATTTTTACTAATAAATATAAATCAGTTAGTCCTAAATATTTAGAATACTTATTAAGATATACTAAGGATGAGGAGTTTGATACTACAAATGAACCTTATAGAAGGGTTTGGACAAAACCAATTAGTAGTTACGCCACCAATTACAATTTATTTGATATATCATTAGCTCCAATTGAAGAAAACATTTTTAATAAAGTTAAAAGTCAATTAAAAGTTGTTGAATCTGGTTTCCATAAAAAAGCTATTATCGCACAAAATTACGGACCATATAAAATTGATATTCAACACGCTAATCATTCTGAAAATGGATTTGGTGAGGGTAATGGAATACTTGTTGATAGTGTTAAAAATCATAAGGATTGGTATAAATCAATTAAGTGGTTAATTAATGAACCGGAAAAAATTAAAGAATTAGGTGAGTCATTATTTAAAACAGTTAATGAAAGATATCATATAAATGTGGTGACTGAAAAAAGAAAAGATTTATACTTAAAATTAATAAATGAAAAAAATAGATAAAATGGATTCAGAAGATATTATAGATGATAATGATTTATCAATTGAACAAATAAAAGGGTTGTTAGGTGGTACTATAGATTCTTTATTTGATGATGACGATATTAAAGCGTCTATTGAACAGAGTGAAAATATTATTAAAAAAAATATTGATGAATTAATGAATCAATTTAGTAACTTTAAAGTTGATATTAATTTCATTAATAAATCTAAAAATGAAGATCCAAAGTATTCACATAAAGGTGATTCTGGTTTTGATTTAAGGGCTAATTTATTAGAAGATACCGAAACTTTAAAACCTGGTGAATGGAAAGCTATACCAACCGGATTACACTTTGAAATTCCTGAAGGTTATGAGTTACAAGTAAGACCTAGAAGTGGTTTATCTATGAATTATGGTGTTACGGTATTAAATTCACCTGGTACAGTAGATTCTGGTTATCGTGGTGAAATACAAGTAATATTAATTAACCATTCTAAAAATAATTTTGTTATTGAAAATGGTGATAGAATCGCCCAAGGTGTTATTAGTTCAGTAGCGACAAATAATACTGTAAATCTTTATAAGAAATTTACTTTATCAGAATCCGAAAGAGGTGATGGTAAATTTGGAAGTACCGGTGTTAAATAATGGAAAAATATTTTTTTTATTTTAAAAATAATCTTGAAAAAGAAGTTATAAGTTATTATACTTGTGATAATGAGGAAGAAGCTATACTATTTTTTAGTAAACAAAAAGAATTAAAACCGGAAACATTTTTAAAAATTTTTAATATATCAAAAACGAATGATTACAATAGTTTATAGTACAAGGGAACATAAACCAGAGTTCCAAAAAGAAATTCAAAAAAACATTGGTCTTATTAATGTTGAAATTTTAGAATTCATAAATAATGGTGAGAAATCTTTAACACAAGTTTATAATGAAGGTTTACAGATGGCCAAACATAACGTTGTGGTTTTTACTCACGATGATGTTTTATGGGATACTAATAATTGGGGTAAAAAAGTATTAAAACACTTTAAGAAAGATCCAGAGTATGGTATTATTGGTATCGCTGGTACTACTGATCTATTAGATGGTAGATGGTGGACTCTTAAAGAATCTATGACCGGAATTGTTAATCATAAACATGATGGTAAGAAATGGACTAATAAGTACAGTGACGATCAAAATGAAAAGATTAAAGATGTGGTTGTAATAGATGGATTATTCTTCGCTGTACAAAAAGATAAATTAAAACATAACTTTGATGAAGATTTTAAAGGATTCCATTTTTATGACATTTCTTTCTCATTTCCAAATTATTTGTTAGGTGTTAAAGTTGGTGTTGTAACAGATATCAAAGTTACACATCTTTCTATCGGTATGACTAATGATCAGTGGGAAGAAAATAAAAAACAATTTGAGGAAAAGTATAAAGATAAGTTACCGGTAAGATTAACTAAAAATAAAACTTTTGAAGAAAAATTAAAATTTGATAGAACTAGTATTGGTGTTGGTATGGTAACATATAACGCTGAACATAGAATAAAAGAAAGTGCGTTTAAAGTGCCAGAGTGGGTAGAAAATTTTGTGATAGTTAATGATGGTACACCTTATAATGAGGGATCATATCCTAAACAAGCTACTATCATACAACATAAAACAAATGAATGTGTTGGTAAATCAAAAAGTGACGCAATTCAGTGGTTAATGGATAAGGGTTGTGAACATATCTTTATTATTGAAGATGATATTTTAATTAAAGATGAAAATGTTTTTGAAGAATATATTAAACACTCTTTAATTAGTGGTGTTAAACATTTAAATTTCGCTTTACATGGTCCGGCCAATAAAAAGAATTCTGGAGGTTTTTCAACATTAGAAGAAAGAGCTAAACTTAATAATACTGGCGATCCTAATCCAAGAATGGTTGTTGGTTATGAGGAGAATGTTAAAATCGTTTTATACCCAAATTCAGTAGGTGCGTTTTCATATTATCATAGAAAGGTTATTGAAAAAACTGGGTTATTTGATCCACATTTTAAAAACGCTTGGGAACATGTTGACCATACATTTGAAACACATAAAAAAGGATTCCATCCAAGTTTTTGGTACTTCGCTGACATTGATAGAAGTTGGGATTATTTAACAGAAATTCCAGGATCTATAGAGAATAGTACAATCGCGAGAAGTGAAGAATGGACTAAAAACTTTAAAAGTGGTTCTGAATACTACAAGAGAAAACATGGTATGTATCCAACAGAAACACCGGTAGTTGATCAAAAAACTGTACAATCACAATTACAAATATTATATAATAATAGAGGATAAATGGAAACAAATAGTAAAATACTTTTTAAATTACCATCAAGAACTAGACCTAATAGGGTTTTTGAAGTTTTAGACGCGACAATAACTAATCTAAATGATAAAGAAAATTTTTCATTTCTTTTAACATTAGATGAAGATGATATAACTATGAATAATGAAACTGTTATAGAAAAGTTAAAATCATACCCAAATATGAATTACTTTTTTGGTAAAAGTGAATCAAAAATTGACGCTGTAAATAGGGACTTAAATGATTTCAAAAAAGAGTGGGACATAATTGTACTATTGTCGGATGATATGGTACCAGTATGTTTAGGGTTTGATGATATTATTAGAAATAAATTTAATGAACATTATCCGGATTTTGATGGTGTAACTTGGTTTAATGATGGATTCCAAAAAAATAGAATTAACACTTTATGTATATTAGGTAAAAAATATTATGATAGATTTAATTATATTTATCACCCAGATTACAAATCATTATATTGTGATAATGAATTTACTGATGTGGCCAATAGATTAGGTAAACAAAAGTATTTTGATGTAGTTATAATAGAACACAGACATTTTTCTATAGGTAATAATCGTGAAAGATATGATCAATTATATATGAGAAACGATTCTTTAATGAAGTCCGATGAAATAGTTTACCATAAAAGACATAAAAAAAACTTTGATTTAAATGGGTAAAAAATTAATAACATTTTCTCTTTGGGGGGATAACCCAAAATATACTTTAGGTGCTTTAAAAAATGCGGTTATTGCCGAAAAAACATATCCTGGTTGGATATGTAGATATTACATCGGACAATCAGTTCCAAAAGATATTATAGATACCCTCAAAATCTTTAAAAATGTAGAGATTGTAGAAATGCCTGAAGAAGGTAATTGGTCTGGAATGTTTTGGAGATTTTACCCCGCGTCTGAAGATAATGTTGATGTTATGATTTCCAGAGATTGTGATTCAAGGTTAAGTATGAGAGAAAAATCTGCGGTTGATGAATGGATGGAATCAGATAAAGGATTTCATATTATGAGAGATCATCCTTGGCATGGTACAGAAATATTAGGGGGTATGTGGGGTGTTAAAAAAGGTGTTTTACTTGAGATGAAAAAGCTCATTGATGAATTTGTTAAAGGAGAATTTTGGCAGGTAGATCAAAATTTTTTAGCTAGAATAATTTACCCTATAGTTAAAGATAATTCAATAATTCATGATGAATTTCATAATTATAATTTAGATAAAAAACCATTTCCTTTGGAAAGAAAAAATAAAGAATTTGTCGGTGATGTATTTGATCATAATGAAAATAGACACCCACAATATTGGAAATATATAAAATAAAAATAATAACTATGTTTTATAGTCAACAACAAGAAGACAAAATATTATACGAAAAGTATTTAAATTACCATAATGGTTTTTTTATTGAATTAGGTGGTATGGATGGAATAACATATTCAAATACTTTATTTTTTGAAAGACATTTAAATTGGGGTGGCGTAATTATTGAACCGACATCACAATTCAGTCAATTAATTAGAAATAGACCAAAATGTTATAATTTTAATTACGCTGTATCTGAAACTGAAGGTAATATTGAATTTTTAGGTAATGGTGCTTTGGGTGGTATTAAAAATTCTATGCACGAAAAACATATTAAAGGTTGGGGGTTAGATAAAACGCCTAGTTATGTGGTAGAATCAAAACCTATGAATAAAATTTTAGAAAATTTAAATATTAAAAAAGTAGATCTATTTTCTATAGATGTTGAAGGTGGGGAGTTAGAAGTACTAAAAACATTTGATTGGAAAATACCAGTACACATAGTTTTAATAGAGATGGATAAATATAATCCAACAAAAGATGAAGAGTGTAGAAAAATTTTATCACTAAATGGATTTGAATTTGATTCAGAAATAGGAATCAATGAAGTTTGGATAAATAAAAATTTTGATAAATAATGAAAAAAATTGATTATGTAATTATCTCATCTGACGATAATCCACTATATAAAGATTTTTATGAGATAGTTAGTAAAAAATGGTTTGATTTAGGTTTTAAAACTTATTATATTAATGTGACAGATAAAGATGAAATCATTGAAACTGAGCGTGGGATTATCCATAAAATTAAATCATTAAATTTTGTATCTACAGGATTCCAATCACAAGTAGTTAGATTATTTGTGGCTAATTTTATTGATGGTAACTTACTAACTTCAGATATTGATATGTTACCTTTAAATGCTAATTATTTTAATGAACATTTAAAAGAATTGACTGAAACTAATATGATATTATATTCTGGTCAACCATATGGTGATGTACCATATTACCCAATGTGTTATGTTTTATCACACTCATCAAACTTTAAAAAATATTTAAACATTGAAAATATGTCATTTGAAGAATATTGTAAAATGTTATTTTCTATTTATGGTGAAAAATGGAATGTTGATGAAAATTTTATGTACGATAGACTTCAATTATTCAAAGAAAATCTTATAATAAAGACAAGAGATTTTTCAAGAAGAATTGATAGAGGTAAATGGGTTTACGATATTAATAAATTAAATTCTGGTTTTTATATAGATTCACATTTATTAAGGCCGTACCAAAAAAATAAAAAAGAAATAGAAAAATTACTAAAATAAAATGGATTTATATTCAACACATTTAGAACACTTAGATAAAATTATTAATTTTATTGGAAAACCAAAAAACTCAGTGGAGTTTGGTACTGGAAACTATTCAACAGATTTTTTAATCAAAAATTCAGAACAATTAATGTCAATTGAAATGCAATCTGAACAATGGTTTAATCAAGTTGTTATTAAATTTAATGAAAACAAAAATTGGACATACTTTTGTAGTATTGGTCCAAAAAAATTTTTAGAACTATCTTATCCAGAAAAAATAGATTTTTCATTTGTTGATGGGCACGGAGATTCTAGACCAGAATGTATTAATTTTATGATGGATAAAAATTGTCCAGTTATTATTGCACATGATACTGAAGAAGGTGGTTATGGATGGAATAGAGTTAGAACTAGTAATGATTATAAGAAAATTGATTTTAAAACCCATAAAAATTGGACTACATTATGGACTAATAACATTGAACTTTTTAATCATTTAAATAATGAATGAGGGTTCTATCATTCTTATTTTTATCATTGAATTAAAAAGTCAAAATTCACTAAACAAATAATTAATAGATAATGGAAATAGATTTTAATAAAATAAAACCATTAGTGGGTGGTAGGATGGTAGACCCAAGAACTAATTCAATTTTTCCTTGGTATACAAGACCATTTTTAGAAAAATTATGTAGTTGGGATATTAAGAACTGGAAAGTTTTTGAATATGGATGTGGAGACTCTACTTTTTGGTGGAGGCAAAATGTTAGAGAGGTAATTTCTATTGATACTAATCGCGATTGGGCTAATAAATGTACGTCACACTTTACAACGGATAAGAATGAATTTATATCGTATCCATCAAAATTCACCTCAGAAGAAAAATTTGATTGTATAATCATTGATGGAGAACCAGTTGAATGGAGAGATGAATGTACAAAACAATCAATAGAATCATTAAAAGATGGTGGAATATTAATTATTGATAACTATAAACAAGGTACAGTTAACTTAGAAAATTGGCCGTTAAGTGATGTACTTTTAAATGAAAAAAAATGTGAAATTTTTCAACAAGATGGTCATAAAGATTGGAAAACAGGATATTGGATAATATGAAAATAGTTATAATACAAGAGTGTGGTAGACACGAAGCGAATAAAAATTATCGCGAATCTTTAAATCTACAAAGAGCGTTATTAAAAAATGATGGTGTTGAAGCAATTGTTTGGGGTTTAAATTACCCAAACTTCTCCACCCCATTCACAGAAATAGAAGAATGGGCGGATGTTATTTTTGTTATTGAGAATTATACACCAGAATGGTTACCAGTAAAAGAAATAAGAGAGAGTAAAAAATTAAAAATATATTGGAGTATAGATAGTCATTGTGTATTATCCCAACACCAAAAACTTTGTACGATGTTAGATATTAATATATTGTTAAATTCTACTGAATCGTATATACCTTATTTTAATAATCTAGTTAAAAAATCTTATTGGTTTCCTAATGCGTATCCAGACGATCTAATTTTTCCTATGGAAATAGATAAAACTATTGATATCGGATTTTGTGGTAATCTTTTAAATAGAAGTAATTATGTACACCATTTAGATAAATTTGGTATTAAAAAAGATTTATTTGTTATTGGTGATGATATGGTTAAATCAATTAATTCATATAAAATACATTTCAATAGAAACATATCTAATGATATTAATTATAGGACTTTTGAGACAACTGGATGTAAAACATTACTTTTAACAAATTACACACTAGGATTAGAAAAATTATTTAAAATAGGTGAAGAAATTGTTGTCTATGAAAATTTTAATGATTTAGATGAAAAAGTTAAATATTATTTAAATAATGAAACCGAAAGAAAAAAAATAGAGTTGGCGGGTTATAATAGATCAAATCAAAACCATACATACTTTGAAAGATCTAAAACTCTTTTAGAAATAATTAAAACCTACTAAAAATAAATATGACTAGAAAAACTAAGAAATTAACTCAAGATAATCACGATGATGTGGAAGAATATAAATCTAATAGAAGATTAAATTTCACTAATCCATTTAATGGTATTAAAATAAATGTAATACCAAAAACCGAAAATCAAAAAAAATTAGTTGACGCGATTAATAAGAATGAAATTATTATAGCTTCTGGGTTTCCTGGGACTGGTAAAACATTTTTAGCTTGTGCGGAAGCTTTAAAGTTATTAAAAAATCCTGATCTTAACTTTAAAAAAATAATTTTGGTTAAATCTGTAACCACACTTAAAGATGAAGATATAGGTTTTTTAAAAGGTACAATGGATGAGAAGATGGAACCATTTATGGATTCATTCTTAGATAATTTTAATAAAATTATTGGTGAACCTATAACTAATAGATTAAGAGAAATGGGGTTTATCCAAATAAAACCTATAGCTTATGTTAGGGGTAGAAGTATTGATAATTCAATTATCATTATTGATGAAGCTCAAAATATTAGTTTAGATAATATGAGAACATTAATGACAAGGATTGGTGAAAATTCTAAAATGATTATTCTTGGTGATGTTAAACAAAAAGACATTAAGAATAAAAGAGAGAGTTCGTTAGAAGTTGTTATTGAAAAGTTTAATGGTAAGAAAGGTTTTGGTGTTGTAGAACTTAGAAACGCTGAAGATATCGTTAGAAACCCAATTATTAAAATTATAGAAGATATTTTTGACGGATTAGAAGAAGTTAAAAATAATAATGTAAAAAAATAATTATTTACCATTTACAATAACAGATTATTTCATAAAATTATTTATGACAATTTCAGTAGATATAAATGAAGTCTTAAGGGATTTCTTAAATAAACTTAAAAAAACGTATACTAAATATACAGAACTAGATCCTATTGAACCAATAGATAGTTTAGAATTAGAACGTTATTTTATTTTTGAAGAAGATGGTGAAACAATAGAAAGTTTTTTATATGATGAAGCGTCTTTAGAAATATTTGGTCACGCGGATGAATTAAGAGTTAATACCATTTCTCATTTAAATAATTTAAATGATACCATTAAAGACTTAGGTCATAAATTAGAAATCGTTAGCGTTGAAATGGGTAATAGTAAACCAGCCACACTATTTTTCTTAAGTAAAACTGGTTGTAAAGTAGATCGTATTAGATTTGTTTCAAAACCAAGTGATATGTGGTCTGAAAGTGATATCATTATTACAGCCAACCCAAGTGTATTAAATTCAAAACCAAATGATAAAGTAAGTATTAAAGTGGATTGTCAATATAATACTGAAATTAAATCTGATTATAGTATTGAAAAAATTAAAGATATTATTGATCAAAATCTTATTGAAAAATTAACAACAAGTATAACAATAGAATATACCGATATAGATGAATAGAAAGAAAGATAAACCATATTTAGAGTTTGGTGGTAATGTATTTTACGTCAATATGGCTTCAATTATTGAAGTGATTAGAATTGATCCAATCGAAAATGAGATACCTATGATGGAAGTCTTACCACCACCGGTTCCTGTAAAAAAGAGTAAAAGTAAAAAGGTTGTAGAACCAGAAATACTAATGGGTGAGGATATGTTATTCTTACCAGACACGGGTTCAAGTATCCAAGTGGACATTTCTAAATGGGAAGTGTTAAGGATGATGATTGAAACTATTATGAATACTCACACTGAAATTGATGATAAGTTAGGATTAGCGGGTTTAAATAATAACACAACAATACCATTTAAAATCGCTTTTAATACATTATTAAAATACGATATATTACAAGAAGAAGAATAATAATAAAAATAAATAATAATATGGAAAACACAGTAAATCAACAAGCACAAGAAAACTTAAAAAAGTTAGACGATAAAAACTTCGGTTTTTACTTTTTTGTAATGGACACAAAAAATAATCCAGTTGGATGGGTAGCGAATGTTTATGAACACGCTAAAGTATTAAATGATTTAGGATATAAATCTTATATCTTACATGAAAAAAATGAATATTCAAGTGTAGGTACTTGGTTAGGTGAAGAATACGCGTCATTACCACACATCTCAATTGAATCACAAGAATTAAAAGTTTCACCAGCTGATTTTTTAATCATACCAGAAATTTTCGCTAATATGATGGAACAAACATCTAAGATGCCTTGTAAACGAATTGTATTGTCACAATGTTATGACTATATTTTAGAAATACTTAACTTAGGTTCTAGTTGGAGTGATTATGGTATTACAGATGTTATTACTACAACTGAAAAACAAAAATCATATATCGCGTCTTTATTCCCATCAATGAATATTGATGTAGTCCCGGTGAGTATCCCAGAATATTTCGCTAAATCAAGTAAACCACAAAAACCAATTGTTGCGATTAGTACTCGTAAACAAGAGGATATGTTAAAAATTGTTAAAACTTTTTACTTAAAAAATCCTTTATTTAAATGGGTTACATTTAGAGATTTAAGAGGAATCCCTAAAAAGAATTTCGCTAAGACATTATCAGAATCTTGTGTTTCTGTATGGGTTGACGATATTTCTTCATTTGGTACTTTCCCAATTGAATCTATGAAATGTGGTGTACCAGTTATTGGTAAAATACCTAATATGTTACCAGAATGGATGGAAGAAAATGATGGTGAAAATAATTTAGTTATTAAAGATAATGGTATTTGGACAAATGACTTCTTAAAGATTTCAGACCTAATCGCAACATATATTAGATTATGGTTAGAAGATAATATCCCAGCTGAATTGTATGAAAAAATTGACGCTTCTATTGAAGGTAAATATACAACTGAAGAACAAGTTAAAGGTATTGAAGCCACCTATGGTAATTTAATTCAAAAAAGAAAAATGGAACTAATTTCATTAATGACAAATAATAATGTAACAAACGTAAACTAAGATGAGTAAAGTAAGTGTAATAATCCCAATCCATACAACCGAAAATAATTTGGTTAATTGGTTAAAAAACGCAATTAAGAGTGTAGAAAATCAGGTTGTAAAACCTGACATGGTATTAATTGTTAGAACACCAAATGAAGAGTTAAAAACTCAAATAGAATCTATTGATTTTGGAACTATTAAAGATATGGTTAAAGTTGTTGAAAATACAACTGGTAAAGAAGATTTCGCATCACAAGTTAATTTTGGTGTTGAAAATATTGATACTGAATTTTTCAGTGTTTTAGAAGCTGATGATGAATATTCTAAAATTTGGTTTAAGAATGTCCAAGAATACATTGGAGCTTATCCTAATAATGATCTTTTCTTACCGTTAGTTGTTGAGACAGATCCTAATGGTAATTTCTTATCCTTCACCAATGAACCGGTTTGGGCTAAAGATTTCTCTGAAGAAATTGGTTTCTTAGATGAGAATACAATTCAAGCTTACCCTAATTTCAATACTAGTGGTATGGTTATTAAAACAGAAAAATATAAAGAATGTGGTGGTTATAAAGCTTCAATGAAATTAAGTTTTATTTATGAATTCTTATTAAGAATGACACATAATAGTTGTGGCACTATGGTTATTCCTAAATTAGGTTATAAACATACTAACCAAAGAGATGGTTCATTATTTAAAGGTTATAAAGATTTTATTAACCCAGATGAAGCCAGATTTTGGATGAATTTAGCCAAAAAAGAATATTTCTTTAATCAAGATAGAAACATAACATATAGTCCCCTAATTTAATGGTGAAAGATGTTAGAACCCCAAAAAAAAGTATCTTCTGGAACTCCATATTTTGGTGTTGAACAAGAAAAAGCGGTAGTTAAATTCATAGAAGAAACAGATCAGGTTAAAAAATCAAAGATTTATGATTCCTATTTAAGGAAACCATTAAATACGATGATTGAAAGTATTATCAGAAGATATAAATTATATTCAAAAGATATGTCTTTTGAGGATTTACATAGTGATACCTTATCTTTCTTAATGACTAAATTCGATAAATTTGATCCAGGTGAGAATAAGAAAGCTTATTCTTACTATGGAACTATCGTTAAAAACTATTTATTAGGTAAAATTATTAAGTATGATAAAGATATTCGACAATTTTCATCCTATGAAGATTTACATACTAATATAGATGAGAATGAAAGTTATAGTTATACTATAGATAACCCTAATGGTAGTATTGAGGAATTTTTTAAGGAAATATCTAATAAAATTAGAGGTAGGATTAATGGTGATAAGAAGATGTCTGAAAATGAGATAAAAGTGGGGGAAGCCTTACTTGAATTATTGAATAGTTGGGAAAACATACTGGATGATAACATCTCAGGTAGTTCTAAATTCAATAAAAATCGTATTTTATCACATATCCGGGAATATACATTATTGAATACGAAAGATATCAGAATAGCTATGAAAAAATATAAAGAGTTATATAAATTCATAAAAAACGATAGATTAGAAAAAGGTTTATTATAAATCATTAATTATATATTTATTATAAATAGAAATGATATGCCAAGACCTAAAAAAACCAAAATAAAATTAGATGTAGATAGTATGTCTGGTTTGATGCAGGAAATTTATAATGACTGTGTCTCCGTACAAAGAAAAGCCCAAGGGGATATTACTGAACGAAAAACTCAACTCAAAATTGAAGATTCAAATGATATGTATCAACTTGGTAAAGTGAATAATGAATCTTTGAAAATTATTGACTCAGCTATTGATAAAAAATTAACATTGGCTAAATTACAGGCTCAAATATTAATGAATAATAATCAAAGTGAAGAAAAAGTTAATTCACCAAAAGCTTTAACAGATGATGATAAAAAATTACTTAGAGATATGATGAAGGAACAAAAAATAAAAAAAGATGTTGATTTTGAATTAGAATAAACCCATGAAAAAAGACGCGGTAAAAGGTAAACTAAAAGTTGTACAGGAGATATTGGCCTTTAAAGCTAGTTGTGATGGATTCCCTAATTTAAAATTATCCAATTCATTACCATCAATAAATAAACTTTTAGATGTTATCGCTTTTTTAATGGATTTAATTAAGAGTGTAGTTGGTTTAGAAGCTTTAAAAGATAAGTTAATTAATATGTTAAGTTATGAAATGGAGGGGTTTGAATTAGCTATTAAAAAAGTATTAAAAACTTTAATTAAAGAAGTTTTTTCTTGTAGTATTAGTCCAACAATACCAATGGATTTAATCACTACTGGTATTGATGTTGATTTAAGTAGAATTGATTTTTTCAACATACTTAAGGTTAATCCGGATTCCGTTGAAGGATCAATTTTATTCGGTGATCCAAATAAAGATTTTAATTATTTTTTAAGTGATACGGTAGAATTAGGTACACCAAATAATTGGAAAAATTTATTAATTGTGACTTATTCACCAACAGGTATTGTTGATGGTGAGGTAAAAAATGATGTAATTAATATTAAAATAGATCCATCGTATACTAATAAAAGTGTATTCACATTTTTAAATAAATTTATTGATTCAATAAGATTTTTACCGGAAGCAAATACAGTCCCAAATATTATTAACACTGTGTTCGGTACAATATCAAGTGTGGCTGGAAAAAATTTCATTACATTAAAACAAGATGCTGAATTTGAAACATTAATGAATAAAATTTTATCAAATTATGATGATACTCAAGTTGAGTTAGATAATACATTCATAGAGTTTTCAAATGAAGAACGTTTTAAAATAGAAGAAAGAGCTTTAGAGTTACAGAATGGGACTGTTATTTTAAAAGAATGTGAATACGCCCCATCTAAAGTTAACCTTAGTTCTATTCAAGATTTATTAGTTTCTCTTAGTGGCGCTACTACTTCAGGTGAAAGAAAAACTATACTAACAAAACATTTAAAAATATTAGCTGATGAATCAACTGAAAATGTTGGTGATGAAAATAAAAAACTTGGTGAGTTAACATTTTTCTTAAATTTAATTAAAGGGTTAGTTTTAGTTATTTTAAAATCAATCGCAGGGCCAGCTATGATATTAATATTTTGTATCTATTTGAAGTTGGCTTATAATACATTAAACTTTAACGATTTAAAAGAATTCATTAAAACTAATTTAAAGTTTTATCTTGATATGGTTAAAAAGATTATTATTGATACTATACAAAAAACATTATTATCTTTTTTATTCAATGTGTTAAAAGAATTGATAATTTGTAACTTCACTAAAAATCTTAAACAAACACAAAAACAATATCAACTTAGTTTAGCCGGATTATCTGGTAAAGCTAAATTTGATCAAATAGAATTGATAAATAAAATAGCTTCTTTAGGTATAGGGATATGAAAAATTTAACATCAGTATTAGACGTAATTGGTGCGTTGTTGAAAACAAGTATTACTATTGTACCAACAATACCACCACCATTAATTTTAGTGGGTGGAGGTCAACGACCTGGTATGAACGCTAGGATGATTACAACCAGAATTATCACAAGAAAAAGTGAAGCTGGTGCTCCTATTGGTAATTTACCATCTGGCGCTGAAAGTGTTGATGAGAAAATGGAACGAGTACGAATTGAAGAAATTGTAAACGCGTTAATAAGTGAAGCTAAAATAACGGTAGTAATTCCCGCTGGAACACCAATAACAGCTGTTGGTGGTAATGCCGGTGGTCCTGTTATAAGTCAGGGTGTTACAACAAATTATACACAAGGTTATGGAATTATACAATAATGATTTTAATGACTTATCTAACACTAGTATTAATGTTAAGATTAAGGAGATAAAAATAGAATACGATTTCTTAAAAGAAGAAATAATAAAAATTTGTGATAAATTAGAAATTTTAGAAAAAGTTTATAACAAAGGTAAAGAAGAACTTAAAAAAAGAGGTATTGAATGATAAACGGTCTTGGTGAAAATTCTATAAGAAATTTTAAAACACAAATATTGTTTGATGGTAGAGTTGTATCATTAAAAGATGATTATAACACTGGTCAAATTAAAGTTAGGTTAGATATTGATGGTAATATCCCAGATGAGGAATTACCGATAGCTTTACCATTATTACCAAAGTATTTAAATATTTACCCCAAAATTAATGAACGGGTTACCGTATTAGTTACAGCTATTTCTAATGGTAACCAATCATCTAATAGTGCGACAAGATTTTGGATTGGACCATGGATACCACAACCACAAGTATTAAAGGGTAGTGATTACACCAGTTCATTTTCAGATTTACCAACAGGTTATATCGCTTTAGATACCAGTATTGACGCTAAAGCTGACGCTACCGGTATTTATCCTAGTAAAGAGTTTATTTCCATACAAGGTAGGAATAATACTGACATTACTTTAAAAAATAAAGAGGTAATACTTAGAGCTGGTAAGTTTATACCAAATAAACCCACACAATTTAACGGTAAAGACCCATCATACATTCAACTACGTTATCTAACCACCGAAGATCTTGATGTCACACCGGATAGTAATACGATTGGTAGTAATATTAATGTCGTTAGTAATTATATTAATTTATTAAGTCATAGGGGGAATACATCCAGTAAATTTGTTTTAACAAATCGTACAGATATGATTACCAATAAAGATCAATCATATATCAATATGAATACACACCCCATACCATTTGGTGACATTTTAGTTGATTTTTTACAATTAATTAAAAATTTCGCGTCAACACATATTCACCCTTATCACGCGATGGTGTCAGATCCGGAAGAAAATTTAAATAACTTATTAAATTTTGATTTAAATAGTATTTTAAACAATAATGTAAGGACTAATTAATTAATTACTAATATTTATATAATAAATTAGTAATGATTATAAGGACATACATAGAAAAGGATAATACTATCATTGGTGGTAGTGAAATTAACACTGGTAGAAACCCTGTGGCCGAATTATTTTACGGTGGTGAGGGTAAAAGTAATAAATTTAGTAGACATTTATTGTATTTTGATGTTCAAAAATTAAAAGAACAATATAGTTTAGGGAATTTAGGTAATTTAAGTGAGGTTGTTCACACACTTAAAATGACTAATACATCAGCGTTAAATACTGATCTAATTGGGAAACAAACTTCCGATGGAAAACAAAGAGCTTGTTCATTTGATTTAATACTATTCCCAATACCACAAGATTGGGATGAGGGTTGTGGATTCACATATAATTGTGAGAATTGTGTTAATTGTTCACCAGATTGTGGTGGGGATAACATAACCCCAAGTAATTGGTATTATAGTCAAGGTATAGATAATTGGAATATACCTGGAGTATATTCTGGTAGTAGTAGTGGGTTAACAATAGTAACACAACATTTTGATTTTGGTAATGAAAATTTATGTATGGATATTACTAGTACAATTAATGATTTGATTACCGGTACTACAATTAATTATGGTTTTGGTTTAGCTTTTCCTTCTAATGTTGAATTATTACAAACACCAAATTACAATTATGTAGGGTTTTTTACTAAACAGACACAAACATATTTTGAACCATTCCTTGAAACTAAATATAATGGGATTATAAACGATGATAGATCTAAATTTTACTTAGATAAGGTCAACGACCTTTGTTTATATGTTAACCTAGGTAATAGACCAACAAACTTAGATAATGTCCCTACGGTGGAGATATACGATAATAATGATAATTTATTCACTATCATATCACCATCAGATGTTAATCAAGTGATGGAAGGTGTATATTGTGTTAAAACTATAGTACCATCCAGTGGTTATACTGATTGTGTTACATTCACTGATGTATGGAAAAATATTTCAATAAATGGTATTAATAGACCGGATGTTGAATTAGAATTCGCTTTAGTTAATGATGATTCTTGGTATAATTTAGGTACTAACGAATACCTTCCAATTAACTACTCATTCGCCATTTATGGTATTAAACGAGATGAAAGAATTTTACGTGGGGATATTAGGAAAGTAATGGTAACATCTAAAGTACCATACGATATATCTCAAACAGATATTATCAATGGGTTATACTATAGGTTATACATTAAAGAGGGTACAGCTGAAGTAACTGTGATTGATTGGGATAACGTTAATAAGGCGTTTAACCACAATTTCTTTATGTTAGATACATCCTGGATGATACCTAATACATATTATTTAGATATTAAATTAGTTAATAATAGAGAAGTGTCTGTATTAAAGGATACTATGAAATTTTTAATAGTTAATGAAGAAGTTGTTAGTCAATAAAAGACATTATTTGACCTAATCTTTCTTCTAAATCTGATGTTATAGAATTCTTATCACCTAATAAGATTTTATGAATATCTTTTTTACTTATATCTTCAACATCAAAATCTATTGGTATGTCAATCATATCAAAAGACCCTTCCAATTCTGGAACTGGAAAATTACCTTCAATATTTTTTATACTTACTTTTAATGGTATTCTATCAATATTCGTATCCATTTTTTCTAAATCTTTAAAACTATACGTTATTAAACAACTCCAATTTAAAGGATTTTGGTAGTCTATATAATTAAAAATAAAGAAACTAATTTGATCACCATAATGTTGCCATAATGTGGTACTAATTTTTACTTTATCTTCATATTTTTTAAATTCTTCACTATTATCAACTTTTTCTTTGACCAAATCACCCCATTTATTAATTCTATCATCCGCTAAATATTTTTCTAAAAATTTATATAAAATTTTTGATGTGTGAATACTACCACTTACATCGGAATATTCTGTAAATAATAAATCTCTATTTTTAATGTAGTAAGTAGTTAATTTTAAAGATTTAGTGTAACTAAAACCAATTTCTTCAATAAAATTGACAATTTCATTTACATCTAACATCCAAGAACTTTTTTTACCATATAATTTATGTAGTAAATTTAACAATTTTTTATCTTCTTCCGATATGTTAGAAATAGTGTCAATTACTAAAGCTTCTAATATAAATTTTTGATATTTTCCCATATGAATAAATATTCGTTAAAATAAAAAAGGGTGACTATTAATCACCCTTTTTATATTTGTTATTGTTAATTACGACTATCGTAATTCTCTTGTATCAAATGTTTGGATACCGTCAACTCTAACATGTCCGTAGAAACGGTTATTTACCATTTTCTTAGCGTAACGAGTCATAATACCCTTCACTGGCGCGAAGTTAAATGGATTATACATCGTTGGAGTTAATTGTAATGGTACATATGGTGCGTAGATATAACCAGTGTCTAACAATGATTTACCTTTGTGACCAATGATGATTGAGTTAGCTGGAGCATAAGGATCACGATACACTGTGTAACGACCACCTAAACTACCAATTCTCTCAATACCCATGTTATACTGATCTTGTTCAGGATTAGCATTAGATACGTGGAAATATTCTAAATCATCAAAAATCGCAGATACTTCAGAAGATACAACGATAAAGTTAGCACCACCTCTTAAAGTAGATTTGTGAATCTGAGCAGATAATTGATTTAATTTAGTGATTAATGTTTGATTCCATTCTTTTTGAGTATATGGAGTCGCAACAGTTGCAACACGTTTCCAACCATTATAATCCCAACGTAATTGCCAAGCAGCACCTTTACGTAAATCACGTAAAATCTCACGATCAATTTCAGCAGCAACTTGCTCAGATAATAAAGCTGTTAATTCAGCTTCAGCATCAATGTTATGGAACGCTGAAACGTCTTGTGCTAATTCTGGAGACCAGCTAGCTCTTAACTTTCTTTCAGTTACAGAAACTACAACCTCATCTAAACGGAAAGAAACCTCACCCATTTCAGTAGAAAGTTCTAATGAACTGTATTGTCTCCATCCAACTACGAATGAATCAGTAGACGCTGTCCAACCAGATTCAGCACCAGTATAACCATCAATTGTGTTTGTACCACAAGATACACAAGCAGGGTGAGTTAAATCAACCTCAATGTATAATTTACCTACAGCATCACAAATGTCGTTATATGCTACGATACCTTTACCGTATTTTTGAGTTACCACACGGAATGGAACTTCATCACCAGAGTTAAGAACCATTTTACCATCATTATCATAAATAGCAGTAGCTGCTACTACAGATAAAGAAGCTAAAAATTCTTCAGAATCCATTTCGTTTCCGTTAGGAGAATCAGAACCAGGTGAATTGTTACCCATTCTTCCAGCATTAGCACCGTTGAAACCTTCAACTTCAAGAATTTGTTTTCTAACTGAACTATCAAAAGCAGTTGCTGTAGTACCAGGAGTAAATTCACTACCAGTTGTACAAGCTGTCCATACTACCGGAGTACCAGTTGCAATGTTAATTGTTGCTGTACCTTTAGAATGATCGAATAAACCATCATTATAAAATCGGTCATATAATGACTTAGCACATACTGAGAAAGTTGCAACTGAACAGTTAAATCCTGTTACACACTCAGGTAATTGACCACTAATGATCGGGTTTTTAGATGTAGCACCTTGAGCCGTTGAGCTTGTAGGGATGTCTTGCCATTCACCAGAGTTATTTCTGTCAGACGTAACTGGTACGAAGAAGAATAATTTACCGATTGGCATATTCATCGCTTGAACTGAAACGATATCATTTGCTAATAATTTAGAGAATACACGTCTTACGATTGGAAATACAACAGTTTCAAAAGAACCTGATGCGTCACCTGCAGTTGTAGACTCATTTAATAAGTGAGAAGCTTGATTCTCATATAACTGAGCGATGTTTTCTCTAACGTGACCTTTAAGACCTTTTAAGAAGCCTAATTCGTCCCATTTATTGATTGTTTTTACGCGGATTTGTTTAAGGTGTTCTAACCCTATGTTACCAACCTCGCCTGAATTTAAAAGATGTCCCATTTTTTTATCTTTTTGTTTTTGTTTTTTTTGTTATTATTATTTTATTACACTCTATTATCTAACTTATCCATTAAATTTTGAATGTTTTTGATTTGAGGATCTACATAAACAGTAGATTCTTTAATCACAGAACCTTTAGAAACAGTTTTATTAACTTTTTTATCTATAGATTCGTTAATTGGAGTTTTAGTAACTAATTCATCTGAAATTGACTTATGAAGATTTTTAGATTCTTTAAGATCTACTACAGAATCAAATCTCTTCAAAATGTTAGCCTTTTCTTGTTTAGTAGTTGAATGTTCAGTAAACAATTTAGTGGCGTATGTTAAGTTAGTATTGAATAGAGCGATTTCATTTAATTTATCTCTGAAAATTTTTAAAGCGTTTTTATATTCACCTTGTTTACTTTCATACTCTTTCACTAAAACTTTAAGATTCTTGTTTTCACCAATCAATTGATTCATTTTGGTTTTATAAGATTCTTCCATTTTACCACCAGTTTTCATATTATTACCAAAAGTAGAACTACGATTATATCTGATGTGTTGTTTATTCTCACGAACCTCAGATTCCTCTTCGTCTTCTTCACCATCAACCATAGTATCTTCTTCATCTAATTCGATTTCATACATAGGTTCATCAGATTCGCCATACATATTTGAGTCACACTCATTACATACACCTTCTTCTTCATCTAATTCGATTTCATACATAGGTTCAGTAGATTCATCAAGTTGGATTTGGTATTCAGCACCAGTTTTATTATCTTTCAAATTAACATTTTTACCGTCCTTAACGATTTCAATTTCGTCTTCGTCACTCATGTTTTTGAAAACTTTTATAACATTTTGGATTGGACCATTAGTTAAATCGATTTCGTGTGATTCATCATCACCCATATCCATATCCATATCAGATACTTCGTCATCAGAAATTTCATCTTCCATTTCAGGAACATCCATATCCATACTAGCGTCATCTTCAGATCCTTCTTCAGAAGTTTCTTCAAATTCATCATCACTAGTTTCTTCCCCAGATTCATCTTCGGGAACTTCTACATTTTCAAGCTCTTCGTTGCCCACAACATCTGTTACATCCATGTCTTCATCTTGTTCAGATAAGAATGACTCTTTAACGATGTTATCAATTTCTTGTCTCATAGTAGCGGCAAGTATTTCTTTTGTGTTTTTCTTAAGGGACTCTTGAATCTTTTCAGCTTCAAGAAGAGCTTCTTCAATTATTGATTTTGTCATTTTTTGTTATTTTTTTTTATTGTGATGTTATAAAAATATTGTAACAATATTGTTTATTATTCAATAAGTATCTATACTTTATAAAAAGTTACTTTTTTAATAAAAATAATTTTTTTATTCTTTTTCTTTTTTAACTTTATTACCACCAGTTAGTGATTTTAATTTTTCTTCATAAGAAGCTTTTAAAGCCTCTAACTCGTGACCCATTTTATTAAGTTCTTTAGCTTCCTCGTCTGAAAAGTTGTACGAGTCTTCAGGTACTGATTTTGTTGAATCTAATTTTATAAATAAAAATCCTTTTTTAATGTATGGATTTTTATTAGAGTCAATTGATTTAAGTGTTGAATATTTACTTCTCAATTCTTCTAGTTGAGATTCAGTAATTTTTACTTTTAATTTCATAATTTAGTCGTTTAAATAATTATCTAATGTGTCTATTATTAATGGTTTTTTACTTTGTGTTGATTCCACAAATGGAGCTGATTCTTCTTTTCTATTAAATATCCAAGAACCCGGTGTTGAAGGTGATGTAACAACATCCCAACAAATTAATTCAAAATCTTCTTGTACATAATTTTTACCCTCCTTCTTATCTAAAGAACCTACACCCCTTGATGATACACCAATCATAATACCCTTTCTAATTAGATTGGCTACTTGATCACCTTTACATGAAATAATTCCTTGATTAACAAACCCTGGTGACATTAGGACTTCTAGTTTACCTAATAAGGTATTACCTTCCCACCATATCTCAGTTATATTATGAGATACTCTATCAACTGATATAATAGAAGACTCTGGGTGATCGGCTTCACCAAGAGCTCTACCTTCTTGAATAACTTTTTGATAATTCCTCGCTTCTCTTTCAAGAATTTCTCTTGGGTATATACGACCATTTTTATTCTCTACACCACACTTTTGTAATACAGCGTAAAGTATTAATGGTTCTTCAATAATTCTTTGTCCGGAATCAAGTTTTTTAATTTCGTTTATGAATTTTTGATTATCTTTTGGTGAAATATATCCTGAATCGGTTTCAATTAGTACACCATGACCAATCTCACCTGGTTTCAATATTTTAATCATATTAATCCTTTCAATATAAATATTGAGGAATTAAAGAAAAAAATATTTATTTTGTTTTACTGAATATAAAGTATTCGTTTGTATCTAATACATTCTCTATAATAGATTTTGAAATATCTTTCATTGATTCTACTACTATATCTGAATTAACTTGATTATATTCTTTTTGGAATAGAGTTAACTCACAAGACATAAAACTTTTTTTACCGTAATGAACTCCGGATGATCTCATATCTAAATCAACAATAGTGTTTCCTTCCTTAAAATTACTTTCACAAAGTATGTTGTATGTGTATTGTAATACACTTTTACGTAAATTTTTAATTATTCTCTCATAGTTCAATCCAGTTTCTTTTATTGGATTCCCCCAAGAAGATATGTTAAGATAAATGGTTTTAGCCTTTTTATTATCTATAGTACCAGAATAAACTGTATAGTTAGAATTTGATTCAATGGTTATTTCCTTACCTCTTTTCATTAAAGTGTTTCATAATGTAATCTTGTTATTTATACTAAAATATAGTAAAAATAAAATGAGATAACAATAGGGTGGAAGGAATAATACTATTTTTTTAAAAAAGAAATTAATTTATCTTTAATAACTTTTATTAAAGTATCACTACCTTTCTTATTACCAGTAATAACACCTAAGTTTTCAAGTACTGATATTAGATATTCCATATTAATATAAATGAATATGAATGTATGTAACCAATTAAACATTGAATAAGCTAATACTCCAGCGGTATCAGTATATTGTTTATATTCCATCATTAATGATTTTGTTATGAATATTAGTGAAAACCATATTAATACTTTTAAACCAAACCTACTAAATTTTTTGGATTCAATTTTTACTTTTCTCACCTTTGAGGATAGTAATCCAGTCACTAATTCTAAGAAAATTAATAAACCAAATGATATGATAGTTAGATACCCTAACCCAAAATATTTTTCTAATCCCACTGAGATTCCGGTTAATGGTAATGTTATTGTCAATAAATTGATATGTAAGAAGGAACAAATGAAGTCAGAACTATTTGTAAACCCAAAATTAGTAACAATGTAATTGAAGAAATTTTTCATTATTTAGTTAAATCATCTTTAAGTGAAAATATTTTAGTAATATCTTTCGTAAACGTTTCACTTTTATATTCTGTTCTAAGTAACTTATCTTTTGTTTTTAATAATTTATCTTTTAAATCTACATTACTAGTTTCTAATTTAACATTAAGGATGTCTATGGTTTCACGGATCATTTCAGTAAATAAAGATTCTTTTTCTTTATCATCACCATTTAATGATACTCTAATAACTTTTTTTTCTGATTCAGATACATTCTCATACTTAGCGTTAAATTTAGAAGTCATTAAACTTGTAAGGATACTAGGGGGTAATGATATGGTAGGCGTTGTAGAACTTTCATTTATCTTTGGTTTCATAACAAATGTACGAACATATTCAAAAGATTCTTGTATTCTATCAATATTTTTACTATCTCTTTTTAAAATGATTAAATCATTTAAAGATTCATATAATTTGTTAACATCAGTGGAAAGAGTTAATTTATTTTTTTCAACTAAACTAATCAATTTAGAGTTTTCTATAAGAATCTTTTTTTGACCAAATTTTCTTAGAGAATCAATATTTTCTTTAACATATTCTCCAGCTAAATATGGATCTTCAATAAATTTAGATTCAATATTAGTTAAAACAATGAATTGAGATTTTAAAATTGTACTCTCTCTTAATGTTTTTAAGTACTCTTTAAAGATAGTTTTTCTACCTCTATCCTTTTGTATAATGGATTCAGATAGGACTTTATTGAATGTATTTTTTATGTTACCGAAATTGTGCATATTAGTATAATTTATAAATATGTTGAATTTTAAAAAAAATTATTTATTTAATAAATTATTAATATTATCAACCATATTTGTTATATCATTATTGTGTCTATTGTTACTATCCGAAACATTATTTTTACTCTCATTAATATTTACCTTGTATTCTTCTCGTATTTCAATACTTTCAATCAATTTGTTAATATAATTAGCCTTATGTTTTTTTTGTTTACTATCATACGATTTCATTAAAAATTCTTTTCTTTCTAATAATAACTTATCTAAATTTTTAACCCCAGACTCCATTGTAGGCGGTGTTGGTTCTGTTGTTTCTGGTGTTGTTGGTTCTGGAGGTGCACCACCCATTTCTTCACCACCCATTTCAGGCCCACCAGCTGGAGGTGTTACATCACCACCACCTTCAGTGACAGCTTCACCAGTAGTATCACCATAAATGTTATCTATCTTATCAAATAAACCAGTCTTTTTAATTACCGCGGATGTATTAGCTAATTCAGCTGCGGCTGCTTTTTCAAGTCTTTGTTGTTCAATATCAAGACGTATTTCATCATTAGAAAAGTTTAATATTTCTTTCTTAGCTCTAGTCATAGACATCGCAGCAAACCCATTACCGGCATCAGAAACAGAATCTTTATATAATTGCATCTTCACCTGCATTTGTTCTGTGCGTAACATTTCTGCTTGTGTAGAAGGGTTATTTAAAGTTAAAGTAAAATTACTTAATTCTTCATCTAACCCCAATATGAATAAATGAATAATAGCGATTTTATTTAATTCTTGTAACATAGATTGTTGAATTCTATTAACAGTTCTTGTGAAACGTATGTCTTGTAATGCTAAATTTTTACCATCACCTACAGCTGATTCAAAACCTAAAAATGGTTTAGGAACTCTAAGTGCTGCGAATAATTTCTTTTGAAGATATTCAATATCTGCAATTTCAGACAAATTAGAATTTTTGATATAAATACCTGATTCTAAGGCGAATGTGTGATGATTATGATACATTTCATTACCATCTACTGTGATAGTGCCCGTATCAATTCTCTGTTCTAGATATTCTATTTTTACAATTTTATGATTATAGAATTGATTAATTGACTTACCCCTTTCTTTACTACCATATTTACCATTCTCTTTATCGAGATAATATTGCCATTGACGTAAATTGATGAAACCTCTTTTAATAATTTCCTCTTTTTTCCACTCCCTAAAATTTTTAAATCCTTTTTCTTTAATCATTTTTTCTAAATGATTATGGGTGAATGTATTTAAATTAGTTAATGAACTCCTAATATCTTTATTAATAGAATTAAACTCAAACATAAAGTTAGAACTTCTATTTAAAACTTGTAAAGTTAAATCTGAACGTAAATGTTTTTCAAATTCATTAATAAACATATTGTAAAGTTTATCATTGAAAATTAAAGTTTGTTTTTTACTAAATACTGACTCTTTATATCCTTCTCTCACCCAAATACTTTTAGACATCTTACTCATTTTTTCTTTAGCTTCTGGGGTTGATTTAACGGTACTAATTATCTGACCTTTTAATTTTAAATTGTCTGGGTTCTCACACCATTTTAATAATTTTTTTGTGGTTTTAGCTTTAGTTATTGGGTTATTAATCCTTTCACACCATTTTTTTAATTCTTCTACCGATAATTCATTAAAAAATTTATTAATAGATTCTTTTTGTTTACTTCTAATGAATTCTTTATATTCTGGATCAGAATTTCTTTTATCGTGAAATATTTTATTACACTCATTTAAATGTTTTCTTACTCTTTTAGCGAAATTAGGGTTATTTTTATACTTCTCGGAAAAAGCTTTACTCCCTATTTGTTGATTTTTACAATGTAATTTAAAGTGGTCTTTACTATTCATAAATGTTAAATTAGTTGGTGAATTGTCAAACCTATTAAAATTAATATGATGTATAGTAGAATGATTTTGGTCTTTATATTCCTCTAAAAATGTTGTCTCATTCACTAAATTATTTTTATGGAACTTAGTAACTTCTTTATGTACCCAAACCCATTTTTGAGTTTTATTATCAAATATTTGTTGATAATCATAATGTTTATAATAAATTGATTTTTTACTATAAAAAGGCATTAACGAATCACCAACATTTAATTCATTAGCCGCCACAAAGCCATTAGTTCTGTGAACAAATTTATGATCAGGCGTTGCGGTAATCTCTTCACCGTTATCCAATGTAATTTTCATTACTTCAGTATTTTTTCTAGTAACACCAGCCCAAGTAATTATTCCAGGGGTAAATTCACCAGTTTTGGGATCACAAGAGTATACCCATAAATTTCTATTACCATTATCCCATTCATTAATAATTTCATTTAATGTAAGTGTTCTACCATCCAATAATGGAATTCTACTATCTAACGATATACACGCACCAGCTAATGTTTCAATTGGATTTGTCGCTGCTTGATCTCTAACCGGGATGAAAAAATCCTGATCATTGGCCATTTGATTATATCTTAAATCAATTTGTCCAGTCTTAGGATCAACTACCGGTGACCTTTTAAATTTATTCGCAATTTGTTGTACATATGGTTCAACATCTTTGTCATCAATATTACCCACGAATATTTTAAATATTCTTCGTTCTGGAGCTCTGGTAATTCTATAAATTAACATAGCATCTTCAGATAACATTAATTGTTTATAAATCCTTCTAGCTTTTTCTAATACTGAAGTACCATATGGTAATCTTCTATCATCACCAAGTAATCTAAAATGACCTATTTGCCAAGAATTAAATTCAAACTCTCTGTTTTTCCAAACAAATTTTAGATCATCACCCTTTTTCTTATTTCTGTTAATATCAATGACACCATTTATTGAATTATAAACATCACCTTCATGTCTTTCAATCTCAATATTGGGTAATTGTTTACAATTAGTAATACCATTTTCATCATCAATATCTAAATATATGAAATTATCGCCATATTTACAAACGTTCCTTGTCCACATTGGTAATGTTGTATGGATATCTAATCTATTATGAAATAAATCAGTTAAAACTTTTTTAACCCTATCAGATTCGGAATGGATTTGTAAAATATTACCCTTACTATCTTGTGTTGTAGATTCTTCCATTAGAATATCTAAAGCCGCTGAAATCTCTGGGAAAAATTCCATAGACTCAAAATCGGTATAAGATGAAATTCTAGTTGTTTCATAAAACATCGCTTGTTGGTACAATGTATTATCAACCTTCTCCCATTGATTATTTAAATATAAATTTTGTTGTTTTTGTAATTTCTCAGTACTAAACTCTTCTTTAGACTTTGTTCTTAATAGTTCTTTTGAATCAATTGAATATGATTTGGTTGGTCCTATTATAGGTTTTTTATCAGGTCCAAATAGAACCCCCAGTTTCTGCCAAACCGTTAAATTTTTATTATCAGCCATTTTTTAATTATTTATTTTAAGTTAATAAACTTTTATTAAAAGTAAATATGTTATATCACATAATCACACTCAACATAAGCGTATCTATGTTCAACATTATTAGGTATATAACTTAATTTATATACATAAGTTGTATTAAAATCCTCCCCTTGTGATCCCGGAGGTGCGTCACAAAGTACTTTTTTATTACTACCACTTTTAGTTTTTGTTTTTACATCATAAGGTTGTGGTGACCATTTATATATGAATTTTTCATTTGGTAACCTATAAAAAGGTCCCTTTTTACTTCCTAAAGCCATATTAGTTTACCTATAAATATCATATTATTATAATAAATTTTAAAGTAATGTTTGTAAATCAAAAATAAATTTATATATTTGTGGAATAAACTTAAACATAAAATTATGATGAATCAAGAAATTAAACAAAAAGGTCTTCTTTGGTCAAAAAGTAATGGATGTGAAATGTATGTGGTTCTTAATGAATCTAACTATGAATGGTGGATGTTAAGTAATAAAACAGGTAATCATATGGTTAGTAATGAAGGTAAATATTGTAGACCATTCGCTGATGAAAGGGTTTTATCTCATTGGAAAGGTTTCCAACAAAATCAAGTTTTTTAAACAATATGATATTTATAAATAAAAATATATGAATATTAAACAACATATTAAAAACTCGGTAAATCAATTAAAACTGATAAAGGAATCCCCATCTAATGATTTTTATGTAAGTGATGAGGAATTACTTGAAATATTAAAAGGTTATTTAGAATCCGCCCTATGGACTGAGGAAGAACAATTAACCGCTGAGTATGAAAGTATGTTTGATTATTCTGAAGATATTGATTTAGGTTCTTTAGGTGTTGATGATTTGGATGATAATTCTAAAATTCAAGCTTATATTGATATTAAAAAATTTATTAATATGGCCGGAGAACAAGCGATTTCTGAAGCTTTAGATGATAATGGGACATTCCAGTTAGGTATGGATATTTGGTTAACAAGGAATGGTCATGGTGCTGGATTTTTTGATCATTCATATCAATTTGAAAATCAGTTAACCAATAGTGGAAAACAATTAAAAGGTGTTGATTTATATTTGGGAGATGATTTAAAACTTTATTTCAGTAATATAAATTAAATTTATCTCATACCCCCTAATAACCACATATGTTCACCATTGGGTATATTAGATGGCACTGGTGTTTGTGTCACTGTAGTGGTGGTTGTAGTTACATTTACATTGGTTACGGTGTTTAAATTAGTACTGGTAACCCAACTATTTAATATCGCTTTAGTTTGTTCATTAACTTTTTCAAGATTTTTAAATGATGTTTGTAATACCCATAAACACATCGCTACGGCCATTAATAAATCATCATGGTAACCATCCATATGATCAGGTCTACCATTTTTATAAACAAAAGTTTTCATCTCAGAAATTAATCTACTAGATCTTACAATTAAATCATTTTGTCTAACAGACCTTTCAAATTCAGCCACCATAGGTAATCTATTAGCTCCAACATTAAACCCAGGTATTTTATTATCGTATTTTTTATACTTACTAATATCTTTTCTAGCGGATAATATTTTACTTTTAGCGTCATCATAATGAAGTCGTTTATATTCCATCTCCTCCAATTTTAATACGGTAGTAACACCCATACCACCAGTGATATCAACTACAGTGTAGGCTTTATATAAGTCACCATAATGTTGTACCAATTCCGCTAATACATCTGGGGGTATTTTACCTTGATATTCTAATACTTGTTCTTTAGTCTCAAAATCAATAATCTCTATACTAGAAAAATCTTCACTGTCTCCGCGGCTGACATCCGAGCCCATAATATATTGATGGTTTAATTCCGGATCTTTCCAAATCCAAACACCATTATCATGTCCTTCAGTTCTAATGGGTAACATCACATTCTCTTTATTTTGAGCTTCAACATATTCATCATCAATCACATTACCACCAGAACCTAAAAACGAAACATCTAACTCTTGGGCGATTTTTCTCGTATCACCATTGTATTCCGCACACATATCTTCATACCATTGAGATGTTGGTTTATAACCTTCACTAACCATTTTATTATAACTTTCAAGGTTATACATTTCTTCTATAACAACTTCTTCACCTTTAAGCCAGCGTAACCCTTTATTGTAGCGTAAATCTTGATACCATCTCATTTCAACCACATTATATTTATTCCGTTTATTTACCGCCCCATCATAAATTTTATAATATAAATCGTCATATCCATTTGGTGTTGAAATTAAAATTGATTTTCCACCTGTACCTAAAGAAGGTAAGGCCGCTCCATAAACATCAGAACCATTCTCAATATAGGCCGCCTCATCCATTACTAATGTGGTTGGGGTAAAACCCCTTAACGCGTCTTTTGATGTCGCTAAAGCTTTAACTTCACATTTAGTTGGTAATATAATATGTTTTTTAGAATCAGTTAAGAAGATAGATTTTTTAGGGTCTTCAACATATTCAATACCCCATACCCATCTTGGTATTTGTTCTAAAAATTCTTTAATTTTTTTTAAAAATTCTTGAGCTATCTCTTGTCTATTCGCTAATATAAGAATCTTATCTGGAATACTCGCGTCACCATAGAAAGAAACCTTTATCGCCATACAAGCGGCTGTTGTAGTGGTAATACCAGCTTGTCTTGGTTTTGTAACGATTGTGAATCGATTATCAAAAATACTATGTACTAATTCCTTTTGTTTTGGAAATAATTGAAATGGTACATACCCACTCTGGGTTTGATCAAATGTTTCTAAATATGTTTCTACCGCGTAAACGGGATCAGCCAAACATTTGGCGTATTCTTGTAACTGTTCTGAACGATTCATAATTATTAGTTCTATTCATTTAAATAGTATGTAAACGATTTAAAAACAGTAATTTCTTTTTAAAATCTATTTGTTAATTCTTCATACATATCATAACCGGTAATATATGGTTCATAATAACTAAGGTTACCAGGGTTTAATGAACTATCCATACGATCTTGTATCAAAGTAAGAAAGTAATTATAAACATCACTAGGGTTATCACCACTATCTAAGATATAATTTTCAGTAGTTCCATTAAATAGATCAGTAATTTCAAAAATTAACTTATCTTTACGAATCCCATCTTTTCTGACTACTGAATCCCATTTACCTTTACCAAATAAATCAGTTATTTCATCCATAAATTTTTCACTGATCTCTCTTTCTGAAACGGTATTATAAGCTCCCTCTAAAGACATTTCAATTTCATGTTCCAAATCATCAAGTTCTGGTGAATTTTTAATCAAATCTTTTAACTCATCATCAGTTAATTTATTAATAAGATCTGAAGATAATGTGATAGTAGAATCTACATCAGAATCTAAATAATCTTCAAGACTTCCATCATTACTTAAAGTAACTTTTGTGTTTAAAAATTTTTCTTTTAAATAATCTTTAATATAGTCAATACATTTTTTATTTAATGAATCCCAAGCCTCATCAAATGATCTATTCAAATCGTACATCCTAAAATGGTCTTCATCACAAAAATATGATTCAAAAATACTCCCATCATGACGATCAAAAAATGGTTTAAAATCACACCAACCATCAGTACTTAAATATACTTTATCACCGACTTTATATGTATCACTGAAATCAAATTCTACTTCATGTCCATATTCTTTAAGTATTTCTAGTGTATCTTTACCAAAAGCCGAAAACCAATGACCAAGATCAAATAATTCTAAAGGATCTTCAACCCATTCAGTATCTTCAGAAGAAATCGTCTTTAAAATTAATAACATAGATTCCTCATTAGTATAACCCATCTCAATTAACTCATCTCTAACACCTTCCCAATCAAGTTCTGGTCTTTTAGTGGCGAAATTATTAACAAATTTTATTTCCCTATCAGTAATTTCTTCTTTTAATAATTTATGGGTAATTTTCTTCAACATATTGATAAATATCCCTACTATCTAAAAAGGTCTATGATGTCAATATCATCTTCAACTTTATTATCGTTATCATAATAACCAATTAATTCTGTATAATTATCTTCTTTCATTTCCTCTCTAATGTTATTCGCCATATCAACTAATTTTTGTTTAGCTGTTTCATCACCCTTAAATAAGTCATTCATAAATGAATTGAACTCTTTGGCCGGTATTAATGATATCTCATTGTAAAGATAATATTTTAAATCTTGATCATTAGTTCCAATAACTTCTTTAAATCTATCCCATAAACCTGGACCTAAACGTACATCCCAAAATTCTGAAGTTACAAATTTACATTTATTATCAACATATTTTTTAATGTTTTCATCACCTGGTAAAGCGTCCATAGACATAATTTTCATTATACCGGTAATTAATTCTTGTACTAATATTGGAAAAGTTAAAGCTTTAGCCTTTATTGTAGGGGGTGTCGTATTTAAATCAATATTTTCACCACCAACTAAATTTTCATCACCACCAACCATAATCATCATAGCTTCATCTGGTGTAATCCAGTAAGTGAAATCACTAATTGACATTAATTTACCATAAAGATTACTCAAAGATGTGTCAATCTTATCTAATTCATCTTCAATTCTATGAAACATATAATGTCCTTTTTTGGCAGCTCCTTGAGCTAAACCATTAAGTAATTTTTGTTTTTCAACTTCAGAAACTATAGTTTCTTCCTCCGCGGCATTATCAAAATCAATAAAAATTTCATCATTTTTACTTACATTTTCATCAAAATTAATGTTACCAGCATCAACTAATTTAGCGTCAAATAATAATTGATCGGTAATACCAAATTCTTTTTTTACGATATCTATAGCTAATTTTTCTAAAAGGTTTCTTTCATTTTTTTCAATTGAGATAATTTCTTCTAAAAGATCTCTCATCTCCATAACTTGTTTTTCGGTAATATCTTTAACTCCAGAATATTTCTTAACTTTTTTAACAATATCTTTAAAACTTTTTGAAGCTAATTTTTCACCAAAATTTTGGTTTGAATCAAGTTCTGGGAATGATGGATGAGTACCTAAATGATGGTTACCATTTTTAAGTTTTTTCTCAATATCTGGATGTATCATTTCTGAATGGTTTAAATCATATTCAATCCCATCAACAACACCTAAATCTCGTTTATACTGTTCAAAAAGTTTAAGTGAGATATTTCTACGAATTTTAGTCATTTCTTTTTATTTGTTTAACAATTTCTTTTTTAGTAACCTTAACCGGTACATTTTGTTTTATAACATATTCAATTAAAGACTTTTTATTAATTTTAGGGTTTAAATTCTTAACCGATTCATTAGTTACCTTTTTTGGTAATTTTTCCCAATCTTTTTTAGTCATAGTATTAGAAAATTCATCAGCCATTTTTTTCCATTCCTCACCCTTTTTACCCTTTTGACCAGCTTTCCAATAAAAATATTTTTGTTGGTCTTTAGAGACAAATTTTTCTTCTATTGGTTTTTCTTTAACCGCACTATACAATTCATCCATCATTTGTGAATATTCATCGTATAACAATTTCATTTTTTTCGCCATTATCGTTAATGATTTATTTTCTTAATCTTTTATTTGATAATATTTGTTTATAACTCATAGATTTTTTACTTGATTCATCAAAACGATTAAATTTTCTATCAAATCTATTAGTCATAGTTTCTGGAAATTTTTTAAAATGTTTGAAAGCGTCATCATAAGCATTATCCATAGTTTCTTCATATTCATTACCTTCTAACTCTCTAGGCATATTATGTCCAATCGTATCAAATATATGGACCATATTATTAGTTAAGTTATATGAAACATAATTATGAATAGCTTCATCATCAAAAGTTCCGTGTTCTAAATCATCATCACCATCAGTTTTAATTTCACCCATATTTCTATTTAATAAAGACATAATTTCTTCGTCACTAATTCTTGATAAATTTAAATTACCAAATGTTGGATGTGTATCATCCATACCACCCATATCTTCTTTTAAAATTTTCTTAACTAATTTTTCTAAATCAGACTCTTTCAGTTTTATTACTTTTCTTTTCATTTTTTTCATCGTATTTTAATACCATATCTCTCTCATATAATTTATCTTCGACAGAGTTTATTTGTTCACCAAACTTAAAAAATAATCTAGTTTCAGGGTATTCTTCATACCCATCTAAATTTTCCCAAGCCATTGAAATTACACCATCCACCGCATCCCAAATCGCAAAAGACTCACTATTTTGGATAACATCTAAATTGATGTTAGTGGTTAATGTACCAACTTTTTTTATGAATTCGTGATTTGGTGGTCCTGGGTTTCCAGAAGCTGGATAACTATCCCACTCATCACCATCAATATTTTCTATAGAATTTGAAAAGATGAATTCATACATAAATTCATCTTTCCAATTTTTACCTATTTTATTTATATAGATTATAAATAATTCCATTACTATCTACTTCTTTTTGGTTGAAAAGGTTTAAATCTTCTTTGTCTAGTTTCAGTAACTTCTTTTTCATCAGTCGCCTTTTCATCATTAAACTCAATATCAATACCTTTATCATAATTTGGACTTTTATATCTAGTTCCAGGTTCATAATAACTCTTAGGATATTCTTTATCTTCATCAGGTGAATAATATTCTTCTATATCTGACTCATCTAATTCATCATAATCTGATTTATCAGTATAACTTCTACCACCTAAGTTAAATTTTTCACCTTTTTTAGTTTTAGATAACATACGAGTGAAAGCGTTACCTTCTTCCATTGAATCTTCATCTAATTCAATTTCATAGATAGTTTCATCTTCATTCATTTCCTTCATAAAATTACCTTCAACACCAGTAACACTAAATTTTGATTTAGGTGCTAATTTAGGATTATTAGTTTTAAAATCATTTACATCCTTATAATTGGTTATAGTTTCTTCTTCTTCTAAAAAATCATCATCATCTGGTAAATTAGGATTTTTTAAAAATTTACTAGGTCTTCCACCTCTAACGAATTTTTCTTCTTCCTTATTACCTAAAAAGTCTCTTCTGTAATCAAATTCATCTTTTTCCTTATTACCTAAAAAGTCTCTTCTGTAATCAAATTCAGGTTTTTCCTTATTACCTAAAAAGTCTCTTCTGTAATCAAATTCATCAGATTCCTTAACAGTTTTCTTTAATTTAATCTCTAATGATTTTTTATTTTTAAGATTTTCAAGTAAAGTTTTTTTAGAAATTACTCTACCTTCAGCTTTCATTGGAGTTTCTTCTGGAACTTCTTCAGTATCAGTAGGTTCTTCCATTGGAACTTCTTCATCATCAATAGGTTCTTCTGGAACTTCTTCAGTATCAGTTTCGTCAGAAGTTTCTTCAGTTTCACCCTCTAATTTAGAAATTAAATCTTCTTTAAAATCTTCATCCATATCATCAAGATTTAACGCAGACATAATAGAGTTTAATACATACTTTTCTAACTCAGCGTCAGGTTCATCTAATTCTCTCATTTTTTGACCAATTTTACCAGTCAATCTTTGAATATCTTTTTCAAGATCACCAGTATCTTCATCTCCTTCAGTATCATCAGGTACATCTGTTTCATCACCCATTTCCATATCATCAGTTGGTAAATCTGTTGGTACATCAGTTGACATATCATCAGTTGGTACTTCACCCATATCCGGTGTTGTAGTATCCATTGGTGTAGGAGTAGCTTCTGGTGCGTCAACTTTTAATTTAAAAGTTGTTTCTTCATCTTGTTCATTTTTAATAGTTTTCTTTTTAGTAGTTTCTAATAAGAAATCTGATTTAAATAAATTAATATTTTCTCTAATACCATAAGATTCATTTAAATCTTTAAACTTCATATTTAAATGTCTAAGTGCGTCTTCATATGATCTATATGATTCATCCATTTTATTTTGAAGTCCACCAATATATTCAAAATCTCCTGATGTTAATTTATCATTTGTTTTGTTAGCGGTTTTAATAAAATATGTATGGTTTTCTCTAATGATACCATAAACAGTCTCATCCGGACCATATTTTATATGTTCTAAAGAAGAATTAGTTGTTGATTCATTTAATGGACTTAATTTAGTCATTAAATTTTGGATTCTTTGGATTTTATCTCCACCCTTTAATCCTGTTGGTTTTATATTCATATTAATTGATTTATTTTATTTTTATTTTATCTTATCTACCACCAGAAGGTGAATTATCTATAGGCCATCCAGTGATAATATTAATGTCACTAGTTCCTTCAGGTCCACCAATTTGTTTTGTTCCATCACAAACGCTAGGACAAGGTCCAGATAGGTTTATTAGTTGTATTAATAATTGTTCAGTTGTACCAGTCATTTTATTATGTATTTCTTAATAAATATAATCTAAATATGTAAAATTAATTTAAAGTTAAAGATTTATCATAAGAAATATCTTTTAAGTTCATTAATTTTTCAATGTAACCATTTCTACGTAAAACTTTGAACGTTAAATTTTCTGATGAATATTCACCATCCTTCTCTAACCCAGCGGATCTCATATTTTTTATTTTTTCAATCAACCCATTCACTCTTCTAATAACCTTATCGTATTCACCATCTTTATACATTGATTCAATACTATCAGTAATGTTCATTATGTTAGATGATTTATCTTTTATCTTTTCATGATTAATCTTAGGTTTTCCAGTTTCAGGTTTAATGATCCATTTATCTAACATTAGTGAATAAACACCAGTAGAGTAATGAGGTTCTTCAGTATCCTGAGCGTATAATTCAACATCGTGACCATATATTTTAATATTATGTTTATTATTCCATACAGTTTTTTTAGCTGTAAGATATTCCTTAACTAAGTCCATATTATCATCTACCTCAGTATAAGGTATAACGACATGTAAATCAACATCAGAAAACTTAGACCAGTTAAAATTAGAAATACTACCGGTTAAAATAATATCCTCAACGTCAACCCAAGGGATATCCAATGTTTCAAAAAAATCATCAGAAATCATTAAAAGTCTATTTTTTATCTTAGATTTTAATTTATAATCACCATTTTCTAACTTAACCCAAAACTTAGGGTTTAATTCGTCTCTAACTTTAAAAGATGATAAATTGATATCATCTGGTTTAACTAATTCGTTAATTTTTTTCATTTTAAAATTGTTCATCTAAAATAAATATCCCCATAGATTGATTTTTCTATGAGGATACTAAAATAATTTATTATTATACAATAAGTTGGTATATTAATCCCACCAACCTCTTAACCCAGTACCATCAAATTGGTCATACCATTCTTTATCATAATCAAATTTTCTATAGTCTTGACCTTTTAATGTATCCCAAAGTTCATTCCATTCAGACTCCTGGATATCACGACTTCTTTCATAGACCTTACTATTGTGTTCACGTTCTTCTTCATTATCATTATCAACCAATCTACTAAATCCAGGTTTATCCGGTACATCTTCAAATTCAAATGGATGGTGAATTAGTTCCCCAAGTTCTTTTTCGGCCATATCGGTATAAAGATCCTGATCATAATTTCTAATTAATTCAACAGCTCTACGTATTGATTTAACTTTCTTCTCTCTGGGTCCCTCAATTTCAAGACCTTTCTTTTCAAGATTATCCGCCATATGGGTTAAACCAGCGTCCATAAATTTTAATACACCATGATGATCCCACCAGTAATGATTCCATAGACCTTTTCTAAATCTCCAAATATTACCAAAAAATCTTGGTAAATCATATCTAAATAAAGAATATGTTTTATATAATCGGCTTTCGTGCCAAATCAATCTTTTTAATGATTTACTAAAACCATCTGTAAATGTTACTTCCATAATTTAATTTTTTAATTTTTTATTTCCCACCAATTTTTAAATTCACCAATACCCAATAAGAAATTTTTAATCCCTTCCGGAGTTAAATAATCCATATTAATAACTTCTTTAATATAAGAATTAAGCCACTTAATAGTCTCATTAGTTTTTCTTTCAACTAATAAGGCTACATCTGGGGGTGTTGATGGTGTGGTGAATGTATGACAAAACTCTTCATTCACATTAACATCATTTAAATTCTTTGTCTTAAATAAAGTGTTATCCCTTACAACGTAGTATGAATATAATTCAACATCAGACTGTATTTTAACTTCTATCATTTTGTGGAATCTTTGGGTGTAATTATTATTTGATAATGACCATCACCAACATATTCTTTTGATCGAATATATTTTTTACCATCTATGGTTATTTCGTGGGGATCTTCAGTACCTAAACTTTGTAAAAATCCAATCACTAAAATGGCGACCATAAAAAATAATATAATTTTTAACCATTCAAATATCCTTTCTTTCATAAAATAAATATAGTTAAAATATTTTTAAATGTCAACTTCATTAATAACCCCAATAATTCTATTTTGTTTTTTAAATAGTTCAAAAGTTGTGTTATCAATACAATGAGTTTCCCCATCCGGTGTCATAACTATATAATAGTTATCTACTTGTTTTATCATTTCAATATTCCACATAATTTTATATTTTTAATTAGATAGGGGGGGTTTAATGGTGGGGTGAGATTCAGAGGGGGGTAATTCCATCCATTCTTTTGATGAATAATTAAATATTGAACCATCATTAGATTCTAATATAAATCTATGACTCGCTATGAAACTTTCAATATCTGTCCATTCTAACAATTCAATATCTTTAATGATGTCACCAACTGGATTTACTAATTTTAATCTAATCATATATTAATTTAATCTTTATATTTGTAATTGTCAAATTTTTTATTTTTACTTTTAACTCTCCACCTTATAGTTACCATAGGAATATTTAGAACTTTTGACGCCTCTCCTGCCGACCTGAACTCAACACCATCAATTATTATTGGTATGTTTTTTTTTCCATTATAAACACCCATCATTCTATCTGACGATTTTTTCTTATATGTTTCAGTATGTTTTTTACCAAAGAATGGATTATTATTTTCACTTCGGTGTCTACACTTATTACAATGAGTGTGTCCGTAACCTATTCTTTTACCACATTCACAATAGACGTAAGTTAAACCCCCTTTCCAATTTGGGTTCAGTTCTTTTTTATAACTTCTTCTATTATCTAATGACTTTTTAACGATTTCTTTAGGTATTTTTTTACCCTTCCAAAATCCGTCTTTACCATACATCCCATTTTTCTCACCAAACACATTTTCACTTCTTATTTTTCTTTCATCATCATTTATATTGTCCCAATACTTTTTTGTTGAGAGTCTTTGGTTTTCAACCCAACTCTCATCATACTTAATAAATTCAGATAGGTCTCCACCAGTGCCACCTTCTGTTAAATTATAACCGTTCTCAATTGTTTTGAGTTTATCAATCCAAAAAATTTCTTTTTCATTCAACTCGTCTTTATTAGAACACTCCTCTAAAATAGTTTTAGAGAAATTTTCTAATCCGTATTTTTTTATTGCTAACTTAATCAACTTTCCACTCCCAAAATATTTCTCAAATGATAATCCACTATATTGCCCGATATAAGATTTACCGTTTATATTGTTTTTGATTTCATACACTAAAAACTTCTTCATATTGATTTACTTTAAGGTTTATCCTTTAATATAAGTATCGGAAATTTTGAAAAAATTAATTAGATAACGGCATTTTTATGGATGGATGTGATTGATAATTTTCTAAAACAATATCATCCAAAGTATATTCTGAAATATCATTCACAACTCTATCAGATAATTTTACTGTTGGTAACGGATATGGTTCTCTTGTTCTTTTGTTAGAATGTAATATCTCTAAAACTCTATCATCATTGATATTCCACCAATCTTTATCCCCATACAATGAACGAGCGTATTTAACTTTTTCATCGTGATTCATTTCTCTACCAATCTGTTCCTTTGCTTGTTCAATATGATTTGAATATAAATGTACATCACCTCCATTATAAATCAGTTCGTTAGGAACCATATTAACTTGTTTAGCAATCATCATCAATAATAATCCGTATGAGGCCAAATTGAATCCAAGGCCAAGTCCAACATCGGTACTTCTCATATTAAACATTAGGGAGATTACTCTTTTGGGTACATTAAATTCATTTAATTCTTCTTCGGAAAACATTGTACGAAATTGTCCTCTAACATCACATGCTATTGAATGTGAATTTCTTTCACGTTCAGTTAACTCTCTTGTGTAAAGCTGGAACCCATAATGACAAGGTGGAAGAACCATTTGGTCTAATTCGCCAACATTCCAAGCGTTAACCATTAAGCGTCTTGAATCAGGATTTGTTTTAAGGTCGTTGATTAGGTTTGCTATTTGGTCTATTGGTCCTTTATAGACGTATCCTCCAGTCTCTAACGGAATAATATCTCTCATCATAGGACCCCAACTTCTCCATTGCTTACCATACACAGGACCTAAATCGCCCCACTTCTTAGCAAACTCATCATCTGTTTTGATTTTGTTGATGAATAAATCTTGAGTCATTATTTCATCACTATCAGATTTAGTTCCAATAAATCCACCAGTTACACTTGAAATTGGAAACCACTCTGAATTAAATATATAATTCTTATAAGCGTCTCCTGTCCATATATTGCAGTCATTCTTTAAAAGATACTCTATTGAAGTATCACCACGTAAGAACCATAAAAGTTCAGTAACCACTAATCTAAAAGGAATTCGTTTCGTAGTAATCAATGGAAACCCATCACTCATTTTATGACGTATTTGTCTTCCGAATACTGAGATTGTTCCTGTACCTGTACGGTCATCTTTTGTTACTCCATTATCTAAGATGTCTTGGAGTAGGTCTGTGTAACTTTTATCTAGGTTGTTCATATTTGTTTTGACTTATAGTTGTTGCCCATTTAAGTAAATTTTCTTTTTCTAATTCTTTTCGTTTTTGAATTTTTTCAAATTCTCCATCTCGATATCCACCAGACGCGTTCCATCCATAACCCATAGCACTTGCTATAAGAAACATTACATCACTTTTTGTTAGTGTTATTAGTTCTTTATTTAGTTTGTTCATTTTTTTGGATATATTCCGTTTTTAATTTCATTAAGTACTTTGGATTGATAACTCTTTGACATTTTTTTAAGTTCAAATATCACCTAAAGTCCAAATAAAGGTTCAATGTCTTTTGGTAATAGGTGTTTATCTAGGTTGTTCATTTTATAATTTTTACGTATCTTGTTTCCATCCAATAAGGTTCATTTCTATGTTGGTAGTGTGCAAATATAAAAAGAGCAATCAAAGGTAGTACTATAATTACCATTTGAATTCTCACATCTAAGTCATTAAACCTTTTCATATTCTCTAATATAATCTTTTATTTTATTTACTAATTCTTCAGATGGTTCAAAATGCCAAGTACCAGAAGCATCTGGGATATCACTTTCTCTATATTCATAGAAATAATAAGTGTCTGTATCATACTCTTTGTTTGGGTGTTTTACAATATGAACAACTTCATATTTCTTATCACCATCTTCAATATTATAAGTTCTTTTATCGTATGTGATTTTCATTGTTTATATAGGTTGTTCATTATTACAATTTTTTATCTAATAATATAGTTTCTTTCTCTAAAAATTTTTTCATAGCTAATAACTTTCTTCTTATACCAACATTCGCCTCAGACAATTCTTTAAGAAATTTATCCACTTTATCTATTGTCAGTTTATCTAGGTTGTTCATTTTGCTTGTTTTGTAGTAACATTAACTAACACAGGTAGATTACCTTCTGTTGATATTAATTTTTGATATTTTTCATCTCCAACTATACCATCTATAGTCCATTCAGTTTTAATACCATTTTCATATAGTGGTATTGAATATGTGTTATCTAGTTTGTTCATTTTTTTAAATTATCTCTATAAATGTAATCATATCTAACCATCATACCAAATTTATCCTTAGATATTTTTATTTCATTATTTTCATCCCATCCATCTACTATTAGACCTATTGCTTGTATATCATAGAAATAAATTCCTTCAACATCTTTAATTGAGGTTGAATGTTCTTTTGCGTATTCAATAGCTTCTTTTTTTCTTTTTAACCATTCTTGATAAGTTTCATTTGGTTTTAACATTTCTGATTTAACACACCAGTAAGGGATTCTTTTATGTACACTTGTTGTTATAGTACCGGGATTTTTAAAATCATCCTCTGTCTTTGTAATATACTCAACAAGTTCCAATTTTTCTAACTCGGTATTACTATCTTGTAATGGCTTATATACTTGTATTACTTTCATTTTAATATTTTACTCGTTCTATAATTTCGTGATTATCGGTTCTTGTAACTTTTATATACTCAATATCAAAATTATAAGGTTCCATATTATCCCAATCATCACTAAAACTAACCGTTACAGGATTTGTTTCATATTGTCTGTTTCGAACTTCTTTTTGATATACTTCAAGTTCTTCTTGTGTTTTAATGAGTCTGTTCATTTTATAACTTTTACATATCTTGTTTCCATCCAATAAGGGTAATTTCTATGTTGGTAGTGTGAAAATATTAAAAGAGCAATCAAAGGCCCTACTATGATTAACATTTGAATTCTCACATCCAAGTCATTAAACCTTTTCATTTATAATCTCTTTTAATCGTTTAAGTTCAGCGATTACATCATCACCTAATTCAATTTTAGACATCATTGATAAGTCCATTACTTGAGATTCTAATACTTTGATTAGCTCGTCTTTTGCTTCTTCTTTATTCATAACTTTCTATTTTTTTGGGTTTAGTTCGTTTTCAATAATCTTTACCATTTCATCAAATGATATGTTCTTTTCGTCAGCTTGTTTTTGTATAAAGTCTTCGGAAAGATGAATATATTCAGCTTTAGGTGTTCTATCAATCTCTTGAGACGCCCTTAATAATTTAGATATTAATTCTTTATTCACAACTTTCTATTGTTTTATCGTTATATGTTATTGTGATTAATTTTGTTGGGATATTACTATTTACTATTGGATCATTCCAGATACCAATCATTGTTTCTCTCTCATTAATCCCCATATAAACCGAATCTGGTGAAGGTATTTCACAATCGCTTTTTATGTATCCATATTTTTTTGATAATTCCCATCTCTCTTCAAAAGTTAACTCTCGTTCTTCAATCTTTAGATCCAACGTTTCAGAGAACTCTGGGTTAGTTTTACATTTATTGATGAACACTTCCTTTGTTAACCAATAAGTGACATTTAGTTGATTTAATCCACCAATTTTACCCACCAATAGTCCATTTTCGTATTTGAATCCATTTTGTAACATAAAAGATTCATAAACCTCATCCAATAATTCTTCTTGGTCTTTATTCATCTTATCTTCTTTTACTTAACTCCATATATCGTTCAGTATCACCTGGTTTATCATAACCTTGACTGACAACATATTCTAATGTAATTAATTCCCTATATTCTTGATTTGTTAAGTTTCCTTTAGATTCCTCAACAATTTTATCATACATAACTTCAAACTCTTTTTCTTTATTCATTTTACAAATATAAGAATTATTAATTATAAAACAAAAATTATTTCAAAAAATTAATCAATTTCCACATACTTGGTTTAGCCTCTCTACTTTCTTTTGTCCAGTACCAGGTTTTTCCGTGTGAATCGGTAAGGCCGGTTTCACCATCCAACCATAAACAGAATTTTTCTACATTTAAAATCTCAACAAGATCTTCCCATTGATCATAAACAACCACATCATCACCGGAACGTATCGCCCAAAGACAATCTCCTTCGTGATTGATTAAAGATAATTTAGTTTTTTTCATATTTCATTTTCATTTTTTTTAACAATTGTATTAATCCTATCAAATAGTTCTTTTAAATCTTGTTCACAATCAACTGACCATTTTTCTGTTTTTAAAATAAAAAAACACCCACCATCCCGATCTATACCTAAAGATGATTCACATTGTATAGTTAAAAATTCAGCCTCATCACTACTTGATACACAATTACCACCTTGAGAAAAATCAAATGACGCGGATTCTAATTTTGGTTTATCTTCCATACTAATCTTATTTAAATGTTTCGTTATAATATTGTTCTGACACTTTATTAATTGTTTTGATACTCATATCTGTAGTAATCCAATCATTTAAACCTTGACTATAAGCGTCAATAATCTGTCGTTTTTCTTGTTCAAGTAGTTCCTCTTCCATTTGTGGGGTTACCACCATTCTACCCTTTAACCATTCTAAATGATTTTTCATCGTTGTTTCCATATTAATTTATTTTAAAAAAAGTCCCACATGTATTACATAATATATCTATAATTGGTAAGTTAACATCATTATAATCATAATTAAAATGAAAATTTTCTTTATTATCACAATTTGGACAAATTACTTCTTCTTCCATATTAGTCTTATCGTAAGCTGATGGTGAAGGTAAACCACTATAATTACAATGGTCTTTGGGATTAATCTCATCCACCAATTGAAGTCCTCCTCCTAATAGGTAATTATTATCTTCCGCAAATTGAACTAATTTGTCTAAGATTTCACTTTCCTCAATGTTTTTTGGTGATGAGAGTGTCATATTTAATATGTATGTTTTCATATTAGTCTTTTTTAAACATTTCGTTATAGGTTTCGTTAGCGTGTTTTTCTGGATAGTAATCTAAGTGATTGTCTTTTCTCCCTTGAATGTACATTTTACAAAGATGTTGTTTTTCCATTTCTTTGGCTTGTTCAAGTATATCTGTTGATACGTAACCAAGTTGTGTTGTTATTTCAGTAAACCATTCTATCGCTGTTTGTTCCGTATTAGTATTATCAATGTCCACATCTTCCGGTATTAAATTATTATTATGATAACATAAAGCGGAGGTTCTTTGGTATTGACCACATACGCTACAAGTGTAACCTCCCCCTAAAATTATTTCTTCCATATTAGTCTCTTTTTATTGTATGTGGAATTTTAACTCTTACGCAGTTTTGAGGACGTTTTGTATTCATAAAGAAGTTATTGATGTAACCCATCATATTAGCACTTCCTATAGGATTTGCTGAATGTACAGTTATTAAAGGTAGAGTGAGGTTGTTATCTAAACACAGCTCAACCAACCATTTAACACAATCCATACCAGTCTTTTCGGTGATGTTGTCATAATTCAAACAATAATTAGGATGTACGTTATTGAAGTACTCTTTCATTGCGCTATCACCTAAATCGTGATCTAAAGAGATTTGATCGATTGTATCTAAACCAAATTCTTCTATTACATCAGTAAATTCGTTATAATTTCGGACTACTGTCCAGGTAGGATCTTCTGGAGTTCTTACATCATCTAAGTATATTTTTCTCATTTGTCTTGGTTTTTTATTAGTATGTTATAGTATTCAATAAACTCTACTACAGCAGCATATACTGCTTCTATTTTGGTATCAAATTTTTGTCTATGTGTTTTTTCATTAAATGTATGAAATGGATCTAATTGTAAATTCATATAAATCCAACATCTATTTTGTTCTATCTCAACACAAATAGAACCATTGTTATATTCAGTTTCTCCATCTATTCCTTCCCACTTATATCCATACTCCTTTAAATCTAGCGATTCAATCTTTTCTACTACTGGTATTAACCAGTCCCATGATTTATGGTATTCTAGTTCATCTTCTTTGTATGGTGTTTTACCACCATTTATTCCTTCATACCAATAAATTGGAACGAATCCTTTACCATCATGGAAATCTACATTTCCTACGGTTTCCATAAACTCAGCTATTAGTTTGTTATTTTCCATATCTTTATTTTTAGTGTGAATCTCCTACATCATATTTTTCTCCATAAATTAAATATTCGGGATTTATAACCTTAGCAACCTTATGTCTATTACCGGACTCATGTTTAATTACAATACCTTCGTGTGGTACTTTAGTCCCTTCAATAAAGTTATTAAATGTATATTTGTCTTGTACTTCTTGAGACCAATTTCCTCGATATAATGTAGGTACATAAGGTATATCTAAAAATCCAAATGTGAGACACGATCCTTCAGTACTTTCATATACTCCATTTATTGTTGAATCAAACCCAGCAAATTTAATTTCATCTAATTTATAATCATAATTCTTTTGAATACCTGGACCATATATTTCCCCATAAATGATAAGGTTTTCCCATCCCATTAATTGATTATTTTCTTTAAAGAATTTCCAAAGTTTATTTTTAATATCATATTTTTCAATGATAGTTGACCATACGTCTGTACTATAGTATCCTTGTGAATCAGAACCCTTCTCTACATTATGTGATCCATAAACAAATTCATAATCAACCCATTTATCAACCAAACCAAAAAACTTTTTAACTTTATCTAAAAACTTTAATTTAGTTTTCTTAACAATACCATAACGGGCATTTGTACCATGGATTTTTCTAGTAATTTCAACAACATCTTCTTCAGTAAACATTCCTTTAACATTTTTTAAGTTAGGGAATTTATAATAAACTTGGAAGTTAGGATTATCTTTATACTTAATCTTTTTACCAGACGCTAATTGAATTTGTTTAACCGGTGGTTCGTATTTGAATATCCCCAGTAATTCCATACAATCAACACCCTCAACACGTTTAACACCTTGGATGTAAGTGATTGGAATAATTAAACATTCAGAGTATACACCTCTTAATTTAACAGTTCTAACACGATTACCTTTACGTAAGTAATTAGTTACACCTAATTTTTCAGATAATTCTTCAGGTATGACAGCGTCTGTAGTTGTCACTACGACTAAATCATCTACTTTATAGTCACCCTTTTTTATAATACAATTCCACCCACCAATAATACCTTGTTCGATATTATCCGCACCAGGGATTTCTTTAATCTCGTTAATACGAGCTACATAAGATACTGAGTTATTATTTTCCATTTATTTTATATTAGTTAGTGAGTAAGCGTTCATAATTTCACTACTTCCAAAAACATAGTTTTCTTCTGAAGCGTGATGATATTTATTTAAACAACCTTTCAAAGCGGCTTCAACATGTAGTTTAGCGAATTCAATCATCGCCGATTTAATTAGATCCTTATCTTCATTATCATATAAAAAATAAGGAATCATAACATCCTCTGTTGTTGGTATTTTATTTTCCATTTACAAGTTTAATTAATTCATCTAATGAATGACTTTCTAAAGTCACAATATTTTTTATTTTAACATTTTCAATTGATTCACGATTTTTAATTATTGATTCAACATAACCTAATATTACTTTCATAACCATTGTTTTATCTTTTGTTGGTGAATAACTACAACTTAAAGCTCGTTCTTTAATATCTTCAATTTTTGTTGATGTTAACATTGTAGATGTTTGTTTATGGAAAAAATATTTAGCGTGTAACTCCTCAATACCCCAATCATATCTTTTAACATATTCTCTATTATCTTTATCCCACATCTCAAATTCAAAAATGGTAAAACCTAAAGTTCTTATTTTTTCAAGACCAAAACAATATTCAAAAGACATTAAACCTAAAATAAATGTAACTACAGAGTAAAGAACAAATCCTACCGGATCAAATCCAAAGTCTATTAAAATAAATAAGAAACTTAAATTCCAAATTAAAAATAATAAAGTAGTTACTACACTACCAATGATACCTTCTTCTCTTTTTTTATTTTCCATATCCATCGTTCCAAGTTGATTTTTTAGTATTATAATCTATCCATCCCCAACTATTTTTCGCTTTCTCTACATCACCATCATTGTATTCATATACCCACAACCACTGACACCATTCATCATCAGTTCCTTGTTGAGCTCTGACCCCAAACCATAACCATTCAAATTTATAATATGGTTCTAGTTCACAACGTGGTGAATCAAATTTATCTTTCCACATTAGTTCTGGTAAACTTCTGTAAATTGGTTTCCATTCAAAGTAGAATGGTTTGTAGAACTGGAAAGTCCATTTTGGTTTTTTGTATTTTGTCATTTTATTTTATTTTACACATTTTACATGTTAATTTATGATACTTATCATGTACCCATAACCCTAATAGAAGAACTAGAACTATGGGTAAACCTATAATAATTCCAATTCCTATCCAAGTGTAGTATACTATTTTACCCATTTTCTTCTTTGTTTATGAATACTTTTAATGTTCTCCCATCATCTTGATAAGATAGTTCTACATTAGAATTATGTCTAGTATAACTTCTACCACTTTCATCTATAACTTCAAACCTTGTTACTTTTGAAATGTCTGACACATCTTGATTATTCAACATTCTAAGTCTTTGTAAATCATTGATACTAATACCTAATGATTCTCCATATTTATAAAATTCTTCTTTACCCATTATACTGTTTATTTAATATTAATCCCATTCCCAAAGATCTTCACCCCTATTTTCTACCACACAAAATAAAGCCTTCTCAATATCACAATGATATGTGATGGTTTGACCTTCAATAACCATACAAGTGTTAACACCAAGAGACTTATAAAAAGAATCTTCATTAATATCATATTCAGTTAACAAAGAATTTATTTCAGAAGCCATAAAACCATATTCATATTTTACCGGAAACTGATTAACTATATTCGTTATATTTTTACTTGTTAGTTTTTTCATCTGGTTTTAGTTTATTTAAATCAATTTTACCTTCTTGTACATCTTTCATTAACTTTGGAAAATAATCTTTTATTAATTGATCTCTAGTAATATTCCAACCTATTGGTGGTAATTCATAATCTTCAAAATATGTGTATCGTATCATACCTTCCATATTAGGACCACTATTCTTAATATCACCATTAGACATTTTAACTTCAAATTTACCTTCACCTATGTGTGTGGCCGTATATTCACTGTCTAAATTATTTTCCATGACTTTCTTTAATTAATCGTATATCTTCTTTTATTGAAGTAACATCCACTTCACCTAATTTTTTACCGGAATACTTTTTAATGAATTCATTAAATGACTTACCCTGACTTTTAGAGACTTCAAATTTTGTGTAATCAGAGTATTCAACATTCTCGTAAAGATATTGATTACCTTTACTGAATATAATCACTAAATTTTTAGTGTCAGTATTAAATTGTGAAGCTATCACATTACTTGAATCATATAGTGACTGAACTACTGATCCTTCCATTTGTTTTGATATTACCATATTACTTTATTTATTTATTATTTTTATCGTTCTTCAAAATACGCTTTATAAGAATATACATCCTTTAAATCAAAAATCCTACCAATAGTACTTCTTTCAGAACCCAGATCATCACCACCATTTTCTTGGGTTATTAAAATATAACCACCGGTTACTACTAAAGCCACATCTTCAAAAACACATTTCTCTCTTGTAGAAAAAGATGTATCTGTTACTTTATTAATACCAATACTATTTGGTTTATCTTTTTTCTCACCTTGAATGGGGGTATTATATTTTGATTCACCAGATTTGTTTAGTAGAATCTCAATTTTTCTATATTTTGGAGCTGTATTATACATAATCACAAATGTATAACTTATTTTCTAATAAAAAAAGTTTTTTAACATATTTTTTTTCATTTTAAAAAAAGTAACAATTTTATGAAGATATTTATATAATGATTGGACTTTTAAGAAAAAAAATACTAAACTTAATCAATATGAAAAGAGTAATACCTAAAGTGAAACAAATTATGAACTCTTCGTTTGATACCGCGAAAGAATTTAATGATGTGAATGTGAGACCTGAACATATCTTATTATCAATACTTAGAGATAATAATAATATGGGGGTTAAAACATTAGTGAGTATGAATGTTGATACTAAAAAATTGATAGTTAAGTTACAATTTAATTGTCAACAAAATATCGTACCTAGAGTACAAAAAAAGTATAACATATTACCCCTAAATAAGGATAGTACAGAAATAATTAATAATTCAGATAATGAGGCGGTAAGTCTAAAGTCAGAGTTTATTGATTTAAATCATTTGATTTTGTCTATGTTAAATTCTAAATCTGACATAGCTTCTTTATTAAATGATTTTGAGGTTGATTATAATAGTTTTAAACAAAAAATTAAAGAATTAAGTATTATGGCGAGTTATGAAGGTGACGAACAAGAAAGTAGTCCAATTGAACCAGAAAAAAAGAAGTACACTAAAACTAGTAGTAAAACACCAATTTTAGATAATTTTTCTAAAGATATTACGGTATCAGCTGAAGAAGGTAAAATTGATCCAGTTATTGGTAGAGATGATGAGATTCAAAGAGTTGCTCAAATTTTGAGTAGACGTAAGAAAAATAATCCCGTTTTGATAGGCGACCCGGGTGTTGGTAAGTGTATTTGTTCTGATACTGAGGTTGTTATGAGAAATGATTTAACAGGTGAAGTGATAAAAACTACTATTGAAGAATTATTGAAAACATTATCTAATCCCTAATTAAATACGTTACCATTTATAATAAAAGGGAAAAAACGAATCTAAAAAATAAAATATATGAAAGAATTAAAAAAATTTACAAAATCATTTGATATGAGTAACTTCAGTATCTTAACTGATAATGGGTTTAAAAAATTGGAAAAGTTACATAAAACAATTCCATATCAAGTGTATCATCTTAAATTATCTGATGGTAAAGAATTAAAATGTGCTGATAACCATATTGTTTTCTATAAAGATTTTGTGGAAGTTTTTGTTAAGGATTTAAATATTGGTGATGAAATTTTAACCGATGATGGTAATGGTCAAATTATTGTTAGCGTTATTTCTGAAATCAATGATTTACGTTATGAAGAAGTTATGTATGACTTTGAATTAACAGAAAATTCAAATAGACGTTACTACACTAATGGTATTTTATCACACAATACATCAATTATTGAGGGTTTAGCGTTAAAAATTAAAGAGGGTAAAGCCCCAAGAACATTAATAGGTAAAAGAATTGTTTCTTTAGATCTTTCTTCATTAGTGGCCGGTACAAAATATCGTGGTCAGTTTGAAGAACGAATGAAAAGTATTCTTGACGAATTAGTTGGTAATAGAGATGTAATTTTATTCATTGATGAATTACATACAATTGTTGGAGCTGGAAATAGTTCCGGATCACTTGACGCGTCAAATATTTTTAAACCAGCGATGGCTAGAGGAGATCTCCAAATTATTGGGGCGACTACATTAGATGAATTTAGAGAGAACATTGAAAAAGATGGGGCTTTAACTAGAAGATTTCAACAAGTTATGGTTAACCCAACATCCCCAGAAGATACTATAACAATTTTAAATAATATTAAGGGTAAGTATGAAGATTACCATAAAGTTGAGTATTCTAAAGAAGCTATTGAAGAATGTGTTAAGTTAGCTGAAAGGTATATTACAGATCGAGAATTCCCAGATAAAGCGATTGATATTTTGGATGAAGCTGGAGCTAGAGCTCAAGTTGTTGTTAAACCACCAAAAGAAATTGTTGAATTAGAAAAGAAACTTGTTGAATTAAAGGAGAAAAAACTCACAGTTGTTAAGACACAAGAATTTGAAAAGGCCGCTTTACTGAGAGATCAGGAAAGAATCCTAAATGAAGATTTAGAAAAAACTAAAAAATTATGGGAGGTACAATTAAACCATAAAAGAAGTCTTGTTGATGAATCATCAATAACGGAAGTTGTTTCTATGATGACCGGTATCCCACTTAATAAAGTTTCAACTAAAGAGGGGTTAAGACTTTTAGATATGGGAAAAGAATTGGGTGATAAAGTTATCGGTCAAAACGAAGCGGTAGAGAAAATTGCGAAAGCTCTTAGAAGGAATAGGGTGGGTATTAAGAACCCAAAAAGGCCTATAGGAAGCTTCATCTTCCTTGGTCCAACAGGAGTTGGTAAATGTTTTACATCTCATACTCAGATAGTTATAAGAAATAAAAGTACTAATTTAGTTGAAAAAATTGATATTAATGAATTAATAGATAGGATAAAACACTAACTCATCCCACTTCACCCTAAAAATATTTTCCAACAAATAGGTCTTTTTCAAAACTTCGTGATATTTATTATTAAACATAATAAATATGCAATTTTTAAAAGATAGAAAAAGGCAAGAAGTTAAAGAAGTTTTTAAAACATCTAATGAGTTCACAGAATATTTGGTCAATATTAACAATAAAATTAATTTTGAAAGTCAATTAATAACTGAAAAAATAAATTTAATTTATCAAGATATGTTGACACAAGATGGTCTTATAAAATGGGTTAGATTTAATAGATGGTTACCGAGTAAGTTTGGGTTTAAAAAATCTAATCTATTAACACTTGATTTTTGGTTAGAACGCGGTTGGTCTAAAGAATATGGTAAAAACAAGATTTCAAACATAACTAAAGAAAGGTCTAATATTGGTGTAAAAACCAAACTTAATGAAAAAAATAAAATTGAATTTAATGAAAGTATTAAAATAATATTTAAAGGTGGTGAATTTATATCTAACAGACGCCCAAAATGTAATATTTGTGGTGAAGACTTAATATTAACTAAAAAGAATATAAAAAATATATCAGATTTATTTTATTATAAAATTACTGGGTGTTCAAATAAATTTTGTGAAACTAAAGGATATTCTAAATCTAATTTATATAATGCGTATCTACCTAAAGACATAGCTGAAGTTAAACTAAAAGAATTGAGTGATGTTATAGTCAAGTCTAATAGATTATGTGTTGATAGTTGGGTTAGTAAAGGTTACTCTGAAGAAGAAGCTAAAAGTAATATTTCAAAAATACAAAGTAAAAATTCTATGATGGTTAAAGATAGGTTTGTAGTTTCTAAAGATAATTTACAAAAATTGGGTTATTCTGAAGAAGAGATTAATAAAATATGTCAAACACCATCCCAGGTTAAGTTTTGGGTGGATAAAGGATACTCTGAAGAAGATGCTAAAATTATGGTAGTAAACAATCAATTAAATGCTTTAAAACATATTGATTATGAAAGTAGGTTATTACCATCTAATATAAGTTATTGGGTTAATAGAGGATTCACGTATCAACAATCTAAAGAAAAAGTAACTGAAAGACAAACAACATTTAGTTTAGAAATTTGTCTCCAGAAATATGGTGAAAAAGACGGATTAAAAAGATTTAATGAAAGACAAAATAAGTGGTTAACTAATTATAAAAGAACTAATTTTAGTAAAATATCACAACAGTTATTTTGGGGTATATTAGAAACAGAACCAAGTATTAAAAACGATAATATATTCTTTGCGACATTTAATAAAGGTGACATTGATGATAGTGGTAAAAATAATGAATATCGATTATCATTGTTAAATGGTGTAATATTACCAGATTTTATTGATTTAGTTAAGGGAAAAATTATTGAGTTTGATGGTACTTACTATCATAGGTCAACACCAGAAAATTCATTAAGAGAAGAAAAAAGAGATAAAATGATATTAGAATCTGGTTATCAAGTATTACATATTAGTGAATATGATTATAAAAATAATAAACAAGAAATAATAAATAAATGCATTGTTTTTCTAAATGAAAAATAGTATATTTGTAAAAATAAAATATGGAAAATAAAATGAGTAGGGTAGAGGAAATACAAAAAAGACTTGAGAAATTAGATAATGTTTTATTATTTGATAAACATGAATTAGAATCTTTAAAAAAGATTACTAAAACAACCAAAATTAATGATTACGAAGTATTAACTGATGATGGTTTTGTTGACATAGAAGCTTTACATAAAACAATACCCTATGAAGTATATCATCTTAAATTAAGTGATGGAAAAGAGCTTAAATGTGCTGATAATCATATTGTGTTTAAACACAATGAAGTTAATCCAATTAATTTTGATGAAGTTTTTGTTAAAGATTTAAAATTAGGTGATATAATTATAACACAATATAATGATAATGGTGAACCTCTAAATTCAATGGTTACACAATTAACCAATTTAGGTTATGAAGAAGTAATGTATGACCTTGAATTAAAAGAAGGTTCTAATCGTAGATATTATACTAATGGTATTTTATCACACAACACTTATTTAGCGAAATTATTGGCTGAATATATGTTTGATTCAGAAGATTCTTTAATTAGAATTGATATGAGTGAATATATGGAGAAACACGCGATATCAAGATTAGTCGGAGCCCCTCCGGGATATGTGGGACATGAAGATGGTGGACAATTAACTGAAAAGGTTAGAAGAAAACCATATAGTGTTATCCTTTTTGATGAAATTGAAAAAGCTCATCCAGATACCTTTAACATTTTATTACAAATGTTAGATGATGGTCAAATGACTGATGGTTTAGGTAGAAAAATTAATTTTAAAAATTGTTTGATCATTATGACATCTAATATTGGTGTTAGACATTTAGAAGATTTTGGTACTGGTATTGGATTCTCAACACAAAGTAAAAGTGTGGTTATTGAGGAAGAAAAAAAATCAATTATTGATAAGGAGTTAAAAAAGAAATTCGCGCCAGAGTTTATTAATAGGTTAGATGATATCATTATCTTTAATTCACTTAGACAAGAAGATATTCATAAAATTGTGGAAATTGAACTTAAAAAACTAGAAAAACGTAGTAAAGAAATTGGTTATACGTTAAAAATTAATTCTTCAGTTAAAGAATATTTAGGTAAAGAAGGATATGATGAGAAATTTGGGGCTAGACCTTTAAATAGAGCTATTCAAAAGTTTATTGAAGATCCTATTTCAGAAGAGATTTTAAGGAATGAAGATAAAGAAAATACTGTTATTAAAATAACATTTGATAAGGTTAAAGATAAGATTGTAATAAAAATAGGTAAGTAACAAAAAAAAAGGGGATTAAATCCCCTTTTTTTATTTTAATCTTCTACGATTTTGAAGTTTTTCTCTTCTACTTTCATTAATTTTATTCATCTTTTCTTCTTTTTTATGTTCTGTTACGATTCTTTCAAGAAGATTGATTAATTCTGATTCAGTTAATCTAATTTTTTTACCCATTTTTTAGTTTTTTTATTAAATTGTTATACTAGTATTATAACTATAAATATGGTTGATAAATGAAAAGTTAATCTTTATCTAAAATTATTTATACCCAAGTAATTGTCGTTTTTGATAATAATTTTGTGGCTCTACTTTTAGCCTCCTCAGACATCTCTTTAGGAAGTTTAATTTTTAAGAAATTACCATTCAATTTAGAAATAGATTCCGGCAATTCTTTAAGTGGGTTACCTTCAAGATTAAGTACGTGTAACTCTTTTAAATCCCCAAAATCTTTAGGTAGTTCTTTAATATTATTATTTGGTGCAAATAATATCGCTAAATTACTAAGTTTAGTTATCTCATTTGGGAATGATTTTAAACCAGCATTATTAAGTGATAAAGAGTATAAATTTTTAAAATTACTAATATCAGAAGATAAATTTTTAAGTCTATAACTTTTAAGATCTATTGATTCAGAATCAACATCAAAATATTCTAAAATATTATCAATTTCACCAATTTGTGATAAAATTCTTAAATATTTATTTCTTTCTAAGTCATTAACGTTAAGTCTTTTAGCTAAGTCTTTTAAGATGTCACTAAAAAATTGACCTAATCCTGGATTAGCACTAAAAAAATTTACAAGATTTATATTAGGTCCATTACTAGCGTCCTTCCATTGTTCACTTTCAAAATGGAATTGATAAACTTCTCCACTTTCACCAGTCAACACTTTTTTATTTATAATATCGTAAATTCTTGATTTTTCTCCACCAGGACCTAAGTTACCACCTTCTGAGGTGTATCTTTGAAAGTAACTATTTCCAGGGTTAGCAGTACAAAATTTAACTAAACCAGGATTTGGTAAAGCACAGTTAGCTTCTCTTGTTAATGGTTCATAAACTAACCATTTACTATCTTCATAAACAATTTTAGCTTCCTTTAATTTAATAAATTTATTTAACGCTTTTTCTAAATCACTAGCATCAGATTTTTCAATATAAGGTTCAATAGCCAAATAAAGTTGTGTTATTGAAGTATAACTTAAAATATTTGAAGGGTTACTAGGTAATCCAGGTTCATTTGCCGCGTAAGTTTTAAACTTATTAAGATTTTTGACTTCATCAAAAACCACTAATGTTTGACTTAATTGTGGTAAATCTTCATCAACAAATCTGGCCGCTTCTTCAAAATCTTTATGTTTGATGAACTCAATTAAAATTTTTAATAACCATTGAACATAAATTTTATTATTTGTTGGATCAGCGTTAACTATATTATTAAAAGTTTCTTCTGAAATTCTAACTTTACTTTTACCCTTCTCATCCGTTAAGATTAAAGCGATTAACCCACCTTCTGGTGTTTTAATTGGAGTTAATGTATAATTCTTTTCTTTTGGTGTCTCAGTACCTTCAACATCTGAAGGTGTTACGTCTTTTGGTTTTCTACCCCTTCCTTTTGTTCTTTCAGCTTTTGAAAGTTCTTCAAATTCCGTATTACTTATTACACCAAATTGATTTTTTAAATAATCAATTCTACTATTCTCAAATAAATAATTCATTTGAGATTCTGTTATTTTAACTTTTACTTTACCCATAGTTTAACGTTATTAATGATTTTAACCTATTATTAAATATCTACTTTTACTAAAAAAAGTTATAATTTATTTAGTGGTTACAAATATAATAAAATATTTATTATAAATGAGAAAAAAATTAAAAAAGATATTAAAAGAATCTTTGTTGAAAACAGATTACCGTAAAAGAATGATTTATGGTAGATCATTGTTTAATGAAAGTAAGGATGAATGGAATTTATATGATTCATTAGTGAATGAATTGAGAAGATTAAGTGATGATAAACATATTGATGAAATTAGATATAGGGTTAGTGATAATGAAGTACCAATAAAAGTAGTGACTGAAGTGTTAAATAAAATTAAAAAAAAGAATAAAGAACTCAGAATTATTGAGATAAAGATACTAAATCAACTTAATTTAACTATTAATGAACAAATTCAACATGGTCACCCACACTAAGTTCATTATCTTTACAAAAACCCCCTAAAAACTCTAATACTGAGTCACCAATACCTTCATAACGTTCACATTCATCTTTATCACAAGGTTTACATGAATGATGTATGGTTGTAATCGTATTACCCCTTAAAAAAATGATATCTAAGGGTATTAAACAATCTTTCATCCAGAAAGAGTGTGTTTGTGGTTTATCAAATATAAATATCATTCCACCATTTAGATTATTTCTACCCATCATCCCCTTGGATTTAGATTTTTGTGTTAATTTAACTTCTAACGGATATTCTCTACCATTTATTAATATATTCATATCTATAAATACTTATCAATATGTTAAGAAAACTACCATCACGTAAAAAAGTTACAAAAAATCCTACCTCTAATAGATTAAAAAAATTAAAGTTGATTAGGGAAATTTGTAAGAAGACACCTAAAATAACTAAAAAGATAAAAAATCTTAAGGATGTTGATAAAAAACTATATTACGCTAAGGTTTGGTTTATAACAGAATCACAACCAATCCATATGTTAGAGGGGTTTGAATTGAGATCTTTTAGAGGAAACCATTTAGACCATATTATACCGATTTCTTATGGTTGGAAGAATAAAATTTCACCGGAAAAAATGGGTAATATTAAAAACTTACAATTTATACCCTGGGAAGAGAATTATAAGAAAGGTTGTAAAGTGGATGAAAATTATTTAAAAAATATTTTATAAAATATACCTTTATATATTGATTTATTGAATAAAATAAACGATATTTGAATATGTCTTTCAATAAACTATATCTGGATGAAGAAGTATTTTTAGAAATGTATCATAATGATGATATTAATAAATTATTAAGAACTGATTCCATAATATTTTTAGATTCAAAATCTTCTAAATATTTCACATTACTAAAACATGGTAAATTAGTTGAATTAAACAAGTTAATACAAAAAAATGATAAGAAAAATAAAAAATAGTTTATCTTATAAGTACAAGAAGTTGGCACTTTGGTTAGAACGTTCCAATAGCACTGAATTAACTATCTCACAAAAAAAAGTTATAGATATTTTTTCTAAAATATTGAAAGATCCTAACACTAAACTTTATACCAGTCCTCTGGATGATAAACATTATATCAAAAAATTTGAGGATGGTAATGTAACCATATTTATTACTATTAATAAGAGTAGAGAAGGATATAGATTGGTGATTATCAGTAAAAATTTTTCACCTGATTTAGTAATCAATGGTAAAAATATCCATGATGTTATAATACCAGACACTGTTGGTAAGATATTAGTATCTAAATTATATAAGGAATTAAAAAGGGTGACTAGTAAAATGGAAGAAGAAATAATGAGAGAAAATGAGAGTAATCTCTCAGATCTGATCAACCATTTAAAGTAATTAGTAAGAAGAATACAAATCCTTCAACTCATCCACTTTTAATTTTATAATATTCTCACCATTAGGTCTTAATTGACTAATTTGTTTTTTAGTACTCATACTATAACCACTTTCATTTTCATACCATTGACCATTTTTAAAAACAAAGATTGGGTACCAATTATATGAAGTTACAACATAAACCCCACCAACATATTTTCCCATTGTATTTGAACCGGTAAACGGAATTCTATTTATCACAAAATCTCTACCTCTTTTATTGGATGTACTAGTACTTTTAGTGAATGAAGATCTATTTGGAGTAATAATACTCTCATAATCAGAATCTTTTCGGTAATTACTCAGAAATAAAAAGTAAATTTTAACGGCTTCTTCACGCGTAAAATCTAACTCAGACATCAATTTTTTAATTATAATATTTTGATTTGTTTTTGGAGTTAAATTGGTTTTTGTTAAAAATTTTAACGCAAGTATTTCAAGTTTATTTAATGGTAATTCTTCATTTGAAATCATTTCCACTAATAATTTTTTAATTATATGTTCCATAGTGATAAATATCTTAAATAATAGAAAGTATTAGGTTTAATTTAAACCTCTAAAAGTATTTTAGATATATATAATCCCAAAACATCCCCAATAGCTCCTCCAATTGAATAACCAGCCCACTGGTGTAATGAATCCTCACTTTTGGCTATTTTCCTAACTATAAAGAAATTAAATGATCCTATTATGAAGTCAGTTAATGTAGTTCCAACATAATTGATGTTAACAACACACCTATAATTAACTACCAGTAAAAGGTATAAAACTAATTGTATTAAAAAGAATAATAAAAATTCTTTAATTTTTGTATATTTCATATCTTATTTTTTTTAATAAAAAAAGGAGATTTTAACACCTCCTTTTCACTTTTATTCGTTGAAGTTTATTAACCTCGTAAACCTAACAATTCTTTTCTAACACGAAACGCTTCTTTTTTGGTTGGAGTTGTGATAGAAACCATTTTACCTTTAACATATACACGTACACGGTAACTAACACCGGTATTATAAATGTGTTTACTTACTGGTGTGTAAGTGGGAACTGAATTTGATTTAACGTTTTTTGTTGTGTTTGATACAACATTTTTTGTTGAAACTTTTTTAGTCTCATTTAAATTTGATTTAACATTTTTTGTTGACACATTTTTAATGTCTTTCAAGTTTTCCTTTTTTTTACTGTTTTTCATTTTTTGTTTTTTTAAATTATTACTAATTGAATTATAACGCTAAGTTAATTAATTATTTTCAATAAAACAATAGGTGAAGGTAAAAAAAGTAAATTTTAACAAAATTATAGGTGACTCTGTAAAATTTTATTGGCAAACTCAATAATATTAGGGAAATTATTCTCAGCTTCATTATTAATATATAGTGATCCACTAAATGATTCTTTATGGTATGGTGTATGTGTATTTTTAAAACGATCATCTAACATTAATCTATAAACTCTAAATCTTTTAGTGTCAATTATATCATCATCAGGATTTTCAGATCCTTTTGAATCCGCAGCACCAAAATATCCGAATGAAGCTAATGGATCTTTTTTTAATATTTCATCCATATATTCCATTATTAAGGCAAAAACTTTATAGGCCATTGAAGGTAATTTATTAAGTTCTTCCCTTCTTTCTTTACCACCCATTTTAGATAATCTCACCTGATCTTCTGGTGATATAACTTTTTCATTTGTTCTATAACTATACTTATCATAATAAGTACGACCCCTTTCTTGTTTCAAAAATTGTTTCACAAAAAAATCAGTATTTAGTGAAGGATAAAATGAAATTAAATAAAAATGATTTGGATATTCCTCAGCGTTTACTATATATTTATAAGTTGGAGTCCTAAAAGTACTAGTATGTATTTTTTTACCATTAACATTTAATGAACCAATATCTCTCCATTTAAATTTTTCTCTATCAGGATTGAATACAATTTCGTTTAGTATTTTTTTTATTAAATATTTCATAATTATAAATATTAGGTATAAAAAAAAAGACCATACTATGGTCTTTTTTATTATCTTCTATGTTTATACAAATTATTTCTAACTTGTTCCCTAACTTTTAAATATCTTTCTCTCTTAAGTCTTTTAGTTTCTTCATCATCAACTTTAGTTGGGTTATCCCATTTCCATAACTCATAAAATTCTGGGTTAGTCATAGGACAAGTATTACTATCTTTAAGTTCATTCATTTCTCTAACCACATCTTCTGTAGTGTAATTAGTGTAGAACCCATTTTCGTTTTTTGTATATGTTTTAGTAGTTTCCATAACTTTAATTTTTTTATAGTTAATTATCTAATACAAATGTAAAAATTTAATTTTAATTAACCTAATTTTTTTATGAAAATTATTCAATTTTAAGAATTTTTTCAAATTTATTACCACATTTCCTTAAATAAAGTCCAGAACTTACATTTTGGATATCAATTTCTTGTCCATTTAAGTTAAAATACTCATAAAGACAGTTATTTAAGGAATTTTTTGATTCTAAACTAATTATGTTAAAATATACTTTTTTACCATCATAATCTACTTGTGATAGACGATAATAGTTAATTTCACCATTTATATAGGTATGATCAGAATAATCATAAAAAGTGGGTGTATTTAATGTACCAATACTATATTTTTTAGTTATTTCAACCCAATTAATACCATCAACACTTCGTTCTAACAAATAATAATCATTATTTACCTCAGTAGCTGATACCCAAGTTAAATAATTATAATTTATATGGTTAAAACCATCAAAACTAACTAATTCTATTGGTAATATTGAACAAGGAGTCATTTCAATCAATTCAACATTATCTAACCACCACTCTTCTCCAGCAGAATTAACTCTACAACTTATTTGAAACATTAATTGTGTAATACCAACTGGTAATGTTAATTCAAGTACTGAATACCCATCTCCGGTGGTTGTTCGATTACCCCCACCTAATGGTGAATATGTTGTCATAATACCAGTAGCTGTTTTAGTGATCACACCTAAAATGTTGTAATCCCAATAAGCGTTAGCGTTACCAGTAATCCTCATTTCAGTTGTGTATGAAGTTCCATTGTTTATTGAATATCTTACATCAATGTAATCAGGGTTATCAACACCAGCTGTCGCAGTGGTTGGATTAGAAAATCTATATGAAGCTAGTCTAAATCTAAATTTATAATTATAAAGACTATTTAAACCAGTTACATTTGGTAAAGTGTATATAGCCGTTTCAATCCCCGATGAACCATTACCTGATCCAAATATTACTCCACTAACTGAGGGTGTTACCGAAGCGTTTAAATAAAATCCAGTATTAGTGGGTGTACTCCAATTACCAAACCAGGTATATGTTTCCATATAATCATAAAGAATTGTCGTTGGACATATTGTCTGAGAATTACTATGTAAAGTACAAATTATTGAAAAAAATAGAAATAAAGATTTAAAATAATTTTTCATTGGGTTTTTTTACTAATAAATATTAGTAACCACCATATTTTTTAGATAAATTTTCTATTATCTCATAATCTTCTTTACTAATCTGTAAGTAAGAATTTTTTAAATGATTACAATGATTAACATACTTCTCCTCCATAAAGTTTAACACTCTATTATTATATTGGTTGATGTGATTATCATCTTCTAATAATTGTATTAAGTCTTTAATATTTTTTGGTGAACATTTTGATAAAAATTCCTCAACACTAATGTTGAAATCTACTTCTTCTGAAAATCTTGGCATATTCTTTATAATTAAATTAATTTTAGTTTAAAATAACCCCAGTTTTTATTTTAGTCCTTTAATAGTTCCTTACTATCTTTACTTATTTTTTTATATTCAAAATAGGTGTCAATTAATTTATCAACCCTAGAATCGGTATACGATTTTGTTTCTCTTTTAAAATCATCTAAATGATTTTGTACTCTTTTTTCTAACTCTCGTAATTCTTCATACATATTACGAGTATCATTTTCTTTTGACCTACGAATGTCTAAGAATGTGTTATTAAAATCTCTCCCTTGAAAATTAATTTGTTCAATAAGATCTTTTATTTGTTTTTGTTGTCTGTTAATCTTAACTAAACCCATAATAATCATACCAATGAATATTGGTACAATAATCGTGAGGATACCTAAAATAAAATACATAGTTGTTTCCATTTTTTAATTTATTTTTTTTATAACTGGGGTTATTGTGTGGTAAATTTAAGGAATATTTTCCACTAAAACAATAAAAAATGGTATAATCTACAAATATTTTCCACTAAAACAAGATAATTGGAGAATTTTTTCCATTAAGGATAATTAATTAATCTTTAAACCAGTATTTTTATCAAATTGTTTACCCATAAAAACATCAGTTTGGTTAAGTTTATCATAAACATTTTTAGCGTTAGATAAATCACCATATGAACCTTGTAACGCGATTATATTTGAAAGTGTTTTAGAACGTCTACCAACTTGTTTAGACCAATCAGAATCTAACATTTCAATTGAAGCTTTTTTCCAATCTTTTTTATTAATGTAATCTAAAAATTTCTTAAATTTAGCTAAACCAAACTTACCTAAATTAAATACCATTTCAATAAGTACACCTTGTATTTCTGATGGTAATCCTGTAAAGTTTTTAACTAATTGTTTAGCGTCTTCTTTAGATTTTTTAAGGTCTTTATTTAATAATGTATTAATTTGTTTATTACTAAGTTTACTTTGTCCTCGTTTTATTTGTCCAGGATTAGCCCCAACTTGTGTTAATAAAGCGTTTGAATCTTGTCTATTTAAATTAAAACCAACACCTATTGTGGGTATTCCACGAGAATCTTTATAAACCGTATTTCGTTTACCCTCATGATCAATAACCCTATCTCTTATTGAATCTATTACCGGATCAGATACTTCTTCCGTAGGTAACTCAACCTCAACCATTATTTTACGGACTAATTCTCTAAGATCTGATTCCGTTAATTGTATAATTTTTTTTCTCATATTTATTTAAAAAAATTTCTAAGTTCTATCTCTTTTTCCCACTCATCAAATTCAGTACTTTCATACCAGTCAACATTTTTACTCCCCCCAATTCCTTTAGGGTATTGTTTTAATTCAGTGTCACTCATAGTTGAAAATTTATTAATCTTACGTTCAGACAAATCAATCAATTCTTGTGGTGCTTTAATACTATTACTTTTTAAAAAATCTAAAACATATTTTGAATTTTTTGGGTTAAATATATTTTGTATGTTTACATAAAATTCTAAAGGAATGGTATTAATTTTTGATTTTTTTAAACTATTATTAATTGTTCTAATATAACTTTCACGTAATGAATCTAAATATTCTGTTGGTATCGTATTTATACCAAATTCTTGGGCAAATAATTTTATATTTTTAGGACTTATTATTCCATTGGATTCTGGTTTCATATAAATATCAAACACATCTTTAGGTATAACCCTCCCTTCTTTTTCAAATAAAAAGTTAAAAAATGAATTATAAATTTTAAATTCTTTACTACCTATTTTTACACCCGTAAATATGTTTAGATTTCTTCTGTCTTTATACTGACTACTTTCATAGTGAAATTGATAAGGACTTAAATGATCAGCTGTATTAAAAAATACATACATTGGACCATCTTCTGTGTATTGTTTAAAACGTGGTAGTGTAGCTATAGTACAAAATTTAACAGCCACTGGTTCACCATCAGGGTCTAATAAACCACTACCTCTACCAGAACATCTACCTAATATTTCTCTATATTCTTTCCAGGTCGCTTCAGGATTAATGGTGTAAGGTATTTTAAAGACTTGGTATCTACTAATCGTACCTAAAAAACTTATACCAACCCTATCTAACCTTGAAATTTCTGTTGGTGTAACATAATTCTTATCACCCTTCGTTTCTTGACCACTAGTACTACTTTGTTCAATTATTTTAATTGATGTTTTGATGAATTCTTCAATTTCCTCATTTTTATTGATACGATTAATATCTTTAATAGGGTAAAGATTTTTAAATTTATTAAAAACTTCTAAATAATGGATAAATTGATAGACATCTTCTGAGGGGATTAAATTAGTGTTTACCATTTTTAGTAACCAACTAGTGTAATTTATTTTTAAATTAAACCCAATTATTTCTTCAAAAGTTTCTTCATCAATAGTTCCTTTATTAACGAATTTATCCTTTAAATCTTCAATAGTAAAAGCTTCAGTTAAAATCGACTCATTAATAACTTCTTTAATTATTTTACTTAAATTCATATACAATTTCATATGTATAAATATCAATTAAAGTTTAAAAAGTAATTTTTAACTTTATATAATTTATAACGATTGATAAATAGGTCTATAACCCTCTATATTAAAATTTTCTTTTAACCAACCAGTTAAAAAATTAGTTACTTCCGTATGTTGATAACGATTGATAAACAGGTTTGTAGTTTTTTATTTTAAAATTTTCTTCCAACCATTCATTTAAAAAATTAGTTACTTCCGTATCTTTCATAAAAAATAAGTTATTAAGTACAGACCAAATTAAACGATAATCTATAAAAATAATCTTATATTTATTTTCCTCAAAATTTTTATCTTTTTCCATTACAACCTTACCATTTTTTTTGATAAATAATGTATTGGGATAATTATTATCTTCAAAAATTTCCAATTGATCAGGACTAAAGTAAAAGTCCATCCAGTTTGTAGGATTTAATTCTAAACCACTAATAGTTTTAAAGTAATTGTGATAAATTTCAATAATTTCATCATCACTATACCCAACCTCTTCTAAAAAGTTATCAATTTCACTAAAAGTTGATAAATTCATTTTATTGATAAGACCTATAACTCTATTATCAACTGATTCTTTTAATATTTTCCTAATTAAATTTTTCATCTAAGATCTTTAACTACACCTTCATCAGATGTTTCATTATAAATTATTTTATTAGACCACTTATCATACATTATCTTTTCCCAAGTACCTTCATCATTTTCATAGTATGTCAGATTCCGATTCCCATCATATTCCCATTTAGCCCAACCATCGTGAGTTTCACTATAAATTAAATTATCCCTTTCATCAAAAAGTTGTTTAATCCACCAACCATCTTTATGTTCTTCATATAAACGGTTTTCCCTACGATCAATAACCAGTGTATCACCATTTTTATACATAGTAACTTTACCACCAATAATTTTTTTCAATATACTTTTAATTTGATCATTAGGTAAATCAAAATCTTCAGACAAAGTTTTAACGTAGGGTGGTTTAATAATTCCCCTTTCAATGTTAGTTAAAACAAAATCAAATATTTTATCATCAATATTTTCCTTTAAGATTTTTTTAATTAATAGTTTCATATTTAATTATTGTTGGATAGTAATAATATATCCTTTAACACCTTTCATAGAATAATCAATTTCATCTACAATAGTATTTTTAATTTTAACTTTTTCTAATACAGTATCTTCTTCACCACTATCAGAAAAAACATAACTTAAATTTACTTTATCACATTTTCCTTCATTAGGACAATTTGTTAAGTATTTTACTTCAACATACCCATTATTAGTACCCACATATTTGACACTTGGATTGATTATAACACCCAACTTTTTTAACCTTTCTCTTAAAATATTTGGATTATTATTATGTTCAATTTTTTCAATTTTTTCATTAGACTCATCCACACCTTCAGTTGATGTCATAATAGGAAATTTTTCAAGATCTCTAAATGATACCCAATTTTCAGTAATGTCAGGTGAATTACCACCAGAAGCCACTTTAGTTTCTTTAGTAACTAAACCATATTTTGTGGTATCAGATATTGTGGATAGAAAATCGTTAAATGAATCGTTACCGGTATGTCCCCAACCACCACGTTCATTGAAATTTGTGATAGCCTTACTTTCAGTAGTTTTAACAAATGGTACATTAATACTAAAAAATTTATCTTTTTTAGTCATACCAATATTTTTTAAATCTGGATAAACAAATGTTCCTTGTTTATATAATTCTTTTAGATATTGTGAAACAATTACACGAGTCACACCAGCTAATTGGTGAATACTATCACCGGTAGAACCTTTTGAATGTTGTATACAAAAACCAGTTTCCGGACCCTCATATGTTAAATCAACACCAGTCGGTGATTTAGTGACCGTAATTTTTGGTTTTTTAATACCATCACCATTTTGATAATCAGAATAATTACACCCAGTTGATGATTGTTCATTAATAACAACACCAACCTTATATTCGGATAATTGATTAATCCTTTCTATTTGTTCATTTAAGTTTTTCATAATAATAAATATATTGATGAAGGGTTAATAACTTAAATATCTAAACATTTTAAAACACCTTTATCATCATAACCAAAATTAAATTTTCTAATGTCAGGATTTGGTGTTATTTTATATAATTCATTCACCATCTTTGAAAACTCATCAATACTTCGAGTTAAATTAGGCTTTTCTTTTTTTGTAAAATTTAAAAGTTCTACCCATTGTTTTCTCACTTTAGGGGTTTTAATATATTTGACAATACCTTCCAATGAAACTTCTCTTTCTGATATTGGTAAATTTTTAAAAAGTGGATACATTTCAGATTCAATTTCACCCCATAATTTTATGAATTTTGAAGTATCTAATCTTTCCAAAACAACACCCATTAATTTTTCACCTTCCTTACCAGTTACTTTTAAAGTTTTAAACATTACTGGAAAAATATCAGGTCTACTTTTAAAAATACTATACCATTTATTAATAGTACCAGGAGATGATTCAACTTTAATAATTTTATTAGGGTATAATACCGATTCAAATACATAATGTTCTCGACCTAAACCTAAAATGGGTTTTAATCTTATATTTGGGTTTTTCACATTCTTTAATGTATTTAAAAAAGTTTTCTCGTTAGAACCACCAAGAATAAAATTTATTAAAATATCATCATACGCTTTTTGTCCATATTTTTTTATGTAATCCACATTTATTTTATTTAAATCTTGATTAAGACTTTTTAATCTGGAAATATATAAAGAAACTTCTTTTTCGTTTTTTAAATATTGAGGTGGAATTACTCTATATAATTCACTATTTAATGTTTTAATTTCCGGTGTAATTGACTTAATAACCTTTGGTGTTGATTTAAATAATTTACCAATACCTTTACCAATGTATTTAGCTAATTGTTCGTTTAGTAATTCATATTGAGATTCTGTAATGATAATTTTCATAACAATAAATATCTATTTAATTTGATAATATAAAAATTTATCCTTTACCGGTTTTATATTTGGGAAATAGTACTTATAAACTTTATTTTTTTTCTTTAATTTAATTGTTTTATAAAATCCTAATGGGATTGCAGCTCCGGAGACCAATTTTTTACAAGTTTTATTAAATTTAATTTCAATAGTTACATCAACATCATCATTCTTCGCCCACAATCTTTCTTGTATCTCCAACATTTTCCAAACACCTCGATTTAAATACTGGTTTTGTAGTACACAATTTAAATAGGTAAATGTTTGTTTTAATAGTTCCTTGGTACAATTAAAATCAGCCGCTGGGGCCATATGTCCTTTATCGTAAACATTATTAATGTAATCTAAATCGTCAGATGTATGGATTGAATCATTACCATAGAAATTCATACCAGTTCTTGGAATAGTTCCCATAGGACATTCAACATGGTATTTCACCAATAGGGGACTTTCTTTAATTTCACTATATATAATCTCAAAGATAGGGGTTTTAATTTTAACGGAATCTCTTAATTGAGAAAATAATATGGTGGGGTAAAGTATTAGGAATATATATAATATTTTTATCATAAGGATAAATATCTTAATGAAGGGGTTTTTGGATTTAAATAATCGGTATGGGTATTTTAGTTCATAAAATTTATATTTTATTTAATTGATTATCAATATTTTATGTAAAAATATTAAAATAATTTGTTTATATGAAAATAAAACCATATCTTTACAGTAATTAAACTATTATTAACAATTAAAATTTAAAGTTATGAAAAAATTAATCTTAGTACTCGTATCAATCCTTTTAATAACATCTTGTGTTAGTAAAAAAACTATAACATTAACTAATGGTAAAAAAATTACAGAAAGAAAGGCTGATCGTATGATGATGAGAGGACTTAAAAAGTGTCTTAAAGAACTTTCAAAAGACGATAGGGATATAATTATGGGAATGTCTGTTGACACTACAAATGTTATTGGTAACTAAGGTTTATTCAAAATTGTATCATTCACATTAAATTGAGTTCCTTTATGATTAAACATTTTATTCACAATAAAATAATTACCCTTACCAGTTATAGTTTTATTAGTGACTAAATCAGTAATTAATTTAATATCATTATCTAACGATTTTAATGTTTTTTGGGGTACGGTACTCACATCTTTTTTATCATCCCCCTTTTTTTGTTCTTCAGCCGGTAGGTTAGATTTTTGTAATAAATTACCACAATTATCTAAAACTAAAATAGTTTTTTCCTGGGTTTCACCTCTATCATTTATTGATGGTGAACATTGATGATAAATGATTGTATTTCCTTTAGATATTCTAACTTCCGGTGTACTAGAATGACAATTACCCCCAGAAAGACATTTTAAACTTATAATTATATTTTTACTCTTATTACCAATAATTGATTTGGCTTTTGAATCATCCACAATAAGTTTACCACTAGTTCTATTACCACCACTATCTGGTGAACTACCATTATTTAAATCAGCGATACCAATTGACACACCATTAAGATTTACTTGAAATTTGGCCTCATTACAAGTATGTCCACCACGACAAGGAAATTTAGGGTCATAAGTTTTATTATACATAACCTCAACCGTTAATCCAACAATACATTCATATGGGGATTTAATTTTAACCTCAACTTTAACAAAACGTTCTGGAACATATTTTTTATCATCTGGGTTATCTACACCTTTAACATAAGAGTTGTTACCTATAACCACTTCAGGAGCTTCAAAAATTGGTACTTCATTAATTAAACCTTCATCTTTTCTATCTTTAAACCATTTAGTTAAAACTTTTTTTACCGTATCCGCTCTATGTAATGATAAATAACGTGGTTCTACAGGGATTTTTGGGGTTACCTCAGAATCATAATTTGTCACTTGAGATTCACCAGCGATAATTTTAATATAAACAACACCACTTTTATTGTTAATAATAAAAGTTCTCATTTTTTTTAATTCGTTGAATAAATGATTTAACCCTTCTTTTGATAAATTCTTCCATTTACCATCACCAAAAAAACTTTCACCTTTAATTACCATTTCTTTATCATTAACCACATCTTGTTCAGATAGTAATACACCAACCTCATAGTTGGATAATTGATTAATTCTTTCAATTTGTTCGTTTAAGGTTTTCATAACAATAAATATGTGAATAAAGGGGTTTGGGGTTGAAAAAGAAAAAAAGTTGGTATGTTTCTAATGGACAATAAAAAGCCCCCTACACAATAAAGGATAGGGGAGTAAATAATACTATCTAAAAACAAATATGAAACCCTCATCCCCATCATCCGTTTCAGGTATTAAAAATCCCTTACTTGAATTTATAACCTTAACATCAAAATCATGGGGGTTACTATCATAAACTTCTTTCGCGTTATCCCAATCCCCACTGTTCATTTGATATCGCGCCGCGATGTGTGGTTCTAACGCCACCCATATGATATCGTCATTTGATTTAATGTCATATTTTTCAATCCACTCATTAACATCATCAAGATCATAATTCTCCCGTTCCTCAACCTCAATATCTATAAAATCATCCATTGTCATTGGACCTGATGTTGTGTAGTAATTAATGGGGTTAAATTCTTCCTTTAGTATCTTCTTAATTAAATCTTTCATATGGTATAAATATATCTGGAGATAGGGGGAGTTTTAAATTAAAATATTTCTATTAATTAAATCTAATACAATTTTTAATTCTTCATCACTTACTTCAACCCCTTTGTTAGTCATCGTGTTTTTAACAAAATTTACTAACTCACTATCATCTTCATTTGTGAAGGGATCAACATCTAGGGAATCTAAATAATTTGACGCTATATCATCTTTTATCCTATATATTTCTTCAATTTCATTTTCTGAAAAAATCAAATTAATAATTGACTTACTATTTTTATCCCCAACATTCTCATTAATAAGTTTTTCAAAATTCTTAACTTTATTTATTTGTTCCCTAATTACGTTTTTCATACTATTATGTTTTTATATAAATATGGTCTAGGGAGGTTAAAAAATTATTTTATCCTGGGATAGGTGGATTGATTAACTGGTGATGGAAGGGGGGGTAGTTTAATTCTTGTGGATGG
>Ga0208720_1000004_pt1 | contig 97379 bp, 83 predicted proteins | sample LakMenEpi20Apr10_FD_150716 | JGI IMG/M metagenome (GOLD analysis project Ga0208720, IMG submission 150716) | Freshwater microbial communities from Lake Mendota, WI - 20APR2010 deep hole epilimnion (SPAdes) | ecosystem: Environmental > Aquatic > Freshwater > Lake > Epilimnion/Euphotic zone ...
GTCTATCCTGGCGAAAGGCTTTTGACTTTTGGTGTGTCGTAACCCAACTCTGGTCGAGAAACGGAAGCATCATCGTGAGAAACCGAGAAGGATTTAGAGAAGGTCGTGGCGACGTCAAGCCGGGCACGAAGACCTTTGTATGGGCTGGATCAAAATTGCTTGCGTGTGGGCAAGGTTTTGGGGCGATACAAGGTGGTCAAGCACTTCCAGCTTGATTGACGCGAAAATAGGTTCAGCGATAAGCGTGACACAATAAAGATTGAAGAAGAGGCTTCACTGAAAAGTGATGTATGTCATTCGGACTTCGGTTGAAAGTCAGAAGATCGACATTCTTCCAACTCTTTTCAAAGCCTGGCGCATTCAGAGTAATTCGGGATTGAAACGAGCGAAGAATCATTTTTTATAAACCGAGAAAATAACCAAATCCAAAAGATCGAAAAGGATAAATGAGGCAATTTCTATGCCGAAAAATAGAACTGAACGGTAACGACGTTTCATCAACTCGCACTTCCTCGATCGGTTTTTGGACTGAAAATCGGAAAATCAAGAAATGACGAATGAGCCGGGTTCAAGTGATTCGTTTTATGGGGTCAGGCCCTTCCGAGGATGTATCCATTGTGAGAATCGATATAGGACAAGCGAAACTTGCAACGTGTACATAAGGACACGCAAAATCTTTGCCTGAAAATCGGTTCTTTTGCGATTGGAAATGAGCGTTCAAATCTGGCGCAATGCCCCAAGGTCGGCAGAGGCCCGGTAAAAGAACGTGACCCGCGAGACAGAACCAGGCTGAGGGACCTTGAGACGTTGTCAAAGTATCGCGTACGAATGCTTGATACAACTGCAACGGGTGCTTCATTTGCTGGAGGTCAAAACAATGACGTAGCCAGATTGACAAGACCGCATCTTTTGTAAGAGCAATGAATCCAAAAGGTTCTCCCCATGAAGTCTACCCAAAAAACCTGAGCTGAGGTGGCACAAGTGATTCAAAGCATGCATCTTGGCCAGTGCAGGCCGTCACCTGAGAATCTTCTCCATCGCTTTCCCTTTGGCCAGTTCATCAATCAGCTTGTCCATAAACCGGATTTTCTGCATCAGAGGGTCTTCGACCTCTTCCACGCGGATGCCACACACTACCCCTTTAATCAACGAACAATTCGGATGCATTTCCGGCGCCTGGGCAAAAAAGGTCCTGAAATCGGTTCCCTGATCAATTTGCTGTTGCAACCCTTCCTGATCATAGCCGGTCAACCAGCAGATGATCTGGTCCACTTCAGCTTTTGTGCGGTTTTTGCGTTCGACTTTTTTCACATAAAGTGGGTAAACACCTGAGAATTTTGTCGTAAAAATGCGATGTTCTGCCATCATCACTGCTCCATTATAAAATCAGGACATTCCGCGACCGTTTGTTATGCCAGTTTGACGACGATTCTTTGGTAAATTGAGTTGCCAGTCAAGAGAGACTGGCAATCAGTCATTTTTGCGTTCGGATTTCAACCAATCAGCTTGCGAAGAGCCTTGATATGCTCGGGGATGGCTTTGATTGGGTCCTCAGGCGCTTCGTATTCCAATACCACATAGCCGGAATATCGCGATTTCCGGAGCATCTCAATGAACTTGGCCAAATCTGCAGGCTCTTTCTTCTGCCCTCGTCGCGAAATCTCGGTCTTGACCTGTACGTTGACTGCGTAGGGAACCAGCTTGGCCAAGTCTCCATAAGGGTCGTCTGTATGAAAATTACCGGTATCCAGATTCACTCCAAACCAAGGCGAATCCACGGCTTTGACCAACTTCAAAAGCTGATCAGGTGTCGCCGTAATCCCACCATGATTTTCAAGGGCCAGAATCACGCCCTTCTTGCCAGCATATTCCACACTCTGTTTGATACACTCGATCGTGCGCTCACCAGCCAGGCGCTCATCTTCACCCTTTGGGACGTTGCCTGCAAAGATCCGAATCACAGGGGCCTGCAAAGCGGCAGCCCTGTCCACCCAGTCCCGCACGAGTTGCAGGTTCTTTTCGCGAAGTGGCCCAACTGGAACGCAAAAATTATTTCCGACCGATGTGCCAGAAATGTCGAGACCGAGGAGAAATGCATGACGCTGGAGCTTATAAAAATATTCCATTCCGGCATCGGCAGGAAAGTAATAGCTGGTCGGCTCAATCGCATCCAGGCCCATGTCGGCGGCCAGATTGGCGAAATCAAACAAATCCATCGACTGCTTCTGGCCCTGAAGGAATTGCCTGTAGGAATAGGCTGCTATCGAGAGCTTTAAATGGCTGGGACGGATTCTGGCGATTGGCTCTATGGCGATTGATGTGCTGGCAGATGCCGCACCAAGGGCGATTGAGCCCAAAAACGAACGTCGGTTCAAAGGCATTTGCGCGTGCTCCGGGAAATATCTGTGACAGGTCATATCCGACCTGTCACAGAATACACGCCCGTAAAGCGACTTGCAAAAGCCAAATGAGACAAACTCTATCAAGATTCGTCGGAATCGGAATCGAAATCGTCGTCGTCATCATCCGTGCTTTGGGAAAGCCATCGCTGAACGAACGATTCTTCCTGTTCTTCCGTGCGAGGGCGCGCTTTTTGATTGTCTACCACAATGTCGGCCCAAACCTCTGGCTCTCGCGTTTCAGCTGGTTCGTAGGCTGTATCCTCATCAGGACCTTCCGTGAGTTGGCCCTTCTTGGTCGGATCACCCGGATTCCGCTTGCGTAGCAGAATCTTCATCGGGACATCGAAGAACAGGCCACGATCGCGAATGGCGTTGAGCAGATAACGCATGTAATTCGGATCAAAAAGCTTCGGATCGTTCACCACAAGAGCAATCGTGGGCGGGGCCACGGCCACTTGCGAGGTAAAGAACAGCTTGGCGTTGCGGTTTGAACGCATTGGTGGTGAGTGTTCGTCAAAAATATCACGCATGAACCGGTTCAGCTTGCCGGTGCTCACGCGGAAATGTGCCTGCTTGTAAAGCTTTCTGGCCAGGTGGACCAAAGCCTTCACGTTCCGGCCCGACTGACCGGTCACCACGGCAAACGGTACGAACGCCATGGCCTTGAACTGGTTCTGGAGGTATTCCATATATTCGGCACGGGCATCGATGGGCATCAGGTCCCACTTGTTGGCCACCAGAACACATGGCTTGCTTTCGCGAAGGATGGTGTCGGCAATCTGCTTGTCAACCCTCGTAATCTCCTGCATGCAGTCGATAAACAGAAGGACCACATCGGCTCGGCGGATCGAACGCTCGGCGCGGTGGATGGAGTAATACTCCACGGAATCTCGCACCTTGGCTTTACGTTTGATACCGGCTGTATCAATCGCCATAAAATCAAGCTGATCAAGTACAAAGCGAACATCCACAGCATCGCGGGTGGTGCCTGGAATCTCTGAAACGATCATTCGGTCCGTTTCAGTCAGTGTATTGATAAACGTGCTTTTCCCGGAATTCGGGCGACCGACCACAGCGATTTTCATCGCAGCTTCGGGTGGCTTATCGACTGGCATGGCCACTGGAATCACTTCGCGAATGGCGTCCAGCAAGCCGCTGCGGTTGCGGTTGTGGAGCACGCTGATCACGATCGGCTCGCCCAGGCCGAGCTTGTGAAATTCGCCAGCCTTGTGCATGTCGTTATAGTTGTCAGCTTTGTTAGCGACGATCAGAACCGGCTTCTTACTTGACCGAAGCCGGATGGCCACATGCTCGTCGAGCGGGAGCATCCCATCGCGCAGGTCCACGACAAAGACCAGGACGTCGGCCTCTTCAAACCCGACGTCGATCTGCTTGTAGACATCGGTTTCGAGGTCATCGCGATCGACCATCCCGATACCGCCGGTGTCGATCAGCTCAAAGAACCAGTCTTTGGTAATATCTTCCCCATCAGGGACATCGATCAAGGTGGTCACCCTGTCTCGAGTCACACCCGCCAGGTCATCAACAATCGAGAGTCGGCGTTCGGCCAACCAGTTGAAAATCGAGGATTTACCGACATTCGGGCGACCAACGATCGCAACTTTCGCCAAAGCCATCTGCGTGAATCCGATACTTCCTGAGCCGGAGCAGGGATTTCAGGGCCCTTCTCCATTCCTGTACGTTTTTTGTCTGATATTCATATCATAACCTAATCTTGCAAAAATTTCAGGAATAATAGAGGCAAATCCTCAGAAGGCATTCGCTTCGAGGATTAGCCCAGGGGGTTTCGCAAGCCCGAAGAAGGCTCTCAGGCCTGCTATTTCCACTGCGTATGGATCAGGGGATATCGAACAGATAAATTTTTGAGTCAGAGGCTCCTACAGCCACTCGCTTACCATCAGGCGCGAACGCGACGGTGTATGCCTGAGTGCTGGGCGGGAGCTTGATCCGCATCTTTTCCTTGGATCCTGCGATGTCCCAGATCAGAACATTTCCAGCGTATCCGGCAGAGGCCAGTTTGGTACCATCTTTGCTGAAATTGATCGAATAGATATCGTCAGGATGACCACTGAGCTTAGCCACTTCCTTGGCATCAGCCACGGTCCAGATCCTTACGGTTTTATCCACGGAGCCTGAGGCCAGCTTGAGACCGTCTGGACTGAACGCCACACTATAAACAGCTGCCGTATGGCCTGCTGCCTTACGAAGTTCCTTGCCGTCGGCAGGCTGGAAGAATTTGACAAGTTTGTCGTCTCCACCGGTGGCAATCAGATCGCCCTTGGGGCTCACAGCCACGCTGTAAATGGTGTTCTCAGCAGCTTTTTCGACAGCCTTGAGTGGAGTTTTCTTGGCAAGATCCCAAATCCGAACCGCTTTATCGGCGGCCCCGCTGGCGGCTCTCTGGCCATCCGGGAAGAAAACGACCGAATAAACCTGTCCACCAGATCCTGCCAAAACAGCCGGTCCAGGTGGAGGAGCAGGGGCAGCTGGAGCAGCGGGAGCAGCGGGCTTGGCCGCTGCAGGCTCGGCTTTTTTAGGCTCTTCTTTCTTAGAAGCATCTTTTTTGGCCGGTTCAGCCGGTTTCGCAGCCTCTTTTTTCACTTCAGCAGGTTTTGCAACCGGTGCGGCTGGAGCAGGGGCAGGGGTAGGCACAACGGCCACGGCGCCTGGAAAGTCCCAGAGCCTGACGGATTTATCGAGCGATCCCGAAAGAATTTTCTTGCCATCCGGGCTGATCGCAACAGAAAGGACCAGATCCGTATGACCTTCGAGCTTGGCCGATTCTTTGCCGGTGGAGAGATCCCAGACGCGAACCGTCTTGTCAAACGCTCCACTTACGAGCTTCTTGCCGTCCGCCGTATAGGCCAGTCCATAAACTGGATCGGTATGCCCGGAGATGACTTGAGCAGGTTTTGTCGGAGTATCGACAAGCGCTAAGATGGATGGGACAAGCCCAAAAAGGCCGATGGCCGCGAGTCGAGCGAACAGTCTGGATGGAGTCATGGCGGAATTGACCTGAGCTTTGGCGGGATGGGTGGAATTGGCGTTTAGAGTTGCGCACCGTCAAATAGGCGGGAATGAATCCAGCATAACAAAGTCTGATAATCCGTGCCAGAAGCCGGTGGAATCGTTACAATGCAAATGAATCGCCTTGACCCATATCCGGCGCTGCGATATTGTGCCAAAATGTCGTAATTCTCGTTCTGGCCAAATCATCACCATGGTCGGCAGGTCGGGATGGATTTGAACTGTCAGCCACTGTGGAACCTTTCCCATGACCAACTCAGTAAAGACATTACGCGGACGCATCTACGACGACATCACCCAGTGTATCGGCAACACCCCGCTGATTCGCGTCAGGCGCACTGCGGAAGGCTGCGTTGGCGAAGTTCTGGCCAAGCTTGAAAATTTCAACCCTCTCTGGTCCGTTAAAGACCGGATCGGTGTGAACATGATCAACGAAGCGGAAGCCGCTGGCCTGATCAAACCAGACACACTGATTGTAGAACCGACCAGCGGTAACACCGGCATCGGCCTGGCCTTTACCTGCGCCGCCCGTGGATATCGTCTGATGGTGACCATGCCTGAAAGCATGAGCCTGGAACGCCGCCGCCTGCTGAAAGCTTTTGGCGCCGAGATTGTTCTCACGCCTGCGGCTGAAGGTATGCCTGGCGCGGTTCGCCGAGCCGAAGAAATTGTGGCATCCACGCCTAACACTTATATGCCCCAGCAGTTCAAAAATCCGGCCAATCCGGATATCCACCGCAAAACCACTGCCGAGGAGATCTGGAACGATACCGGCGGTAAGCTCGATTATCTCGTCTGTGGAGTGGGTACTGGTGGGACCATCACCGGATGCGGCGAAGTTCTCAAGAGTCGGCTGCCGAACCTCAAAGTGATCGCCGTGGAGCCAGCGAATTCGCCGGTTCTGACCCAAATGCGTTCCGGCCAGCCTGTAAAGCCTGGTCGCCACGGCATTCAGGGCATCGGCGCCGGCTTCATTCCGGATGTGCTCAACACCACGATCATTGATGAAGTGATCACCGTGGCCGACGAACTCTCGTTCGAAACCGCCCGTCTGCTGGCCAAACAGGAAGGTATGCTGGTGGGGATTTCGTGTGGTGCCGCAGCAGCTGCAGCGTTTCAGATTGCCCGTCGCCCTGAAGCCGCCGGCAAGCGAATCGTGGTGATTCTGCCCGACCTTGGCGAACGTTATCTCTCCACATCGCTGTATCCGGAATGAGCGACATCAGCCCCGATTCAGTCGATTTGCGGATCTTGCCCGATATCCAGCAAGCCATGGTCGATCACTGCCTGACGGAAACCCCGCTCGAATGCTGCGGCATTCTTGCGGGTAGGCACGGTCATGCCTGGGAGATTTATCAGCTCCCCAATGCGGATCAAAGCGAGACCCGCTACAATGCCGACCCTCAGGCCCTGATCAAGGCTGTTCAGGAGATGCGCCGAAACGGCACGGAGATCATGGCGATTTATCACTCGCATCCACGATGGCAGCCCATACCGAGCCAGACCGACCTTAAAGAGAATCATTACGGCGAAGTTCCACGCATCATCGTGGGCCTTCTCAAAAGCCCGCCCGAGTGCCGTGTCTGGCGGTTCCTCAACGAACCACTGCGATACGAAGAGCTCACCTGGGCTGCCTCTGATGAATTCTCCGTGACCAACATCGCCAGCCTGAATCAAGCACCTGCCTGATCCGCATTTCGAAATCACGTTTCGATATCCCACCATGCCCGAACCTGATCCATCCCTGATTTCGAAAACCTCTTCAACTCAAGAAGTTGAATCGGCTCAGTCTTCTACACCAGATACTCCAAGTCAGCCTGCTGGTCCAAAAAAACGGTTCCCAAAGTGGCTGAAAGTGGCCGTAAAACTGGCGATCGGCGGAGTCGTATTATGGGCCGTCGGACGCCAGATTTTCATGACCTGGGACCGCTGGCAAGCCAAAACGGCTGACTTCAGCCTGAACATCACTCTGCTGGTCACCTCAGGCATCTTCTACATCTTCGGGCTGATGGCATTCGGCATTTATTACGCCCGAGTGGTGCAGATGGTGGCCCCACTGATCTCCACATTCACCTGCCTGAAAGCCTATATCCTCAGCCATCCTGCCAAATATGTCCCCGGCAAGGGAATGGTGGTGGTGATTCGGGTCGCTTTACTGACCAAGGCCGGCGCCAGGCCGACTGCGGCCATTATAACTGCTCTTTACGAGACTCTCTCGATGATGGCTATCGGAGGGCTACTCGGTTCAGCCCTTCTTTTTACTCCACCAAGCCACCCGATCGGGGCACTCCTGTCACTCGCCCTCGGGCTGGCCTTTTTAGCCACGGTTCTGCCATTCACGTTTGGCCGAGCTGTCCGGATTCTTAAAAAAGGCCTCCACTCGATTGAGCCAGGAGACCTTCCCACCCCGACCATCCGTGACATCAGGGCACTTCTGCTCTGGGGCGTTCTGGGATGGCTACTTTGGGGCGTATCGCAAGTCCTTGTTGTGGCGGCTCTTGACCCTCATCAATCCGTCTCTGTTTCGCACTGGCCGCGCGTCATGGGCGCCATGATGCTGGGCACTGTGGGTGGCTTTGCACTGCCCATTTTACCAGGTGGAATCGGGCTCAGAGAGTGGATCATTGACGAACTCACTGGCGGACTTCTGGGCCCAGATCTGGCCATAGCATCAGCACTTGGGTTAAGGTTTGTGTGGGTCGTGGCCGAACTGGTCGCGGCAGCGGTGGTCTCAGTGGTGCCACCCCCTCCGGAAATTGGTCAAGAAATACAAGAGTTGCCTCAGGTATGATCAGCCTCGTCATTCCTCTATATAACGAACAGGAAAGCCTCGGGGAGCTGCATCGCCAGATCGGCTCTGCACTGGCCCAAATGGATCAGCCTTACGAGATTCTGTTTATTGACGACGGCAGCCGCGACTCCTCATGGAATGTCGTTCGCGAATTGGCTGCTACCGACCCGCATATCAAAGCCATCCGATTCCGCCGGAACTTCGGCAAAGCCTGTGCCTTGAATGTCGGTTTTCAAGCCTCCATGGGCGATCTGGTGATCACGATGGATGCCGACTTGCAAGACGATCCTGCCGAGATCCCCCGATTCCTCTCCAAGCTCTACGACAACAACCTGGATGTTGTCAGCGGCTGGAAACGCAAGCGTTACGACCCCTGGCATAAAGTCTTCCCATCACGCGTTTTCAATGCCATGGTCAGCAAGCTCACAGGATGCCGCCTACACGATCATAATTGCGGGTTCAAGCTCTATCGGAGTCAGGTCGTCAAAGACGTTCAGCTTTACGGCGAACTCCACCGGTTTGTCCCTGTACTGGCCTCTGCCAGAGGCTTTAAAGTCGGCGAGATCGAAGTCCACCACCGGCCTCGCACTTTTGGCCATTCCAAATATGGCTGGAACCGGATGTTCAAGGGCTTTCTCGACCTCCTGGCCGTGACCGCCCGCACCCGCTTCGGCGGTCGCCCCATACACCTCATGGGCGGATCAGGAATCGTCATGATTTTCCTGGCGTTGACTGGTCTGTTGGCCGCCCTTCTGGTTGGTGTATCTGGCAGCAATGCAGGCTGGAAACTGGCCTTAATTGCCTGGACTGGCGGATTGACTGGAACCATTCTTACAGCCATCGGACTGGCCATGGAATGGAATCTGGCCGAGCAAAATGGTGGCCCCTGGGCCAAGCCCAATATTGCTGAAACCATTGGCGAACAAACTCGGGCCTGACCCATTCGTCATCACCTCAAAACAAGGGCAAGTCCATTGACTGAGACCACCACTCCAGCGGATCGATCCTCAATCGCCTGGCGTGGGCCAGTCGGATCTCTGATCATCCTCATGGCAGTCGGGCTGGCTGGAGGCCTGACCCTACGCATGCCCACACTGCTTGAGGCGAACGACATCAGCCGCTGGTGCACCGTCTGGGCCCTCTTGGAACGCAGCACTTACAGCATCGACAACTGCCCATGGGAGCCGCGAACCATGGACAAAGTCTATCGCCCCAGCCCTTGGGAAAGCTCCACAACCGATCCGAAACCTAAGCATTTTTATTCCAGCAAGCCGCCCATGCTGCCGACCCTGATCGCCGCCGGGCTTTATCCATTCCGCCAAGTGATCGGCCTGCCACTCGACCATGAAAGCCTCACCAGTCGGATCACCCGCAATGTCAGGGTTGAGGACAAAACCGCTCCCGGCGGTTCACGCATTGAGCTTCAAACGCCTGAGCCGTTCAAATGGTCATTGCATGTGGTCTACCTGAAGCCGGTTTTAATCGCTCTGAACGTGCTTCCCCTAGGCCTGATGCTGGTGTGTTACCGACGATTTCTTGACGACGGATCCACCACCGACTGGGCCTGGCTGGCCAGCCTCACGGCCTTCGCATTCGGCACCTATCTCACCGTTTTTACCAGCACTCTCAATAATCACCTTGTGGCTGCATGGTCCGCATTTTTCGCTGTGATGGCGACAGTCAAAGCCATCAACAGCCAGACTCCGAGCCGTCTGGAATTCATCAAGGCCGGCTTTTTCGCTTCATTTTGTGCATGTAACGAACTGCCCGCTGCGTCTCTGGTTGCTGCAATTGGACTTCTGCTTGCCTTTAAGTCGTTACGCAGCACAGCCACAGCCTTCGTTCCAGCGGTCCTGATTCCACTAGCCACCTTCTTTCTCTGCCAATATGCCGCACTTGGCTCGTTCATACCAGCCTATGCCGAGTTTGGTGGAGAGGCCTACGAATATACTGGCAGCTATTGGACAACTCCTTTGGATCTTGACTATTACGACAAGCACCCTGAGCCCCGTTCTGTTTACCTGACACACATGCTGGTAGGTCACCACGGTATCTTCTCGCTCTCGCCGATTTTCATCTTCGCTTTTATCGGCATGGGTGCCCGAATGGGACGGCGTACCGATCGCGCCATTGGCCTGGCCGTAGCCACAGTGGCAGTGATCGCCGCTGGTCTGACCTGGCCGATGTACAAGCACGGGGCAATCTCTCTATCGCAAATCAGTTGGATGATCTGGCTCATCCCAATTTGGCTCTGGCTGATCCCCACCGAGATCGATCCTCATTCGAACAAAGGTCTTTGCCAAGCGGCGTGGGCGACGGCGTTCCTAAGTCTCTTGGTCGTTGGTTTCTACGGGTATAAAACAAACAACTATGGCGGTTCCACCCAGGGTCTGAGATGGCTGTTCTGGCTGATCCCGCTCTGGATTCTATTCCTCCCGGATGGATTCCGGAGCGGCTCGGAAAACCGGCTCTACAGAACCATGGGATATGCATCTCTAGGTGTTTCGTTCCTGTCTGTTGGATATGGAATGCGATCGCCCTGGACACACCCATGGCTGCTGGATATGCTTGACAGGGCCGGGGTTTACAGCCTGATCAGGTAATCGTCCCAACAGAGCCAGGGATCAGGCCGGAAATAACTTCCGCATTTTTAAAACCAACCGACCACAACCGGGCCTCGCGCCAAGACCGGCTAGTAAATGCCAGAGAATCCTAACCGACGGTTTTGGTCGGCAAATCAGACCTGCCGACTTCGATTCTCCGAGTTATCCTCATCAAGGCGATTTCTCTCCCACGCAATATGGGCAACTCGACTTAAACTGGCCGTTTTCGCGACTGGCCGTAAAGCCTGTGTAAGCTCGTGACAATGTCACTAGCCCTGTCAAAATCACACAGACCGCAGCCACTTTCATCACCTGCCCGCGCAGCCTCGGCGATGCAACACCTGCGCCCATGCCCGCAAGGAACAACAGAGGGATTGTTCCAAGCCCGAAAGCGGCCATCGTGGTGGCTCCTCCAAAAAGACTCGCAGAGCCTGCTGCCAGCCCCAGATTGGCATAAACCAGCCCACATGGTAAAAAACCTGTCATGACACCAGCTACAAAAACCGGCGACAGGCCAGGCGATTTCAATAACGCCCCGAATTGCCCGGCGGCCTGACAGACTGGCCCGGAAAGTGGCCCATGCGAGAGTTTTTGAAACCATACAGATCGCAGCAAACCAAGATGCCAGCAGCCTTGAAGGATCAGAAGGCTGCCTGCGACCAGGGATAACGTGGCTTGAATGTTCACGAAATGGTGCCATCGCTGGTCTGCCCAAAATCCTGCAAAGCCGCTCATGGCGCCCATGAGGATGTAAGTGCAGACCCGGCCAAGGCTATAAACCAGCTGGCGAGCCAGATTGCCACCCCAGCTTTTTGAGCCAAGGCCAATCCCGACCACAAACCCGCCGCACATGCCCACGCAGTGAGCTGAACCCAGTAGTCCGCCCATAAAGATCAGCAGCAGAGGAGTGGTCATGATTCTACCGCTTCCATTTTTTCGATTTGGGCCGGCTCAATCCACGGTATCTGGCCTGAACCTGCGACAACGGCCACACTGCTTGCGAACATGATCGCAGCCGCCATGGTTGGGCTGAGCAGACCACATGCAGCCAGTGCAACCCCAAAAATATTATAGAAAAAGGCCCAGAACAAGTTGCGTCGAATTCGCCGGACGGTTTGTCTGGAAAGCTCCAGCATGTATGGAACAGCTGAAATATCGTTACCAAGAATACAAACAGAGGCATTGTCTCGCGTAAGATCTGCACCCGCGCCCAGAGCGATCCCGACATCGGCTGTGGCCATCGCAGGCGCGTCGTTATAGCCTTCGCCCACAAAAGCGACCACATGGCGATGGCTCTGATATTGCCTGACATTCGCCTGTTTATCTTCGGGCATCAGGCCGGCCAGAACTTTGATCTGAAGTGATTCCGCCAGCCTTTCACCCGCCTGCTTGTGGTCGCCTGTCAAAACGGCCAATTCAAGTGCGGGTCGGATCGATTTGAGTTGATCGAAGGCTGATATGACGTCGGGTCTCAAAGATTCATCAAATCCAAACAGAGCTTGAGCCGGCAGCGGCAACCGGGTGAAAAAGATCAGAACCGACTTGCCGGACCGAAGAAATTCATCGCGTTTTCCTTCTAGTGACTGGCTGATTGCAACTCCATGATCAGCCAAAAGATCGAAGCTGCCCAGCAAAGCGAACGGCTCGCATGAACCGACCGTTTCGAACGCCATTAAGCCGCGACCGGGACGGGTCTGAACATGTTCTGCATGAATTTCACTGACGACATCGTCAGATGCTCTGAGACTTTCCAAAAGGCTCTTTGCCAACGGGTGCGCCGATCGGCTGGCCAGGGCCATCAGAATGGCTTTTTGATCAAAGCCAGACACGTTGTCAGCCCAAAGCGATTGCACCATTACGGGTCTGCCGGTTGTCAAAGTGCCGGTTTTATCGAACAGAACCGTATCAACCTCAGCCAGACGCTCCAGCGCCTCTCCATCCGAGAATAAAACCCCACGCCTTGCGGCAGCTCCCATGGCCGACCAGACTGCCAGGGGAGTGGCCAGCCCAAGTGCGCATGGGCAAGCGATCAAGAGCACGCTCAGAGCCACCAGCAGCCCGTGAGCTGCGCCTTTATGCGAAGCGTGTATAAGGCCAGCCAAAATGGCGATTGTGACCACCAGCGGGAGTAGCCAAGTGGCAAGCCGGTCGGCCATGCGTGCGTATCGCCCTTTGGCATCACGGGCTTGTCGAACATGATCAATCAGGCGGGCGACAGTGCTTTGGCTGACAGGGGCCAAAACGCGGGCCTGAATCGTGCCTTCGACGACAAGTGACCCGCCCAGAATTTTGTCGCCTGACAACTTCGAAACGGGAAGGCTCTCGCCGGTAAGAATTTGTTCATCCAGAGTGGCCTCTCCGGTGGTCAGTAACGAGTCGCACGCAACACGATCGCCGGGGCGAAGTTGAAGCTGATCGCCCACCTCGATCAGGTCCACTGCGATGGTCAGAACCACCCCATGACGCACGACCAGAGCCTCTTCAGGCATCAGTTTTGAGAGATCGTCCATCGCCTTCTGGGTGTGCAGCTTACCGGACGCTTCGAGCCATCGCCCCAGTGTGACGAAAATCAGGACCACACAGGCCACCTCAAAATAGATCGGCCCACGGCCTGACAGGACAGAAACCATACTGGCCAGAAAGGCGGCCCAGACACCGATTACGATCAGAAGGTCTGTCCCCGGTCGTCCCAACCGCAAGCCAGCCCAGGCTGATCTGGCCAGTGGAGGGCCCAGAAGCAGCATGACGGGAGCAGCGGCGAGCAGGCTCAGGTGGCGGAACAAGTCTTCATAGGCACGTTCCATTTGGTTTTCGGCCATGCCCGGGCCATAGACGTCGGGCGACCAAAGTGCCATGGTGAAGACCATGAGATTGAGGGTTAAAAAAATGGCAGAACCCACACGAACCATGATCCAGCGAACAGCAGCCTCCTGGCCACTCCCGTGGGTGATTTCAGCGGCCAATCGACACCCGTAGCAGCAAAAGAGAGGCTCGGCAGTGGCGGTGGAAAGCTCCACGGCACCAGCCGAGCCAGGTACGGGCAGTTGGCAATAAAAGCACGGCAGATTTGAAGGCGGCCGCACAGATTGATTCATCGGGGCTTTGTCAGTACAGGGTCCGTCAGAATCGCCGGGATCAGCCAGTTCAGGAAGTAAGCGATCACAAAGGCCCAGAACAGGACCCAGAGAAGGTGGATGTACCAGGGAATCTGGCTCCCAACATAAGTGTGGTAGCGATTTTCCTGCTCAGGGGTCATATTCGGAGTGGTCAAGGGCATGATCTGAAAACCCCTCAATTCATGCGGGCTGATTGTTCGTAAATGCTCATGTCATGATGACTTTTGTCGCCGCCAGGCTTCGTTTCGTAGTTCGCCTGATCTTGATCAAGCTGCCATTCCTGCACCAGAAAGTCGCGTTTCGGCTCTTCCATCCGTGCGAACATCCCATTGCAGATGCCCCACCAGAAGAGGAAGAAAAACCCGAGGCTGGCGAGCAGGTAATTCACAATCGGCGAGATCGCAAAAACACCGTCCACCTGACCACTGTAAAGCAGGATGAATTCACGAAACTTGTTGCTGAATGCCACAAAACAGGGGATCAGAATCAGAAGGGCGAATATGACGGTCGTCCAGACCGAGGAACCGCCCAGCTTCTTCATTTGAGGCTTCAATGTGGTACTCATGATTTGCCACCCTCCGCAGCGACAGCCACAGGCGGCTTGACTTGCCTGGCATCAGGCGAACGCAGTGGAGAAGCTTTGTAATCCTCATAGTAAGGATAACTTTCCAGCCATGAACCCAACCACTGAACGTAAAGGATCAAGCTCAATCCACGCTTGTTTGGCTTATCCGGCGAGCCTTCAAAGTACCATGGGTATGCAGGCATGGGTGAACCTGAGATCAGGCTGTTGGGCTTGAACAGGTGGACGGCATGCCAGTCGTTCGACCGGCGGCCGCCTTCACGCGACAGGTCAGGACCAACCCTTCGCGTTCCAAAGAGAACCGGCCTTTGAAGCTCATTCTGATACTCTTCCGCCTTGGCCACAGGGCCCCAACGGCGATCTTCATTCGAGACGGGCCTGACGAACTGGCTGTGACAGTGCCAGCAGGCTTCGCCAGTATACGCTTTACGGCCAATCCGAAGGGCATCTGCACAACGTTGATTCAGCCAGGCTTCGCGGTCAGGCCCGACGCCTGGGATGTCACCAAATGCCTCTTTGAACGATTCGGGGAACCGCTTGGCCAAGTCTTCCATCTGGAATCTGACATTGGGATTCACAAGTTGCTCAGCCGTTTTCTCCGGCTGATCGCGATACATCAGGATCGGTACCACGGCCTGCGAAACGAAGGCCAGACCGAAGAAGAACAGACCGGCAATGAAAAAGACACCGGAGCGTTTCTCTAGCATGGGTTCAGACTCCTCGATTCTCCGGTTTTATCAGACAGTTTGGGCGAGAGTGGATGGATTGGAGACGGCTTCCTGCTTGCGCTCAGCCTCGGCTTTCATCCAGGTCAGCAGCATATGGGTCATGAAAATCATGTGACTTGCGAAGATCATCAGTCCAGAAACGATACGCAGCGCCCACCAGGGTATGGAGAACTGGATCACATCGCTCCAGGGAGCGAGGCTGGCCCACATGTATCCCTGAAAGACGCCCAGAATGATCAGATCAGCGGACATGATCGCAATCCCCACGGCCGAGAGCCAGTACTGCCACTCGAGCAATCGGCGACTGTACCAGTCGGTGCGCCAGAGGCGTGGGAAAAGGTAGAGCATGATGCCGATCAGCCATTGCGAGAAGACTCCATACATGACCATGTGTGCATGGCCCACAACCCAGTCCGAGAAGTGGATCAGGGCCTGAAATGTCAGAGTGGTCTGAAAGGCGCACTGGAGACACGTCAGGAAGTAAAAAACCATGCCTGTATAGAACCAGCGGATCGGGATGTTTTCACGCAAGGCGCCCGTGGAGCCTCGAATTGTGGCGAAGAAGTTCACAATCACTGTGGTGACCACCATTTCCACCGCGATGGTGGAAAGTACGGCCCCATATTGAAGGAACATCGGGATCGGAGTGTACAGGAAGTGGTGAATCCCCGTGAGCGGGTAGAAAAAAGCCAGTCCCCAGAAACCGACCAGCGAGAGCCCGTGCGACCAGATCGGCTTTTTGAGCAGAATCGGGACGAAATAGTACATCGCACCCCATCCCAAAGGAGTCACAAACAGACCCACCAGGTCGTGAATGAACATTCCGCCTATAGCGCCAGCCGATGTCCCGGTCACAAAATATTGGGGGATGAAGTTCCCCATCGCATAGGTCAGAAATGTCCAGATGAAGGCTGCTGTGAAGTACCAGAGGGTGACATACATCGGACCTTTGACATGCCGGATCGGGGCCATGAAGTTAATGGCCACAAGGCCAAGCCCCACCTGTGCCAGCGGATCAATCCAGACCGGCGTTTCCCCCCACTCAAGGCCCTGGGCTTCACCCAGCATGATCCCCACCACTGTGCCCAGAACCACCACCTGCCAGGCAAAGAAGATGAAGTAGGAGAGGCGATGATCGAGAACTGGATGGAGTGTGATGCGTGGAACAACCCAGTGGAGGACTCCCAGAAAGGCTGTGGCGATAAAGCCATAAGCCACTCCATTGGTATGGATCATGCGCCATCGGCCTGGTGAGAAGATCTCAATCCCAGCCAGAGGGTTGTAGCGGATCATCTGGAAGCCCATCAGAAATCCGCCCAGCATGGCAACGGCCAGATAGACACAGGCGGCGATCAGGTACCAACGCACCAGGCGTTCATCCACCAGATCCGAGTGCCGGGGCAGTTCCGCCGTCGTGGTCGGCTGCGTTTGCACGTCTTAAATCCTCCTGAAAAATACTCAAGGCGATAGGGAAAGTTGATTGTTTTGTGATTTGATCGAGATCAGGAATTTGCCGGCTGACGTTTCGGAGAGAATTCACCCCAAGGCGACAGAATCGCAATCGTGGCACCAAACGCAGCATGTGTCGCAGCAGCCACCCACCATGGCAGGTATTCGCCGCTGGTGATCCAGTTTCCACCGAAGAATGCTGGCTGAAGCCATGACAGAATCGCGTAGAAATTGAAGGCCCAAACAGACAGGCTCACGCTGATGGCAACAGCCATGCGGGCGGCGAGCGTTTTCCCCTTGGAAATCCGGCTGACCGCGAAGAAAACAGGTACACCCAAGAGCATCCCCGTGCCCAGATAGAGGCAACAGCCAAGGGCAAGAATCAGCCCATCGGGCACTGTTTGAGTCTCACCTCCCGCTTCGGAGAGTTTTAAAGCCTGTTCGCCAAGCGGGAAAGTCAGGTAAATACGAATCAGTTGAAGAGGGTCGAGGCCAGCCACCACAGAACCAATCACATTCACGACCAGGCTGACGATTGCCCCGAAGATGCCGAGCATGAAACCGCTGGCGGCTTCATAGTAAGCATAGTGCCCTGTAGGAGGTGCCCAGGCAGCGGGCGGGACATCTTCTGACTGCTGGCTTTCAAGCTCGCTCAACCGCTTTTTGAGCTGCTTCAGCTCCGCTTCAATCACGTTCGGTTCCATTTTGTTGTCCACTCCCATTTTGAACTCATAAAAGGCTGAACCAAGGGTAATATTCCTGGATATCGCCAGGCAAACTCATTCGCTTTGACGCGTTTCTGCAGAATTCACGCCAGGCAGTGGCTTGATGATCGCAGAGGCAGGCGTAATCCCATCACGACGCATGTCGTAAACGCTCATCACGTAAGCTACCAGCTTCCAGACCTCTTCCGGATTCGTTTCAAACTGGGATCGGAATGCAGGCATCGGAGTCCCGTTAATCCCTGCTTCAATTCGGCGGTAGACGTCCAAAGGATCCGTCCCTCCACGCAGCATTCCAGCCGTGATATCAGCTGCTTTGATCGGGTTGCCCCAAATGTCGGGAGGCAGTTCGTCAGCAACCTCTCCACGGCCTTCATCACCATGACACTTGTTACAGCCAATGGAAAGGAAGATCTTCTTGCCGGCTTCAGCATCCGCTCTGGTCAGCAAAGGCATGGGTGTACGTGGGTTGACGACATTCGCCAAAGCCTCTTTCCACTGCCCCTGAATGGTTTCGACCATGCCCGGAACGGCTCCCTCATTGAGCTCGCCTTCAAACTCAACGGCATCTGCCAGAAGCGATTCCAGCTCTCCACGATGGGTCAGGGCGAGGACATAATCTGTCACAGCCTCCAGATCAGCAGGTGGCAGGAAGTCGAACGACGGCATGGATGTCCCCAGCACACCTCGCCGGATGGTTCGATGAACATCTTCACGCAAAGGCTTTGAGCCATATGTTGTGGAGGTAAACTTGAAGATACCCCGGCGATAGTCGCGTGGCTTAGGGATCAAATACTGGGCCTGAGGACCATTCCCATCGCCCGTAACCCCATGGCATTGATAGCAATACTGACGGTATACCTCGGAGCCCCGCTTCAGGTGCGCTGCACTCATCAAACGATCGCCCAGAAATTTTGGAGATGTGGGTGAACCCGTTTGTTTTGCGAGAATTTTCTGGATCTTCGCCTGATCTTCCGGCTTCAGTTTTGCAACCTGTTCACTCGGTTCATAATTTTGGGTGGCCGGTGGGGCACAACCCGTAACACTGAGCAGGCAAAAGCCAGTCAGAAAACCGGCTTGGATCAAATGAATTCCACATGGTAAACGCATTGGCATATGACCTCCTGCAAGCCACCGACATCAGATGAACGCCATAAAGACGCCAAATTCATTCAGGTCGATCATAGCCGTTACGGAAACTTTCCGCAATAACAAGACAAACGGATCCCAAAATTAATTATTCACTCATACCGGATTCCGGGTGATGGGATTGAGAGTGGTCGTATGTAAAAGATTTGATAAATGGGTGCTGATTCCGGATTCATGACATAAAACTAATCTATGAAATGGTTTGTGGTTTCGGCCTGAAGGGCCGTGATTCTACAGCCCAGGCCAGCGGCACCAGCGGCCTGGGGACTGGTACGACCCCATAAGTCGCTTGTAGCCTGAAAGGCTGCCACTGCGCCTTTGAACTTGCTGTTTAAGATGTTGCGCACACTTTGAGAACCAAAAGATTAAGGCCGCATCCATCCTAATCGCGAATGTCGCGACCCTTCAGGCCGCAAGCAATTTTGGGGCTTTGCAAAGTCCCAGGCCTTTGGCCCGAAAACGATAGTGCTGGAGAAGACCACCCCGGATTCCGGTATGAGCCTTGTTAAAAAACCGGATGTCATTCTTACCCTGATCCCACCTCCGTTTTTGGCAGATTTTTGCGAAGCCGATCGATCATATCTGCTTGCGACCCGGTCTTCGCCACCCTGCTCAAGATTTCAACCACGGACCTGGCCGTTTTCAAGTCGCCTTTTTCCATCGCCAGCCTGGCCTTGATCGCCAGCACTGCAAACCCGATCTCATCCACCGATTCCGGACTGGAATTAACGCCAGTGGCTTCATCAAGAAACTTCGAAGCCTCCTGCATGTTGTTGGTTACGATCCAGCAGGCAGCAAGCAGGCTCTGCCTTTTCGGCTCAATCTTAATCCGTCCAAATGCTTGTCGAGCATCTTCGGGACGCCCCAGCCATAGCCATAGAGATCCCAGCCGCTCCAGCAGCTCCGTGGGTGCGTCATCCTGTGGCAGTGCCAGATTTAATGTCTCAGCAGCTCTCCTTACCAGACCGTTCTTCAGTAAAGAGTTCACGTTGCGTTCAATCTCAGCCCGACTTGCACCAGCACTCGTCAAAGGCTTTGCAAGTTGATCCATCACCGCTGAAGGCAATGCCGGCTGATCTCTGGCCTGCTTGCCTTTCCCCTCTGGTGCAACAGAAATCCCCATCAACTGTTTTAAAGTTGCAATTCGCCCCTGCGCATTCTCAATCTCTGCCGCCTGAGTCGTGTTGGTCGCCGTCAAAGTGATCAGCTTGGCCAAAGTCTCCAACTCCTGATCGAACTGAACCAGACCTCTCTGGATAAGGGCCAGCGTGTAGAGCCCGGAAAAGTCCTCGGGGTTAAGTTCGACAGCCCGCTTCAGTGCATAAATTCCTCGCACTGTGTCGAGGTCGTCCAGCGGGTTAAAACTCACGGGTGTTTGATCTCGCTGGACACTTGACTGGTTCAGGTTGAGCATTTGGCCAAGCAGTTTCCAGGCATCAGCCAGAGTCGGATCCTCAGCCGTCAATTCCGAGCTCAATCCGATCCCGCTCAGCACGATGGGCCGGGCCAGGTCGTCTCGTGAGTTCGCAGCCAGGCCACCACTCAAATTCCGCATCGCTCTGGCCAGAGCAAGCCGTTCAGGACGTGTCCGGGCATGAAACATCTCCGGATCGTAATGAGCCTTCAAAAAGTCGAACCGCTTGCGATTGGATGAATCAAGCGATTCTAAAGGTGTAAATACGGCTGCAATTGGATCAAAATAGATACAGGCGTAGTCGTTGGCAGCCATCAAAGTGACACTCACACCGGAGTTTGTCAGGTGATCCGCCAGCATCACAGGCCTTCCCGCCTTGGCCACAAGGCCTCTCCATGTTGGATCCGTCTGATTCAGAGCCGCTCCCAGACGTACTTGATCCTGATACAGATTTGGTCCGATGACCTCCAGCCTGGCATCTGAAAAAACCTTACGTTCAGGGCCCCAGTAATAGTCATACAAAGAAGCGTGTCCGTTGTGAAACGACGCAAACTTTGGTGGCAAACCTTCGCCAGCCGCTGACTTTACAGCCTCATGAGGGAACCACAGGGGCTCTTCTTCCCAGCCAATCGTTCGGCCCTCGCCTGCATCGGCGTAATAATGGCCGGTTCCCACCCAGACCAGCAGTAGCCCCACCATGGCCAGTGCCACAGAATTTCCAGGCGATAAGCGGCGGTTGAGCGCAGCCCCTCTGCCTTTTGAAGACTTTCGATCTGATCCGTAGAGACTCGCCCATTGAGCAAAATTAGCCGCTGTGATTGTGCCCATGACGGCTGCAAATTGATGACTATTACGCGTGGCCTGAAAGCTCAGGATACTGAAAAACAGGAACATCAGGAATCGGAACAGCGAGAATCTCACAAAGGATGAAACCACTGGCCGATCAGGGCTGACCTTGGCCACCTGTTTCTGCTTGCGTCTCGACCTGCCTGATTTTGATTCTTCTGTCAAAACCGGCTCCGCAGCAACCATCGCCCGATGACGCCCAAACCCCAGAATCAACAGAACTCCACCCACAACCACAGGGATCACAAAGCTCATCAACGCCAGAAACATCGTGAACAGGTGCAACTTCAGGGGCAGCGGGAACGAGCGAAAACCAGTCACGATTACGTTCATCCCGACCGGGATCGACTTTAACGACAGACTTAATGGAAACTCCTTGAAACCAAGGCTTTGTATAAATTGAGGGATCGGCGTCAGTTCGCCAATCGAGCGAAACACAGGATTGCCCATCGTTCCCGCCAGTTCCAGCGGGAAGAACAGGCCCCGGAAGCCGTAAGGATTGAACAGGGTGGCAATAACGGAGAGGCCAATACTGGCCACGGCTCTGCTCCACCACTCACGCTGGTCCCGCCTCCACGAAGCGGGATCAGCTGCCACCTCGACCAGTCCCATGGCAATGATCACAAACCCAAGTACAAATATTCCTTGCGTGTTGACCCAGCAGAGAAACACGGGGGGCAGCATCCACATCATTCGAGGATGCTTTCGCCAGTGAAAAATCACAAGCAAGACCAGCGACATCCACCAAAGCGAAATTGTCTCTGGCCGAACATACATCCGTCCGGAGAGTACCAGAAGGGCAGGGCACCAACTCACCACGCTCACCCAGATCGGCCAGCCTGGCCGACGACAGCCCAGTACCAGAACCATCATGGCCGCAGTCGTGATCACGCTCTTGGCAATGTTGAGCAGAGGCACTCCACCCAGCTCGTAGCCGATCGAGATCAGGACCTGAAAGCCCCAGTGAAGGTCGACCCAGCGGGCCTCAGGTACGGTGTATGTGTAAAGATCGGTCGTGGGAACCTTGCCGGTGGCCCGAATCAAATCTCCGGTGCGAAGATGCCACCAGAAGTCTGTGTCCTTCAGTGGGAACAGTCCAAGCACGAACACCAGCGTCATAAACACCACAACAACAAGCATTTCCAGCGGATGGATCCGCAAGGCGAAGCCAAACTCCCGGCGACGCCCGGAATTTGCGTCCACAGGTGGTACCTGTTCATCGCGAGCCGCTTCCGAAGCTGCGTTAATCGTGTTCTCGGCGTCGGTTCGGTCCATGAATCCACAACCAGTTTGGGTGAAGAGATATCATATCAAGTGCTTGACAGGTATCGTATCATAGGACGAACCCGCGACCCAAGCTAGACCCGGGCTGGATTCCCTGGAATCTCATCCCACGCCTTGCATGATCAAAGCATGTCAGGTGATGCCCGCAAAGTCGATCCATACACTGACCGTCAGGATGATACGAAGTTGAGCCAGGACCTGCTGAACGATCTGACTCCCGCCCAACAAGAAGCCGTCACCACCATCGAAGGCCCACTTCTAGTGGTGGCCGCCGCAGGATCCGGCAAAACCCGGGTAATTACGCGCCGCGTGGCCCATATGCTGAATCAGGGAATCTCCGGAAGCTCTATCCTGGCCCTGACTTTCACCAATAAAGCTGCTGGTGAAATGCGTGAGCGGGTGGAAGCTCTCCGCCCCGGCTCTGGCGTATCACTCTGCACATTCCACAGCCTGTGCGTGCGCCTGCTCAGGCAATACGGCAGTGCGGTCGGCCTCGACTCCGGCTTCACCATCTTTGACACCCAGGACCGACTCAAGGCTTTGAAGCAGATTCTTGAGCCCCACGAAGAACTTGTGGAAAACCTGAAGCTCTCGGCCGATAAGATCGACAGCATGATCAGCCGTGCCAAGAACGATCTGGCAGCACCCCGGCCAAGCTTCAATTCTGTCGATCCCGTGGCAGAAGAAAAGCTCCTGCGCGAGGCTTATATCGGATACCAGGAATTTCTCCGCAAGCAAAATGCCGCCGATTTCGACGATCTTCTGACCCTCACTGTTCAGCTTCTCAAAGAAAACCCGATCACCCGTCAGCAACTCGACCAGCGTTTTCGCTATATCATGGTCGATGAATATCAGGATACGAATCTCGCCCAATACGCGATCCTGCGCGGCCTCAACATGGACGTCAAAAACCTCTGCGCTACGGGCGACCCGGATCAGTCGATCTATGGATGGCGGGGGGCGAATCTCAACAACATCCTCGAATTCGAGCGTGATTACCCTGGCTGCAAAGTCGTCAAGCTCGAACAGAACTATCGCAGTACAAAGAACATACTTGCGGTGGCCGATCACCTCATCAAGTTCAATAAACGGCGTAAGCCCAAGCAGCTTCTAACGGGCAATCCAGCCGGCCTACCGATCCAGCTGACCACTTATGGCAGCGAGCGGGACGAAGCCGACGGTGTGGCGGAACAGATTGTCAAGCTGATCAAATCCGGCAAGTACAAAGCCGCTGACATTGCCGTCTTCTACCGCGTTTCCGCTCTATCTCGCGGCCTTGAAATGGGTATCAAGCAAAAGGCCAAGCTGCCGTGTCAGATTGTCGGTGGCGTTTCGTTCTATGAGAGAGCTGAAATCAAAGATGTGCTTGGATATGCTCATGTCGCGCTCAACCCCAAGAACGATATCGCACTCTCACGCATTATCAACGTCCCCACTCGTGGCCTCGGCAAAGTGGCCATGGAACGGATCAGCGACTACGCCAGCCGGCGCAACATCACGCTGTTGGAGACTTGCCGGGAAGCGGCTTCCATACCAGGCATCAAGGATCGGACGCTGAGCACACTGCGTGATTTCACCATGCTGATCGACGATCTCAAGCACCACGCCGAGACCGAAAAGCCTGGCGATTTCATCAAACGCATCGTCCGCGAGACTGGCTATCAAGCCATGCTCGACAGCCTTCCCGATGCCGAGGCCAAAGATCGTACGGAAAATGTCCTGGAGCTGATCTCGGCCGCCCATATTTTCGAGGACGATCACCCGGGCGAATCGAACATGCGCAAGTTCCTTGAAGAAGCTACTTTATCGTCAGCAGTCGACCGTTGGGACGACGATCAGGGGAGCATCACCCTGATGACGATGCACGCCGCCAAGGGGCTGGAATTCCCTGTCGTATTTATTGTGGGTCTTGAAGAAGGCATCCTGCCGCACCACAGAGCCAAGGAAAAGCCCGACGAGATGGAAGAAGAACGGCGACTGCTTTTTGTCGGTATCACCCGTGCTCAAAAGGAGTTGTATATGAGTCACTGCCGGATTCGCGAATTTCGCGGACAAAGGGCTGTGACTATCGACTCTCCGTTCCTCAAAGAGCTTCCCAGAGACTCCGTTGAACGCATCAATGCCGCCTCCGGTGGGGGCCGACCAGGCAGACACTGGGAGGACGACGACCAGCGTTCCACCACATGGGGCAGCCAATCCCAGAAGCCGACGGGCGGATATACACGCGCATCACGAGACCCATATTCCCCCGTTTCCAAGCCAGCTTTGCCCGAAACCCGCGCCAGAATCATGACGGCTGGCGATTTGGCCAGAGCCCATGCCGCCAGTTCAGGCGGAGTGGCTCCCACGCCTGGCCCGAAGCCAAACCCTGGCGATTTCCAGATCGGAACCTCAGTTGCTCACCCAGCTTATGGAGTGGGCAAGGTGGTCGCACTTGAAGGCAGCGGCCCCAAGGCCAAGGCGAAAGTCAAATTCGCGACACGTGGGGAAGTGGCATTCGTCATCGCCATGTCGCCTCTAAAAGTCCTTCCAGGACGGAAACTTAGCGACTAAACCCTAAGAATCAGTCCGAGAATTACTTCCGGTTTTTAGTCCAATCGGGGCCAAGCACAACTTGGCTGTTAGCTAGCCGGTCTTGGCGCTAGCCCCGGTTCTTTATCTTCCACGAACCGGGGGCTAGATTCAAACCTAGAAACCGGAGTCTATCGCCTCTTAATCTAGCCGGCCTTGGCGCTAGCCCCGGTTAATTGGTTTTAGAACGGGAAGTTATTTCAGGCCTAATCCTTAGGAACATGCCGAGAATAACTTCCGGTTTTTCAAAACCAACGGAGGTTAGCGTCAGGCTGGGACTTTTGATGTCCTTCGGACATAGTTGTTAATAGATGCCTCCTTTGGAGCCCAGACGAAGGAGGGTAATAGGTTAGGGCTGTTGATGTCCTCTGGACATGCCTGTAAATAGCTGTCTCCTCTGGAGCCCAATCACCCAAAAACCGGAAGTTTTTTTCTCGCCAGTTCCTAAGTCTCGTCGATTTCTTGCCAGGTCATGTCAAATACACCTGCAAACCCAAACCGTCAAAACCTTAGGACACCATACTACCCCTAAACCATGTGCCATTTGCGGCTTACATTTCAGGCAAAAAAATTCCCGTTTTTTTTCGCACCTCTCAGCCGCATAGTCCTCTATATTGTATAGTAGATCGTTTGCAAAAAAACATGCTTTCAAAATCTACGGATTGCGACTTGTTTTTGAGAGAAGCTCGTTTTGCCCCGCCTTGGAAAGTGTATTCCCATGTCTGCAACTTTCATCTGGATCGTAGGCTTCGCTTGTCTGATTTTCGGCATACACACCATACTCAGACTTTTATTCCCTGAAAACAATGACATCTACTGGTGACAGCCAACGAATCCTTCCGGAAGAATCTCCTAAAAAAAGTTCAGGAACCGACCAGGATCAAACTTTCTTAAGAATGATAGGTTGACGCTGATTTCTCTTATCCGCAACTCCTGGGCGACCTAATCCCGATCTCGAAGCACTGGATAGAATTGGACCCAGACGTTGTCGTCGCCTGCGTGCTTTAGATGGCAATCATAACACTTCCCATCAGGCTTGGCCTGAGCAGTCCCAGCAGGGCGCAACTTCTGATCAAGCTTAAAGTTATAGTACGCCCAAGGCACACCACCACCGGGCCGGCCGCTGTCCTTTACCGCCATTTCAAACCCGACTCGTTTGTCCTCGAACTTACCTGCCGTCAGAAAACCTTTCGTATCTTTCGTGCCAGCCGAATAAACCTCCATGATCAGCATCGTCGAATCTGGAAATTTCTGCGTCTCAAGATAAATCCTGTATGCTTCAGGATTGATGTAAATCTGATGAAAACTACCCGGCTGGGCCTCCTCAATTTCCCGACGTATCTGCCCTCCAGGCAAATCTTTCTTATAAACCGGCGAGAGATTCGTTCCTACAAAAATCCAGCTTCGATAGTCTTTCGGAACCAATAGTTCGCCATTGGAGTTGTACTGAGGCTTGTGCTTCGACTCGTTAGGCCCATCGGCCGAGATGGCTGTAGCCATCCATCCAAGTCCACTCAAAACCAGCGCTAAACTGGCGATGCTTATCCAACCCAATGATCGAACTGACTTCAAATGGCTCATGGAAATCTCCAAATCTTGCAAATCAGAATCTCTATCCAACACAGACCAGAAACTCTCCTACCAGCCCAGCTTTAACGACTCTTGAACAAGAATCTCGCCAGCCCTGGCTGCTTCAAGTTCGCTCACTACGGCTGCGATTCGCCCATCCCGGCCTATGAAATACGCCCATCGCTCGGGAATATCGCGTCCGTCATGAACCGCAGCCCACTGAATCGCTGTGGTGCGGGTCGGGTCAGCCAGGATCGGAAAACTCAGTCCAAGCTCCTTCGAAAATGGCGACAGGTATTTTGTCTTGTCACACGATGCGGCAAAGACTTTCACGCCCTTGCCATGCAAGACGGTTACCGATTTCTCAATCGACTTCAACATCAGTTCCACATTGCCTGTATAGGCTTTAGGAAACCAGACCACGATGACAGGCCCTGACTCCAGGGTTTTGGAAAGTCGATGCGATTGACCATCTGACCCTGACAATCGAAATTCTGGGGCCTTGATGCCCTTCTTACTTTGAGGCTCAACCGCTCCCAACCGGGTTTGGCTTGATTGATAGACAGCCAGGATCAAAATGATTGAAACGGCTGCTCTTTGCAAAGTTGCCCATGGATTTCTCAAAAGCTGGCTCCAGCCGAAACATCCAACTGTTCTGATAGATATCTTGTACTGTATATGACTGTAACCCAACGGCCAAGGTTGCCGCAATTCCAACCTGTTTGATAAGATCAGTAAAGTTCTTTTGCAGAACAGGGACCACAATTTTCCAGAAGTTTTGGAGCAGGACCATCATGCGGATCATCGGAATCGGGACGGACATCACGGAATGCCCCCGGATTGGAAGAATGATCCTCGAACATGGAGAGCAGTTTTTAAGGCGGGTTTATACGGAGCGCGAGATTGGCTACTGCAACACCCGAAAGCTTTCCACCGAACACTTTGCGGGCCGTTGGGCTGCAAAAGAGGCGGTATTGAAGGCGATGGGGACCGGATGGATTCGTGGAGTCGCATGGACTGATATCGAGATTTTGAACGAGACCGGTGGGGCCCCGAAAGTGATGCTTTACGGAGGAACCCGCGACATCGCTGATTCTCGCGGAGTCGGCGAGATCATGATCTCCATCAGCCATTGCCGAACCTATGCCACCGCTTATGCCATCGCAATCGCAGGGCAGGGTCAGCCCAATCACAGCCCTTCGCTTCAGAACCCTGATCTTGAATGACCAGGGTTCTGAGAATGGATAAAACCGGAATACTCTGTTTCTCAGGGCTTTCCAGCAGCATAAGCCTTGAAGCCGTCGGCGATTTTCGCTTCGTCGTGACGGCCGGTATGAAAGATCACGCGATACCCGAAGTGCAGAGACTTGCCAGGCTCCAGAGTGTACTCACCCGTTTTACCCAGCCCGAAGTCTTTATACCCAAAGGGATTTGCAGCAAAAAGGCCGTAATTGCGCACGTGCCAGTGGGTTGGGTAACGAAAGCTGTCTGGATGGTTCAGGATAGCCACCCCCACGGTCTTGGAGTCGATCAGGCCTGAGTAATCGACCCACGACGAACTTTTGCCCCATGCGGCATCGTCGGTGATACCTTCGGCGTTCACAATCTTCCCGCCCTTTTTGGCCTTCGTATCCAGCACACTCGGCACCCGTAGGCCGAACATGCCTTCCTTGGTGTCGCCGAAAATGACTGGAGCATGATCGGGGGCGGTCAGGACAAAATCGGCATCCAGAATTCGTTGATTGCCGAGGTTATAGACCACAATCGTGCAGCGTTCGTTGAGGACCAGTTTGCCATCGTGATCAAGCCACTCCTTGTCGCTGCGGATCGAGCCTGCCAGAGGACCTTGAGAGGCCTCAGCATTCACGACCTTAATCTTCCCAAAATGCTTCTTGTCGCCATTGATCGGGTCCGAGGCCCAGAAATCGAGACCATTGATCTTACCAAACGTCATCCACATGGATCGCTGGTGAGGGTGGTCACGCTGCTCTCCAGCCACATCCTTCATCGGATAATTACGTGTCATTTCGACTCCGGAAGGCCCGTAAATCGGATAGATCACAGGCTTGTTCCCTGACTGCGCCAAGGCCGAAAAGAAGGGCTTACCGCCGACGTTGACCTGCATGGAGTCGCCATTATCCTCGATGGTCACGCCCTGAGTCTTAAGGGCGATTGGCTTCAGGCTAAGCGTTTGGCCCGTCAGTTCAAGGTCAGCTGGAACGATCATCACGGCTTGATCCGAGCCAGCCGCTCCCAGCCCGACTTGCACGATCATTTGCTTGCCTGAATCCGCGACGGTACCCATATAAGAGCCGGCTGCGATGCCTTTGACTTGCATTTTAAGGGGCGATTCAACACCCAGTCTGGCCAGCTTCGGAAGCTGGATCGCATCATCGGCGGAAGTGCTGCTGGCGAACCCGGCCAAGCACAGAACTAGTGCGGCCAGACGAATCAATGGCAGTGACATCGCGGGATTCCCTGATTTTAGGACGTTGAAACGGTGGTGGTTGAGAAGGTTCGCGTGGAATGGGGAATCGGAAGATTGGTCATCAAGACCAACTTCCGATTCCGTGTTGTGATGAGTCTGACAGTCACGGGCTTGGTCGGCAAGGCCCAACCATCCTGAAATCTATGGAGCCAAAAATTACGAGATGATCGGCAACTCGCTGAAGAACTCATGGCCTTTGTCGTCGATCAGAATAAAGGCTGGGAAATTTTCGACCTCGATCTTGTAAATCGCTTCCATTCCAAGCTCTGGGAACTCAAGCATCTCCACTTTCCGAATATTTTCCTGAGCCAGAAGAGCAGCCGGACCGCCGATCGAGCCAAGGTAAAAACCACCATGCTTTTTACATGCATCCGTCACGGCTTTGGAGCGATTCCCCTTGGCAATCATGATCATCGAACCACCGGCAGCCTGAAATTCATCGACGTAGCTGTCCATACGGCCGGCAGTGGTCGGGCCGAACGATCCGGAAGGCATGCCTTCAGGCGTTTTGGCAGGGCCAGCGTAATAGACAGGATGATTTTTGAGGTAGTCGGGCATCGACTCGCCGCTGTCAAGCCGTTCCTTGATCTTGGCATGGGCGATATCGCGAGCCACGATAATGGTGCCCGTCAAGAGCAGTGGAGTCGAGACTTTATAGCGGGTCAGCTCAGCCAGAATCTCATCCATCGGACGGTTCAGGTCGATCGGAACACCGTGCTCAGATCCCAGTCCGTCGCGATATTGGCCAGGGATGAACTTGGCTGGATCGCGTTCAAGCTCTTCAAGCCAAAGGCCATAGCGATTGATCTTGGCACGGACGTTTCGGTCAGCAGAGCAGGAGACACCGATCCCGACAGGGCACGATGCGCCGTGCCTTGGCAGGCGGATCACACGGGCGTCGAGTGCAAAGTATTTGCCACCGAACTGGGCGCCGATGCCGCTCTTGCGAGCGATTTCCATGACTTTTTCTTCCATGGCCAGGTCGCGAAAACCTTGGCCCAACTTGTTACCGGTGGTTGGGAGCTTGTCAAGATATCCAGCAGAGGCCAGCTTCACCGTCTTCATGGTGGCTTCCGCAGATGTCCCGCCGATCACAATCGCCAGGTGATAAGGTGGACAGGCAGCTGTCCCTATCGACCGGAGCTTTTCAGCCAGGAATTTCTCAAGGCTTTGGGGGTTTAGCAGGGCCTTGGTTTCTTGATACAGAAACGACTTATTGGCCGATCCGCCACCCTTGGCCACAAACAAGAACTCGTAGCTGTTGCCTGTGGTGGCAAAGAGATCAATCTGGGCGGGCAGATTCGTGCCAGTGTTGACCTCGTCAAACATGGTCAGGGCAGCGGTTTGCGAGTATCGCAGATTCTCTTTGTTGTAAGTGGCGGCGATCCCCTTGGTGATCCATTCGGCATCGTTTGCGCCGGTCCAGACAGCCTGGCCCTTCTTGCCAAACACAGTGGCGGTGCCAGTATCCTGACACATCGGAAGCTGAAAGCTCGAAGCAATGGCCGCATTGCGGAGCAGCGCAAGGGCTACGGAACGATCGTTGTCGGAGGCTTCCGGATCGTCCAGAATCGCGGCCACCTTTTGAAGGTGTTTGGCCCGATAAAGGAAGGAGATATCGCGAAACGCTTCCCGTGTAAGAACTTCCAGAGCCTCAGGACGGACCTTCAGAACTTCCTGCCCCTCAAACTTGACGGCACTGACGAAGTCGCCTTCCAATCGGCGATATTTGGTGTCGTCGTGGGCGGTTGCAAGTATATCCTGATACGGAAGTTCTGCCATTGATCGTCCTTTGTATGCGTTCGGAAACCGTTATGGAAAGCCCTGATACAGCGCAGCTTTTCAAGTTTCCATGCCTAAATTTGATGGATTATGACGATTTCGTCAACAACAAAGCAATAAAATCAGGCCGGAATCGTTAACCGGCCTGCGTGTTACCAAGATATTTTGAGCGATTAAACGGCTTTAATGGCCTGGAGCAGGGGGGGCCGAATTCGCCTTCTGGGCTTTCTTTTCTTCGTTGGTCATGCCGTCGAGCCAGCGGTGGCGGGTCATTGGGAGTTCGCCGGTGGTGGTTTCGATCTCTCCAAACTGACCTTCTGTCACGTCGTATCCATAAACTTTGGCAGAATGGATTTCAAAGTACCAGCCATAGAGCTTCAAATCGCCACGCAGCATCCTCGAAGAAACGGCCGGGTGCATCATCACATGCTCAAGCTGGACCAGGATATTCTCCTGGATCGCAATTTCCAGCAACTGTTCAGGGCCGAGGTGAGAGTAATTATCGTGGATCACCCGCCGGGTACGCTCCATGTGGGCCAGCCAGGCAGAGACTGACGGAAGGTCTTTGAGCTTCTCAGGATGCAACATGGCGGAAACCGCGCCACAATCGCTGTGACCGCAGACCACGATATTCTTGACGTTGAGCACGCTCACAGCGTATTCAATCGTGGCCAGTTCGCCAGAGCCAGCTGCCGTGCCGTAGGGAGGAACCAGATTCCCAGCGTTTCGGATCAGGAAAAGCTCGCCTGGGTAAGAGCTTGTGATGCGAGTGGGGTCGATCCGGCTATCAGAGCAGGTGATGATCAAAGTTTCAGGCGACTGTCCGCCAGAAAGCATGACATAAAGCTGACGCTCTTTCGGATAAACCTCGGACCGGAATTTATGGATCCCTTGGATCAGCTTCATTTTGGAATGCTCAACGACTGGAGTGTTCGATTGGTTTGACCTGCCTGAGACCACTTTTAAAAGTTTGCAGACAACACGCCTGCTGTGTCAAGATCGGGCCGGTTTTTTAATGAGTTGCAAGGTGGGCGTGTTTGATCTCAAAGCGTGTACCAATTCACGATTTCTTATTGGATATGGTCGAACTCGCTGATGTTGGTAATACGATGCACGCGATTGCCACGATGCAAAATGCCTCGAAACTTCACGATACCATTTGAGCCCAAAGCTTTGTGGGCTGTCAGCCAATCGTCGGGCGTCAAGTCCACTCGAACAAGCTGGCTTTGTTCTTCATACAGCACAGACAGACTCGCTTCGCCCTGCATTCGACCATCTGCACCAGGCTCACCACCTAGCGTATCAACATTGCCGACAAAGAGTAAAGCAGCGGGAGCTTTTGCTGGCTGAAGCTTTTTGGAAATATCTTCAATGATCGGAAAGTACTCGCGTTTGATACGAACAATCGCTGGAATCGAATCCAACGGCTTCAATGTCGTCGCCCACGAAACTTTCACGTCCAAGTAAGAATCTTCCTCTGTCGGCTGCATTTGCAACAAAGCTTCACAGAGATTTACACTCAACACAGGCTGGTTTTCTTGGACTTCAAAAACACTGGATACGGTATCTGCCTCAATCGAGTGAACAACGCGTGACAGGGATCGCATCAGAGTGGACACGGTCCGGCGAGCAAATGGCTCACTACCTTGTAGAGGTTGATCCTGGTCAACGGCCCTTAATGGGCAAGAAACGGAAACGGCATAACTGCCGCGTTCGGTTTGTCCCAGATGACATGCATTCAGAAGCTGTTGTGCCTCAGCACGACTCATGCGGGGATGATGAACGATCGGGTTCACAACACTGCAAGCGGCGGCGAGAATGCTTCGCTTCGCGCCTTCCAAAAGCCGGATGCCTTCGATGAGCGGTATTGAACCTCTGCCAGTGACAGGCGACGCCACGCAGTAACGTAAGATATCAGACTCAGGCGTGAGCAAGTCATTAAGTATCTGCGCGGCTGGCCGCGACTCAAATTGAGCAAGGATTTCTACCACGTCGCGCATACGCTTCGAGTAATCGTCCAAACCCTCCATCGGAACAATCAGTTGATCCCATTGCGCATTTGGGTGATTAAAAAGCGCGATATCGCGGTTGACTTGCGACACCCTCTGCCAACCCTTCGCGATCGCATAGGCACGAACTTGTTGAGATTTGATGAGTTGTAAAATATCTTTCGGGAGAGCTTCACTCGACATATTGCAAAACCTCCTGTCTAGAAAATCTCGTCATCAGTGCCAAGAGCGATTCAGCCGAGAGCAAGTTCGATCTTGCAACGTAGATTGTCTTTGCGTTCACGTTTGTCGCCTCCGCGCCGCGAAGACTTACCCAATAAGCACAACGCCGGGAAACAAGGCATTCCTCGCTATGGTCCAACCAGGAGCTTGAATCTTCGGGAAGATAAAACACGACAAGCAACTGCGGAACTCCTGTTTTTGTCGATCTCAACTCATTATAGTTCTTGATTTTGAGTGAATACGAGTATTTGCCGTCTCGCTCGATGGGATCCTGCTTCGTTGCCTTCAACTGGACTTCGACTGTAAATTGGGTCAATGTCGAATTCTCAGCCAAACTGCCCTTAATGCGGAGGATCGCATCGACTCCCGCTTCATCGGTGTGTCTGCCTGCACCCTCACAAATAATACCAGCACGCGAAGCTATTGCATGGAGATATGCATAGCTCAGTTCGGATTCGATGTTCTGGTCTGTAAGCATTGCCGTATGTACTTATCTACGAATGATCGCACGATGACAAACTGACTTAACAGAAATACTTTGTACACGATTCTGGACTCGCTCGCAACACATGGAGAGTCCGTTCTTTTCAAAACTGGCAAGATAAGATCGCATGGCCTGGATGCCGTCGGACCGCTTGATCTGCGATCCAGTTCAGCAGTCCACCTATATGTATTACGTTCTCACCCTTTATTTAGGACTATCAGGAATGACAGGAGTTATGACCCCTGTGGTGTTGGAAATCAGCTCTCGATCATGGCTTTCACATTCCTGGAATTCACTGGCGCAATCACACCCTTCTCCGTGATTAAACCCGTGATCAGCTCTGCCGGTGTCACATCAAACGCCGGATTATAAACAGAAACACCTGCCGGGACAGTCATTCGGCCAAACCCGTGGGTGATTTCTTCAGGGCTACGCTCTTCGATCGGAATACCCGTACCGTCATCCAGAGTCATATCAAATGTGCTTGAAGGGGCCGCTACATAGAACGGAATTCCATGAGCTTTGGCCAACAGGGCCACCCCATAAGTTCCAATCTTGTTCGCAGTGTCGCCGTTCGAAGCAATTCGGTCGGCCCCGACAACCACGGCCTGAACCTTCTGCTCGCGCATCACCACTGCGGCCATATTGTCGCAAATCACAGTCACGGGTACGCCTCGGCGCGAGAGTTCCCAGGCCGTTAAACGGGCACCTTGCAACAGGGGACGAGTTTCGTCTGCAAAGACGTGAACTTTTTTACCGGCTTCAATCGCGCTATAAATCACGGCCAATGCCGTGCCGTAATCCGATGTCGCCAGCCCACCAGCATTACAATGCGTCAAAACACCGGTTCCATCGCCGAGTAGAGCTGCCCCGTGCTTGCCAATGGCATGGCACATGGCATCATCTTCATCACGAATGGCATGCGCTTCCGTGAGCAGACTCGTCAGGAATTCGTGCGGATCGGTGCCGGTTTGAGCCTCTCCGAATTTGGTCATCCGGTCCAGAGCCCAAAACAAATTCACCGCTGTGGGCCGACTTGTGGCCAAATAAGCGGCCGTTTTCTGGAGATTCTCCAACACCTTGGCCACGCTGGAAATATCGCCAGAACGTGCGCCTACAACGGCCCCATAGGCCGCTGCACAGCCAATCGCAGGTGCCCCACGAACCTTCAGGGCATGAATCGCAGCCCAAACCTCGTCACCATTCGTCAATTCGATCATCAGCTCCTGCTCAGGCAGAAGCGTTTGATCGAGGATTTGAAACTGACCTGAAAGGGCATCGCCCTGCCACTGAAGAGTTGTCCAATGCACGAGAGAAGCCCTTTCTATTGCGAACACAAGACCATTCAGAATTAGAACTTACTGATCGACATCGTCGCCAGCGTCGTCTGGATCCACCCAGTCGCCCAATGTCATGTAGATCTCCTCAAGACGACGCATATTGGCTTCGGTCTCGATATCGTTCAAAAGCTGCTTTGGTTCGGCACAGCCAGCGATTCTGGCGGCCAGGCCGAGCAGTTCGATGTTCTGAGCACGAATCGTCAGATAGGTCGCGATTTCAGTTTCGTTGGCTTCGTGATCCACTTCCTCTTCAAAGAACGATTCAGGAGCAGCCTCAATTGGCCGACGTGCATCGCGTGGACGTGGATTCTGACGCTGATCGCGAGGGCTGAATTCACGACGGCCACCACCACCACCGCCTGAACCTTGTGATGGACCATGACTGTGACCGTGATTTTGACGTGCCATTTGGATTGGGGTCTTTCTTTGAATGGAAGGGAATCGAGTTTGTGAAACTTGGTCTGGAATGTGCAGAATCAGTTTAAGCCGGCCCATGATGTGTAAGGCAGGCTGAAAGTTTTGGCTACGGCTTCATGCGTGACATAACCGTCAATCATATTCAGGCCGAGGGCGAAACCGGGGTCCGACTGGGCCACGGCTTTCCAGCCTTTGGAAGCGATCCGCCGAACATATGGCAGGGTCACGTTGCAAAGTGCGAAAGTGCTTGTCCTGCCGACTGCGCCCGGCATGTTGGTCACGCAGTAATGCACCACACCGTCTGTGATGAAAGTCGGATCAGCATGCGTGGTGGGCCTGCTGGTCTCCACGCATCCACCCTGATCAATCGCAACATCGACAATTACGGAACCATTCTTCATGCGTTTCAGATCATCCGCACGCACCAGATGCGGGGCACGGGCGCCGGGAATCAGCACGGATCCAATGACCAGATCCGCATGAATCAGCCGATCACGCACCATGTGACGATCGCTGAAGAGGGTGGTCACGTTTGGGGGCATGATGTCGTCAAGGTATCGAAGCCGGTCCAGATTCACATCCAGAATGCAGACATTCGCACCCAAACCGGCTGCCACCCGAGCGGCATTGGCTCCGACGATCCCACCGCCCAGTACAACCACCTCGGCTGGTGCCACTCCGGGAACGCCTGAGAGCAGGATTCCACGACCTTCTTCCGGACGCTCCAGAAAATTCGCGCCTTTCTGGATCGACATCCGACCGGCCACCTCGCTCATCGGAGTGAGCAGTGGGAGTGAACCTTTGGCATCGCGAATGGTCTCATATGCGATGGCTGTTGAGCGGGAGTTTAAGACGGCATCCGTCAAGCTCCGGCTGGCTGCAAAGTGAAAGTATGTAAAAAGAAGTTGCCCGGCACGAAGCCGGGCATACTCTGAAACCTGTGGTTCTTTCACTTTGACGATCAGATCAGATTCTGACCAGACCTTATCGGCAGTTGCGACAATTGTGGCACCTGAAGCAGAATATTCTTCATCTGTCAGGCCCGATCCCAATCCTGCCCCGGCTTCAATCAAGACTTCATGACCATCAAGGACCAATTCTTCCACCCCAACGGGCAGCATGGCCACTCGATATTCGTCGTTCTTGACTTCCCGAGGTACTCCAATTCGCATGGCGATTGTCCCATCAAGGGGTGAACCATCCCTCGAACCGGAAAGATGTCAGGTCTTGGTAAACCGATATCAGACCTTGGCCTTGGCAGGACGGGTCTTGGATTCGCGAGCTGTACGCCAGTCGACTTTCAAAGCCTTCAGCTCTTCAATCGTGACGCCTGTGTGTTCTGCATCAGCAAACCACTTGGCGCGAATCACCTTCCAGCGATCACGAAGAACGCCCTTGGGCAGGAATCGGTCTTCAAAACGCTTGATCAGTTTCAGGCGTGGGTCAGCTGCTGTGTATGTTGGTTCAGTGGACATATGTTTCCGATTCAACCCTTCGAAGTGACAAACACGCCACTCGCGATTCGCAAGCGACGTGCTCTTTCAAAACATGCATTGATAGTAAGAAGATACCCAAGCCGAATCGAATTTGCAAGTCGGCTTAACGATTCCCGTTCGAATCGCGGGCAGCAAGTCCGGCCCGACGGCGTCTCCACATGATCGGACCAGCCAGTCCGGCGATCGGAGTCCGCTCCGGAACAGCATGCGTCGGCATCGACCTCTTCCAGTCTTCCATCGTCATCACCGATAGAATCCATTCAGCCAGCTCCAGGGCCCGGTAGGCATCTTCGCCCGTAACCTTGGGCTGTTGGCTATGGAGAATGGAATTTACGAAGTCATCGAGTTCGGCGCCCAGCATCTCAGTCTCTTCGCCCTGAAATTCTTCGACTTGAAGAAGATTCCCGAAGACGTGATCCCGAACAGCATTGGAGGAGGTCATGTCGAGCGTTTCCGGGCGCAGTTCGCCACCCTCAGTGATCGCCTGACTCGGTCTCAGGAAGGTCGCCTTGCGGGTCGCAAAGTCCATATCCACAAAGCCTTCCATACCCCACATCTTCAATCTGCGACTGGCCGACATACTGGCACGACACGCAGAAAGGGTGGCCACGGTACCGTCTGCAAAGTCCACCCGGGCATCGACCATATCTTCCTGGCCTCCAAACACCGTTAAGCCATAGGCTGAAACGTGTCTGACGGGTGCGCTGACACACGACAGAATCAGGTCAAGGTCGTGAATCATCACATCATGAACCACACCAATATCCGTTGAACGGAAGCTGTAGGAACTGTGACGTTCGGATGCGAGCAGGCGGGGCGTGATCGGGAACTTGTCAAGCACACCCAGAACCGGGTTAAAACGCTCGATGTGACCGACTTGCAGAATGGCACGACTGCGTTTGGCCAGAGCCAGCAGGTCTGAGGCTTCGTCGAGGTCAGCCGTGAGGGGCTTCTCCACCAGCACGTGAATCCCACGCTCGAGGAACGGCTTGGCCAGCCGGTGGTGCATCACGGTAGGGGCTGCGATACTGACGGCATCCACCTTGTTGATGATCGCCGAGATATCGTTATGTGCTTCACAGCCAAGTGCTTGAGCGACTTTTTCAGCCTGCTCCTGAGAACTGTCCACTACGGCAACCAGATTGACGTCTGGATGATGACCCAAAATCCGAGCGTGATGGCGGCCCAGATGGCCTACTCCGACCACAGCGACTCGTGGAATCGATGAGATGATCACGCCACCCTCCCTTGCTCACGACAGCTTCCGAGGCGGTTTCCGGCGGAGGCTTCGAGATGTTGGAAAAATTCACATACTTCCGGTGTCCAATACGACGCAGTTCGAAGCTGATGCTCCGCACGCTCTAAAGGCAAGCCGGTTTTATAGATCTGACGATATGCTTCAATCACCGCAGCAATCCCAAACGGTTCCACACCCAGCCTCTGTAGACCAGAAACGTTCACGCCTCTGACAGTCGCCGGGCGACCGTCTGCCAGCATGTGCGGGGGAATATCATGCGAAACTTCACTGAGAGCACCCACAGCACAATTCGGGCCCAATGTGACGCCCGGTCGAACCGAAGTGCCGTGCCCCAAAGTGACATGGTTTCCGACTCTGGCCTGAGCCCCAATCACTACACCTGCACCAAGTTGGACATCATGACCCAGAATGGCCCCTGACTCCAGTTTCGCAAGCGCTGATATCATGCAGCAATCGCCCAGAGTGGTCGCTGACTCCGAAGTCTCGCCCGGTTCGATCACCACAGCCCGGCCCAGCCTGGAGCCTTGACCAATCCGAATCGCAACAGCTTTGACGTTAGAATTCTGGCGAGGCACCACCCGGGCACCAATCACGCAGAATTCTGCAATATCTGTGTCGGGGCCGATATGGGTGGTTGCACCGATCCAGGTGTGACGGCCAAGACTTACGGAAGATTCCAGACGAACGTATGGACCAATCACGCAAAACTGACCGATACGGGCACCATCTGCCAGATCGGCATTCGTGTCCACACAGGCAGTATCGGCGATCCATCGCACCATCGTCAGAATTCTCCTATCCTCAAAATCGGTATGATCCGATCAAAACTTGGCCTTTTTTCCCCACACCAGAGACCCTTCAACCACTCTTTGTTGAGCTTAGACTCGCTGAGGTATGGGTTTGAGCCTCTATAACGCCAGTTTCTTCAAGGGCAGCCAGCATGGCCCGAACCAGGTCAGCGTTGAGGGTGTGCCCCGACTTATGGGCAACCACCTGGCCCTGAATCCGGCAGCCGAGAAGTCTCAGGTCGCCGATCACATCGAGCATCTTGTGACGCACTGGCTCGTTCTCAAATCGCAAAGTATTTTCAATCGGCCCGTCGTTCCCAAAGATCAGAAGATCGGAAACAGTACAGTGACGGCCAATCCCTGCGGCCTTAAGCTGCTCGACTTCGCTTTCCAGAACGAAAGTTCTGGCAGACGCGAGTTCCTGTTCAAAGCTCTTCTCACCAAGCTCAAAATCATGGACCTGCCGACCGATGGCGGGGTGGTTCGCATAATCGAGTGTGTAGTTGAGTTTAAAAAACGATTCCGAGCCAGGCATCGCCGAGATCGTCATCCCACCTTCAGTGACAGTCAGTGTGCGGTCGATTTTCCAGACCTTTGCGGGTACATCTTGTTCGACAATCCCGGCCCGATTGAGGGCATCGACAAAAGCCAGGCTGGAACCATCGCAGCCGGGTGTCTCGGGGGCGTTCATCTCAACTCGACAATTATCGATCCCCAGACCCGTCAAGGCGGCCATGACATGCTCGATCATTTCGATCACAGCATCGCCGTTTCCAATCGAAGTCCGGCGTTGCCTTGGAACGACAAAGTTTATGTGGGCCGGTATTTCAGGCTGATCCGGCAAATCGGTACGAATAAAAACAACGCCTGTATCAGGCTCGGCGGGACAAAAAACGAGTTTAACGTTCACACCGGTCAGGTATCCACGACCTTCGAGGCCAGCAGTTTCCTGAATGGTACGTTGCCTGGTTGCATGACCTTGGTTCGGGTCGCTCATGATGCCTGCAGGATCCTTCCCGGCGTTCATCTCGATCAGAATCAGTTTGACCTGTTCGATTCAAACCGATCATACCAGCTTATTATGGAGGGCTTTATGGAACACACGCCGCCGCGACCCGATGACATCCTTGTCGTCGGGCCGAGGTGGCGTGCTTTTTACGAAGAGGTTTTGGATCTGCCCCTGTTGGAAAAGATCCACAACCTGGATTCATACACGCCAGTCAGGTATCAGTTACCACGTGCTGGTGTTGTAGCTGGCTGTGCAGCGGATGTTGCAGCAGCGGCTGGACGAGCCTGTGCACCGGCTGTTTTGCGATATTCCTGATTCAGGAACTGGACAACCTGTGGAGTGATATCGTTGCGAGGGTCTGAAAACACAACGGTGCGCGACATGGCAGCCATCACGGCGTTCGGCTCAGAGGCCGTCACGGGTTCGTTCGAAACTTTGACCACATAATTCATCCCTCGCCACACAGCCACACGGGCGGTCATGGCCTGGATTTCGCGGTAAAGACCAGCCAGAGTCACAGCTTCCATCTCTGCAAGTTCTTTTTGAGCAGATTGCTGGGTCGACTCAGCCTGAATCTTCATCTGGGTCAACTGCTGGTCAAACTTTTTGAATTCAGGGCTCATCGGCGAAAGGCTCGCCTGCTTTTCGGCAGCAGCCTTCATGTCAGCCACCATCTTTTGAAGCTCGTTCTGCTTGGCCAAAGCTTTGGCTTGCATTTCGTCACTGGCGAGCTTGACTTTTTCGTAGCTTTTAAAAACAGCGTCCATGTCAATGGAGCCAATCACAGCAGGAAGGCCAGGGGTCGGAGTGGCAGATGCAGCCGCTGTCGATGCGGTCCCACCCGTTGTGGCTGCAGCCGTGCGCTGCACTCCACGATCTTGAGCCTGTTGCTGGGCGGAAACGACACCCGTTACACATACACAAGCCGAAGCGACCAGAATTTCACGAATCCGCATGATGATACATCCTTGAAATGCAGAGCAGGCCATTCCTCAAAGGGGAGGATTTCGGATCGGCCTGGTCGAAAATGACTTCGAAGTGGCATTGCCGGAGCCTGCGAAATTCCCTGCCGCAAGCTGAACCCGGTGAGTGAATGCAATTTGACCGATCCGGGCCTGAGGGTCAAGCCCAAATCGGCTAAAAATCATTCAAGTTTTCAGGAATTTTTGACGACAAGCCCGTACTGCTCCAGACTTCCGACCAACTTCGAACGGGCTGAAGAATCAAGCGGAACCAACGGCAATCGTAATACACCATTGCCGCGGCCCAGCACCTGCATCGCCGTTTTGACTGGAACAGGGTTCGGAGCCAGACTCAGCAAATCCTTGCACAGACCAAACAGCTTCAGGTGCCAGTTGCGAGCCGCAACCAGATCCGCTGCCTTGTACGCTTCCAGCATGGCCATGACATCGCCAGGAATGATGTTTCCGACCACCGACACCACGCCCTCACCACCTACCGACAGGTAAGGGATCGTCAAACTATCGTCACCTGAAAGCACGGTCAAATTCGTGCGAAGTATCAGTTCACTGGTCTGATCAAGCGATCCAGCCGCCTCTTTAATCGCCACAATCGGATCAAGGTGCGACAACTTCTCAACCGTATCAGGATCAATGTTTCGACCCGTCCGGGCTGGAATGTTGTAAAGCACCAGTGGAATTTCGCAGGCTTCGGCAATCGCCGAAAAGTGTGCGTAAAGCCCTTCCTGGCTTGGACGATTGTAGTACGGAGAAACTTGCAGGGAAGCGTCCGCACCAATCCTCTGAGCAAATTTCGTCAGCCGAATCGCTTCACTTGTGGCGTTCGAACCGGTCCCGGCCATCACCTTGAGCCGTCCGGCGGCGGTATCGACCACCGTCGCAATAACTTTCTCATGCTCATCATGCGAGAGGGTCGGCGATTCGCCGGTGGTGCCCACAGGAGCCAGAATCGGCGTGCCCTGGGCAACGTGCCACTCAACAAGCTGTTTCAAGGCATCGTAATCGACCTCGCCAGAGGAATGGAATGGAGTGACCAGGGCTACGGTCAATCCGGCAAAACGATGTCCTTTAGTCTGGGTCGGCATGGGCTTGATCATTCGTTGGGCTGGGTATGGGTCGATGTTGATTCTGGATTTCTTTCAAAATCCTGATAAATTATGGCGAGTCTCAAGGCAAATGTCGAGCGGCATGAGCCGCCACAATCAACGCTTTCATCTCGGCAACAGCCTGTTTCATGCCGATCAGTAACGCTCGAGAAATTATGGAGTGGCCAATATTCAGCTCCTCCATATGGGCAATTGCAGCCACTTCCGTCACGTTCAGATAGTTCAGACCATGCCCGCAATGAAGGTGAAGGCCACAGGCCACCGTCTCGGTGGAAGCCCGTTTCAAAGCCACCAGTTCCTCAGCCATTTTGGCCTTGCTAGGCGCATCTGCATATCTCCCCGTATGCAACTCGACCGCATCGGCACCGAGTTTGGCACATGCTGCAACCTGAGCCACATCAGGATCGATAAACAGACTGACCGGAATACCCAGTTGGTGGCAGAATTCGATGGCCGACTTCACAGAATCGCGATAGCGAATCACATCAAGACCACCTTCGGTCGTGAGTTCCTCGCGCTTTTCCGGCACAAAAGTCACATAATGTGGTCGATACTGATTGATCTGCTGAAAGATGTCGCCCGTGATGGCGGCTTCAAGATTCAGCGGAGTCTGAACGGTTTCTCGCAGGATACGCAAGTCGCGTTCCTGAATATGTCGCCGGTCTTCACGCAAGTGGATCGTGATCAGATCCGCCCCGCCCAGTTCGGCCAGCACCACGGCCGCCACAGGATCTGGCTCAGTGCCGCGCCGGGCCTGACGAACCGTGGCAATATGATCGACGTTCACACCAAGACGAGGAACCATGATTTTCCGTGCGACTCCATCAAGTACAAGACCTGTCCGAAGCCCCAGAATTTAGTGGGGCAGGGTGGTTGTCAGAGACATTCATCAAACCAGTTTCAGGCCGAAATATCAATGATTCATGATTCGTCAGTGTGATGAAATCATGGTTTTAAAGCGTATCAATCGCCGACTACGTATGAATGCCCAGAGGACATGCCTGATGCCCCCTACCCCAGAAAATTGACTTGAGGGGCACTTGAAAAGTGGGGGCAAAGTTCGCCTCTACCCACCCACCTATTGCAATTTCACACAACCGACTTCGCAAACAGATCCTTCACCGCTTTGCCCTTACCGTCAACCGTCACATAAAAAGGCCGTTTTTCGGTTTCGACCATCGTGGCTGGAGAAATTCCCAAAGCGGTGTAAATGGTTGCGTGAAGGTCTGAGATTGAAACCGGATCCTTGATCGTCACCAAAGGACGCTCCGGCGCCGTTTCACCATGCAGATAACCCCGCTTCATGCCTCCTCCAAACATCAGAACCGAGCCAGAGCCGGTAAAGTGCCGGTGAAGGCCATACTGAGCCATCTTCTCCATCTTCTCCGTCTTAACCCTTGACTGATCCTGAGCCGTGCTGCCCGGCACGCCTTCAATCATCATGTCGCGGCTGAATTCGCTGGCCAGAACAATCAAAGTCCGGTCCAGCAAACCCCTTGCATCCAGGTCTTTGACAAGTTGAGCAATCGGACGATCAATTTCGTTCTTCATCCGGGCATAAGTTTCATGGCCGTTTTCATGCGTATCCCAGTGATAAAACGGAATATATTCCGTCGTCACTTCAATGAACCTGGCCCCTGATTCCACCAGCCGGCGGGCCAGCAGACAACCTTGCCCGAAATGGCCTGTGTTATAGGCGTCATACGAGGCTTTCGACTCTTTGGTCAGGTCAAATGCATCGCGATCCTTCGAACTCAAAAGCCGGTGGGCATTGTCGATCGACCTCAGCATCGACTCTTGATGATAATCGCTCGCAACATCGCCCAACGGGCTCTCTTTGATCATCGCCTTCAAAGCCCTTTGACGCATCTCAAAACGCTGTGCCGTCATACCTTTAGGAGGCTGAACAGCTGAGATGGCATCCCCCGGGAACGGCAGATTGAACGGCCCATACTCACTACCCAGAAACCCAGCTGTGGTAAAGGCTTTCAGCTCTTCCTGCTCGCCATTGCCTTCAAGCCTCTGGCCAATGTTGATAAAGGCGGGAATGGCTGGATTGATCGGCCCCAAAAGCCGCGATATCCAGCTCCCAATATGCGGAGCAGCCACGGTTTGTGGTGGAATGTAGCCTGTATGCCAGTGGTATTGGTGGCGCGAGTGCAGAATGTTGCCCAGATCAGCCACCACGTGCGACCGGATCAGGCTGGCTTTATCCATCACCGATGCCACATTCTCCAAACCCTTGGTGATCTTGATGTTGTCCACAACGGTGTCGATCGCCGGGAAGGTCGAGAGGATCTTTTCCGAGGGCAGCCCCACGGAAAATGGCTCGTAACGCTTCGGGTCAAATGTATCAGGAGCCGCCATCCCGCCACCCATCCACAGAAGGATCACGGAATCGGCCGTCGACTTCAGCACCCGGGGCTTGTCAGGCGCAGCCGACATCAATCGCGGCGAACCCGTTCCAAGCATGGCCAGTGAAGCGGCCGATGCCGTCTTGATCAAATCGCGTCGCGATACCAGACGCTCGATTTCACGTTCAAATGAGCTCATATCCTTCCACTCCCCTTCAAAACTCATGCACTTCGAAATTGTTCTTTTTTGAGTGTTCGAATCAGCGGATCAGCTGGAATTCAGGCAACATGACCACCACCCAGATCAAGTCAGCCAACGATTCCGGCGTCGGCTTATCCGTCAGAATCTCGCGAGCCGTAGCGCGTTCAGATGTTTTAGGCAAACGCGAAAGCGCGTCCTGAAAAACTTCGTCAATGATCTTATCCACAGACTGTCCCTTCTGATCCGCCAGAACTTTCGCCGCACCGGCTTTCAGTAAGTCCGTCACCCGCTGTCCATTCGATAAATCCAGAGCCTGAAGCGTGGTCAGAAGTTCGCCTCGCTGAGTCACCACTTGCTCACGATTCGGTCGGCCAAGGCTCCGCTGAAGTGCATCGCAATCCATCAATGAGGCTCGAACTTTCGGCCCCTGAGTGGCCGAATCCTCGTGTCTCGAGGGGATCGTTACGGGCGCGACGGCCTTCTCCGGCGATGTTCCGGTGATTGTCCACAGAGCGTCGATAAACTGCTCGGCTGTAAGCCGTTTCAGCTCAGGACCCAGAAATAGGTAATCCTCGACAGCCACATTTTCCGAATGCGGGCTGCACACTGTCTGATAAGCTCTGCTGGTAGCGATATGGGCCATCAATGCCTTCAGATCGAACTTCTGATCCGCCAGATAATTCGCCAGATAATCCAAAAGATCCGCGTTCCAGGGCGGTGTGCCCATGGCGTCTACTGGATGAACCAGCCCGTGACCGAACATCTTTTGCCAAATCCGATTCACAATCGTACGACGGAATCGACCGTTATCCGGATGCACCACAAGATCGGCAGTTTGCCGTAACCGTTCTTCTTTGGGAGCTTTCGGATCAATCGAACCAAGCTCGGGGAAGAGAAACTTGGCCTGAGCCATGCGGCCCGTCGGGATATCGCAGCGGTTGATCTCAACCGGCTTATCGGAAACAATCGCAGCCAGCCCATAAGCCTCTTCAAGCTTCCACTTATCGACAAAACTGTCGTGGCAGCTGGCGCATTTCAGGTTGGCCCCGAAAAACACCTGACCAAGATTCTGGGCAAACTGCACTTCACGCACCTGACTGGCATTCACGCGGCCTCTCCACTGAATCCCATAAATAAAGCCTTCGCTCTCTTTCGAAGGACTGATCAGCTCATGCACAAACCTGTCATAAGGCTTGTTGTTCAAAAGTGCTTCGTAAAGCCATTTACTGATGGGCTTTCGGCCACCATCAATAAAACCGGTGCCTTTGTAGTCGTTGCGAAGCAGGTCGTTCCAGAATGAAAGCCAGTGATCCGCATATGCTGGACGATCGTCCAAAATACGCCGGATCAGCATGGCTCGCTTGTTTGGGTCGGTATCGCTCAGAAATTTTTCGAGCTCAGTCGAGGGTGGCAAGAGGCCAGCCAAGTCCATATAAACCCTTCGTACGAATGATAAATCGTCAAGTACGGGCGGTGGACTTTGCTTTTTCGAATCCCAATAAGTTTTCACAATTCGGTCAATCGGATGCTCAAATCCAGGCTGAGCAGCTGGCAATGTCACTTTACGAGGCTTCAATGGAGCTTCATAGGTCGACTGCCGAAAGCTGAAACTAGGCTCCCACGGCACCCCCTGATTGATCCAGCTGGTCAGCGTAGCCACTTCTTTCGCTGACAGGCGAGCACCCTCCGGAGGCATCTTAAATTCTTTCTCGCCCGACTTGATCCGCTCAATCAAATCACTTTCAGCTGCCTTGCCGGGCGAAATCGAATCGCTTTTCAGAAACGAAGCCTTGGTATCCATCGCGAAATCGCCCTTGGCCACCCCGTTCGTATGACACTTGCCGCAATGTGCCCTCAAAATAGGCACCACATCGTGCGAAAAGTCCACTCCAGTCGGCTTGGCTGGCTGCTCGTCTGCCTGACTGACCACGGGCATCAAAAGCCCCAAACCTACAATCAGTGTCCTCAAGGCTCGTGATCCGATCAAAGGCCGATGCTGGTATTGGAAGAAGTGCATGGTGAATTCCGATGCTCGCTTTGGAGGTCTTTGGCAGAGAGTTTCCAGCCAACTCAAATCTTCAACGAGTTTCGACATTTTGAAACCCACAAAACCAGTCTCACTGGTTCTCTTTGAATTTGCTGGAATGGAAGTCGAGAAGCATGGCAGTCCGGGCGGGATTGAGGTATAGTTAACTATATCCTACCCAACCCGCGTTGCCAAGCCGGGACTGAACACGACTGATGAAAAACCATACCTGTTTGTCTATTTCAAGCCAATCCCTCGCAACCATGATCCGCCTGAATCTCTGGGCAATCCTTTGTTTCGCATGCCCTTGCGCCATATCTGGGCAAGACCCGAAAACAACATTTTTTGAGACAAAAATCCGGCCTGTTTTGGTGCAAAGCTGTTACGAATGCCACTCATCTGGTTCAAAAGCGATCAAGGGTGGCCTCAAGCTCGATTCCAAATCCTCCACGCTCAAAGGCGGCGACGGTGGTGCAGTGATCGTGCCCGGCAAGCCTGAAGAATCTCCGCTTTTCCTCGCCATAAAATATCAGAGCGACGCCGAGAATATGCCCCCCAAAGGAAAATTGGCCGACACCGTCATCGCTGATTTTAAGACCTGGATCACCGATGGAGCTCATGACCCTCGTCCTGAATCCGAAGGCGTTTCAGAAAATCCAGCAAATCCCGATAAGTCCTGGCAGGAGACGTTCCGCAAACGCCTCAACTGGTGGTCGTTCCAGCCATTGGCCAAAATTCAACCCCCGTCAATGGATGAATTTCGCTATCAAAATCCAGTGGATCGGTTTCTGGCTCAGAAAATGGCTCAGAAGCATTTAAAGATGTCGCCAAAAGCCGATCGCGAGACACTCCTCAGACGATTATATTTCGACCTCATCGGGCTCCCTCCCACCGAGCCTGAAATCGACAGTTTTTTAAATGATCAATCTCCGGATGCCTATGAAAAGCTGGTCGATAAGCTACTGAACTCGCCTCACCATGGGGAACGAACCGCACGCCGATGGATGGATCTGACTCATTATTCCGAGACTGTTGGATCCGAGCAGGACGCCCTGATCCCTTACTCCTGGGCCTATCGCGATTATCTCATCAAAGCCTTTAATCTCGACCTGCCTTACGACCAACTCTTAAAAGAGCATCTGGCTGGCGACTTAATTCACCCAACACGTCGCGACAATGCAACTGGCCTTGCCGAATCACCTGTTGGCACATCCTGGATGCGGTTTGTGGAGTATTATCACTCACCAGTGGATGTAAAAAACGAAGAGATTACGGTCATCGACAATCAGGTGGACACCTTTGGCAAAACCTTTCTGGGTCTGACAATCGCCTGTGCACGCTGCCACGACCATAAATTCGACCCCATCGGAACGGACGATTTTTACAAGCTTTATGGAATATTCCGAACCGCCCGGGCAAGCGTTCACACATTGGCTGACCCGAACCGAATAAACCCTCAAGTGACAGAAATTATCGCTCAGCAAAAAATTCTGCGAGATGAAATCGGCAAAATCTGGAACTCTGATCTCGTAAAACTGGCCCCTCTGATTTTATCTTCTGTGCAGGCAGGTAAGCCAGTCGACCCGAATCTGGCGAATTTTTTAAAGACTGCACTGGCCTCTCCAATGAAAGTTGCAAACACATTTGCAGTGACCCAAAAAGCAATCGTCAATAAAGCCGATTTCAAAGCCGCCTGGTTAAACGCTCGTAAAACCATTCAGGATCAGGGCATAGCCAGCTGGAAAAAGGCTGGTTCGAAGCAAATTCTGATGGCCGATTTTACGAATCCTAAAGCATTTCCCTCAGGCTGGACGGTTCAGTCCAACTTCACACCCACACATTCATCAGCAGGTACCATTCGCCTTGGACCAAAGCCGGAACAGGTCGTTGATTTTATCCGCCCTTCCGGACTTTATTCCGATAGTATTTCTGAAAAGTTCGGAATCAGCCTCCGTTCACCTGAATTCACTCTCACGGGTGGCACCTATTCTGTTCTGGTGTCAGGCACATCGAATGCAAGACTCAGGCTTGTGGTGGATAATTTTCAGGGCGTAGACATTTTATTTGGAGGCGTCACGCCGGTCCTGAACAACCCCCGCCTGTCATGGGTCAAACTCCCCGTCCGCGACATCTGGAAGGGCCAACAGGCTTATTTAGAGTTGGTCACGCGTGACGAAATGCCATCGACAACCGTGATTCGCGACCTCAATCAATTGCCACGCGATGGGCGATCATCGGCCGGAATCCGATATGTCGTGCATCATGAAAACGCTGAGAATGTGCATGAGGATTCGCAGGCACTTGCAGAATTAAATACAACCAAAGCTTCTGATATCAACACAATTCAGGCTGAACAAATCGCAGCCGATTTGAATCAGAAAATCAGAAATGCCGTGATTGCATTTTCTGAGAACAGACTCAGCGACGATCAATCCTCGGTGATTCAAGATCTACTGGATTCTAAACTTCTGACCAATTCCACGACAGCTGGATCAGAACTTTCGCAAGCAATCCGATCCTTTCGCGCGTTAGAAGATAAAATCGACCTTTCCGCCAAGTCTGTAGGAGCTGCCGAATCTGCCCCTTCAAATTTAAATCAGCAGGTTTTTATCAGGGGCGACCACAAACGGCTTGGAGCAGTCACAAAACCAGCCAATCTGAAATCTTTAAATCCGTCCCATCAATCTTTTACAAATTCAAAACCTGCTCGACTTGAGCTTGCAGAATCGCTTGTCAAGCCTGAGAATCCAGTAGTTTCCCGCGTAATGGCCAATCGCATCTGGTACTGGTATTTTGGCCAGGGCTTATTTTCCACCATGGATAATGTCGGTCATCTGGGCGAACCACCAACACATCCAGAACTTCTTGACTGGCTGGCCACAGAGTTGATGACCGAAGGCTGGTCGATCAAAAAACTGACTCGTCATATCGTCACAAGCGCTGCATATCGCCAATCGAGTTTTGGCACCAATCAAGCTCATGAAGTGGATCCTGCGAATCGCTTGATTTCCCATGCCCCAGTCAAGCGGCTTGATGCAGAGAGCCTGCGCGATGCCGTGATCACCGCCTCAGGCCGACTGGATCGAACTTTGTATGGGCTCCCACTCCCAACTCCCCAGCCACCGGGCCTGACGGACGACAAAAAGCCCATCTCAGGCCCGATTGATGGAGCAGGTCGGAGAAGCCTCTATTTAAATGTACGCAAGAATTTCCCAGTGGAATTCATGGAGATCTTCGACAGGCCAAGGCCAACACTGACCGTAGGCAAACGCAACGTAAGCAACCAGCCTGCACAGGCTTTGGCCATGATGAACGACCCATTTATAAAAGGTGAATCAGAACGACTGGGTCAATCACTTTCAGCCAATTTCAAGATCGACGATCCAGCAAAATTGAAATCGCTTTACCGCCGAGTGCTTGGTCGATCACCAGATGAGAAAGAAATGAGCCGGGCACTGGCTTATTTAAAGGCAGGTAACAGTTGGTCTGATCTGGTTCAGGCGATGTTTGAAACCAAAGAATTCCTGTATCTGGATTGATCATCGGAAACAGAGCTGAGGAAATACAAATGCAAACGAATTCGAATCAAAGCAGCAATCACATCTCGCGACGCCAATGGCTGTCACGTCATGCCAGCGGGTTTGGTCAATTGGCCCTGGCTGGACTGATGGCAAATCAAGCCACTGGAAATGTATCTGGGGAATCTGCTGGATCCTTGGGGCACCCTCATTTTAAGCCTCGTGCCAAGCATGTCATTTTTCTTTTTATGGATGGAGGGATGTCGCAAGTGGACACCTTCGATCCCAAGCCTCGACTGGTCACCGACGCTGGAAAGCCGTTCCCGATGCGGATCGACGCCACCCAGTTCGACCAGATCGGCAAAATCCTCCCCTCCGTCTGGCCCTTCAAACCAAGAGGCCAATCCGGTCTGCCCATCAGCGATCTTTTCCCTCATTTGGCTCGCCATGCCGATGATCTTTGCGTGATCAGATCTCTTACCAGTGAATTTCCCGAACATGCACAAGCCTGCTATTTTGTGCACACGGGCAACAGTAGTCAGGGCCGCCCAAGTGTTGGCTCATGGGCCAGTTACGGACTTGGTACGGAGAACGACAACCTGCCCGGTTTTGTCGTCCTCAATGGTGGAATGATCCCCTTGGGCGGTGTCGGATGTTATTCCAGCGGCTTTTTGCCTGCCGAACACACCGGCGCGTTTTTTCATGTCGGGGCCCAAGGTCCAATCGTGGAAAATATCACCCCAGCTCATCCTGCTGCAAAACAGCGGATGGCCCTCGATTTTATCCGGGCCGCCGACCATGAATTTCGCGACCGGTTGGGTGATGAAGGCCGGGCCGTTGAATCGGCTGTGCGCACCATGGAACTGGCTGCAAACATGCAGACAGCGGTGCCGGAAGCAGCTGATTTAACCCATGAATCCGCCGCAACCAAATCGCTCTATGGAGTGGATTCCACTGAACCTTTGCTGGCCAGATATGCGAAAGAAGCCTTGATTGCTCGCCGATTGATCGAGCGGGGAGTGCGGTTCGTAGAACTGACCATGGTCAATGGACTACGGTTCGTTTCTCCTTGGGATTCTCACGGAAACCTCCGTGAAGAGCATGGAAAATGCGCCAGAACCGTGGATCAGCCGATCGCAGCCCTGATTCACGACCTGAAATCTCGAGGAATGTGGCAGGACACCCTGCTTGTATGTGCCGGCGAATTTGGCAGAACCCCATTTGCCCAGGGCAATGATGGCCGAGACCACAACCCACAAGGCTATTCCTGCTGGCTGGCCGGCGGGGCCGTCAAGGGCGGGATGGCCTATGGAGCGACCGACGAATTCGGCTACAGAGCAGTCTCAGACGTGGTCACCATGCACGACCTTCATGCCACCATTCTTCATGCCATGGGCGTGGATCATACGCGCCTGACCTACCGGTTTGGCGGCCGCGACTATCGCCTGACAGATGTCTTTGGAAATGTGGTCAAACCGATCCTGGCGTAAATCAGGTTCCAGGTCAGTCAGGGCTCATTTGCAAGAATTCTCGGATGACCAGAAAAGAATCGTTTTCCCATGCAAACGCAAGTCAGGAAAGTATCGATAAGTCCTGTAAAGTTTGCATTTACATTCTGTCTTTCCTCTCTTGGCATCTGGCTGATTCTGGCTGAAATGCTGGTTCCATCGTTGCTTTCTGATGCCTACCAAGGGGCTGGACTCCGACCACTCAATCGTTTTTTTGCGAGTCGGGCAGTAAAAAAACCCCTGGAATATTACCTGAAACTCTGGACAGACTTTGAATTCGCCATCATCATCAGTGGAATGGCCTACATCATTTTAATCCGATGTATCCAGAAAAGCCGCCTCACCATTCCAATACAAATTGCATCACTCTTTACCGGAGCACTTTTCCTGCTCCTCACCGTTCTATTTGGCCCTCGTCAGGATTATGTCGCTCATCTTCAGATCTGGAAAGAAGTGATCACTGGACACGATCCCTGGTGGATTCAGCCTGAATCAGGCATCATCCTCAACGCATACGGCCCATTATTTAATCTTTTTGCCATTCCCGCTGCCATCAATCCCATGGCTCCGAAAATCATTTTTGCATGCATTTATCTCTTGTTTTGCATCAGAATCCTGGAGTTCTATCTGGAGCAGAATCCGTTGCAATCCAGACCAGTCTGGCTATTATTTATATGGCTTTTTAATCCTGCCATATGGCTGGAAATTGTATTTTATGGTCATTTTGACGTACTCATGGCAATATTGATTCTGGCAAGCGTCCATTTATGTGTCAAACAAAACGATTACATGTCAGGAATCTGCATCGGGGCAGGGTTTCTCCTGAAATTTCTACCGGTGGGCATTCTACCATTTTTTGTCATCACAGGGCTCGATCCACTCAAATGGAGATGGCGCACACTCGTTGCAGCTCTATTACTAATGATTTCAGGGATGTTGGGATCTTGGCTGATCTGGGGATCATCCACGTTTCGCCCTTTAGTATTCGCATCTGAAAGAGGATCAAGTTTAATTTCCATCTGGCGTTACCTGCGCGGGATCCATTCACCATTGACTCTGATGACGGGTCATCCGATCAACCTCGATCGTTGGGCCATGCCTGTGATGTTGGGAATGCTGTTTTGGGTTTTTATCATCACCCTGAAACGGCGATCGGAAATCAGCCATACGACTTTTCTCGTTTTATTAACGGTCTTGATTTTCTACAAAGTCGGTTTTCTCCAATATCAAATGGTATTATTCCTGATCCTGCCGTATTGGTTTGCACGTAATACGGAACAGATACAATCGAGCCGACCGATTCAAATGGCCACAATCGTCTATTTCATCTGGATTGTCAGCTTTGACCTTTTCGATAATGCCGTGGGCGGAATTATCGGTCAGGGGCGTTCGTTTGGATGGGTTGAGGAATGGGCTGGACTACCTACGTTTTTAATCGGGATGACTTTATGGACTGTATTGATACTCATGCTCCGGAACAACAAACTTTTCAAAAACACTTTTTGAAAAGCATTTTCGTCTCAAGTAGATTATTGTATGGTATTGAAACTGACCAACTTTGCCCCGGATGTTTGAGGAGTATCAAAAATGCCATTTGCCGACGAATCGCTGACACGAATCCCACGACTTCAGAATTTCATTTTATCGTTAAGCAATCTGCTCGAAGAAACGCAGGATGAATCCGCTATCATTAGCTCCGGAAAGGTTTTCATGGAGCAACTTGTCAAATCCGACGACTGGCTTCCTGAAGCATTTGCCCGCCCAAATCCAGATAAATACCAGCAGTTCCTACTCTATCTGGATCATCAAGAGCGTTTTTCAATCGTAAGTTTCGTCTGGGGGCCTGGTCAATTCACACCAGTTCATGACCACACTGTGTGGGGACTGGTCGGACTTTTGCGTGGCTCTGAAATTTCACAGGCCTATGATTATCACGATCAGGGAAATTTAATCCCAAGTGGCCCACCGGTCAGGATGATGCCGGGAGAAGTCGAACTGGTTTCACCCACCATAGGCGATATTCACCAGGTGTCCAACGGGCTGAATGATCAGTTGTCGATCAGCATCCACGTATATGGAGCCGATATTGGAAAGGTCCGTCGCCATATTTTCCGAGCCGACGGAACCGTCAAAGAATTCATTTCCGGCTATAGCAATCCATCCGTCAAGGATTTTCTTTAAACCCTTGACCGGCTGGTGTCGATTTGCATTCTATTACCGGACTGCTTCCAGAGTTCCGCAGTGTGCAGCAGTAGGCTGAACTTTCTGTTCGGAATCTGCTTGCCAGCCCGTTTCGCGGAAGAATTGAAGGTATTCCGAACGACTGTAGGCCCGACCTTCCGTGAGATAAAACAAATCTGCTGAGTATAATGCAATTGGCAAAGGGCCATCGAGGGCGTCGTTCAGATAAACATCATGAAGGATCAGCCTTGTATTTTCGCGACTTTGGCCATGCCAGTGCTTGAGCAGATGGTGAATTTCAGCGATATCCCAGTCGTGTAGGATGTTTGAGACCAGTAGAATATCAGCCTTAACGGGGAAATGATCGGTAAACATATCGCCTCCGATACATTCCAGTCGATCAGCCACACCATGAGCCTCTGCATTTTCACGAGCCACTTTCAGCACTTCAGGCCGGTCCCAAACCACCGCTTTCATCTGTGGATAGGCCAGAAGATATGCAATCGAATAAAAGCCAGATCCACCGCCGATATCCAGCAGAGTGGTTTCGCCTTCTTTTGGAGGATTTTGTTGGGCCAGCACAGGTGCAACGCATCGACCTCGGCCGGCCAGTGACATGGTCAGAAAGCGTGCGAAGTCGGGATCGTCCATCGCGCTTGGCTTGTCGGATCGAAAAGTGAAAGCCGTGCCTGATTCCGTCGTGGCTGAAGGAACGTGCCGTTCGATCGCTTCCAGGAACGAAGTCACCGCTGGACTCTGAGCCGAAAGGCCAAGATATCCCGTCAATGCAAATTCACTCTCAGAATTCAAGAATAACCGTGCGGCCTCTGTTGGCTGAAATTTGCCCTGGGAATCTTCTATGAGAAATTGCATGGCTTTTAATGCAGTCGTGACTACCGATATGGCTCGACGCGACCAGCCCAGTTGGACCTGAATTTCATTTGAGGAGAGTGGCGACTTTTCAAGCTTCTGAAAAAACTTTGTCCGGCATGCGACAGCACAAAGAATTTCGCTGGAAAGTCTGCCTCTGTAGAGGTCAAAGACAAACGCTGGGTCGATGGAAGGTTGGCTCAGTTGCATTTAGCGAATCCTGTTTTCAGAGAGTTTTTTGTGAAGTATCGAGCAGCAAGCCATCTCAAATCTGCCAGTCGATTTGTTGTTCTTCGACTGGCGAACCGTCGCGGTATCGCAATCGGGGGTTTTCAATCGTCACCGTAATATAGGGAGCAACACTTCGGGTGATCCAGGCGGACGACCCAATCACCGCATGATGCCCAATCCGGGTCCTTCCGCCCAAAATCGTCGCATTCGCATAAATCACGACATTATTTTCGATCGTGGGGTGCCGTTTCGTATCCCGTACCAGATCGCCAGTCGCTTCGTCGCGGGCAAAGCTGAGCGCGCCCAGGGTCACTCCCTGATAAATCTTGACATCGTCGCCAATCTCAGTGGTCTCACCAATCACCACGCCGGTGCCGTGATCAATAAAAAACCGGCGGCCAATCACCGCACCAGGGTGAATGTCAATTCCGGTTTTCGAGTGAGCGTATTCGGTGATCATCCGGGGGATCAGGGGAACACCCAGAAGGTGCATCTCGTGGGCGAATCGAAACAGGGTAACGGCAGCCAGACCTGGATAGCAGAAGACAATTTCGCTGAAATTCTTGGCGGCTGGATCACCGTCGAAGGCGGCTTGAACGTCGGTGGCGAGTTGCTCACGCACCTGCGGAATTTTTTCGAGAAAAGCCAGTGACAAATCGGCCGCCTGCTTGGCGGCAGTTTCCTCACAGCAGTTGTCGGCATTGCGAACGGCTCTGAGAATTTGAGTTCGCAGGCGATTATCGAGCTCGTCGACCAGGTGCCCCACATGATATAAGGCGTTGTCCTGATTCAGCTTTTGGTGACGCCCATAGCCAGGAAAGGCGAGTTCGTAGAGGTCTTTTACGATTTCGACCACTTCTCGATAGCTCGGCAAAGAGCACTGCCCAAGGTGGTGGATCCCACGAAAGGCAGAGTCGTCGTAGGTGGCGAGTATGGCGCGGATTAGGTCGTTGTGTCGTTGATTCATGAGGGTGATCGCAGGTGAGCAATCCAGGGTTCTGATGGGTCTGCTTTGACAAATCCGCGCCGAACAAAAATGCGGCGGAACTTGACGAGCCAAGCCGTGGGCTTTATTGTGCGCTAATAGATGCGACATAATCAACCTCATGATTTGTCAAAAGATGGCTCGACAACTCAGGTTTCCACCACCATGCCAGACCCTTCAGAACCACTCAGATTGCTGATTTTAGGGGCTCATCCAGACGACGCTGAATATGCAGGAGGTGGTCTGGCAGCCTTGTATCGGTCGTATGGTCACGTAGTCCGGATGGTCTCCGTGACCAACGGCGAAGCCGGTCACCACAAAATTTCCGGGCCAAAACTTGTGGATCGGCGGAAGCTCGAAGCCGCAACGGCGGCGAATCTGATCGGCGCTGAACACGAAGTGGGCGATGAACGCGACGGTCGGCTTTGGAATAATGAAGCCCTCAGGGAACGTCTGATCCGGATGATTCGCTCATTCAAGCCCGACCTCGTTCTGACCCACCGGCCTCAGGATTACCACCCTGACCACCGAAATCTGGGTCAGGCCGTGATCGATGCAGCCTATCTTTTGACGGTCCCTTCGATCTGCCCTGATGTGCCTTATCTCACGAAAATGCCCGTTTTTGGTGCGCTTTACGACAAATTCACCAGACCGTGCCCGTTTGAGCCGACGGTGGTGGTGGATATTTCGCCTGTCTGGGATCGGAAACTGTCGATGCTGGAGGCCCACGAAAGCCAGTTCTTCGAGTGGCTCCCTCACAACATGGGCAAACCCGCAGTCCCATTCAACAAGGAACAACGTCGCAAATTTCTCGACCAATGGATGAGCGAACTTTCGGCCAGTATCAGGCCGTCGCTAGAGCCTGCCATCAAGCGGATTTATGGTCGCGACATGGCCGACAAGGTTCGTCACGTAGAGGCTTTTGAAATCAGCCAGTATGGTACAGAGCCTGACAAGGCTGGCCTGCACAGGCTTTTCCCGATGATCCCAACTGCCCCATATTGAAACCAGAACTGTATCGTACCGCCGAATGGCAACATCCTGTAAATGGAATCCTGAACACATGCATTCTGTACTGACATTACTGGGCGATCTGGTCTCGATTGCAAGCGTGAACCCGATGGGGCAGCCGGTCGACACGGAAATCCATCTGGAGCATCGTGTTACAGATTATCTCGAAGACCGCCTCCGGAAGCTGGGCGTGAAGTATCGGCGTATCGAGATCAGCCCGGGGCGTGATAATTTATTGGCCTGGTATGATGCCCCAAATTCCAAGGTGAGGGTCTTGCTGGATGCCCACCAGGATACCGTACCGGTCGAGACAATGATCATCCCTCCTTTCAAGGCCAATACGGAAGCCGGTAAAATGTATGGCCGTGGCTCGTGCGACGTAAAGAGCGGCGTGGCCTCGATGCTCACGGCGTTTGAACGGCTTGTCCATGAGCGCCCGGCCAATTCATGCAACGTACTGATTGCATTTACAGTGGATGAAGAATACACGCACACAGGGTCAAGTGCTCTCTCAGAAATGGAACACGGTTGCGACCTAGGAATTATTGCTGAGCCGACCCAAATGCAGCTTGTGGTGAGCCATAAGGGAGCTGTGCGATGGAAGATCAAAGCCTCTGGAAGGGCCTGCCACAGCTCCACCCCACATCTTGGCGACAATGCGATTTATCGCATGGGACGCGTTCTGGCACTACTGGGCGAACATGCATGCCAGTTGGCAGGATCCACGCCTGATCCGCTACTTGGGCCACCGAGTTTATCGGTAGGCCGAATCACTGGCGGTCAGTCTGTAAATATTGTGCCTGACGCATGTTCTATTGAAATTGATCGACGACTGATTCCTGGAGAGACTGTAGAAGGGGCGATGGGGATGGTCCATGAGTTCCTGAAAACAAAGCTCTCGCCCAATGATTTTGAGAAGATTGCATTTGGCGAACCGTGGGTGAAAATGCCGGCCTTGAGAAATGACACGGCAACGGCTTTTCTCGACAAATTGCAATCAGGTCTGGTTGGTCCGGACGGCAAAAAGCCGGGCATCGGCGGAGTCCCATACGGCACAGATGCTGGCCCTTTGGCGCAAATGGGCTTGCCATGCGTTGTATTTGGGCCTGGCAATATTGCTCAGGCTCATACAGAAGATGAATGGATTGAGATGGATCAGGTGGTCGACGCTTCCGAGCGTTATTTCCACTTATTGGCAAATTGGCATTGATTTGCCGAGCAGTCAGTGCTTGCAGTCATTCAGCGCGGGTCGTATAATCTGCGAACGAGCTCATGAATCTGGAATCTGGTGAGCCTGAGTTAAAGGAAATGGAGTCCTTTCGATGTCTGTTGAAACCAAAAAGCCTCGAGCCACCCGCAAGCCAGTGGTGATGCCTGTTTTGACAGGCAGATTTGCAGCGATCGACTTTGAAACAGCCGATTACGAGCGTAACAGCGCCTGTTCCGTCTCTGTTGTGATTGTGGAAAATCTTGAGGTGGTAGAAACTTACACGCGATTGATCAGACCACCTTCCAGGAATTTTGTTTTTACGTATATCCACGGAATCACTTGGAATCATGTGAAGGATCAGCCCAGTTTCTGCGATATCTGGCCAGAGTTTGCTCGAAAGCTCGAAAACGTAGACTTTCTGGCGGCTCACAATGCGTCGTTCGACAGGTCGGTCCTAAAAGCATGTTGCGAAACGTCGGGTCATCAAACCACAAGTTCGCCGTTTTTATGTACCGTGAAAGTGGCAAGAGCCGCGTGGGAGATTTTTCCGACAAAGCTCTCAGATGTCGCCTTGAAACTGCAGATCCCACTCCAGCACCACGACGCTGAATCGGACGCCACAGCGTGTGCCAAAATCATGATCAAGGCTCGCGAAAAGGGCCATACCTACGAGGAATTACTTCAAAAGCACGCCCTCAAGCCTTCACGGGCAAAGGTCTGACGGGTCACGCGCTATCACCGACCTGTATAAAAGTTTTACCTAGCCGGTCTTGGCGCTAGCCCCGGTTGGATTTTTGAAAAGCGGAACCACACATATCCCAGGTTTTGGATTTATCTAACCGGTCTTGGCGCTAGCCCCGGTTGGATCGAATATACGCAACCGGGGCTAGCGCCAAGGCCGGCTAGAAAGATGGCGATAAACACGGTTAGATTGATTATCCGAATTCCCGATGTAATTCGTTCGTGAAGAGCGGAAAACCTACGACTACGATTGTTTAACATCCTCGAGAATCCTTACACAATCCAAGTGCGATTGCGAGCGAGTTTTCATCAAAATTTGACCAAAACCGTTTCAGACGTGATACTAATGTGTTCACTTCGTTGAGGAGTGTGCTCACATTCTTGACAGGCGACCATCGCGGGCCAGATCCCGCAGGGTTGTTTGATAAAGGGCGGACTGAACATGATGGGTGCGGCCAAATTCACATACGACGTCATTCGCAAGGTCGCCGGTCTGCCGCTGATCCATCGTGCCCAGCGTCTTTATGACGATTTTATTGACAAGACCAAGCAATGCCCGGAAGTTCAGGAGCGGATGCTTCTGGAGCAGATCAAGCGTAATAGCGTCAGCCAGTTTGGCCGAGATTTCGGATTCAGCGAGATCAAGTCCTACGACGACTATCGACGCCGGGTTCCGATTGGTCAGTACGACGATTTCGAGCCCTACATCGCCCAGGTACGCGAGGGTAAGACGGACGCTTTGTTCGGGCCTGATACGAAGATTCTGATGTTTGCCATGACATCGGGAACGACCAAGACGCCCAAGACGATTCCTGTGACAGAGCAAAGCGTTACGAACTATCGCGAGGGATGGCTGATCTGGGGCATCAAAGCATTCAGCGATCATTACGACATGCTCAAATGGGGCATGAGACCAATCCTCCAAATGGCCAGCGACTGGCGCGAAAGCTATACACCGTCTGGTGTTCCGTGCGGAGCGATTACGGGCCTCACATCATCCATGCAAAGCCCTCTGGTACGTATCACTTACTGCCTGCCTGCCGAAGCGGCCCGGATCAAGGCCATTGAGGCGAAGTATTATGTGGCCTTGAGGATGTCTGCATATCGTGATCTGGGATGTTTGATCGCAGCGAATCCGTCGACGATTCTCTCGATTGTCCGGCTCGGTGATCGTGAAAAAGAAACTCTGATCCGCGACATTGCCCAAGGCACGATCGACCCGAAATGGGAAATTCCCAAGGAAATTCTCGATTCATTCCGCTGGCGTTGGCGAATCAAGCACCGAGCTGCCGCCAAACGAATGGAACAGGCGATTGAACGCACTGGCCGGCTTCTGCCCAAAGATTATTGGCCGAACCTTTGCTTGCTGGCGAACTGGACGGGTGGAACGATGGGTAGTTATCTAAACGCTTATCCAGAATATTTTGGCGATGTACCGGTGCGCGACGTTGGCCTGATTGCGTCCGAAGGCCGGATGACGATCCCGATTGCCGACACCACATCGGCCGGCGTTCTGGATATCCGCCACAATATCTTCGAATTCATTCCAGCCGACCAGATCGACAAACCAAACCCGGAAACGCTTCTGCCGCATGAGCTTAAGGAAGGGCACGACTACTTCATCCTGCTCACCACTCCGGGCGGGCTCTATCGTTACAACATTCACGACATGGTTCGCTGCAAGGGCTTTGAGGGCAGGGCACCGCTGGTGGAATTCCTCAATAAAGGGGCCCACTTCAGCAGCATGACGGGCGAGAAACTCTCAGAATACCAAGTGGTCTCCGCAGTCAATTCAGCGCAGAAAACGCTCGGAATTCAGCTCCGATCTTATCTGTTATTGCCTGTGTGGGGCGAAGTTCCACGATATGTATTGCTGGTCGAGGCAGGCGATCTGGCGGGTGATAATCCATCCAGACTTGCGGAAGTGCTGGGCAGGGAGGTGGATGAGCGGTTGGGTGATGTGAATGACGAGTTCACAAACCGTCTTGAGACGAAACGGCTCGCTCCAACCCGCGTAATCCGCATACCCGACGGCTCTTGGGCAAAATACAAGGCTTACAGGCTCAACCGGAGCGGGGGTACGGTCGAACAATATAAGCAACCGTGTCTTCTACCCGATCTGCATTCGATTGAGCACTTTGAATTGCTCGACGATATCAATGGTTAGAATTGACCTTGTCAGATTTTGAAATTTCCGCACACTGAGTGCGTCTTCGGTCATCAGGATGACGACCGGGGTCATAATCACCCAAACCACGAGGATTTGATGGGTTTCTGGGTGATCAGGCCGAGCGAAGGGAATCTCCTGTGAGTCGATCCTTGAGACGGGCGAGAAACATGGCCCGGGGCCTGTCCTTAGGGGCTATCGCATGCATACTGGCATTAAATCCAGGCTGTGCGAAGCTCCACAATAAGTTGCATAAGCATCATCATTCCAGCGAACATGCGTTTGGCACATACCCAGCCTCGGCCGCACCGGCCCAGCCTGGCCTGGCAAGTGTAAGTCCACAGACAGCCAGTGCTTACAGTAGCACGCCCTTGATTTACAAGACAGCTCCGATGGGTCCATCGGTCGCTCCAGTGTATGAAGCGTCTCCAAGCCTTTCAAACACAGGAAGTGTCACAACAACGACTCCACCGGCAGAAAACACAGCTCCTCCGGCCCCGCCGATGGACCAACCGCCCGTCGCCGCAACACCAAAACCGGTTACGGTATCGCCGATCCCGAAGCCAGTGACGCCTCCTGCTGAACCAGTCAAAGCGGCCACACTTCCACCAGCGGCGCCACCTGCCGTGAAACTGCCGGACATCGCCCCGCCATCCATTGACCTACCTAACCTGCCTCCTGCAGATGCTTTACCGCCACCTTCGGGAGGCCCTCGATCATCCAGCTCTGCGCCTGCCGCTCCTGGCAGCACCTCTCCATTTGCGACAGCACCGGCTCCGAAAGTGGCCACGAATTCCACGGTCGCAGGTGGACCAATTCTGACACTGACTCAGCCGGGCGATGGTGATGCCCCACCGGCCCCACCAGCGGAAGAGAAGCCTGCTCGGCCTGTGATTGTCAATCCGCCAGCCCTTGCTGTTCCGCCCGTGATTGCACCTGCACCGCCAATGCTGAACAAGCCAGTGACTGCACCATCGGGCGGTACAACTGGAGTGAAAACCTCCCAGAATTCCAATACGCCCAGCAGCGATGTGGCGAAGCTGGACTCGATTCTTCAGAAAACGAGTCTTACTCTTGGTCAGATCAGCAGTTACCGGGTACAAGTCTCGCTTCAAGAGCAGATGAATGGCAAACTTTTGCCACCTGATTCATTCCAATTGAGCAAGAGACGCGAACCGTTCGCCGTGCGTATGGAATGGAGTCAGGGCAAGGAAGCCGGCCGAGAGGTGATTTTTTCACCTGTATATACCAACGGGATGATTCAGATCCGGATGCCGAAGGGTTTGATCCCGCGTATCAGCATGTCGCCTGAGAGCCCACTGGTGCGTTCCAAGAGTCGCCACCCGATCAGTGAAGCGGGTGCTGATTCCGTAGTGGATCGTTTACGGACAACTTTGGATCTGCACAAGCAGAATCGGCCTGATGCAGGGCAACTTGAGGTTACGACGGTGGTCGAACCGGTTGTGGGCCAGGTGGACAGAATCAAGCATGTCACGAGTACGGGCGAAACCTGGGTCGTTGACATGGATTCCTCGACAGGCCTTCCGCTGACCATTCATGCGACTGAACCTAATGGCCAATTGCTTGAACACTATGAGTTTAGAAAATACGAGCTGAACAGGCCTGACTTGATGACAGCCGATGCGTTTGACCCAAACGCTCGCTGGGGGCAATCCAATTTGTTTGGCAAGATTGCACGTAGCGGATCGAATGACAGTCAAAAGCGATAATTTTAGCAGTCAATTTGGCAGTTCATGGCCCCTTTTGAGGGGCTTTTTTTGTGATTTATTTCAAAAAGTGGGAATTTAGCCACTTAAAATGTATCGAATGGGTCGGCTTTTTTCGAAATTCCAGAAAAACCGAACTTGGCGCAGTTCTTGCAATAACGCATTCTATAGAAGATGGATCATACTCCAAACCGAGACTGACTCGTGGTCGATGACCAACATGACAAGTTTTAGACGAAAAACGATTCTGATCACGGATGTGGATCGAACCTCACGCGAGTCTCTGCGCGACGTTTTCGAGCCTGCAGGATTTCGTACCATCTTGGCCGATAGTGGCGAAGAGGCTCTGAGTTTGGCCTCCCGCTATGAGATCCACGTTGCAGTCTTTGAGATGCATCTGCCCCGCCTCACTGGGCTTGAGACAGTTGAACTGGCCCGCCAGGTGCGAGGTTTGTGGATCCCGACCATCCTGATCACCTCCGACCACAACGACCGCCTTCTCCAAAGAGCTCTAAAAGCAAGGGTTCACTGCGTTTTAGGCAAACCGGTGAACGAACCGCTAGCGATTAAAGCTGTAAATCGCATTCTCGAAAAATTCTATTGATGCATCCTCGCCTGCTCCTGATTATCGTACCAGCCTTATGTTACATCATCGGCTGGACATCTGGTGCAACGGCTCACGATATCCCCAAACAGCGTGTAGACCGCACCATCCAGCTCAAATTTGAGCCAGGTGCAGTTCATATTTCTTACACTCTGGAACTTGACGACACCACCATCGCCGCAGACCTGAAACGGCTGAATCCAGGCCCATTATCGCCTGATCCTGACGACTGGCTGGACGAGTATGGCAAACTGGTGGCCCCACAACTGAGCGAGGGGCTCCAGATTCGTGGCCCCAGCGGTGTGGAACTGATGCCCTGGCAAATCAGTCATACCAATCGAATCCGTGAACAGCACACAATTTATCGTTTTCAGTTCACGCATATTCTTCCAGAACCAGGCATTTATCGAATCCGCGACACGAACTTTGGAACAAGCGAAGGATTGAGTCGCCTAGGGGTCTCTGCGTCGGATGGGGCAACCCTGAAAAGCTCTCTGGATTATCCTGAAAAAGCTGCAAGTCATCCTTACCAGCCAGTTTGGATGCTTGACAATGAAGCCCTGAAGCGGACCCGCGAATGGTCCGGCGAAGTGACCTGGACAGTATCAACCACAAAAAAGACGCCTGAGGATACGGCACACCCTGTTCCTGCTCCAATAGATAAGCCGCATGAACAGACCTTGATCTGGGCTTCATTTTTACTGGGGTTCTGGCACACAATTCAGCCAGGTCATGGAAAGAGCTGGATGATTGCGGCGGCGGTTCGACGGCCAACCGGGCTTGTCGGGTATCTGGCCATGATCACGGGATGGATTGCGAGCCATTTTGCGGTCATTCTGATACTGGCGTGCGTGGCGTGGATCATGAGCCCGGAGTTTCTCACTCCATTCTCAGTTGGGCTCAAGCAACTGGCTGGACTTTTAATTGCCGGCCCGGCAGCATTTCGTCTAGGACAGGCATTCAGGGCCTGGCGCTCACCTGAGACCAGTCCTCCAAAAGCCCCTGATATATCCACGAACGCCAAAGGCTTAAGCATTGGCTTAACAGCTGGCCTGGTGCCGTGCTGGGAAGCGGTCGGACTCCTGTTGCTTGGCTTCTCGGCGGGGCATCCGTGGACAGGCCTGGCTCTGGTAGGAGGATTCATTGCGGGCGGGGTGCTGGTGATGATCCTGATGATCGTTTTTGCAGGATTCTTTGGAGCCAAGCTTTCCCGAACCGGCTTTGTAGGTTACGTTTGCATGACGGCTCTGGATTTTGCCGTCCTCTGGGCAGGACTTCTGTTACTGCTCTTCTGATCGAGACTTACATAGAGTATCAACGAGGATTCGCACGTGGCGCTGATCAATAAAGTGGAAATCCGTCACGTCCGTATGACTCTCAAGAAGAAGATCAAGCACGCCTCGCATGATCGGGCCACGAGCGACAGTATTATCGTCGTGGTTTATCTGGATTCAGGCCAAACCGGCTATGGCGAAGGCGTTCCGCGGGAATATGTGACTGGCGAGTCGATGGAATCAGCCATGGCTTGTGTGAAGTCTTGGAATCTATCAGAAATCGCAGGCACTCCAGAGACTTATGCCGAATTGGTGAACCGTCTTGAAGCCTGGACCCCAGCAACACCCGCCACTGATTTGCGTAAGATTCAAGCCAATTCGGCCCGATGTGCAGCAGAAATTGCCATCCTCGACGCCTTCAGCCGCCATTTCGGAGTACCAATCGGCGATGCCGTTGAGTTAAGTTCTGTAGCAGGTCGGTTAAATCAGGGGGCCCCTGAGCGGGTCAGATATTCTGGCGCAATTACAGCGGAAACGCCTTTTAAGGAAAAAATCTCTGCCACAAAAATGCGCATCTGGGGATTCCGTCAGGTGAAGGTCAAGGTGGGCATTGAAGGCCAGGATGACGTCGCCAGGCTGAAGCGAATTCGCCGGCGACTCGGGAGCCACTGCGACATGAGGCTCGATGCCAATGAAGCCTGGACACCGGCCGAGTTCGGGACATGGTCAGACGCATTGGCATTCTCGCACCCGTCCGCCTATGAGCAACCCGTTTCACACGAAGAGATTACCCTACTTGGCCAGCCCCGATTCCGTACTCCCTACCCTGTGATCCTCGATGAATCGCTGTGTGGGATGGTCGATGCCGAGTCCGCGATCAACGGCGGATTTGGAGAGATCTTCAACATTCGACTCTCCAAATGTGGGGGCATTCTGCCCAGTCTTCAGCTCGCTGCAAGAGCTGTCGAGACAGGCAGAAGGTATGGGCTTGGGTGTCATCCAGGCGAGTCACCGATTTTGTCGGCAGCGGGTCGAGCGTTTGCTTCGCGAGTTCGGGATCTGGTGTTCCTCGAAGGATCGTATGACCGCCATGTACTGAAAGAACATTTCGGAACCCCTGACATCACCTTTGGTTATGGTGGTCGGGCCAAGCCCTTGAGCGGACCAGGGCTGGGAATTTCGATTGATACAAACCAGCTTGACTCGATGACAATCAGCCGCGAGGTGTTGGAAAATGGCTGATCCGAATATTGTCAGGGAGTCGTTCATCACCACTGCCTCTGACGGCTACGAAATTGCTTGCCACAATTGGCGCCCATCGCAAAATGATTCCACCAGCCGCGTGATCGTGCTACATGGGATTCAGTCGCATGCTGGGTGGTATGAGCAGCTTGGGCGCATTTTAGCCAGTCAGGGAATCGACGTATTGATGCCGGATCGTCGCGGCTCAGGGGCGAATCTCAAAGACCGCGGTCATGCCTCCAAATCAGGCAGGCTGATAACCGACCTGACAGAGATCAATCAGAGTTGGAATGAACGGTCAGGTCATACCCGACCGCCTGTACTGGCTGGGATCAGTTGGGGAGGCAAACTGGCAGCAATGGCCGCGGCCAAAAGCCCTAGCCAATATTCAGGACTGGCGCTGGTCGCACCTGGATTATTCGCCAAGGTTCGGCCACCTCTGAAAACGCAGTTGAAGATCGCCATCTCAGCCTTGTTGAGCCCCAAAAAGGCGTTTGAGATTCCTCTGTCGGATCCCGCCTTGTTCACGGCCAATCTGGAGCGTCAGCAATTCATCATGACTGATCCAGCGACGTTGCACACAGCCACGGCCCGTTTTTTTATCGCCAGTAGAGCAATGGATTTACGTCTGAATCGGATCAGGAAGAAACTGGGTTTGCCAATCTATCTTCAGATGGCAGAGCTGGACCGGATCGTGAACAACGAAAAGATCGAGCGTTTTATCAACCAAACCTCTTCTTTAAACAAGACTTCCGTAAAATATGCAGAGGCTCACCACACCCTCGAATTTGAGCAGGGGCCAGTGGCCGAGCGTTACGCACTGGATCTGGCCAGCTGGATCAAAGGACTGAGCTAAAGTCTTACCTTGGAAGAATCATCAGATTATCGCGATGGACCACTTCATCGTAAACGGCGGTGGCTTGTAGGGCTGAACGCAGATGATCGGTTTTCAGGCCTTTGATTCGACGGGTATCGTCAGCGGTGTAATTGACCAGACCACGGGCAAATTCGATGCCCTGATGATCAGAAATCGCGACAACATCGCCTTTTTCAAAGTCGCCCTCGACATCGCGCACACCGATCGCCAGCAGGCTCCCACCGTTCTGGATCAGCGCCAATTTTGCACCTTCGTCGACACGAATGGATCCTTTCGGGCGTGCTGTGAGTCCGATCCAGCGTTGACGGGCCGCACGGGTCTGGCCTTCAGCGAGAATCAAAGTGCCCACATCAGAGCATCCCATTATGGTGGTTAAAGGATTTGCTCGCTTTCCACTTGCGATAATCACGTTACCACCGGAGTGAGTTACGAGCCGAGCGGAAGCGAGCTTACTGCCCATTCCGCCAGTACCGAGGCTCGAGCGGCTGTCGGTGACAAGACCGAGAGCATCGTCGTCGAGCCGGGCGATCAGGGACAAAGGTTCGCCGAATCCCTGGCCGTCGGGCAGGGGGCGGCAAAGACCATCGACGCTGGAAAGGATCACAAGAAGTTCGGCCTGGATCAGGTTTGAGACCATGGCGGCAAGCTGGTCGTTGTCGCCAAACTTGATTTCGTCGACACTGACGGTATCGTTTTCGTTGATGATCGGGACAGCCTGGAAGTCGAAAAGGGCGTGGATAGTGTTGCGCATGTTGAGGTAGCGAACACGGCTGTCGAAGTCGGAGTGGGTGAGCAGAATCTGGGCTGCATGGTAACCGTGAGATTTGAACGCATCTTCGTATGCTCGCATCAGATACGTCTGACCGATAGCGGCAGCGGCTTGAATTGAGGGCAAATCCTGAGGCCGTTTTTTAAGACCAAGCTGTCCCATACCGGCGCCGACTGCGCCTGAGCTGACAAGTGCGACACGTCGGCCGGACTTTTTGATCGCGACAATTTCGTCGGCCAGATGTCTTACCCGGTCATGATCGAGGGTACCGTCGGGGCCAGCCAGAACGTTGGAACCGACTTTGACAACCCAAGTTCGCGAAGAATGAATGACTTCGGCACGTACCAAGTCGTTGGACATTGAGAGAGGCATCCTTGAAGCAGCGATCGGCAGACCAGTCGCCGAAGGTATCGGCGGACTGTTCATTCCTTGATGCATCGTAATATAGCAATTACAGGGAATCTTGAAATGGTAGTTTTCAATCAGGAAGAGGGAAACCACTGGTATTCTTTGATTCATTTCACGGCAACTTTGGTATACTCCATCAAATCCTCCAGATCATCCAGATTTGATGAAACTCCTAGTTCCTCATATATGCTAGTCAAGTGAGCTTGAAATAATTCATACCTGTGAATCATAATCATTGAATGAGGTATTGCTTTTTTTCGTGACTCGATGGAATGCGAATACAAAAAACGCCTTACAATCGTAATGACTTCGGTGGATTCATTATTATGGGTGGTTACATCTTGGCCTGCGATATCGCTTAATGATTTTTGAAACTGGTAGGGTATATTGTTTAACACCAGCATTTTTTCTTCTTCTGTTCTGAATCCCCATAACTCAGACACCCCAACAACAGGCCACATTCAAATGGCATGTTAAATCTTGGCACCTCGTCCTTTTTTACCTCAACTCGCGAAATATCATGGATTTCTAATCGACTTTCACCAATAATCCTGATAATTTTCTGTAGCCGATTCTGTCCTGAATCCATGCTTTCAAGAGCTGATCTTGCAACAAAACCAGAAGTATGAATCGCGAAAACAATCGCTTGCAATAAATGGCGGTATTCTGAGTCAAACGGACAGGTGATAAAAACCGAATCTTCAAACTTATATTTGGACCTGGCCATGAACAGCCGATCTCAGCTTTTGAGTTTCGATTTTAGGATCGCAAGCCTTACGACTTCACGGATCGTTTCATGACTGATAGACGACTTCAATGGTGTATCTAAAATGACTAAGGGAGATAATTTAGGCTTCCGCTTCTTCGTCCATTGTTTCATGGAATGGCCAGAATTAGTACGGTCCATCGATTTAGCTGACACGCCAGAATTCGTCTCCAAATTTAAACGTCTTCGCATCGCAATTTCCTATTATAGCAAGTCAACTATTTTCCATACTATCTATCTATATGTATAAACAATGTCAAGAACACTCAAATCAGTGTTTTGACATTGTTGAACGGACAATGATAAAGTAATGATTATTTGGTAGATGAAACCGAATTAGGATTAACGTCTACAAGAGCTGGCTTTTGGACGGGTAGCCTGAGCGAAGAAGCAGCCGATCGCTGGGCTGGCAGAGATACAGAGGCAGGGAACAGGCCAACAGCAATCGTACCAATCAGGCAGCCAAGAATCGAGGCTTTCAGAGGCCATGGGGTGATGGCTGTGACTGGGGGGACAACCGCAGAAGGTTCATCCGAAGCTTTCAGGTACATGGTGACCACGACCCTGAGGTAATAGAACACCCCGACAGCAGCGTTAAGTGCTGCAAAAATTGCGAGATAGGTCAACATCCGGTCGGATTCACGACTGGCGACGCTAAACAGAGCAGAGAAGACGTAGAACTTGCCCCAGAAGCCAACCAGAGGTGGGATCCCGGCAAGACTGAACAGGAAGATGGCCAGAAAGAAGGCTTCGACAGGGCGAGTTCTGCCCAGTCCAGCAAGATCGTCGATAGTTTCTACAGGACGTTCAGCCGTATTGAGGGCGATCAAAACACCAATCGCGCCAAGTGTCATTAATCCATACGCAGCAAGGTAATAGAGGATTCCAAAAGTACCCAGTAGGGGGTCGGATGCTGCGGCCCCGACAGCGCCTTCCTGACGGATTGAGGCGATAAAGCCCAGGAGGAGGAAGCCGCTGTGAGCGATCGAGGAATAAGCCAGCAGACGCCTGATATTGGTTTGAAGAAGAGCCATGGCATTGCCTACCAGCAATGTGGCTGCTGCAATCAAAGCAAAAACAATGAGCAGACGGTCGCCGACAAAGTCGGTCATGTTGGAATTGTAAAAGTGACCGTAAACCGGTGAGATGACGCGGGCAAGAGCCAGGAAACCCACCGTTTTAGGGAACCAGGAGAGAATTGCCGTTGTGGCATAAGGGCTGGCCTCATAAACGTCGGGTGCATAGAAATGCATCGGTACGGCTGTGACCCTGTAGGCGATCCCGATGAAGATCATGAAAGCTGCAACAAGGGCGAATTTATTGTCAGGCACGTTGACGAGGCCTGAATGAAACACTGTGGCGATGGCTTTGATCTGGGTGATCCCAAGCAGACCGTACAGGAAGGCGATTCCGTACAGGAAAAACGCAGAAGCAAACACGCTCAGGAAGAAGTATTTTGTTGCGGCCTCAAGAGTTGTGGCATTACGGCGAGAGAGATAGAGCAAAAGATAGGTGGGCATGCTGACTAGCTCAAGGCCCAGAAACAGGACCACAAGATCATTCGATCCAGCAACAATCATCGCGCCTGATTGCAGAAACAGAAACGATCCGAAATACTCGGGGGCACGTGAGTCGTCCACTTGATCGTGCATCAGGCCAAGAATAATCAACGAGACAATCAAAAGGGCAATCCGAACGTTTACCGAGAAGGCGTCGTTGATGAATACGGACGTCACTTCATCGGTCACCGTAGAGAATGTAATCGCCCATGCCAAAGCTGAGCCGACAATTGCAGCCAATGTCAGGCGAGCCCAAAAAGCACGGCTCTTTGCAAGAAATGCACCGGCGGTCATGATGGCGACGGCCGCACCCAGGAGAACCAGTTCCGGCGCCATCGCGGTCAGCGAACTCACGGTGGATTGATAGGCGTCTGTGGTCGGCATGGGTCGTTGAGTCTCGGAAAGATCAGTCGAGTTTCGTGTGATGGAAGATGAGGATAGGTCAGGCTTTGTCCCAAATCAGTGGGCTGAAGCCTTGGCTGAAGGTTGCGAAGCCGGTACGCTGGCTTTCACTGCCAGAGGTTTGGCATTGACGTCAATCATGCCTGCAGCAATTTTCTCAACTGCCGGATTGATCGGGTTTACGAATGGTGATGGCCTCAGGCCAATCACGAAAATGAACAGGATCAATGGAGCCAGTCCAAGCACCTCGTGCCAACCCAGAGGGTCGATCTGGATTGCCTTCTCGCCATGATGACCATGATCGTCGTGAGAAGCATGAGAATCGGAGTGGGCATGGGCTGAATCACTGTGACCGTGATCTGGACCGTGGCCGTGGCCGGGTTCGCGAAGTGGCCCAAAGAGTACTCGTTGCATCATCCAAAGAGTGTAAAACGCTCCAAGGATCATCGAGGTACCAGCCAGAATTCCGGCGACAGGCGAAGTGGCGTACATTCCGACCAGAATCGGAAACTCACCAACGAATCCGTTCATGCCCGGCAAGGCGATAGAACCAAGTGAGGCGACCATCAGAAAGAATGCCAATTTCGGCATCCGATTCCATAGACCTCCAAGAGCCGACATGTCACGTGTATGATATCGTTCGTAAATCACACCCACACAAGCAAACAAGGCACCTGTGGTAAGTCCGTGATTGATCATCTGAATCGTGCCGCCAGCGATTCCAGTTGAGTTCAAGGCGAACAAGCCAAGGCAGATGATACCCATGTGACTGACGGAACTGTAGGCGACCAGACGTTTAATATCTTTTTGTGCCAAAGCCGCCAGAGCGCCATATATAGCCCCAGTGACTGCCAGAATGGCGAGTGCAGGGAAGAGGACTTTGGCGCCGATGGGGGTCATGCCAAGGTTGAACCGAATGATTCCATATCCGCCCACTTTCAGGAGTACGCCAGCCAGCAGGATGGAACCAGCTGTCGGAGCTTCCACGTGTGCCAGAGGCAGCCAGGAGTGGAACGGAAAGAGCGGGACTTTGATCGCAAAACCAGCGAAGAGCAGGAGGAAGATCAGAGTCTGCCAGCCCAAAAGTGATTCAGAAGCCCATGGTTGCCATTTTAATTGACGAAGGCTATCGGTGATGTCGGGAATCGAGAAGGTGAGTTTATGGGCTGCCCCGTATTGAGCGTTGAGACTGACGAGCAGAATCAACCCCATCAGCGTGAGCATGCCGCCCACGACAGTGTAGATAAAGAGTGTGACGGAGGCTTTACGCCGTTCTGGACCACCAAAGATACCGACGAGAAAGAAGAGCGGGATCAGGGTGAATTCGAAGAAGATGTAAAATAGGACAATATCAAGACTTGCGAACAAGCCCAGGAGACCACTCTGGAGAAACAGGAGAAGGGAATAGTGCAGGGGGGCACGTTCTTTGATCGATTCCCAGGAGGAACAAACCGCTGTGACCATCAGCAGATTGGTCATGGCGAAGAGGCCGATGCTGATGCCGTCGAGACCGAAAGCGAGACGGATATCCGGAGTCCCGATCCAGGGCAAACCCCACGAGCCGGCTTTACCGAAAGCAAACTGGGGACCCGATGCGGAGTTGTCGAATTGGAAAACGAGTGGGAGGCCCACAACAAGAGTGGCCAGAACGACACCAAGTGCAATGTTTCGGGCCGTGCCGCGGTCCATCTTCGCCTGACCGGCAAAGAGGACGATTGCGCCCACGAGCGGCAGCATGATGGTCAGAATGAGCAGTAAGGGCATTGTCGTTTAGGTCCGTTCCCGTCTTTTTTGGATGAAACGTCTGTCCGCAAGTCGTATCGAGATGGATTTGGAATGATTGACACTATCGTTCGAAACTTTCGCTTCGTTCGTTAGAGATCAAGTGAGGACCAAGATCACCAGAAGGCCAACAACAACCAGGGCAGCGACCCCGGCATAGGCCTGAATCACACCGTTCTGGAATCGCTGAAGCAGGCCAGTTGCGATATTTCGAGGCACGAGGGAGACCGTTCGCACGAGACCGTCAACACCATAGGTGTCGAAATATCGGCAAACCTGTGCCAGTGCAAGCAGTGGAGCCACGAACACAGCGTAGTAGATCTGATCTACCCAGAGTTTGTTGAGCGAGGCTTCGTACAACGGCTTCAGGGTTTTCGCAATTTTCGCTGGCAACTCCGAGGGCTTGGCATACATCACATAGGCCAGTCCAAGACCGATCAGTCCAGAGGTGGTACCAAGCACGGCAGTCACCCAGTCGAAACCATGAGCCTCAGCATGTGGCAGGTGCTCGAACCCAATCGAGTGTTCGACAAGGTGGGCAAACCAACCTGTGGTCGGCTCAGCAAAAACCATTCCCACAAATACGGCACAGACGGCCAGAATTTGCAGAGGAAGGGTCATCACAATTGGTGACTCTTTACCGAAGTAAGGGTCGTCGCCATGATGGTGGTGGTCGTCATGAGCGGCTTCTGGGTCGTTAGGGCTGGGGAGCTTTTCGGGTCCAAAGAATGTTTTAAAGAAGGCCCTGAAGGTGTAGAAAGCCGTCATGCCTGCAGTAAAGAGGGCCGCCCAGTAAATCATGCTATAAAGTGTTGCCACACCGTGATTACCGTTGTGCTCGGAAGCGTGAGAAGCTTGTGAGAGGGCCGCCAGAACTTCGTCCTTGCTCCAGAAACCTGAGAGTGGAGGAAGCCCGGCAAGTGCCAACGAACCGACCAGGAATGTCCAGCAGGTGATGGGCATTCGGTGACGCAGGCCACTGAATCGGCGCATGTCAATCACGTGGCCCATGGCGTGCATCACGCTGCCTGAACCCAGAAAGAGCAGGGCTTTGAAGAATGCGTGCGTAAAGAGGTGGAACATGCCTGCCACAACGGCAAACTGAACCACGTTTCCTACACCGCTGCCAATACCCATAAACATAAAGCCAATCTGGCTGATGGTAGAATAGGCCAGAACCCGCTTCAAATCGGTTTGTGTCAACGCATAAAAGCCAGCCATGAGGGCTGTGAGGCAGCCGATGGTCGCGACGATCGGGGCCATGGTGTCGATGCCGATCAAGAGTGGCGTCGAACGGGCGATGAGGTAAACACCTGCCGTGACCATGGTTGCGGCGTGAATCAGAGCCGAAACGGGGGTCGGACCTTCCATCGCATCTGGCAACCAGACGTAAAGTGGTACTTGAGCGGACTTTGCAGTGGCGGCCCAGAAGAAGAGGAGACCGATTCCGAGCCGATCGATTTCGCTGATCTGGCCGAGCATTCCGAAAACGTTTTCATAGGCCAGATTATGATCTGGTATGACGGTCCAGAGCCAGAACAGGCCAACTGCGAATCCAAGGTCGCCGACTCTGTTGACTAGAAATGCTTTTTTGGCAGCAGCGGCGGCCGATGGCTTTTCATGCCAGAAGCCGATCAGGAGATAGCTGCATGCACCAACGCATTCCCAGAAGCCGTAAGTCAGAATGTAGTTGTTGGAGAGAACAAGGCCGGTCATGGAGAAAACGAAGAGACCAACCACTGAGAAGAATCTGGTATAGCCAGGGTCGCCTGCCATGTAGCCGGCTGCGAAGAGTGCGACAAGAGTGGCAATGAAGGTGACCATCGGGAGCATCATGGCGGTGAGGCCATCGACCCGAAATTCAAGAGGAACGTTGAGTGATCCGACATGGATCCACTCAGCGAGGTGAATTTTCTCAGGGTGATCCAAGCCAAACAAGACGCCAAGGGAGACGAGAAAGGCTGAGCCAATGCCGATGACGATCGGCCAGTGGGCCTTTTCACCAAGTCTGCGACCGAATAAGGCCGTGACAAGGCTGGCGATGAGCGGGAGTGTGGGTACGAGCCAGGCGGAATGTGTCATGGTGACCTGTTTATGTCCTCAATTGGCCCGTTGACCGGACGCGACAACGGAGACTTCCGGCTCGCGACCGGATGGACTCAGATGCGGATAAGATTCAGAGCCTGGAGCAGCCAGGAATGGCTCAACGTCTTGATCAAGTTCCACAAGAGCTGGTAGACCAGCCTCACGAATATCTCGCCAAATGGTCACGTCAAGCGATTTGGATCGATTGAAAAGTTGAACAATCAACGCCAGTGAAACAGCCGCTTCGCAAGCAGCGACAGTCAGGATGATAATCATCAGAATCTGGCCATTCCAGTTCCCGTGATACCGTCCGAAACCGACAAGAGTGAGCCCAACGCCCTGAAGCATCAGTTCAGCGGAGAGGAACATGACAATCAGGTTGCGGCGCGACAGAAAGCCAATCGTGCCTAGTCCAAAGAGGACTGCACCGATCGCTAGGTAGGCTGTCAGATCTGAGAATGTGAAGATGGAGTTGGGCATTTGCTTGAGTGGTCCGGGATTGTGTCGCTCGGTCCTGTTTCAGGAAGATCTTTGGAACGATTTCAGGATGACTTACCGCCCATACGAGGCGTAGCGATCACCACGGCACCCGCAAGAGCGACAAAAAGGATGGCTCCAACAAGTTCTGATGAGATCAAGTGTGTTGTATACATGGCTGCTCCCAATCCTGCCACATGAGGCTGGGGGATGCCTGCCGGTAAAGTGGCTTGAATGGTATCAGGCAAGGTGATTTCAGGAGTCAGGGTTTTGCCCATCACAATATATGTCGGGTTATTTATTGTCATCCGCTTGTAATTGACCAGATCTTTGGCTGGTGTGAGTCGGGGTGATAGAGAAGCCGCAGAATTTGAACCGCTCTGAAAATAAGTGTTTCCAGGATTACTCAAAATCACGATGAGCAGACACCAGATAAGGATAAAGCCGGTCATTGTGGCCTGTGCTGGTTGACGGGCAAGTCGGTCATAAACCGCTTTTCCTTCACTTTGGGCGAGCATAATCACAAACAGGAAGGTGACGATGATGGCACCGGCATAGACAATCACAGTTCCAGCAGCCAGGAATCCAGCCCCGGCGAGCAGAAAAAGACCAGAGGTGGAGAGTACCACCACGGCGAACCAGAGTGCCGAATGGACTGGATCGCGGGCCGTGATCATCAGGGCAGATGCGACAACGCTTGCGATTGCGAAGATATTGAAGAAGATTTTGGAGACGATCGGGCTGGGAGTCCCACCGAGTATCATGACATGACAGGCGGCGAAAATGATCAGTCCAAGGCCGATTGCAAAGACCAGGCCAGGCTTGGCGAACTGACGCCTGTGAGGCATCATCAAATAAGTGCCCACACCGCCTGAGAGGCAGGTGATCAGGCATTGGATCAGTTGCAACGGCTGAATTTCAAACACGGCTGGGCGTACCCTTCTGTCTGTTTTTCGATCGAGGAGAGATTCGAGACCGATTGTTCCTGAGGAATCAAACGAGTTTTTGACGCTCAATCACCGGGCCTGTTGTCGGAGTGGTATAGAGCTCGTTGGTTCGATCTGTATCCGGAGCGACAATCCCAGACTTCATCGGTTCGGCCTTTTTCGTGAGGTCGTAAACCGAAAGCAGTTTGGTCTTGTCAAAGATCATTTCTTCCCGGCTCAGACCTGTCAAGTCATAGAAGCTGGTCAGTTCAATGGCGTCCACAGGACATGCCTCTTCACACATCCCACAATAGATACAGCGGAGTTCGTCGATCACGAAACTCTGACAGTATTTCTCGCGATCTGTCCACGATTCAGGAGCGGTCGCACCGACGATGTCGATGCAGTGGACAGGGCAAGCTGTCGCACAAAGCATGCAGGCCACGCATTTTACGCGTCCCTGTTCGTCTTTGTTCAGGCGGTGAACGCCGCGATAGTTCGCTGAAGGCTGGTGTTGAACTTCTGGATATTCCATCGTCAGAGAGCCTGTTCCGACGGCTGCATTGACGATGTGACGTCCCGTTACGACCAACCCACCCAGAATCTGGGGCAGATAGGTTTGTTCGAAAAGTGTCAGCTTGGGCGGTTTCAAACGCTTCAGGCTCGGGTCGTCGCTACGCATCGTCGGGGAAAGCTCCGTGAAAAATCTCTTGGCTTATTGGTGATTCGATCTGTCGGGCTGAATCAGCCTCGAACCAGTTGGAGAACCGTAGCCGTAACCACCATGTTAGCAATCGCAAGCGGAATCATCCGCTTCCAGGCCAATTCCATCAGGCGGTCGTAGCGGAATCTTGGGAGTGTCCAGCGGATCCACATCACGAACACAATCATCAGCAAGACTTTACCAAGCATGGCCGCCACTTTGATCATTGCAAAGATCCAGCCGGTTTGGGCAGAGTCGGTGACAAACGGAATGTCCCAGCCACCAAAAAAGAGGATCACCACGAGATAGCTGACTGTGATCACATGCAGGTATTCACCAAGAAAGAACATGCCGAATTTCATCGACGAATATTCTGTGTGGAATCCACCAACAAGTTCTTGCTCAGACTCAGGCAAGTCGAACGGCAGACGATTCGTCTCCGCAAAGGCACAGATCAGAAAGATGAAGAAGCCGAGCGGTTGGACAAGAATGCCCCAGACGTGTTTGCTTTGCCACTCAATGATGGAATTCAGGTCGAGCGAACCGACCAGTAGAACCATTCCGAGAATCGACATTCCCATAGGAATTTCGTAGCTGATCAACTGTGCGCTTGAACGAAGGCCACCGAGGAATGAGTATTTGTTGTTCGAAGCATAGCCAGCCAGAATAATTCCATAGACCGCAAGACTACCAACGGCAAAAATATAGAGGATACCGATGTCGATTCCAGGTGCAATTTGAAACTGAATCGGGCCATCCATCAGAACTGGGCCGTTGGGGCCGACTGGACCGAATGGAACCACAGCGAAACCGATCATGGCCGTGACGATTGTCAGGAATGGGGCCAGGATGAAAATCGGTTTGTTGACGTAATTCGGGGTGACGTCCTCTTTGAGGAACATCTTGACGCCGTCAACGATGGGCTGAAGAAGACCCAGTGGTCCAACCCGGTTAGGGCCAACACGATCCTGGGCAAACGCAGCAATTTTACGCTCAACCAGAATCAGGTAGGCAACGGCCCCTTGGGTAATGCCTACCACAAGGCTGATTTTGATCAGGAGTCCGAGAATTTCCAGGAGCATGATTCAGGTTCTTCCGAGCGTCCGTTGGGGTATCTTTTTGATTGACTTGATCGAACTGATTGCTGACTCTGAGTGCCGGCTTCGGCCTGAATGATTAGACCTGTCAAAGGATGTCAGATCTGGGCCAGATTGGCAAGGGTCCAGTCGTCCTTAAATCCGGCGTCGGGAATCGGCGCATCCTTACCGGTCAGATTCAGTCCAAATTCAGGTACCACGCCACCCTTGGCTTTGGCCAGTGCAGGAATCTTGGAAGATGCCTCGGCAAGGATTGTTCGGGACAGAATCGGGGCACGGCCATTGCCAGTCAGAATCGCAAGAATATCAAGCAGTGTCCAGACACCTTCCCGTGTTGCAAGTGCTGCATCAAAGTGCTGAAGGCGATGGTCACGATTGACGTAACTTCCAGCCTTCTCAGCAAATGAGGCCATAGCTGCGACATAATCGGCGGTGTCAGCCAGTGGATTGATTGTACTGTCGAACAGGATGACCCGCTCCGCCTTACGGAGTAGGGCGGCCTGATCGGCTGTAATCCAGTCAGAGTTCGGTGATCCACCAAAAACGATCACAATCGGGGTCGATTCGGCATGCTTCAAAGCATCATCAAAATTCAGAGGCTCTGAACCCTGAAGTTGATTTAAAACAAGACTCACACCCGCCTTGTTCGGCACTTTTTCGGCTGAGATTGTAAATGGACGAGGCATCAGGAACGAGGTATCGCCTGAGCGGCCGGTCAACTTGTCAGGTGCAAAGGTCTGATCCTGCCCAACGACAGGCACAGGACCCATTGCAAGTGTGGAACGGTTGGACAGGTGTTTGACCCAAGTGGCGGCTGCGTAGGCCTCTTCAACACTCAAAAATGGCGAGAAGATTGCCAGGACCGCTTGCTTGTCCAAAATTCGGTGAGTCAGATCTTCGTTCAATCGCTTGAAGAATCGATCTGTCGCGACTCCATGGTGATCGCCAGCGTCCAGAATATAGTTTCCAGCAAGTAGATCAGGCGCATTGGCTGCTTTGTAACCATACCGGCCTTCGTCACAAATCCAGTAATCATTCACGTACGGATTATGACGGGGCTTGTGTCGCCAGACTTTACCAGCGTTTTCCTCAGAACTGATGTTACACCCTGTGGAGCAACCGGTACACACTGTGTCGTGCTTCGAAAGGAACCAAACGCGTTGGTTGTGAAGGAAGTCTTTGTCTAAAAGAGCACCAACCGGGCAAAGATCAACTACGTTACCAGCCAATGGGTTATCCAAAGGATGGTCAGGGAAGATGGCAATTTCGCCGTGATCACCACGTCGCATGATCTGAAGCTCGGCAGTACCAGTGATCTCGCGAGTGAAGCGAACACATCGGGTACACATGATGCATCGGTCAGTATTCAGGACGATCAGGTCGGAAACATCTTTCTTGGGATTGACGTTTCTCTCTTCGACAAATCTGTGCTCCGCCCGGCCGTGCGAGTAGCTGTAATCTTGAAGACCACATTCGCCTGCCTGATCACACACTGGACAGTCCAGAGGGTGGTTGATCAGGAGCAGTTCCATGATGTTCTTGCGGTGTTCGAGGACCTTGCTGCTGTCGGTGACGAGCACAGTCCCATCGCGGACGGGTGTCTGGCAGCCGGGTGTGAGACGCGGGAGCATCTTGATTTCGCCGGTCGCATCTTTGGTACCGACCTCGATCTCGCACATACGACAGTTGGCCACAACCGATAGGGCTGGGTGCCAGCAGTAGTAAGGAATTTCAATGCCGAAATGTCGTGCAGCCTGAATGGCGTTGAACTTAGCCCCTTCAGGCAGCTCGTAGTTCTGGCCGTCGATGATGATGGTCGCCATCTGGAATTCCGTCGTTTCAGGAGAACAAGGCTTGTTTCGAGATTGTCCGAATCAGTTGCTCAGAGACTTCGCAAGGCCGATACCGGGAACGAACATGGACGTGTTGGTCGGTAACGGCGACTGACCTTTGGAGATCGCATCCTGACCGGCCGTAATCTTGTAGGCAGGATTTTGATTATGCTTGATAAAGTCTTCAAGCTCATCGCGATACTTGGCAAGGGCGTTCTTGATCGGCCACGCTGCACCGTCTGCCAACCCACAAATTGTGGTGCCTGGAGTGATGCCCATGTTGTTGGCCAGGTGGGACATCAGGTCGAGATCTTCAATCCGGCCACCACCACTGCGAATCCGCTTGACCGTCTTGTAGAGCCAGCCCGTGCCTTCACGACACGGTGTACACTGACCACACGATTCGTGGGCGAAAAATCGGGTCGTATTGTACAGATAGTCGATGATCCGGGTCTGGTCGTCCATGATCGTCACCGCAGCGGTCCCAAGACCGAGACAGCCTGTCTTGCGAATCTCTTCGAAATCCAGAGGAATGTCGAACTCCTCTTTCTTCAGGATTCCCATACTGATCCCGCCAGGAACAGCGGCCTTCGCCTTGCGACCTTTCCAGACACCACCGGCATGGTCTTCCAGCAACTGGTTCGTCGTCACACCCATGGGCAATTCGACGCAAACCTGCTTGTTGACATGTCCGGAAATAGTGTAAAGCTTTGGACCGTAGCTTTTAGGTGTCCCCATGGACTTGAACCAGTCGGCTCCACGCTCCACAATGTGAGGTACGCAAGCCAGCGTTTCAATATTGTTTACAACCGTAGGCTTGCGGAATGCGCCTTCAATCGCAGGGAACGGAGGCTTGATACGTGGCCATCCACGCTTGCCTTCCAGAGACTCAATCAAACCGGTTTCTTCACCACAGATATAGGCACCCGCACCGCGGTGGCACCAGATCTCGAGGTCGAAACCTGAGCCGTAAATATTCTTGCCCAGATGACCTGCAGCGCGTGCCTCAGCGATGGCCTTCTCAAGGATATGAATCGCCTTGATATATTCAAATCGAAGGTAAACGTAAGCTGTATTCGCTTTGGTGGCATAACAGCCGATCAAGATACCTTCAATGAATTGATGAGGATCTTTTTCGACCAGGTAACGATTGTTGAACGTGGCTGGTTCACTTTCGTCGCCATTGATACACATGAACGTTTCTTTGCGATCCTTCGGGAGAAAGGACCACTTCAGGCCGGTTGGGAAACCGGCACCACCACGACCACGCAATTCGGAGGCTTTGACAAGATCCACCACATTGTCGGGCGACATCGTGGTGAGGGCCTTGCGCGATGCTGCATAGCCACCCAAGGACTCGTAAGTCTTGACAGACAAGATGTCCGGGTTATTCCAGTTTCGGCTGAGTACGGGTTCAAAGGCAGCCACTGTGTCTCTCACTCCATATTTGTCAAAACTGGGCTTTTGATCTCAGGAAATCTTGATCGGTCGTGTGGGGTTTCGTTCCCGCTATCGGACCACTCAGAGGGATTCTGGTGGAACAGGGCCTTTTTTCAATTCTTCAAGCATTTTCTCAACGCCTGCTTCATCAAGTGGGCCATAAGACCGACCGTCGTCAGCAAGTGCTGCGGGGGCATGATCACAAATCCCCAAACACTCTGCAAATTCAACAGTCAGCTTGCCATCAGCAGTCGTCTGACCGGCTTCAATGTCAAGCTTTTTGCAGGCATGTTCAAGCAATTCGTCGCCACCACGAAGCATACAGGAAATCGACCGGCAAACCCAGACGCGAACGTCGCCCAGAGGTGCCTGTGGAAAGAATCCGTAAAAACTCATCGTGTCAGCCACCTCGGCAGGTGCCAACTCGAGAATTTCAGCAATCTCTTTCATCGCCTGATAAGGGACGCATCGAAAGTGCGAGTGCACGATGTGCAAAGCCGGCAAGGTCACGGCCTGCTTGCTGGGATATCGCGGTATGTAAGCCTCGATTTTTTGCCTGACAGATTCAGGCAACATTCGCGGGCTGTCAAGTGATGTGCTGGTCGTGGACATGATTCTCAAGATTCCCGTTTTCTCAACGATCCAGTTCGGCGGCGATGATATTGAGTGACCCAAGAACCGCAACGATATCGGAGATCATGTGGTTTTTGATCATGTGAGGGAAAAGCTGGAAGTGGACAAACGCCGGTGGACGTGTACGAGTCCGCCAGGCCACTTGTGTCCCATCACAAATCAAGTAGTAGCCAAGTTCACCACTCGGGCCTTCCACGGCTGCATAGACTTCATTTATGGATGTCTGGAAACCGCGGTTCGGCATGACCAGCTCAAAGTGCTGAATCAAGCCTTCCATACTCCCGTAAGTCGTACCCTTGTCAGGCATTGGGAACTTATCAGCGATCGGGACATTGACCGGCCCTGATGGCAGTTTATCAAGCGCCTGCCGCAGAATCCGTGCCGACTGGACCATCTCTTCCATACGAACATGGAACCGGGCGTAACAATCGCCCTCCGTGGCGTAAGGAACATCAAATTCGAAGTCAGAATAAGCCAGATAAGGTTCGTCCTTGCGGAGGTCGTAAGTCACTCCACTGGCACGGGCGATCGGGCCTGAGGCACAGTAGGCAATCGCATCGGCCTTTGACAGAACTCCCACACCACGCATCCGCTCGATAAAAATCTTGTTACGGAAAAGCAGCTTTTCCATATCTGTCAGAATCTTCGGAAGTGTGAGAAGGAATTTTTCAATTCGGCCTGTCACTCGTTCCGTGAAGTCAAACATGACCCCACCTGTCCGTGTATATCCTGGGTGGAATCGATATCCTGACATCTCTTCATAAATGTCATAAATCATCTCACGCAGGTTGAACGCAAACAAAAACGCCGTAAACGCACCAAGGTCAAGGGCTGCTGCACCTGTACACAGAAGGTGATCTGAGATCCGGGCGAGTTCGCCAATCATGACGCGAATGTATTTGCAGCGCGGCGTGATTTCAATCTCAAGCAGTTTCTCGACTGCATTGTGCCAGGCCACCTCATTCATGGGCGGGCTGATATAATTCTTGCGGTCAACGACAGTCACATACTGATTCAGATTCAGGTGTTCCCCAAGCTTCTCAAAACCGGAATGGAGATATCCGATATCGGGGACAGCATTGAGAATGGTTTCGCCTTCAAGTTCGAGCACAAGTCGCAACGTCGTATGCGTAGCAGGGTGCTGCGGACCGAAGTTGAGCGTCCAGTGATAGTCTCGATTTTCGGCCTGAATGTCGGGCTCGTCGAGCAGGTTGACCGGCATGATGACGTTGTATCCTGCAAAACCTGGGCAATGTGACTTGGGACAGATGGGAGAACTGTGAGGTCAGTTGAAGATTATGAATCTTCGCGGGTGACTCTCTCAAAGTTGTGACGCTCGCCGCGTCCACGCAGCGGGTAGTCCTTGCGGAGCGGGAACGACTGAAACTCTTCTGGCATCAGGATCCGCCTGAGATCAGGATGGCCCTGAAACACAATACCATACATGTCAAAAACTTCCCGTTCCATCCATCCTGCACCAAGCCAGACTGGCACCAGTGTCGGAAGAGTTGGATCAGGATCACTCACACCTGACTTCAGGATCAAACGTTCGGCGGTGTCATAGTTCAAAAGCACGTAGTGTACTTCGAACCGGTGACTGGCGGGAGATCTACCAGGATAGCCCAGATAATCGGCTCCACCAAGCTCAGTCAGATGAAACCCAAACTCGTCTCGTAGAATCGTCGCCAGTTCAACCAGTTTGCTGCCTGGTACAAAGAGACGAAGATTATCGAGATGCGATGACACACTGAAAACACCTTCTCCACATCGTTTCCGAATGCGGGCCAGAGTGGCATCAGGTAATGGCTTGGATGTTTGTGTGGTCGTCATGAATGCGTGTCTATTACGTGTCTCGAAGTTTAGATCGACCTGACTTAGCGAGTTTCCGTACGGCCTACAAGCGATTCTCCGCCGGGGAGACGGTAGCCGAAGCGTGATTCGTCCGCACGTTCTGTCGCCACACCGGGCAAGCCAGCACGCGTACGAATCTGAATGAGTTGCTCTTCCATCTGGCGGAGTTCTGGCAATCCCTGATTCCCTAGGGCACTACCACCCTTTTGAACCTTGGACTGCATATCCATAACCGCTCGGAGGATGGATTCAGGTCGCGGTGGACAACCCGGAATGTAAACATCAATCGGGATAAAACGATCCACGCCCTGAACTACGGCGTATGTGTCGAAAATCCCACCAGTGGAAGCACAGGCACCCATGCTGATCGCATATTTTGGTTCAGGCATCTGGAGCCAGATTCGCTGCAAAACCGGCATCATTTTCATCACAACCCGGCCTGCAACAATCATCAGGTCACATTGACGGGGGCTAAACCGCATGACTTCTGCACCAAACCGGGCGATATCGAAACGGCTTGATCCGACAGCCATCAGCTCAATCCCACAGCAGGCTGTGGCGAATGGCATGGGCCAGAGGCTGTTCTTGCGGCACCAGTTCACAACGGCATCAAGCGATGTGACGATGGTACCTTCAGGAGCAAATACGCCACTGCTAGACTTACCGGACTTACCAGGAAGTTCGAAGCCTTTGGGTGTTACCGCCATTGAAAAACCCCTTTACGCCAGGCATAAGCATATGCGGACACCAGAACGACCACGAACACCAGAATTTCAGCAAACACCAGACCACGAAAGGCTGGTGGAAGACCTACGGAAGCATAACCGGCTGTCGCAGCGGCAGCTTCGGATCCGATTCGCCACTGCGTAACTGCCCAGGGATAGAGGTAGAGCAATTCCACGTCAAACAGCAGGAATGCGATGGCCAGAAGATAATAGCGAACGTCGAAGCGTTGGCGGGCATCACCGATCGGATCCATACCCGACTCATATGGCATCAACTTTACGGCCGTATTTTTGCGGGGGCCGATAAACTGGCTGAGAACGATAATCGCCGTGCCTGTGATAATGGCCACAGTCAGGAAGATCAGAAGTGGGTCGACTGTTGTCAGCATATCTCGTTCCGTGTCTGCCAGGCTTGTGAAGGGATTCACAATCCCAGTCCCAAGAAAAACGAATCCCTTGCCGGGATTCGCATCGACGTAGTGATAGTTTACTAAACTCTCCTATGAAAACAAGGGTGGTCATTCAAGATTGAGCAAACTCTTATGCATTTCCCCCATCAAGGCCGTAAGCCAGGCAAGCTGGGCAATCCAAGGCCGGCTGATGATGGCTTTGTTGCCGAATTCGACTTCTTCAACTCTTCACGGCTCTTCAAAGAACCATAGCCACGAGACGGGCTTGAAGGTCGCATTTCGTCGGAAAGTCGGCCACTGCGATCGGTCAAAGAATCCGACCGGTCTGAATCGACGGCATCATCTTCGTCTCTCGATCCGCCCAGAAGCCCTCTGCCCGTACCAGAAGGTCGCCTGGATGCGGATGAACCTGAAGAGCCACTCCGGCTTGTCGAACTGCTTGACCGACTCTTGGTTGTGGGAGAACTGGTTTTGCGTTTGTCAGCTGGAGATGTCCTCGAATTTGGCTTCATGTCTTCCTGCATAGTGTCAGTGTTCTCACCCCGGGCATATGCCCGCATCATTTCAGCCTTTTTCTTTGGATCCTTCTCTCGCAATGCCTTGAAATAAACCGACTCGCGTGACGTTTTACGCTGATTGTAAAGCTTGTCCACGTCTTGATTTGGCTTGTAAAGACGATTGAACTGCTCGTCGTATTTGCGATAGGCGTTGTAGTAACGATCCGTATCACGCGACCGACCTGATTCCGTCTCACGACCGCCAATCAGCCGGTCCATCTCGCTCTCATAAGTGCTGTTTTGAGAACGATTCGTCGGCATCGCATCGAACGGATTCAATCCACCTGGACGCGCATATTCGCGAAACTGGCTGTTATAAGGCTCATACGGGTTATACGTATTCTGAGCGACCAGCGGATTGTTGCCGAAGACCATCGACACCAGTCCAAATACCATGATCTGGACTGGAAGTAGTGAATTGACCGTGAATCGGCTGAGAAACGTCTGGAGCATCATTGGAAATCTCTCCCCGCCGCCTCTGCAATGGGATGCGGCCTTCTTGGATATCGAAAACCCTGACACGGCAAAAGGGTTCTCAAAAAGGGTCCGCTCTTTTCATTCTATGATCGGTAGGTTGTCAAGTCCAACATCATGTGTTCTAAATCCACCAGGTAACGATTCCTCCGGATTTAACGAGCTTGACTGATCACTCCACTTTTGCTGTGCACCCACGAAATGGCCTGAGCGGCAAATCCTGCAACGCTCAGGCCTTGATCTGTGGATAAAACACTCTCTGGAACAACTTCGCATGCTCAGCGACTGACCATCTCAATCATCGATCTTATGGAAAAACTTCTCTTTGGGCATGGTTTTGTGACAGACTTTACAGTCCCGGATCACTCCAGCAAAACCTTGCAGGAGGTTGGCTTGTTCATTATCAGGTTCAGTCAGAGTCGGTGTGATGGCGTGTGGTGAATTATGACAGGCGGCACAAGCGACTCCGCCGTGGCCTTTGGCGTTTCGGAAAAGCACTCCGGGAGGCTCGAAATCGAAATTCGGCTTTCGGCTCTTATGGCACGATCCGCACTGAGGCTCGTCCACCCAGGGACGGCGGGCCGGGTTACCGACTGCGAATTCATCGCCATGGCAATTTACGCACGACATGCCTCTGGCAGAGTGGATGTCACGCTGACACTGAGTCTTGTTTCCTGGATGACAGGAATAGCAGGTGTTCTCTCCGGCAGCTCTGACATTGCCCATCCGTGGTGCATGGGCCCTGTGCATGGCGAGCGACATGTTGGGGATGTTGGGTTTGCCGGGTGCCCCTAAAGCAGGATCAGCATGGCAACTTGCACACAAAACGGGCTTGCTATTCATCAGATTTGTATTGTGCAGACGATCGTGGTCGGAAAGAATGTCGGACTCCACGGTCATCCCAGGTGTGGTATGACACGTGTTGCATGCCATTTCTGTGGAAACCGGCATCACCGCTTTAGTCCAGGCCAGTACGGCATTCGTTTTTTTATCTCGTACCTCTATCCTTGATACCGGAAATGGATTAATCACTGGGGCGGCGCCATGGACTGGGTCCATTTTATCCGTAATCGGGATCCCAGTCGCTTCCCATCGACCGTCATTCCTCATTGGAATCATCCTGCCGGAAAGCCCGTTGCCTGTCAGCCCGATGTTGGGTGCGGGGTTGAGTCCAAACAGCTTCAAGGCATAAACCCAGAAGTCTGTTTTGGTCGACGAAATCGTATTACCAGGAACGGAGTAGTTCACCGTGATCGACGAGCTGCTTGTCACAATCTCAGGCTCAGAACCACGTTTGATCACCGTTGCATGCATCGTATTGAACGGCGGAAGCAGGCAGAATTCGCCAAACATGGGATTCATGCAGTGCATCCCAAGGTCGTTATAGGCCAACACTGCATACGTTGGGCCGAGCGCCGAAGGAGGGCTGGCTGGGGGTTTTGGAGGCTTGGGAACAGGCGATCTGGAATTGCGACTCTGCGACAGTGCCACTCGTTTGGGAGGCTTGGACTGGCCTCCATAACCATTGGCATCCAAAATCGGCCGAAGCGTCGCCAAACAGGCGACTATCAGGGTCAACCCTATGGCAGAAAACCATTTGCGTTTCATCGGTGAGCCTCTTGCAATCGAACATCGAGACAAGCCCATGACTGCGATCCGGTTCGCAAATCCATGGAACTGAAGCCAGATGCGATATCTGGATACAGTTGTCTAGATAAGGTGATTATTAGGGCCTCGTCCGCCAAAAATCAATAAAATCGGCTTGAGCCAACCGAGTCGATGGTGATAAAAAACCACAGTTTATACCGGAGTCCGAGGTGATGGCATGGAAGGAATTCGAAAGGGGTATTGCAAATTCAATGAAATTCGCAAAATCTTTCTATCAAATATCTTACAGGGTTATTACAAAACGAATTTGTCTCGAGAATCAATGATTCACCCTAGAAGCAGGTGAGATGCATCCCACCCTGCTTTACCAGCTCACATCTCTGACAGCGAATTTACTCGTAGGCCCTGCGTGCTGCGCCTGAGCTGACCAGCTCACCGCCATTCAGGGAACCACAACCTGGCACTGGAAGGTTCTTGGATTTTAAATCCTGATCGAGGTCAATCTGGTAAAGCTCCTGGCCGGCTGGAGTTGGGTAATCTCCCGTGACGCATGCCTGACACAAGCGTTCAGGGGGTAACCCTACGGATCTGGCCAAAGCTTCCACTGGCAAATATCTGAGCGAGTCCGCTCCCAGATCGGCCGCCATTTGGGCCTGGACCTCGACGGTCAGTCGGCCCTCGTTTTCATCGAGGAATTTTGGTGCGTAAAGCTCGGCCCGCTGAGACATATCAATCCCGTAATAACAGGGTGCGATAATCGGAGGACAGGCGATCCTCAAATGGATTTCCCTGGCTCCACCGCGGTTCCGAATCTCGTGAACCAAGGCTCGCATGGTGGTTGACCGTACGATCGAATCCTCTACCAGCAGAACCCTCTTGCCAGAAAGAACTTCGGGCAGGGGGGTATACTTCAGGCGAGCTTTCGAGGCCCGATCCGCATTGCCTTCAATAAAGGTCCGGCCCAGATATCGGTTCCGCATCAAGCCTTCCACAGATGGAACGCCCAGCGAATATGCCATGGCATCAGCTGCGGCCTTAGCTGTATCTGGAACAGGCACGACGATGGTATCGGAATCGAGCGTCACATCTTCGAGTCTGGCCAGTTCTTTCCCAAGCATCGCCCGACTGAGATAAACAGAGCGATCGTCGAGCGTGCTGGCTACGTTTGCAAAATAGATCCATTCAAAAAAGCAGTGGGCGTGCCGTGGGCTCTCAGCAAATCGCTCATAGCGAATGCCCTTGGGCGAAATGATCGCCATTTGACCAGGCTCCAGCGAGCGGATCCTGTGGAAACCAAGGTTCGCCAGTGGGACACTCTCGCTTGCTGCGGCAAACAATGGCCCTTCCTCGGCAAAACAAAGGGGGCGAATCCCGAGCGGATCACGCGCCACGATCATCTCACCAGCCGCCGTCATGAGGACAATATTATAAGCCCCATCGAACTTCTGGGCGAGGTTCCGAAAGACTCGAACCCAGTCAATCGGAGCTTCGGCCGACTGCAGTTCATGACTGATCGAGTGGAGTATGATTTCCGTGTCAAGATCACGCTTTAGGTGATAATCGCCACTCGCGAGCATATCACGCTTGAGCTGGGCGTAGTTGGTCAACTGGCCATTGAATGCGAATGAAAACCACTTGAATTTGCGGCCATGATCGCGCTCGAACGGTTGGGCGGCGTCGCGGTCGTCGGTTCCACAAGTGGCGTAACGCACATGGCCAATGGCAGCTGGGCCGCCCAAATGGCTCATCAGGGCTTCAAATTCGGGCTTCGCGTTCATGCGAAACGCTTCGGCCACGGTCCCAAGATCTTTGTGGGTTGCAAGGATCGATGAACGTACAGGGCTGTAGGTTGTCATCCCAGCGGCAAGCTGACCGCGGTTCTGCATGTCAAGCAGCATCCGAGGGACCATTCGGGCCACCTGATCCGGGTGAGTCAAGCCATTGGGCAACCTTGCGGAAGTGTTGTCCGATGGTCTCAGATAGACTGCCGCGATGCCGCATTCGTGATGCAATTCAGCCATGATCGTCGGATGACTCCATGCCAGGTGAACTGGGTCCAGTAAGAGAGACCGGACCATTTCCGGGCAACATGGCTTCGCTCGGGTCTCCGACACGGGCGATACCGATATTCCATCGGCCAGATCGTGAAGATCGCTTCATACGATTTTCATGAAAGGCGAGTGACCGAATTATAGAGCCTTGATGGACGATTCAGCAATCCATCAAGCCTGAAATAGACACTCAATGTTGCTTTAGATAACCGTGGTCTGACTCATGTCATGAATCAAAAACCAGTTAGAGCTAAACCAACTGCGATAAGTCATTCAAGCGGGTCAAGAATTTGCGGCCTGGATTATGAGGCCGTTCGGATTTTCCTGGTGTGCCAGCCGCTGAAATTTCTGTTCAGCAACCAGAGCCTGCTTTGACGGTGCGTGATTGCACAGAAATTCCGTGATCCGTCGCTTGTACTCTTCAGGTTCGATCTGCTGGGATCGGTTATGTTTCGCCTTCGGTACAACCCACATTGTCTTGGGCTGACTGGCAATATGAAAGAGACGGTCTGCAATATCGGTCGTGATGTAATTGTCAGCCTGACCATGAATGGCGAGCCAGGGACGAGGCGAGATCCTTCCAACAAGTGATTCCAGGTGAAGGAATCGGCAACCGTACTTCTTCTCGGCCTTAGAAATACCTCGGTACCCGATGAACCGGAAGATGAAGGCCGGAAACTTCTCGACAATACTTCCCATCTTAACATAAAGCGTTGCAAATCGAATCATATAGGGCACGAGAGTACCCACTGTCGGGAACGCTCCATCGGTGATCACGCCCCAGACATCCGTGCGTCTGGCTGCCATCGCGAGTGATACGCTTCCGCCGCGGCTGATACCGAAAAGTGCGACACCCGTTTCATCATGATCAGGCCGACTGCGGACATAATCCAGAGCAGCCTCCAGGTCCATGAATTCACGATCTGTCAACCACGGAAGGCTTGGGTGGGTCGGATCTTCAGCACTTTCGCCGTGATTGCGGAAGTCGAAGCTGAAGATATCAAAGCCCGCTTCCCGCACACCTTCGGCATAGACCTGAAAACTCCAGCGGTCGGCGAGATATTCGTGGCTGAAAACCATGGTTCCAAGCCGCTTCTCAGCTGTAGTACGGACATAAACACCACGCAGAAGCTTTCCATCCTTCGTGCTGAACTTGACGGTTTCACCATCATCGCACGGAGGTACCCGAAGCGCCATGAACATCGGCTTTTCGGTAATTTTCGGCAAAAGAATGCGACGACTATAACGCTGGTCGCACCAGATCGCGAACAGGATAGCCATGACCAGAAGGCCAAGGAGGATCTCGGCAAATAGCTTTAAATCCACCTTGGAGTGCTCCGATTGGCTTTACCGAAAGTTGTGGAACTCATGATGCTTTCAAGTCGGAGTGACTGCTGGGAGAACTGACAGAAATCAGTCCACATACCGGCGCAAGATCAGGCTTACGTTCTGACCTCCAAAACCGAAGCTGTTGGAAAGGGCCACATCGACTTGCCCGTGACGAGGCACGTGGGGGATGTAATCCAGGTCGCAATCTTCGGATGGACAATCAAGATTGATCGTTGGTGGCATGATACCGTCCCGGATCGCCAAAAGGCAAATGATCGCCTCAACGGCACCGGCCGCTGCAATCAGGTGCCCCATCATGCTTTTCGTGCTCGAGACCGGAATCTTGTAGGCGGCTTCGCCCAAGGCTTTTTTGATCGCCAGTGTTTCGATCTTGTCGTTGACTTCCGTGCTTGTGCCGTGAGCGTTGATATAGTCGATGTCTTCGGGCTTTACGCCTGCATCGGCCATGGCTTCCTTGAGGCACGCAATGGCGCCTCGGCCTTCATCATGGCTGTCGGTGATCCGGAAGGCATCAGCCGTCGATCCATAGCCGATCAGTTCGCCGTAGATCCTTGCTCCACGACGTTTTGCGTGCTCCAGCTCTTCCAGCACAACAACGCCGGCACCTTCGCCCAGAATGAACCCGTTCCGATCTTTATCGAACGGACGACTCGCCTTTTGAGGCTCACCGTTGCTGGTGGAAAGAGCCGTCAGAAGGATAAATCCAGTCACCCCAAACGGGTGAATCATGCTGTGGGTTCCGCCGGAGAGGATCACATCGGCATCGCCTCGACGGATTTGCTCCAAAGCCTCTCCGATCGCTTGCGAACTCGCAGCACAGGCGGTCAGACAAGTATAGTTTGGCCCCTTGGCATTGGCCATGGCGGCAACATGCGCTGTGGGAGTTCCAGGATCCTGCTCGGATTCTGCCCATGGCTCAAGAATCCCAACACCGTTGTGAATGAAGGTGTCTTTGTGGACCTGACCATCAGTCGTGCCGCTGTGAACGGAGGCACAGAAGTGAGGAAAGTCCTGCTGGCCTTCGCCTGCTCCCAGATAAACTCCGATGCGGGATCGATCCATTTGCGAGGCAGAGTTTGTCAGACCGGCGTCGTTCATGGCCATCTGACCGGCGGCGACCGCAAAAATCGAATTTCGTGATAAAGCAGGCCAGTCACTGGCGTTATCAAGATATTGACTCAGGTCAAAATCATGAATTTCAGCCGCAATCCTGGTTGGAAACGTATCCGCTTCAAACAGAGTGATCGGGCCGACACCACTGCGCCCCTCTTGGAGGGCTTTCCAAGTCTGCTCAACATCTTTACCGATGGGAGTCACCATTCCCACACCTGTCACGACAACTCTTCGACGCATGTTCAATTCACCTCGTCAGGACGGGTATCAGCAGGGGTCGGGTCATCCGAACAACCGCTTCTGTCCGATGCCAATCCAGCAGTTCCGTGCAGAAAATTCATTGCAAAGTCCGAAACCAGCCACCATGGCCTTATGATGATTTCGGCCACGCCCGCACGATCACGCACGAGGCTTGTCCATATCGGGTCAAATTCAGGCTGATGAAAACATCGCCTTGCACTGGCTGGGCAGTCCCACGTACCAGATTCAGTCCGTATTCAGGAACCGGTGAATCACAGTGGATGGTCGGAGGAATGAATCCCTCACGCATGGCAAGCAGGTTGGCAATCACTTCCACACCACCGTTGCCTGCACCCATGTTCCCTGTACCACCTTTGATACTGGTCACTGGAATCTCCGGACGATCGCTGAACACCTTGCGAATGGCTGACGCTTCGGCCCTGTCGAGCATCGGCACGCCGATTCCGTGGGCATGAATGTGGCTGATCGAACCGTCGTCAGGTGTCAGCCCGGCATCCGCAAGTGCAGACCTCAAAGCAATTTCCACACCATCGCCAGTCAGTTGAGCACCAATCATGGTGGCATCGGATCCGGATCCAATCCCGATCACTTCACCATAAATCCGGACGTTTCTTGCTTCAGCATGAGGCAACCGTTCGAGGACAACGATCCCAGAACCTTCGCCCAGTACCAGACCGCTGGCTTGACTGTCAAATGGCCTGGAAGCCTGAGTGGTTTCGCCCTGCCATTTGGTAATCATGCCAAGAAGATAGGCGCGAACATAGCTGAGCGGGTGAATCTTGGAGTCGGCTCCGCCCGAAATCATGACATCGGCACGACTTCTTTGCAGAATCCGATAGGCTTCACCAATCGCAAGCCCTGACGATGCATCACCTTCTGTGATCGTATTCGATGGCCCCTGACAATCCGAAAGAATCGAAATGTGGCAGGCCAGCATATTTGGAAGATATTTCAGAAGCCAGATGGGCTGGACAAGTTTGATGCCGTCCTGACCCCAGATCTGGTATTGGAACTTATCGCCTCCGGCATAGGATCGCTCAATGGCTGGCGAGAGTTCCTGAAGGTCGGTGGAAATAATCCCTGCACCAAGATCGATTCCGATCCGGGTCGGGTCCACACCGCCGTCAGAAAGGCCGGCGTCCTGAAGTGCAACCTGAGCCATGGCAACAGCCAGCTGGATATCGCGGGCCATATATTTCAGGCTTTTGGCGAGCGATTTTTTGAGCCGCGGGATGACGTAATTCTTCGGGTCGAAACCACGAATTTCACCAACAGCGGGCGTGACCAGAGCGGGTACCGGAAAGCTCTCAATTTGAGCCACACCGGTACGTCCATCACGCAAGGCCGTGGTCAATTCCGCTTGTCCCGTGGCCATCGGGCAACTTACACCCAAGCCCGTTATGACAACTCGTGAAGCGGTCGCATTCATGCCAAATCAGATTCCAAATGCGGCGTGTAGACAATCTCAGTGTCACCTGCTTGTTTTGCAGGCATATCACGAAAGAGAGTCGGGCCGGGGCCTAGGGAGACTCAGTTCGGTTTCGCAGGTTCAGCCAGAGAAGCCTGCTGGGCCTTGGCCAGGTCGAGAATCCCAAGAAGTTGTCGGGTAAAGACAAAATTCTTAGGGCCAAAAAGCTGATTTGCACGCGAATTGTCCAAGTGTGCAAACACAATCTCGACGTCCGCAAGCAACGTTTCCATCCCGTTCACAAACGCTTTGCATGCCACCACTGCGCCTTCAGCGCGGAGGTCGAGCACCTTGACGTCGTAAATCAGTTGGTCACCAGCGCAGGCGACACCATAAAATTCCGCTTTGGGGATTTTCGCAAGGACCACCTTCTCTTCGAAGTTCTTGGCCTCGCCTACCAGAATCCCGCCAGTTTGTGCCATACCCTCGATAATCAATGATGCAGGCATCACTGGAAAACCTGGGTAATGGTCGTGAAGATGCTCTTCAGCAAGCGTCAAATTTTTGACGGCTCGAGCAAAATCGCCGCTTCGGAATTCGAGGAATTTGTCGATCCAGATCCAACGCATACCTCGGGTTCTCCACGCTAGTCTTAATATAGGCGGGATCAAATGACACCCCGCCTCTTCGAATTGACCATGCCTCAAACCTGTTGAGCCATGGGCCTTACATCATCCTCTGGAATTCTCGCCAGACTGGGCGAAAATCACTTGGAAGCGAGTTTGTCAGCAACATACCTGACCAGCATGTCCACTGTGTACAGGTCGCCAATGTTGTCCACAACAGGATTCTTGGAGAATTCCGTCATGTCTGCATAAGGCATGCGTGACTTCAGCTCTTCGATACCCTTGACTGTCAGCTTGCCGTCAGCAATCATGCTGGCGTCGCTGGTCAGGTTCTCAGGGAAAAGCTCGCCACGTGGAATCGTGATCCCAAAGTTACGCTCAAGACGGAACACGATGTCCAGAAAGTCGATCGACTCTGCTTCAAGATCGCCTTGAAGAGTCGAACCTGGCTCAACTTGTTCTTCGTCCACACCAAGGGCGTCGACCAATGTGGATTGAACCTTCTTGAAGATCTCTTCTTGTGTTGCCATATCGCACCTCTCAGGTTAGATGTTTATCCTCGACTGCCGGGTAACAGCCCCACCATGAGGCCCAACCACTCGGCCAATCTTTCCATTCACCCATGTGATCAGATTCAGATATCATATCATGATATTCTGATCTACGGTGAAAATTTGCCGATTCCACAAAATATGATAGCCAAGCCGATTTTCTGCAAGCTCAGCTTTCATAATTCTTCACACTTTCGCTGCTGCTGCACTGTCTTCAGCAGCCTTCATCCTCGCCTTGGATGCCACGGAACCCATGACCAAGGTTGAGTATAGGTCTCTCAAATGTTCCACCAGAGCCGCGTCGGTTGACGCCAGTTGCGGATCCCGGTCTCGAAGGTTGGTGCAGATCAGGCTGAATTTGCCCTGAACCATCACCTGACCGTCGATCACGCCTTTGCCCTTCATCGGGATATTGAGCGGGTCGGTCATCGGGCCAGCCACTTCCACATGAAGTGTGAGCTGCCGACCTGGCTCTACAAAACTACCGTATTTGATCATCTTTGCAGATTTCAGGAGGATCGTACTGTGCTTGAAGTCTTCGGTCGATCGCACCAGCCATGCCGCTGACTGAGTCATCGCCTCAAGCATCAATACACCAGGCATCACCGGGAATCCGGGAAAGTGATCCGCCAAATATTCCTCGGCCAGAGAAAGATTCTTCACGGCCGTAAGACTTTGGCCAGGAACGATTTCCTGAATTCGATCTATCAGTACAAATCGCATCGTCTGGACTCAAGTGGGGCAAAATTCGACCTGATTGGTCTGGCCTTCATCGCACGTCTGCTCCAATATACATGATGGAATTGATCGGCGTCACACACTTTCATACCGGACCGACTCCCAACACCAAAATCTGGCAGACGCCACTAGAATCCCTTCAAACCACTATGCACAAGCAACTTGAATCTGATCGAACGACGAACCGCAGGAGCAATACGGATGTCCGATCAATTCCGCTCTGACCAAAACTTTCTGACCCTCAAAGTCTATTCATTCTGGTCTATCCTTCATATTCGACAATTCCGGCACCTCTTGGTTTGCCTAATTTCAGTAATTGTCCAAAATTCGCTCAAAGCCGAGATCAGGTGGACCCCAGACGGTCAGTGGCTCGCCTTCCGTCAAGTCACTTCCAACCAACCCCTGAAAGTCTTTGAGCCAGGATGGATCTTCAACCCTTCAAGATTTATCGCCCCAAAGCCAGATCCCGATATCCGTTCGACCGAGCCATCACTGCATACCATTTGGGTAGGCAGAGCCGACCTTCAAGTCTGGCACAAGATGGCCACCTCCGAAATCTTCCTGAGCGATCCCGCATGGTCACCCGACGGCAAATCCCTGTTCTATGCTGCCGTCGAAAAGTCTTCTGACAAAAAGCTTTACTGGCGTATCCGCCAAGTCAGTTCGTTCAGCAAATCAAAGAATTCCGGCCTGATCGTTTGGGAGAAACCGCTCCCGGACGACTGGCGACCCAAGACTTCCGGAAAATTGGCCAGAGCCATCCTCGGCCAACTTCAAGTCGGAACAGATAGTCTGTTGATTTTTGCTGACCCAATCGCTGAAGAATTATTGCTTTTCAAAGCCGACTCACAAGAAATTGTGACCCGGTTTCCGAATGGCCATCTCGCCAAAATCAGCCCGACCGGTGAATCGGTGGCCTGGCTCAGGTCGGAAATCTGGCCGAGCGCGTTCGCCGAACTTATGATCACAAAAGTCAGTGACCCTGTTCACACAAGCCGACTCCGCAACGTGATGCCCGACTCCGCCCCGATTTTTTCGGCTGACGGTCAAGCAATCTACATCGCACGCCACCAGAAACCTCCAGAGGCCTTGAATGTCCCGCGTGGATCCGACTGGCCAGAACTCTGCCGGGTCGAGCTTAAATCTCTCAAAACAACCCGCTACAGCCCACTTGTGGCAACCCCCGTGCTGCCGTCCGAACGCCTTTCAGGGATATCGTTTACGCTTGATCCTGATGAAGAACTTTTGCTCTACTCGCCAGCCATCAGCCCAAGACCGGTCGAGATTGTCTGGTTTCAGCCCAAAACAGCTGCCACTTACAAACGCTTCCCGCCACTGGACTTGAACACTCCGGTCTCAAGTCTCTCCATCTCCGCCGAGGATCGACTCGCCCTGAGATTTGGGAATCAGGACTTCCCCCTGGAATCCGCAGAACTCCCAGCCGCTCTCTGCGAGCTGATCTCAGAACAGATCCACCCATTCGTCCCAGACGACGCAACCGGCCAGCTTTGGGTCGAACTGCTGACCCGAGCCATCGCGAGAATTCTGTACACGGAATTGCCTGCGCCGGAAATGCTCGCCGAGACTCGAATCAAGAATCGATTTTCGTTGGTCCCGACCATGGACGAAGTGCAGGGGGATGGCCCGGCGACCATCAGGCTCAGGCGTGTGGCGAATGTTGGCTTAAGGAGTCTTGGAATGGACCCTAAGAATATCAAGCCAAATGATTTGGAGAGGCTTAGCGCGTGGCAGATCGAGGCGGCTGCGTTATTTCTAAACCTCACAAACCATCATAAAGAAGCTCTTGTTGCACTGGAGATGATCCGTCCAACGACTTTAACAGGAACGGATCGGGCCCGATTGATCGCGATGAAGGCTCAGGAAGAAATTGCCAATGGGAACCCGGATCAGGCGTCGATGATTTTGACTGAACTGATGAGATTTGAGCCCAAAATTCTAGGAAGCCTCGAGAGCGATGGGGCAGGTGGGTTACGTCTAGAGAGAGTCAGGCCGGATGCCTGGAGCGAATATCTTCAGAAAATGTCGGCAGCAGCAGCGAATCCACCAAGCTCCGCCGAGGGGAAAACGCCTCTGAATCCGCTTGGGCATTTTAATCCTGATGATCCAGAAAACGACCTTGACCTGAAGATGCAACCCCCGCAACCAGAGCGATTTCGATGAACTGAACCCAAGAGACGGATAAGCCAAATCAGCGCCATTTCAAGCCTAATAAATGGGGTAATTTGGATTTATCCAGCCGGTCTTGGCGCTAGCCCCGGTTCGATTCGATTCGATTTGGGTTTACCTAGCCGGTCTTAGCGCTAGCCCCGGTTCGATTCGATTTGGGTTTACCTAGCCGGTCTTGGCGCTAGCCCCGGTTCGATTCGATTTGGGT